>Ga0172372_10013245_pt1 | contig 10238 bp, 7 predicted proteins | sample LakKiv5m_2_FD_114544 | JGI IMG/M metagenome (GOLD analysis project Ga0172372, IMG submission 114544) | Freshwater microbial communities from Kabuno Bay, South-Kivu, Congo - kab_092012_9.5m | ecosystem: Environmental > Aquatic > Freshwater > Lake | place: Democratic Republic of the Congo... | reverse complement strand
GCCCGCAGCATCTCCGGCAGCAGCCACTCGTCCTCGTGGATGCCGTCGCGGCTGGTGTGGTTGAACGCCCCCTGCAGGTTGAGGCGGTTTGGGTAGGCCCCGGTCAGGAGCGCGGCGCGGGAGGCGGTGCACACGGCCTGCGCCACGTAGAACCGGGTGAAGCGCGTGCCTTCCGCGGCGAGGCGGTCCAGCTGCGGGGTGCGGAAGCCGTTGGCGCCCTGCACGCCGAGGTCCGCCCAGCCCATATCGTCGGCGACGATCAGGATGATATTCGGCGGTCGGTCCGCGGCGGGGGCGGCGGCACGGGCGGCGGCCAGACCGGCCAGGGCGATCGCGGTCAGGATGCGGGCGGGGCGGAGGAGGCGGATCATTTGAATTGGGGGGCTCCGGGTTTCAGTTCGGCGCGGTGCCGCGCGACGGACTCCTGGATGCGCGCGAGCACCTCGGGGTGCGCGGCACCGATCTCGTGGCGCTCACCCGGATCGTGCGGGAGGCGGAACAGCAGGGGGCGCTCGTGCGTCTCGGGCTTGGGTTGGCCGTACCCGGCCTGTGTCTGGAAGTGCGCCTTCCAGTCGCCGAGGCGGCACGCGAAGAGCTCGAAGCCGCGGTAAAAAAAGTACGCGCGTTCCCCGAGGTCGCGCCCGTCGACGAGCAGCGGGAGCAGGCTGGTGCCGTCCAGCGTGACGCCCGCGGGCGCCGGCGCACCGGCGAGCGCCAGCGCAGTAGGGAAGAGGTCGAGGAAGCTGGCGGGGATGCTGGTCACCGCGGGTTTGAGCCGGCCGGGCATCCAAGCGATGCCGGGCACGCGCATCCCGCCTTCCCACGTGCTGCCCTTGCCCTCGCGCAACGGGCCGGCGCTGCCGCCCTGCAGGCCCTCGATCAGCCAGGGGCCGTTGTCGCTGGTGTAGAAGACGAAGGTGCGCTCCGCGAGTCCGCGGCGGCGGAGCTCGTCGAGGATCTCACCCGTGCTGGCGTCGAGCTCCTCGATCACGTCCCCGTAGAGGCCCCGCCGGCTGCGGCCGCGGAACTCGGGGGAAGCGAACAGCGGCGTGTGCGGCATCGAGTGGGCGAGGTAGAGAAAGAAGGGCCGGTCCGCGTGCTCGGCGATGAACCGCCGTGCCTCGTCGGTGTAGCGGCGAGTGAGGGTGGCCTGCACGGCCGGGCGCTCGATCACCTCGCCGTCGCGTTCGAGGGCCACGTTCCAACCGTCGGCCGGCGGGTCGTCGCTCGCGCGGATGCGCCCGGTGATCCCGGGGCGCGCATCCATATCGTTGGAGTAGGGCAGGCCGAAGGTCCGGTCGAAGCCCTGGTCGCGTGGGCGCGAGCCGGGGCGGATGCCGAGGTGCCACTTGCCGATGTGGGCGGTCGCATAGCCGCGCGCCTTGAGCGCCTCCGCGAGCGTGACCTCGGCGGCGGGCAGGCCGCCCTCGGAGTTGGGGAAGAGGACCCGGCGATGCCCGGCCATCCCGCTGCGCGGCGGGTAGCGCCCGTGAGCAGCGCGGCCCGGCTCGGCGAGCAGACCTCCGCCCCGGAGTAGAAGTCCGTGAAGCGCACGCCCTCCGCCGCCATCCGGTCGAGGTGCGGCGTGCGGATCGTCGGGCTGCCGTAGCAGCCGAGGTCGCCGTAGCCCTGGTCGTCGGTCAGGATGACGATGACGTTGGCGGGCGCCGGGGCGGCCGCGCGGCCGACGTCGGCCACGGCGAGGAGCAGGGGCAGGGCTAGGAGGGGCAGCGGGGGCATCGGGAAACTCAGGGGAGGCGGGGACGAAGCGGCGCGCCGGAGGCGGGATCGCGCGGGTACAGCGCGCCGTGCCGCTCGAGGGAGGCGATGAGGCCCTGCATCATCCGGCGCAGGTCCGCGGGCCGTTCGCGGGCGAGGTCGCGCTGCTCGTACGGGTCGTCCCCGAGGTGGAACAGCTGGTAGTGGGCGCCGTCGGACGCCTTCCCGGGGACATAGTGATAGATCACCTTCCAGGGCCCATCCCGGTACACCGTGAAGTAGTCGGTCCGGTGCGGCGCGTGCGGGTAGTGCATCAGGAAGGTGTCCGCGCGCCGCGGATCCTCCCGCCCGGCGAGCAGCGGATCGAGGGATTGCCCGTCGACGACGTGGCCGGCGGGCGCCGCCACGCCGGCGGCGGCGAGCAGAGTGGGGAACAGGTCCATTACCGCGGCGGGCCGGGTCTGCACGGCGCCGGCGGGGATGGGGAGGCGGCGCTGGTGCGGGTTGTCCGCGGCCCGGGCCCAGGCGGCGAGGAACGGCACGCGGGTGCCGCCCTCGTAGTGTGAGCCCTTCTTGCCGCGCAGGGGCGCCGCGCACGCGACAGCGTGCTCATGGCCGAGGGGCGCGTCGGAACCGTTGTCCCCGAGAAAAATTACGAGGGTGTTCTCGGCCACGCCGAGTTGCTCGAGGTGGTCGAGGATGTCGCCGAGGGACTTGTCGATCCCTTCGACCAGCGTGGCGAAGGCCTGGGCCTGCGGGTTGCGGCCGGAGTCCCGGTAATGGGCGGCGAAGCGGGGGTCGGGGTTGAAGGGCGCGTGCACGCCGTAGTGCGGGAAGTAGAGGAAGAACGGGCGGCCGGCGCGGACGGCCTCGCCCACGTGGCGCTTGGCCTCGAGGGTGAGGGCCTCGGTGAGGAAGGTCTCCGAGCCGTGGTAGGCGTCGAGGCCGGTGACGGCCGACGAGGCGCGCTTGGCGTTGTTCTTTCCGAAGCCGTCCTTGGCGTAATAGGTGCCGGGCGCGCCGATCGCGGCGCCGCCGACGTTGACGTCGAAGCCGAGGTTGAGCGGGTCCGCGCCCTCGGAGCCGTTCGGCCCGAAGTGCCCCTTGCCCACGTGCAGCGTGCGGTAGCCCGCCTGCTGGAGGAGGCGGGCGAGGGTGACGTCCCCGCGCCGGAGGCCGCGCCAGTTCCAGTCCGCCGGACCCTGCGGCCCGGCGTTGTCGGTGTTCGGGTTGATCCAGTTGGTGGTGCGGTGGCGCGCCGCGTTCTGCCCGTTCTGGATCGAGATGCGCGTCGGCGAGCAGACGCTCATCGCGCTGAAGTTGCTGAACCGGATCCCGCGGGCGGCGAGCCGCTCCATCGCCGGGGTGCGGTAGAACTCGTTCAGCGGGTGCCGCTGCGGCCGGCCGGCCGCGTCGGTGAGGAACGGCACGGACGAGTCCATCACGCCCATATCGTCGATCAGGAACACGACGAGGTTCGGGCGGGCGGGCGCGGCCGCGGGGAGCGGCGCGAGCGGGGCCAGAAGCAGCAGGAGGGACGGGATTAGGCGGTGCATCGGCGGGCGGGGTTCAGGGGACGAGGAGCGGCATCCAGAGGCCCTCGCGCACGGCGGGGGCCTCGCCGGAGGCGGGGTAGGTGGCGCGGACGGCCGAGGCGAGTTTGGCGGCTAGCTCGCGCCGCGTGGCGGCGTGCTCGGGCCGGTTCGCGAGGTTGGTCAGCTCGCCCGGGTCCCGGTCGTGGTCGTAAAGCTCGGCGCCGTTCTTCCCGGCCTCGCCCCACTCGGTGTAGCGCCAGCGCGCGGTGCGCAGGCTGTAGCCGAAGAAGCGCTCGCCGGGCTCACCGCCGCTGGCGGCCTTCTTGGCGGCCCGGGCCCCGCCCTTGACCTTCGCGGTCCCGGGTTCGGCCTTGGCCGCGGCGGTCGCCGCCGCCCCCGCCGGCCGCCCGCCGCGAGCGACCTGGGTCAGCGCCCAGCCGCGCGAGGCGGCCGCGGGATCCTTCAGCAGGGGCACGAGGCTCTCGCCCTGCAGGTTGGCGGGGCCCTTCACCCCGGCCAGTTCGCAGAGCGTCGGGTAGAGGTCGACCTGGCTCACCGGCGTCCGCACGACCGAGCCCGCGCGGCCCACGCCGGGAGCGACGATCAGCAGGGGCACGCGCGCCGAGGGCTCGAAGAGGCTCTGCTTCTGCCAAAGGCCGTGCTCGCCGGTCAGGTAGCCGTGGTCGCTGGTGAACACGAGGGTGGTCGAATCCGCGAGGCCGAGGCGGTCTAGCGCCGCGACCACGCGGCCTACCTGCGCGTCCATAAAGCTGATGCTGGCGTAGTAGGCCTGCAGGGCCTGGCGGCGCAGGGGATCGGTGAGGTTGTCCTGTTCGCGCTTGTAGCTCGCGAGCGCCGCGGGCGGGAGGTCCGCCTGGTCCTCCTTCACGCCGGTCACCACGCGCATCTCCTCCTCGCGGTACTGGTTGAAGTAAGGCCGGGGCGCGACGTACGGCGTGTGCGGCCGGAAGAAGCCCACCGCGAGGAAGAAGGGACGGTCGCGCCGGCTGGCGCAGCGCTCGAGGACCCACTCGGCGGCGTCCGCCAGCTTCCCGTCGGTGTGGTGCTCGTCCCCCTTGGGCGAGGCGTACCAGCTGAGGGTGCCACCGAACGAGCCCGGGATGAGGCTGAAGATCTTCGGGTGCTCCTCCAGGCGGTCGACGCCGGCGGGGTTGAGCTCGAGTTCCCAGGAAGCCGGGTCGTCGTGGCCGTCCGTGCCGATGGAGTTCGGGACGCCGTAGTGGTAGAGCTTGCCGAGGCGGGCGGCGAACCAGCCCTGGTGGCGGAAAGCCTGGGGCAGGCTGACCTGCTGGGGCACGGTCTGGCGGAAAATCTGGCTGTTGGCGTAGATGCCCGAGCTGTTCGGGTAGAGGCCCGTCAGCATCGAGTTCCGGCTGGGGCCGCAGAGCGGGAAGGTGCAGTAGGCGCGGTCGAAGCGGACCCCGCGCGCCGCGAGGCGGTCGAGGTGGGGCGTCCGCGCCTGCGGGTCGCCGTAGGCCCCGAGCAGCGTGTTGAGATCGTCGGCGATGATGAACAGGACGTTGGGCAGCCGCGCGGGGACCGGGGCGGGCGCGGCGGCCTGAGCGGCCGGGAGCGGCAGGAGGAGGCCCGCGAGGAGCGGGAGGAGGCGGAGCGGGGAGCGCATCGGGGGGAGGAGGGGTTCAGCGGGCGGGTTGCTTCTTCTTGCGCGCCGCGGCGGGGTCGCCGGCGGCCGCGCGGTTCAGGTAGGTCGCGAATTCCCAGCGGCCCTTCCAGGCCTCCAGATAAGGGGCGTAGCCCGGGGTCTCGTACCAGTTCACCCGGCCCGGATCCGGCGGCTCCACGCGGCCGCCGGGATAGTCGCGGCCCGCGATGCTCGCCTCGACGGTGGCGTTCCAGGCCAGCAGCGCCTCCCGCAGGCGCGCGGCGAGCGCGGGCTGTTCGGCCGCGAGGTCGCGCGCCTCGGCCGGATCCGCCTCGAGGTCGTAAAGCTGCGCCGCGCCCCGGCCGTGGTCCTCGGCGATCAGCTTGTGCCGCCCGTCGATCCACGCCGCGCGCTGGCCGTAGCGGAACGGGATCGGCTGCTCGCGGCGCGCCGGCTCCCCGGTGAACAGCGGGCGCAGGCTCTGCCCGTCGAGGGGCCGCAGGAGCGCCGCGGCGGGCACGCCCGCGAGTTCCGCGACGGTTGGGAACAGGTCCATCGTGCAGGCGGGGAAGGAGGTCACGCGAGGGCGGATCACCGCCGGCCATTCGATGATGCCGGGCACGCGGATGCCGCCCTCGAAGAGGGTGCTCTTGTTGCCGCGCAGGCCGCCGACGGAGGAGGGCTTCACCTCGGGCAGGCCCCCGTTGTCGCTGCAGAACACCAGCAGGGTGTCGCGCTCGAGGCCCAGCCGGCGGAGCGCCGCCCGCAGGGTGCCGATGCTCCGGTCCATCGCCACCAGCTCGCCGTAGTGGTGGGAGGATCGCTCGTCGAGGTGGGCGAACGGCGCCCGGTCCTCCTCCCGCGCGCGGAACGGGCTGTGCGGCGACCCGTACCAGATGACGCCGAACATCGGGCGGCCGCCGCCGCGGTGCCGCTCGAGGAACTTGACCGCCTCGGCCACGATCACCTCCGAGGAATCACCCCGGTGCTCCTCGAACTGGCCCTGCCGGCTGAGCAGCGGGTCCTGGTCGAAGAAATTCGAGACCGACACCCATTCGTCGAAGCCGAACCGCCCCGGGTGCCGCGGGTCGTCGGGGAGGATCGGCACGCCGGGGCCGGCGTGGCCGTTGAGGTGCCACTTGCCGAAGTGACCGGTGACGTACCCCGCGGCCTTCAGGCCCTGCGCGACGGTGCGCTCCTGCAGGCGCAGCGGATACCCGTGGCTGAGGGCGCCGGTGCGGTCGTGGCTGCGGCCCGTCATCACGGTCGCGCGCGTCGGGGAGCACACCGGGCCGCCCGCGTAGAAGCGCTCGAACCGGAGGCCGTTGGCCGCCATCGCGTCGAGGTGCGGCGTCTTGAGCACGGGGTGGCCGCGGTAGCCGGTCTGGCCCCAGCCCATATCGTCGGCCATCACGAACAGGATGTGCGGTCGCGGGGTTTCACCGGCGCGGCCGAGGACGGCGCAGGCCAGCGCGAGGAGCAGGGCGGGGAGGCGGGATTTCATCGGGCGGGAAGACGGTGGGGGCGGGACGGAGGTGACGTTCACGGGGCGAGGCGGCCGGGCAGGCACCCCACCATCCGGCCGACGTACTCGGCGGCGTCCGGCTGGTCCGGGTCCGGCCGCACCGCTCGGGGAAGGAATGGGCCCCGGATCATTTCCGGCCGCTCTTCTTGCCTCCCGCTCCTCCGCCCGCGCCTTCCCCGCCCTTCGAGGCGGCCGAGACGGCGTGGTTGGCCACGTGCGCCGGCCGGGCCTGGGCGTAACGGTCCAACTCGGCCTGCAGCCGCGCGCGCGCCGCCGCCGCGGGACCGGTCACCTCCGCCGCCAGCAGCGGGCGCTCCTCGAACGGGTCCCGCGTCAGGTCGAAGAGACGGCCGTCGCGGTAGAGCTTGTGGGTGCGGCCCTGCGCGAACTCGAAGGTCGCCGCCGGCCCGCCGTTGCGCGCGTACCACAGGTAGTAGGCCTCGCGCGGCGTGCCGGGCTCCCCGCGCAACTGCGGCAGGAAACTCACGCCGTCCAACCCCGCCGGCACCGGCACGCCCGCCGCCGCGCACAGGGTGGGCAGGAAGTCCACGCTCGCCACGAGGTCGCCGTTTACCCGCCCGGCCGGCACCCGTCCCGGCCAGCTCGCGATCAGGGGCACGTGGTTGCCCCGCGCGGTGCTCGTGCCCTTGCCGCCGACGTAGTCCGTCCCGCGGAACCGTGAGGTGACGCTCGGGTGCGTGCCATTGTCGCCGGTGAAAAGGATCAGCGTATTCTCGCGCAGGCCCAACTCCTCGAGCTTCGCGACCAGCCGGCCCACCATCTGGTCCATATACGCGGTCATATCCGCGAAGTGCCGGACGTCCCGGAGCGCCTGCTCGCCCTGCGTCCGCGGATCCCAGTTCGCGCTGTCCGGCGTCGGCTGGAACGGGTCGTGGGTCAGGATCATCGGGTAATAGAGGAAGAAGGGCCGGGCGCGGTGGCGCGTAACGAAGTCGAGGGCGAAGTCGTTGATGAGCTTCGGCCCGTACTCGCCGCCGGTGAAGTCGAGCGGCTTCCCGTTGTGCTCGATCCCGGGGTTGGCGTAACGCGGCGGCCGGCGGGTGTGCTGCCAGAGGTAGGCCTCGTCGAAGCCGAAACGCCGCGGCAGGTCCGCGCCCTGGCCCAGTTGCCACTTGCCCGTGATGCCGGTGGCGTAGCCAGCGGCGCGCAGCAGGTGCGCGAAGGTCACCGCTTGCGGGTCCAGCAGGCCGAACTCGAGGTAGTTGCGGACGTTGTACAGCCCGGTCATCAGCTGCGCGCGCGTCGGCGTGCACAGGGGCTGCACGAAGCAGCGCTCGAAGCGCATTCCGCCCGCGGCGAGGCGGTCGAGGTGCGGCGTGCGGTACGACTCGCCGCCGTTGGCGGTCACGCACTCGTAGCCGAAGTCGTCCGCCATGATGAGGACGAGGTTCGGGCGGCGCTCGGCGGCGCCGAGCAGGGCCGTCACGCCCGTGGCCAGGCACAGGACGCGGAACAGAAAGGGAAGGGGCATCGGGGTGCGCGAAGGCTCCCGCACGCCCCGCGGTTTTTGAAGTAAAATCGCGCGCCAACCCGTCCGGACTCAGTCCACGCCGGGCCGGTATTCGATGACGTGGCGGTAGGTCCCGCCGGGGCGCAGCACGCAGGAGGGGAACGCGGGCTGGTTGGGCGAATCCGGGAAGGCCTGCGGCTCGAGGCAGAGGCCCGCGCGGTGCCCGTGCGGCCGGCCGACCTTGCCCGTCGCGCGGCCGTCGAGGAAGTTGCCCGAGTAGAACTGCACCCCGGGCGCGGTGGACCAGACCTCGAGGGTCCGCCCGCTCGCCGGGTCGCGTACGCGACCGTGCCGCGCGAGCGCCTCCGCGGGCTGGCCGGGGATGTAGGTGTGGTCGTAGCCGCGGCCCCGCCGCAGCTGCTCGTCGTCCGCCGCGATCCGCGCCCCGACCGGCGTGGGCCGCCGGAAATCAAAGGGCGTGCCCGCCACCGGCCGCCGTTCCCCGGTGGGGATCAGGTTCGCGTCCACCGGCAGGAAGCGCTCCGCGTCGAGCTGCAGCTCGTGGCCGAGGATGTCCGCGGTGTTCCCGAGGTTGAAATAGGTGTGCTGGGTCAGGTTGACCACGGTCGGCGCGTCAGTGGTCGCGGTCAGGGTGAAGCGCAGGGTCCCGTCGTCCGCGAGTTCGTGGTCGGCGGTGACGCGCAGGGCGCTGGGAAAACCCTCGTCGCCGTCGGGGCTGAGGTGGGTGAGGCGCAGCACGGGTCCCGCGGGGCTGGCGAGGACCTCCGGGTGCCAGGCGGCCTGGTCGAAGCCGCGGCGGCCGCCGTGGAGGCAGTTCGGGCCGTCGTTGGCGGCGAGCCGGTGCGGGCGGCCGTCGAGGGTGAAGGCGGCGCCGGCGATCCGGTTCGCGTAGCGGCCGACGAGGCAGCCGAAGAAGGGATTGTAGCGCAGGTAGTCCGCGAGATGGTCGTAGCCGAGGACGATGTCGCCCGGGCGCCCGGCGCGGTCCGGCGCGAGGTAGCGCACGAGGATGCCCCCGTGCGTGCAGAGATGCGCCTCGTGGCCGCGGGGGCCGCGCAGGGTGAAGAGGGAAATGGCGTCGCCGGCGGGGGTGGTGCCGAATGGGGTGGAGGCGATCGTCGCGGGCATCGGGCGGAGGCTCCGGGGCCCGCGGCGCGGCGCAACGCGAAACTCCGGCCGGACGCGGCTTGCAGTCCCCGTCCGGGCTGCCGATGGTCGCCGCCCCGACCTCCCCGCCAATGACCACCCTGCGCCTCCTGTCCCGCGCCGCCCTTTTCCTGCTCCTGCCCGCGTTGCTGCCGGGCCAGTCGACGAAGCCCGAGGTGTTCGCCCGGATCGACGCCACCAAGGCCGACTTCGACGCGATCGCGCTCAAGATCTGGGACTACGCCGAGATCGGCTACCGGGAGGAGAAGAGCTCGGGCCTGCTCCAGGAGCGCCTCCGGCAGGCGGGCTTCAAGGTCGAGGCGGGCGTCGCCGGGATGCCGACGGCCTTCGTCGCCACCGCCGGCCAGGGCGGCCCCGTGATCGGGGTGCTGGCCGAGTATGACGCGCTCCCCGGGATCTCGCAGGAAGCGGTGCCGGAGAAAAAGGAGCGGCCGGGCGCCACCGCCGGCCACGCCTGCGGGCACCACCTGTTCGGAGCCGGCTCCATCCAGGCCGCGATCGCCGTGCAAGAGTGGCTCAAGGCTACCGGCCGGCCGGGCACGGTCCGCGTCTTCGGCACGCCCGCCGAGGAGGGCGGTTCCGGCAAGGTCTATATGGTCCGCGCGGGGCTGTTTAACGGAGTCGATGCCGTCGTCCACTGGCACGCCTCCGACCGCAACCTCACCATTATGATGCCCTCGCTCGCCAATCGCTCGGGCAAGTTCCGGTTCCGCGGGGTCGCATCCCACGCCGCCAGCGCCCCGGAGCGCGGCCGCTCGGCCCTCGATGGCGTCGAGGCGATGAACCATATGGTGAATATGCTCCGGGAACACGTGCCGGACTTCACCCGCCTCCACTACGTGGTCACGAAGGGCGGCGAGGCCCCCAACGTGGTCCCGGCCTTCGCCGAGGTGTACTACTACGTGCGCAGCCCCAGCCGCGAGGTCGTGCGGGACGTCTGGGACCGGGTCGTGCAGGCCGCGCAGGGCGCCGCGCTCGGCACGGGCACCAAGGTCGACTGGGAGATCACCGGCGGCGTCTACGACCTGTTGCCGAACGAGGTCCTCGGGCGCGTGATGCAGGCCAACCTCGAGGCGGTTGGCGGCGTCACCTACACGCCGGCGGAAGCGGAGTTCGCGGGGAAGATCGGGCGCACCCTGTTCGGCAAGGCGCCCGCGCCGGAGACCGCAGCCCTCG
>Ga0172372_10013244_pt1 | contig 10239 bp, 5 predicted proteins | sample LakKiv5m_2_FD_114544 | JGI IMG/M metagenome (GOLD analysis project Ga0172372, IMG submission 114544) | Freshwater microbial communities from Kabuno Bay, South-Kivu, Congo - kab_092012_9.5m | ecosystem: Environmental > Aquatic > Freshwater > Lake | place: Democratic Republic of the Congo... | reverse complement strand
GCGCGCGATGCACATCTCCACGTCGGCGGGCGCGACGAGCATCAGGTCGGCAAGCTCGTCAATGATGACGACGATGTAACTGAGCTTCTCCGGGATGATGATGTCCTCGTCGCGCGGCACGACGATCTGCTCGTCAATCTGCACGGCGAACCCATCCGCGCCGGCTTCGACCTTTTCCTTCTTCGTGGTCAAGGGCAGCTCCAGCTCGGCCTGCGGCAACGGCTTGTCCTTCGGGCGGTCGTTGAAGGACTTGATGTTGCGGACGCCGACGCGCGCGAAAATCTGGTAGCGCTTCTCCATCTCGTTGACCACCCAGCGCAGCGCGAGGATGACCTTCTTCGGGTCGGTGACGACGGGGACGACGAGGTGCGGCAGCGCGTTGTATTGCTGCAGCTCGACGACCTTGGGGTCAATCATCACGAAGCGGAGCTGGTCCGGCGAGAAGCGGTAGAGCAGCGACGCGACGATGGAGTTGATGCAGACGGACTTGCCGGAGCCGGTGCTGCCGGCGATGAGCACATGCGGCATGTCCGCGAGGTCGGCGATGACCGGCGTGCCGTAAACGTCCTTGCCCAGCGCCAGCGGGATGCGCGCCTTGCTGTGCTTCCACTCCTCGGATTCGAGCAGGTCGCGCATGATGACCTTGGTCTTCACGCGGTTGGGCACCTCGATGCCGACCGAGGACTTGCCGGGCACGGGCGCGAGGATGTTGATGCGCTCGGCCTTGAGCGCGGCGGCAATGTTGTTCGAGAGCGCGGTGATTTTCTCCAGCTTCACGCCGGGCGCGGGATGCAGCTCGTAGCGCGTGATGGTCGGGCCTTTGGTGATGTCGCCCATCGCCACCTCGATCTCGAACTGCGCGAGCGTGTTCTTCATCAACTGCGCGTTCGCCATCAGGTCCTCCTTCGACTCCGTGGGCTTCACGGTCAGGTCCGGGTGCTGGAGGAAGTCGAGCGGCGGCACTTGGTAATTTCCGATGAGCGGCACGCTCGCGACGGTCATCGGCTTGGGCTTCTTGGGCTGCGGCTTGGGGCGCGGGCGCGGGGCGGAGCCGCTGTTGTCGAAGATGGCCGGGGCTGGAACAGCGGCGGCGGGTTCGGCGGGCTTGGTTTCCTCGATGGGCTTCGGAGCCTCCGCAGCGGCAACGGCCAGCGCATCGGCGATGTGAACCAGCGGCTCGCCGGGCGCGATTGGTTCCGGCTCCGGCGCTTTCGCCGGCTCGGGCAACGGCTCAACTTTCGCGGGCTTTGCGGCCTTCTCTGGTTTCTCAGCCTTCTTCGCGAGCGCGCTGTCCTTGCCGAGAATGTCCGCCGTCGTGGCGGCGACGACTTCCTCGGCCTTGATGATGATGGCGTCGTCAGCGGGTAGCGGCACGGGCTTGGCGGCGGCGCTCGGACTCCAATCCTCGGCGGGCGGCTCGACGGGCTTTTCCTTGCGCTTGGCCTTCGCGGCGAGGTCGGCGGGCTTGGCCTGCGGGACGGAGAGGTCGCGGATGAGCGGCGTGGGCACGGGCTTGCCGTCCGCGCCGAGTTCGGGGCCGGTTTTCTCCGGCGCGGCGGGTTGCTCCACCGGCTTGGCGGCCTTGGCCTTCGCCGCCTTCTCCACCTCGTCCTGCAACCGCTTCGCCTCCTTCTCCAGTTCCTTCGCGCGTTTCTCCAGCGCGAGTTCCTCCGCCGTCGCGTCGGCGGTGCTCACCGCGGAATCGTCGCCGCGCAGGAACAGGCTGCGCGCCCAGTCGAGCAGCGCGAAGTTCGTCAGGTAAATCAGGCCGACGACGTAGAGCGTCAGGAAAACCACCGACGCGCCCACCGTGCCGAGGAAGTGCTTGAAGAGATACTGGTTCAGCAACATGCCCACCGTGCCGCCCGCGTGTCCGGAGTTGATGGCGCGGACAATGCGCTCGAACGCGCCGGGGAACAGGTCGAACAACCCGACGAGGCACAGCAGCAGCACGACGCACCACGGCCAGCGGCGGCGCAGGTGCTGAAGCTGTTCCACGAACGGCACCAGCCCGATCAGCACCAGCAGCGGCGGCAGCAGATACGCCGCCGCGCCAAACGCGAAGAATCCCGCGTTCGCCACATGAGCGCCGAGCCGGCCGATGAGGTTGTGGATTTCGGGGTTTGGCTCGGCGGTGTTGAGCGCCACGTCGTTCTTGTCGAACGAGAACTGCGCCAGCAGCAGCAGCACGGCGGCGGCGAGCAGCACCAGGCCGAGAATCCCCCCTTCGCCGCGCGCGGGCGGCGGCTCCTTGTCGTTTGCATTGTCCTTACGGGCCACGCACGGAGCCTAGGGAAGCACGGTGGGAAAGGAAAAAGGAAAAACTCCACCCGTCTCCGCCCCGAACGATTTTGCGCCCCGGCCACCGTGACGCGCCGCAGAACTCTCGCCAACGGCCGCGTGCCTGCGTAAGCTCCCGCCATGCCGATTTCCTGGAACGAAATCCGCCACAACGCGATCAAGTTTTCCCGCGACTGGGCCGGCGTCACCAGCGAGAGCGCCGAGAAGCAGACCTTCTGGAACGAGTTCTTCCAGGTCTTCGGCATCAAGCGCCGCCTCATCTTCACGTTCGAGGAGCGCGTCAAAAACATCCGCGGCCAATACAGCTTCATCGACGGCTTCTGGCCGGGCGTCGTTCTGGTGGAGCACAAGAGTTTCGGGCAGGACCTCCACAAGGCGAAATCGCAGGCGTTCGGCTATGTCCAGGATCTCGCCCGCGAAGGCCGGCATGAAGAAATCCCGCGCTACATCATCGTCTCGGATTTCGCGCGCATCGCCATCCACGACCTGGAGCCGGAGGAGCAGCGCGACCTGCCGCTCCTCGACCAAAAGCGCGGCGTCACGCACGTCTTCCCGCTCGCGGAATTCCACCGCAACATCCAGCACTTCGCCTTCATCCCCGGTTACAAGCAGCACACGTTTCAGGAGCAGGATCCGATCAACATCGAAGCCGTCCAGCTCATGGGCGAGTTGCACGACGCCCTCGAAGCGGGCGGCTACACCGGGCACGACCTCGAACGCTTCCTGGTCCGCGTCCTGTTTTGCCTGTTCGCCGAGGACACCGGCATCTTCGAGCGCGAGTCCTTTCACCTGTTCATCGAGAACAAGACCAAGCCCGACGGCTCGGACTTGGGGGCGCAGCTCTCCCGCCTGTTTGAAGTCCTCAACACCGAGGACAAGCCGGTCAACAAGCGCCAGATGAACCTCGACGAAGCCTTCGCGCAGTTTCCCTACGTCAACGGCGACCTGTTCAACGAGCACCTCGGCTTCGCCGACTTCAACCGCGACATGCGCAACGCGCTGCTCGCCTGCACGCGCAAGGACTGGTCGCGCATCTCGCCCGCCATCTTCGGCTCGCTCTTCCAGTCCGTCATGGACGGCCGGAAGCGCCGGCAGATCGGCGCGCACTACACCAGCGAGCGCGACATCCTCAAGGTCATCCGCTCCCTGTTCCTCGACGACCTCCGCGCCGAGTTTGAGAACCGCAAGGCCGACCGCTCCACGGCGCGGAAGGCCCGGTTGCAGGATTTTCACCGGCGAATCTGCGGACTGCGCTTCCTCGACCCCGCCTGCGGCTGCGGCAACTTCCTCGTCCTCACCTACCGCGAACTGCGCCAGTTGGAGCTGGAAGTGCTGATGGAACTCCTGCCTTCCAAGGAAGGCCGCTTCCAGCAGGTGTTCTCATCGGAGGAGGTGGGGCAGTTGACCCAGGTGGATGTGGACCAGTTCTACGGCATCGAAATTGGCGAATGGCCGGCGCGCATTGCCGAGGTCGCGCTCTGGCTGATGGACCACCAGATGAACGCGAAGGTGGGCTACGCCTTCGGCCAGCATTACCAGCGGCTGCCGCTCAAAAAGTCCCCGCACATCCACTGCGGCAACGCGCTGCGGCTCGACTGGCAAGCCGTCCTGCCGCCGGAGCAATGCAGCTACGTCCTCGGCAACCCGCCGTTCGTGGGGAAGCATTACCAAAGCAAGGAGCAGAAGGCGGACATGGTTCACGTCTTCCGTGAGTTTACCAACATCGGCGACATTGATTACGTCGTTTCATGGTTTTATCGCGCTGCCGACTACATCCAAGGCACGAAGATCAAAGTTGGCCTTGTTGCGACCAACTCCATCACGCAGGGCGAGCAAGTTCCGTTGGTTTGGGGCCTCTTGTTTGACCGCTTCAAAATCAAAATCCATTTCGCGCACCGGACCTTTACATGGGAGAGTGAAGCCCGTGGCAAAGCGCATGTGCATGTCGTCATCATTGGCTTCGGCGCGTTTGAAGCAGCAAGCAAGCGCATCTACGATTATGACGCAGAGCAAGTCACGGTCGTCTCTGCGCCGAACATCAGCCCCTATCTCACGCCTGGCCCGGACTTGTTTGTCACGAAGCGGAGTAAACCACTTTGCGATCTGCCGGCGATTCGCTGTGGCAACAAGCCAACGGATGACGGCAACCTGATACTGACTGACCAAGAGAAGGTGGAGTTTGTCAAAGCCGAGCCGGACGCGGCCAAGTTCTTGCGCCGCTTCACCGGATCTGAAGAATTCATCAACGGCAATATGCGATGGTGCCTTTGGTTGGCGGATGCCAGCCCAGCAGAATTGCGAGCGTTGCCCAAAGTAATGGAGCGCGTCGAACGGGTGAAAGCGTTCCGTGAGAAGAGCACGGCTGAACCGACCAAGAAGGCCGCAAGGACGCCGACGCTGTTCTTTTACATTTCGCAGCCGGCAACGAACTACATCCTAATTCCAGAGGTTTCCTCGGAACGTCGGCAATACATTCCGATCGGCTTCATGCCCAAGGAGGTGATTTCAGCTAACACGAATTTCCTCATTCCCTCGAACAGCTTGTTTCATTTCGGCGTTTTGACTTCGGCAATTCACATGGCTTGGGTTCGCGTTGTCGGCGGACGTTTGAAATCTGATTACCGCTATTCGGGCAGCATGGTTTACAACAATTTCCCCTGGCCGTCGGCGAGTGCGGAGCAGCGGGAGCGGGTGGAAGACAAGGCGCGAGCGGTGCTGGCCGCGCGCGAGCCGCATCTGCCGCCGCGCGGCCTGGCCACGCTGGCCGACCTTTACGATCCGCTCGCCATGCCGGCCGCATTGCTCAAGGCGCACACGGAACTGGATCGCGCCGTGGAGAAGTGCTACCGCCCCGAACCCTTCCACTCCGACCGCGAGCGCGTGGAGTTCCTGTTCGCGCTCTACGAAAAGCTCACCGCCCCCTTGCTGCCCGCCACGCCCAAGGCCAAAGGCCGGCGGCCACAGACCGCCGCCACCGGGAGCAAGCCGCGCACGACCAAGACCCCCGGCCTGTATGCGCAGGAGCCGCCGCCCCCGCCCCCGGATCAAACCCCGCCGGAGGCCGAGGCCGCCGCCGCCGCGTTTTACAACATCATGGCCAAGGAGGAGGCCCCGCCCTACGGCGGAAACAAGCCGGCCTGATGGACGGCCCCCTGCCGGCGGTTTGCAACCGCCGGCGGTGGAAAGCCGCAGTTCGAGGCGGCCCCGAGCCATCCACCCGCCCCGCGACGATTGAACCTGAAACGGCAATTGAACCGAAAGGGGCGGAAGGAAAACCACTAACCGGCACTGACTGGCACTGATGGATTCGCGGCGAACGCACTCACCCACTCGGTGAATGCCTCGGGTTCCGATTTTATTAGTGCGGGTCAGTGCCGGTTAGTGGTTTGCGTCCTGGTGCCTCAATTTCAACTGCCGGATTTAGGTTGAAAATCGGCGGCATGGGCGGGCGGCTCGGACAGCCCTTGTCCCACCCGCTACGGCAGGCTGGCGGGCATGAATGATCCGCACTTGGATTTGGCCACCGCCGCGCCGCGGCGCGTGCGCCACCCACGCCGGCCACCCGCCGCCCTGTCGGCGGTCCGATGCGACCCCCTGCCAAACGGACTGGTGATTTTCAAATGGCAACCTCCTCCGGGCCGCGTGCCGGTGGACGGCTACCTCGTCGAACGAACCCGTGACGGCCGCGACTATGAAGTCATCGGCCGGCCGATAACCCTGGGGTTTGTGATGGGGTCACCGGCGTTGAACGAGCCGTGGTTCTATCGCGCCACCGCCTTCAACGCGCGCGGCCAGGGGCCGGCGGAGCTGGTGTTCTTCTACCTGCGCCGCGAACGCAACTCGATGTTCCTGCGCGTGCCCGTGCGCCCGGGCCTCCGGGTCGTCATCAATGAATTCCTGCCGGCGTGAGCGGCCCTTGGGCGTGCGGAGAGCGCCGGGCAGATGCGCGGGAGACCGCCCGTCACCGAAGCCCTTCGCTCAGGCCAGCAGCGCCTTTACCACGCTGCCATGCACGTCGGTCAGGCGGAAGTCGCGGCCGGCGTGGCGGAAGGTGAGGCGTTCGTGGTCGAAGCCGAGGAGGTGCAGGATGGTCGCCTGCAAGTCGTGGACGTGGACGGGATTCACCTCGGCCTTGAAGCCGAACTCGTCGGTCGCGCCATAGACGGTGCCGCCTTTCACGCCGCCGCCGGCGAGCCACGTCGTGAAGCCGTGGTGGTTGTGGTCGCGCCCGTTGATCTTGCCCTGGTTCGAGCCGGGCGTGGGCAGTTCCACCGTGGGCGTGCGGCCGAATTCGCCGCACCAGATGACGAGCGTTTCGTCCAGCAGGCCGCGCTGCTTCAAGTCCTTGAGCAGCGCGCCGATGGCCTGGTCGCACTCCTTCGCGAGCCGGCGGTGCTGCACTTCGAGGTCGTCGTGGCTGTCCCACGGCTGGCCCGCGCCGTGCCAGACCTGCACGAAGCGCACGCCGCGCTCGATGAGCCGCCGCGCCGTGAGGATCTGCCGCGCCTGCGTGCCCTCGCCATACATCGCGCGGATGTGCGCCGGCTCCTTGCTGGTGTCGAAGGCGTCCGCCGCCTCCATCTGCATCCCGTAGGCCAACTCGAAGGACTGGATGCGCGCCTCGAGCTGCGCCTCGCGCGCGCGGGCGGCGGCGTGGCGCTGGTTCAACTGCTGGAGGAAATCGAGCTGCGCGCGCTGCGCGGGCAGCGCGATCTGCTTGTTGGAAATGTGCTCGATGAGCCGCTCGATGCGCGTCTCGGCGGTGTTGATGTAAGTGCCCTGAAAAACACCGGGCAGGAACGCGCACTGCCAGTTCTGCGATTCCTGGATCGGGTAGCCGCCCGGGCACATCGCGATGAAGCCGGGCAGGTTCTGGTTCTCCGTGCCGAGGCCGTAAGTCACCCACGAACCCATGCTCGGGCGCGGCAGGCGGGCGTCGCCGCAGTTGAGCAGCATCAGCGACGGCTCGTGGTTCGGCACGTCCGCGTGCATCGAGCGGATGACGCACAGGTCGTCCGCGCTCTCCGCCGTCTTGGCGAAAATCTCGCTGACCTCGAGGCCGCTTTTGCCGTAGGGCTGGAACTTGTAGGGCGAGCGGAAGGCCGTGCCCGTGCGGCGCTCGGTGCGCAGCTCGTAGGGCAGGGTCTTGCCGTGGAACTTGTCGAGCGACGGCTTGGGGTCAAACGTGTCCACATGGGACGGGCCGCCGTTGAGGAAGATGTGGATGACGCGCTTGGCCGTGGCGGGGAAGTGCGGGGCTTTCGGCGCGAGGGGAGAAGTGCCGTTGACTTCCGCGCGCGCGGAACTCAAGCCCAGCTCGCCGAACAGCGCGCCGAGGCCGAGCGCGCCCATGCCCATGCCGCAGCGCGTCAGCAGTTCGCGCCGGGTGAGCGCGAGGTGTTCGGGGCGAAGTCCGTGATGACTCATGCGAAAAGGTTGACGGCCGCCGGCGGACGCCGCTTCAGCAGCTGCTACTCGAACCAAAGATGCTTGTAGGGATGATGGTCCAGCAGCGTCGGGTGCCAGCCCTTGAGCTTGGGCGTGATGAGGTGCTGGCGGGTGTAGTGGTAGATGGGGATGATGGGCAGTTCGTCCATCAGGATGGTCTCGGCCTTCTGAAAGAGTTCGAGGCGCGCGGCGGCGTCACCCGTGCGGGCGGCCTCGCCAATGAGCCGGTCGTATTCGGCGTTGCTCCAGCCGGTCTCGTTCTGGCCGCCGCCGGTGAGCCACATGTCGAGGAACGTGTTCGGGTCCACGTAGTCGCCCGTCCAGCCGGCGCGGCAGACTTGGTAGTTCATCTGCCGCTGCGTATCGAGATACACCTTCCACTCCTGGTTCAGCAGCCGCGCGTCAACGCCAAGGTTCTTCTTCCACATCTGCTGGATGGCCTCGGCGATGATGCGATGCGACTCCTGCGTGTTGTAGAGCAGCTCGAAGGGAGGAAAACCCTTGCCCTCGGGGAAACCGGCGTCGGCCAGCAGCTTCTTCGCCTCGGCCACACCGCCGCTGAACTTGCCGCGCGCGGTGTAGCCGGCGGTGCCGGGCGGCGTGAGGTTGAACGCGGGGAGCTGCCCGGCCTTGAGGATGTTCTCGGTGATGGCTGGGCGGTCAATGGCGAGCGCGAGGGCCTTGCGCACGCGCTTGTCGTTGAGCGGCGGCTTGGTGACGTTGACGCGGTAAAAGTAGGCCGCGAGATATGGATCAATGCGGATCAGCTCGGGGTTGTTCTTCCGGTAGCCGGGGATTTTCGAGAGCGGCACGGTGTCGGTGACGTGGAGCTGGTTCGCGCGGAACATGCGCTCCTCGGTCTCCGAACTGGAGATGGGATAGAACGCGAGGCCGTCGAGCTTCACGGTCGCGGCGTCCCAATAGTGCGGGTTGCGCTTGATGGTGAGCACCTCGTTGACCTTCCACTGGTCGAGCGCGAAGGGGCCGTTGCCGACGAAGTTCTCCGGGCGCGTCCACTTGCCGCCGCGCTCGTAGGGCTTGCCGTGCTTGGCGATGGTCGGCAGGTGGACGGGCATCCACGACGTGTGGATGATGAGCGAGAGGAAGTAGGGCGTCGGGCCGATGAGCGTGATCTGGAACGTGTGGTCATCAATGACCTTGTAGCCCACCTGCGAAAAGTCCTTCAGCTTGCCCTCGTTGTAGGCCTGCGCGTTCTTCACGACGTGGTGCATGTAGGCGTATTGCGCCGCGAGCGTCGGCTCCAGCATCCGCTTGTAGGATTCGAGGAAGTCGCGCGCGGTGAAGGCGTCGCCGTTGGACCACTTGGCATTCTTGCGCAGGAAGAAGGTGTAAGTGAGCAGGTCCGGCGAAATCTCCCAGCGCTCGGCCACGCCGGGAACGGGATGCAAGTCCTTCGGATCCTCGTCCGTGAGGCCCTCGAACAAGCCCATGAGAATCATGTGCTCCGGCACGCCGGTGACGATCTGCGGGTCGAGGTCCGACGGCTCGGAGCCGTTGCCGCGATGCAGGACCATCTTCCCCGGCGAGACGGCGGGGCCGGAGCCGAAGCCGGGGTCGGCCTTCGTGCCGCCGGAGCCGGGCGTGCCGGGCTGGTCAGTGGACTTCTTGCAGCCCACGAGCAAGGCGGCCAGACAGACGGCGGCGAACAAAGCTTTCATGCGGGTGAGCCTTCCGATTTCGCCCCGGACAGGCCAGCGCAAAGTTCGCGGCAGCCGACGGGGAAGTAAGTAGTGGCGACCCTACGGGGATTCGAACCCCAGTTACGCATCCCTCGGAGTAAAACGCGGATTTATTAAAGAATAGACCACAGTGAACCGTCATGAACGACGGCTTTGCGCACGTTTGCATACATTTTGGTTTTGTGCCATTCTCCCCACGTGGCATGGCTCTATCGTTGAGATGATTCCCAATTCTGGTGGGTGGGCTGGCGGACCCCGGACGGCAAGGCCCGCTTTAAGTCCACGAAGTGCGCGCACGAGGCCGACGCCCGGAAACACCTCGCCGCCGTTGAGTCGCTCTTCTCGGCTCGCGCCAGCGGCGCTCCGCTGGACGAAGTTTATGCGTCCCTCTCGCCGCGCACCAAACCCCGCCCGACAGTCAAAGCCGCGTTGCGCGACTGGCTCACGGAGTGCGAGGGCAGCACGGCGACGGAAACCCTGGGGCGCTACCAGACGATCGCGGACGCCTTCTCCAATCACCTCGGAGCCGGCGAGCATGGGCCAATGCTTGATGCAGTGACCTCGGAGCACATCCGCGAATTCCTGACCAAGCGGCGGGCGGGTCGCAACGCCAGCACGATCAATCTGGAGCGGAAGATTCTCTCCATGCACTACTGTCCGGTTAAAAACCCCGGTAAATCGGGCTGATTATCGGGGTCAGGCAGAGGGGGTGGCGGTGGGCATTGATCAAGGGCCTGTAAAATGGGCGTTTTCTCGAACAGCGTGACGCTCAGAATCTGTAGAATAGTGT
>Ga0172372_10013241_pt1 | contig 10240 bp, 9 predicted proteins | sample LakKiv5m_2_FD_114544 | JGI IMG/M metagenome (GOLD analysis project Ga0172372, IMG submission 114544) | Freshwater microbial communities from Kabuno Bay, South-Kivu, Congo - kab_092012_9.5m | ecosystem: Environmental > Aquatic > Freshwater > Lake | place: Democratic Republic of the Congo... | reverse complement strand
GTGTCTTTTAAAATGCTTCGCAGCGCCAAGGAGAAAACAAACATTACATCTCTTGATGAGTTTGTATAACGAGTTGGAAGGTGTTCTCTGACAACTCCATCCATTAGGCTTACACATTCGTCAGTCCATGACCTATCGTTAAAATTCGATATTTTCAGGTATTTTCCTTCAAGCAATTCCTTCATCTCCGCAGTTGCGGTAACAAAAGATGCATAGTCTTCTGGATCTATGGGAAATATTGCTTGGGAGGGAGACTGATAAGTGTCGGTATTACTTGTCGAGGACCAACTTCCAGGAGAATATAGTAAAAGTTGATAAAGATGAGGATTTAATCTTTCAGGCTTATTTTCAAACTGAGCTTTTATTGTCCAGAAATATAGAGCCCAGAGGTCTCCTATCTTGATACCAAGGTCTTTATCCATACCTGTTTGGGCCGTAACATCAATTGCTTGAGCAATTGTTTGGAAAGTCTGCATAATAACTGATTCGTCAGTAATTTTTGTTTTAAATAAGCCCATAAATAAAACCTCAGCTATTATTTATTGTTGCCGTTTATGAATTGCTCTGCATGCCTAATTACCGTCTTTGCCCCAGCCCAAATATATTGTTGATTATTTACAATCATGATAACTCCTCGACTACTCATGGGGAGCCAACTAGATTTCCAACCTTGAATGTCCTTATAGCTCAGACCTAGATGTGGCTTCAAAAATTCATCTGGCCAAAATAACAATCTTTGAGTTGTCACAAATACCCTGCCAAGTGATTGCCCTTGGAAAGTAGCAATCGGCTGGGCTTTTGTATTGTAGGGACCATCCCAAGAATAGTGCTCCCCATCTTTTAGGAAACTTTGTATTACTTGTGCACCAAACTCTTTAGACCTTGTGTGCTTAGGCAATTTTGTTTTTTCAGGACCAAGAACCTCATGGAAACTGCCTAACTCACGCATAGGGAGGATTTTTTGGTCGAACAATAGAGAAAATTATTGCCCAAAAAATTGCACTGCCAATTCCCAGCAAGATACTCCCTTGGAATAGCCCGCCCAGGAAGCCAAGCGGGATAAAAAGAGCCGCTACCGTTGCAAACTTATCTTTCAAACTTGCCTCCTTAAGGAACTTTATTGAACCAGTTCTTTGGCTCAAAAGGAACAGTTGCCAGAATTGAGGTTAGGAGTGTCAGCCCTCACGGATAAATTGCCTCTTTGGAGACCAAAGAACACCAGGGTGATTTCACTTGTGTTGAGAACGGAGCTTTTCGCACCTTCTATATGATTTGCTTGTGTGGCTGGAGCTCTCCAGTGATAATACCTAAAGGAGCAATTAGTATTTACTACATGCACGATATGTGGCTTTCTCATTTAAGCAAATACAGCTCACTTTCAAACAGTTGAAAAAGTTCTGACTTAAGCTGAAGATAAGCAAAAGTGCCAGCCTCCGCATGGTTAGATGGTTAATCTAGGTGCTAAAGCACTCTTCCTTTATTCTCGTGATTGTCATAAGTCAGAGTTATACTCCACTTATATTTAAATATGAACTAAGGAGGTTAAGTGCCGCATAAAACAATTACGATTGCGTCCCTCTTTTCAGGATGCGGCGGCATGGATCTTGGATTTGAGCAAGCAGGATATAGTCTGATTTGGGCTAACGATTTTGATGAGAAAGCGTGTGAGACCTACCGACTAAATTTAGGAAATCATATAGTTCATGGTGATATAGCTGACTTAAATCTTAAAGAAATTCCAGATTGCGATGTAATGATTGGTGGATTCCCTTGCCAAGATTTTTCAATGATCTGGAAAAGAGGTGGTCTCCAAACAGATCGAGGTAACTTATACAAGTACTTTGTTAAGGCAGTATCTATAAAACGTCCTAAAGTTTTTGTTGCTGAAAACGTTAAAGGTTTATTAACAGCAAATAAGGGCCGAGCCGTGAATCAAATCGCCAAGGACTTTGCTCGTCTTGGATATGAAGTAAGTGTTGATTTATATAACTTTGCTGAATATGGAGTCCCTCAAATTCGAGAGAGAGTTTTTATAGTTGGTGTGCGTTCAGATATTGCTTGGGATTTCAAAAAACCTACACCCAGCCACATTAAAGGAAACTTTGTCTCTTCCGGAAAAGCTCTTGTCGGTGTAAAAAAAGTGAAGACTAACAACGAGCACCAAAATATTGCGGAGCGAACAAAAAAGCTATTGAAACTTATTCCTGAAGGTGGAAATTTTTCTGACATACCAAAAGATCATCCTTTGTATGTAAGAGGAATGATTAGCCATGTCTATCGAAGACTGAATAGAAAACGACCATCTACAACGATTATCGCAAGTGGAGGTGGTGGGACTTGGGGTTATCACTACTCAGAGCCACGCCCTCTAACTAATCGTGAGCGAGCAAGGTTATTTTGCTACCCCGACAGCTTTGAATTTCTAGGCTCTATTGCTGAAGTTAGAAGACAAATTGGAAATTCCGTACCTCCCCTTGCTGCTAAAAGGTTAGCTGAAAGCCTACTGCCTGCATTCTCTGCCCGTATTAATTCAAGCCCAAAACGAATAGTAAATCATAAAGCTGTATAACATGAAACTGATAACTTCTAATTTCCCACCCCTTGCAACGGCTAATAGCAACTTCCCATCTAGGTGGAATGAACTTTTTTTTGAGTCGAAATTTATTACTTTAGGTATTGGCTATGCCTCTAATGACTCACTTCTATATTTACTTCGTTTATTAGAAGTCAATGAAAAAAAGAATTTTAATATATGTCTTGGTATGGCTTATTTTGAAGGCTTAAGCCGTTCACAGTATGAGGCAGTAGAAAAAGTAAGTTTATTCTTAGACGAGAGTAAATCAGGTCAATTCTACATAGCAAGGACATTCCCATTCCATGGAAAGGTTTATCACTTTGCAGGAGATTCAAAGAAGAGTACTTCGATCATTGGCTCTTCAAACTTTTCAAATATTGTGCCATTCAAAGGAATAGAACAAAGAAAATATGAAGTGGACTTTGAAACTAATGACCATCTAATAAACCAGAGTATTGATAAGTTCCTAGATAGCTTGTTACATGATGCTTCGGTTCCTTTTAGCACGATTCGTGACTCAATTAGTGTTAAAGAAAATAGAAATCCTTTATTGGACTTTCGTTCTGATATAGAAAAAGTAGAAGCAGAACGACTCGAAGTGATCTTCTCAAAAATAAAAGGGAGCTCATTCGAAGTCCCTCTTAAAGATGCGCAGAGATCAAACCTGAATGTATATTTTGGAAAAGGACGAAAAGGCCAACAAAATTATGTTACACCAAGACCTTGGTATGAAGTGGAAATAATTGTGGACACTTCTGTACAAAAAAGTAACAAAGGCTACCCGGCAAATAAAGAATTCATTACTTATACAGACGATGGGTATCGGATTGTAATGAAAACTAGCGGCGACTATGGAAAGAATTTGCGGTCTAGAGATGACTTATCAATTTTAGGCCGGTGGATCAAAGGGCGACTCGAGGCAAGTGCATGTTTGATATCTGGAGAAATGGTAACCGAAACAACACTTACTAAGTATGGGAGAAATACAATATCGTTAAGTAAAACTTCTCTGACTGAAAAGGATCTAGTATCAGGAGACACCCTAGATGTATGGTTCATGAACTTCGGAACAACATAGAGGGGAAGTAACGCATATGGAGCACCTAGAAAACTTTCTAGAGCTACGACAACGCAGCGCTGAAGCGAGTGTAGAAAGTATTAGGCATCGAGCACTCGAGTTTGTAACCCGGCCTGACCTAGTAAGCAGTTTTGATTTTCTAAAACCTCAGACCTCGATATTAGTTGGTCAAGTGCAAAGCGGTAAAACTGGGCACTACTTAGGAATCGCAGCCGCAGTAGCAGATAAAGAACCACATAGATTCCCAATATACGTTCTCTTGACTCAAAGATTGATTGCCTTACAGCAGCAAACTTATATGGAAGCTAAGCAATTACTCACTACTTTTGATGTTTTTGATGAAAATCACGAGATGGAGTTCCGTGACTCCTTAAAATACACAAAACCAAAGATGATAGTGCTCAAAAAAGACACTACACCGTTAAACAAGTGGATACAAATCTTAAATGATAGATCCATTCTTAATGGTAGATGCCTTTTCTTAATTGATGATGAGGCGGACGCAACAGGCTTAAATACTAAGGTGAATGATGATGACCAAAGTGAAATGAATAAGTTGATAGAGTCTTTGGTTAGAACCCATAATGCGTATCTGTTGCAGGTGACGGCAACACCTCATGCAATTTTTTTGCAGAATCCTGATTCTGTCTTTCGTCCATCCACACATCTCTACTTTCCCCCAGGGTCTGATTATCTTGGAGGTGAATTCTTTTATCCTATTGACCAGACAGAATCAAATATTGGATCATATGTTTTTCAGTCGACTGCAGACGATGAATTAAGTATTCTTCAAGATGCAAATCAAACAGATCTCCCCCGAGGCTTACGGGATGCAATTTTTACTTTTTTGTTAACAGCGGCATTTCGTATTGGATACGAACGAGACAAGCAATGCAACTTCTTGCTACATCCTAGTGCAAAAACAATTGACCATAACTTAATCTATTCCAAAGTTGACCGATACATAAGGTATGTCCAAAACAATATGGCTGAGCCTGCTGTTGTAGATGGATTGCACAAGTCTTATGAGAATCTTAAAAATACTAAACCTCAATTACCACTTATTGATAAATTAATCCGTGAGATTTCTAGGACAGCAATAAAAGTTATCATCATGAATAGTGCGCCTGGAAACACTTCAAGAGAGTTACCAAGTACAGGAGCAAATATATTCATTGGTGGAAACGTGTTGAGTAGGGGAATTGTCATACCCAGGTTGCAGACAATTTACTACTGTCGTACAGCCCAAAGACTAACAATTGATACTTATTGGCAGCACTCCCGTGCTTTTGGTTATGACCGAGACCCAGCATTGGTACGACTCTTCATGCCTCCTCGTCTTTATAGTTCTTTCGTTCAAATGAGTGACTCCATCTATCAGTTATTTGAAACTTTAGAAAAAGCTAAAACAGGTGAAATTCAGGTAATAAGCCCCAGAGGTTTAGTCCCTACTAGAAGTGCTGTAGTGGAAGACTTAGCAGGTGATTGCATAGTGGGAGGAGCACACCACTTCCCTGTTAACCCGAATCAAGAAAACTTAGACAGGTTAGATCAACTTTTATTAGAATTCGATAGCGAGGACGCATTTTATTCAATTGACTGCAAATTTGCATCTGAGCTACTGAGAGAATGCAATGAAGAGGAACTGGGGCAGATCCCTTCTTTACAGTTTGAAATCGCAGTTCGAAATCTAAGTAAAGAGAATAAAACAGTATTGATAGTAAGGCGGGATAGATCCATTGCGGCAGGGACTGGAACATTGTTGTCTCCAAACGATCGCAAGTTGGGGAGTAGCTTCGTAAAAGATTCTGTTCTAATCCTCTACCGCTTAAATGGTGAAGTCGCTAAAGGATGGAGAGGAAGCCCATTTTGGATTCCAAATGTTAAGCTTCCTGGAAAACAAGTCATTTATTACAAGGACTAGCTTAATTGGAGGCGCTTACTAAACATGTTGCCAAGCTCTTATGACCTGTTCGTTGCAATGATGAACGAGCTTCGTTTATCCGACCTACCGAAAAGTGCCAAAGAAATTGATTCAGCTGTAGCCAAAGCGTTGAATATATCCCAAAATGATCTAGAAGAATTGCACTCTGGAAATAGAACTAAGTTTGCATATCGCATGGCTTGGGAACGTACTCACGCAAAAAATAAAGGCTTGATTACTCCACTGCCTGGGCGTAAGTGGCAAGTTACGGATGAGGGAAGGCGGTCTAAAGAATAGTTATGGCTGGGAAAAAGAGGGATTTTAGAACCCCCCATAACCGTTTAATAACTAACTATGTAGGGCCAGGTCCTTTGTTGCTTGACGAATTCATGAATCACATAACAGGATCAATGCTACCGGCGGTACCTGAACATCTAGTTGAATACCAAAAGGAGCTTAGAAAAAAGAAATCAAATGTCTCACACTTTTTCGGAATTTTGGATGAAACTTTTGGAGAGTTTGCTGTTTCTGGTCGACTGAAAAGTATCCTTCAAAAAGCATTTGTTAAAGCAAATATTGAAGAAGCCCAAATAAATCCAAAATTTCTTGAGAACCTCATGGAAGCCCTTGATGGATTAAAAGAAAGTTTTCCTCTTGGCAGTCCTGATCGAGCGTACTTAGAAAAACTTGTTTCGACAATTTTTCAATTTTATAAGTTATTGAAGAGTAAATAGATATAATACGAATGTAAAAGAGTACTCATCTATCACCCTTAGAGGCTTTATTGCTTATCGCCAGCAATGTGGCTCTCCCACCTCATTTGCAGCTCACGAGATCCAGCCCAGCCACTAAATTGCTTAATCTCAACTATGTAGCCGCAAGCACATTCAGCCATGCATCTAGTCTCCTCATTTGCCTTTGAGTAGTGGAGGGTGAATTTATGCTTGCCAGACGAAAGTCCTGTAAGGATTATTGAGCCCAAACTAGGATTCTGTATCTTCATGAGGCATATCCACATAGGAGGAGTCTGATAACACCTCTTTTAGTTCGCTAGATAGCTGCTTGAGTTCATCTCTTATGACAATCTCGTTCAGCATTTCCCTAGGTTCTCTTGCTACGGCTGCGACAAGCAAGGCAGTCAAATCACTGACTTCCCTCAATACATCTTCTTTGGAATTGCTTTTGACTTTTTCCGCCAGTATTTGGAGCTCTTGGATAATGTCCATAGGAGGTAGTTCACCCATATCAATCATGTAACAGACATGATTTTTCTTTAGGAACTTGAAGATAGCACCTGGCTTAGCAAATGCTTGCCATGGAGTTTGCTTCTCTATATCAATTCCTGTCTTTGTAAATTATTGTAGATTGCTTTAACTTGGTTCAAATTCGACAAGAACCATTCTTTTCTGTGAGGCATTTCAATTAATCGACCATCGTCAGTCAATTTGGCATGGATTCGCTTCTCAAGAAGTTTGGGATTATCCGAACGAATTACAAACGCTATAGTGAGCAGATTTGGACCAGACTCTGACAACTGAATACATCTTGTTAACGGATTATTGGTTCTACCCACTTTTAAAGGCCATATCTCGCTTCCCTTTAAAATTGCCTCATATCGAGCCGATTTTGAGTACATTACGTACACAAACTTGGACCCGCGGCCAAGCTTCTCAAATTTCATATCCGCTGCTGCAGCACGACTGAAATTCTCTAGTCCTATTACTAAAGATTTTTCCTTTCTTTCTCTGGTTAAGCTAAATCTCCCATCAAAGGGACTATATGCCAACTCATAGTTTTCAGACATTAAATTAATAATGCTTTTTTGAAGCTGGCTGAAAAGTGCGGAATTTGGCCCATACCGATAAGTGGAGTTTTCACACTCAACTAATTCTACAATTTGGTCGATTGTTAATGGACCGAACTTGTTTAAAAGATTACAAATCAATCGGTTAAGGCCACCCTTTGGAAGAGTAGCCGCCCCAATAGCGTATTTCTCTATAGACAGAGCGATTTCTTTTTTGTTCTCTATATTCCGCTCTTAACTAGTTTGTCCAAGTCTTCAACCGTATAAGGTCCAAACACTTTTCCTGTAACAGCCCAATGAGTAAGTAATTTACTTAGCGCGTTAAGTTCTTGGAAGGCAGAACCTGGACCTCTTGCTCCAGGACGGAAAAGTAATGTTTTGTACCATTCATCATTGACCTGAAGTTTATTCTTCATCTTTACATTATCGAACACCTCTACATATTGAGTATAGGGCGCCAGATTTCTTAGGAGTTTCTTAAATGTTTCATAACCATCTGCATTTAACTCATGTGCTTTTATTACTTTACCCTCTTCGATTAGCATTGCAATTTCTTTAAGGGCAAGTTGATGATAGACATCTGCAAGGACTCTAATAAATGGTGGAGATGAGTAAAGAGATTCTTTTCTAAACTCTTGTCCTGTGTAGTTCATATCTTCAATCAATTTATTAAAGCTTGGAACTTCTGACACAAGAGCATCAAAAAAAGCTATTGTGTTTTGAGTAATGACGCTCTGAAGCGCTGGGGAGTTCTGCTGTTTAGTCTGACGCTTACTAAATGAGTAAGCAATATTTCTAACAACATCGTCGATGTTTGGGAGTGCGTATATAGCGGCACTGCTCTTTGGGACAGTATTTTCTCTTTGTAGAACTCTTTCGGTAGGCTTTTCACCTTTCGTGCCTATAAAGCCTTCGAATAGAGGGTGTTGATTGATAACTTCCTTGGTACAAACTGAGGAATTATTCTCGCGATCTAGCCGAATTTGTTCGCCACGCTTGACCTGCTTGGACTTATCAGCAATCGTTACAAACCACTTGGTTTGCAGCGCCACAGGAACTTTGCTGATAATTGTGAGGTTCATTGTTTCAAGGCTGAATCTTTTCATAAGTTCTTGTAAATGCGATAAATGAAAGTCCTCAGAATTTTCAGTTGACGAATCCAAATCAAGCTCCGCGTAAGCCTCGGGTTTCAACCTCTTCTTTATCATCGCGAATTTAGTCTGAATCCCATAGGTTCGGTGTTGCCCATCAGATATTTCTAATTCATCTTTTGCTTCACTAGCGTGAAGCTTAAGATAGCCAATTTCCATTTCTGTGGTATCAAAATCTCTATGCGCCTTAGGTAATTTCATTATAAATTTTGAGATAAAATCTAGTTCTGACTTTGCTACCAGAAGGATGCCAGGCTCTATCCAGGTATCAGGATTATCTTCTACATAATCACCAAAGTCTGCTCCATGCTTAGGGTCGACTTTACGATTCTCAACAAATGGAGAATCAGGGACTATCTTTGGCAATAGTGTGGCAAGCCTTCGCAATTGCACCGGAACGGTGTACTTGTAGCGCGAACCCATTTTTACCCTAATTGCAGGGAACATTAAGTCTTCCCCTATAGATTCCTCGTCTTGGAAATTAACCACTGATTCAGGTGTTAACTCAATAGGTTTGACCGTTCTATCTGTTGTTGTTATGATTACTCCATTCTGAGACGTTGCTTCGTCTCGTGTTATCTAAGCGGGCCACGGATTTCGTGGCCTGTCTCTTTTTATAGACCATGTTGGTTGGTTTGATTTTAATTCGAGTTCGAGTTTTGTCTCCAAGTTTCATCGCATTTAAATCCTTCATTGCACTTCGGATACCAGCAATTCGATGCTGTCCATCAACAATATTTAGCAAATCGAGCCTTGAAGGAATTAGCTTTGGGTATATTTCGCCCACGCCACCTTGAATTTCCTCATATAAGCCATGCAAATCACTCAGATTTTGCGCATGCTCATGCCTACTTTTCGTTTCATTATAATTTTTAATATTTACCTCTTTTCTGAGTCAGCTCCCTGACCCTGGTTGTTTGTAGGCCGGGATTTTCCCGGCCTACTTACTTCTTAGGTAGGCCAGAGTTTTACTGGCCCACCGACTCACAAGCGGGTATTTTTCCGCCCTTACCTCCAATATCTGAGACGTTGCTTCGTCTCGGGTTATCTAAGCGGGCCGAGCATTTCCCGGCCTGTCTCTTCAAAAGCGGCTTGTTGACCGCCTAAACCCTCCTTTTCTTCGGTTACCCGATACTGATTTTGCCTTACAGAGCATATTTAACCTTATTTTTATTTTAAATGCAAATCACGACACTCCGTCTTATTTAGAATAATCTTGCTTTGCATTTGCAGAAGGTTAGAGCCTGACAAAACGCTTGTCAAATTACACATACGCTCATTTTTGGCTTTGGAATGGACTTCTAGGGCTTTTTGCTTGGCTGCCAGGCCTTCAATAGTGTCAGCTACTGCCTAAGCTCTAAGGGTCTCCCTATCTATACAACCCCCTTTCCATACCCTGTTTGTCTCACGTAGTTACTCCGTCTGCCTCTAGAGGCCTTAATGCTGCGTTTACAGCCATTTCACATTCCGCATAAAAACGCCTTGGGAAAACATCAAATGCCTAAGTTTCCACTTTTATCGAGATTAGTTCTTGAACTCATTGTTACTACGTCTTTGTCACATAAGTATTTATGTTAACCGGATAGCTTCATCGCCTTTACACACAACTAATTGCTGTTCCGCTCACTCCCCCAAGCTCCACTCATATTGCCTATCAACCTTAACTACCTGGATCTCATACCAGCTATAGAAGAGCTCTCTGCATAGT
>Ga0172372_10013240_pt1 | contig 10240 bp, 8 predicted proteins | sample LakKiv5m_2_FD_114544 | JGI IMG/M metagenome (GOLD analysis project Ga0172372, IMG submission 114544) | Freshwater microbial communities from Kabuno Bay, South-Kivu, Congo - kab_092012_9.5m | ecosystem: Environmental > Aquatic > Freshwater > Lake | place: Democratic Republic of the Congo... | reverse complement strand
CGTATCCATCACTTTTATTCGGGCATTTCTCGAAAACAAGGAAAAAAAGGTATGTGTGGGCACCACTTCCTTGCGTACCTTGGAATCCCTTTATTGGATGGGAGTTAAGGTCTTGTCCAATTCCAATATTAGTCTTGAAGAAATTAAAATTTCACAATGGGATGCGTATGAGCTCCCGCAAGATTTTTCTGTTGAAAGTTCATTTATAGCACTTGAAAATTGGATGAAATCGGCTCAACTAACGCATTTGGTAGTACCCACTCAATTATTAATAGCTCCCGGGTATTCCATCCGAACGGTAGATGCAATTCTCACAAATTTTCACCAGCCGGAATCTACCTTATTGCTTTTGATTTATGCCTTCGTGGGTGAAGATTGGAAACACATCTATTCTCATGCCTTAGCAAAAGATTACCGCTTTTTAAGTTTTGGAGATGGTAGCCTTTTGTGGAGGAAAAAGGTTGAATTTTTATGACGTGTAATGCCTCCAAACAAAAAAATATTATAAATATTAAACTTATTTTGAACTTCAAGACTCTCTTACTGATTTTCCTTTTGCTATCTTCCCATTCGTTTTCACAAAATCAGGATAGTACTGACCGTGCCTTGTTTGCGTCTTTCGGGGAAGAATTTCTTTGGGGAACAGCCACAGCTGCTTATCAAATCGAGGGCGCATGGGATGTAGACGGCCGAGGGCCTTCTATTTGGGACGCATTTAGTCAAAAATCAGGAAAAATAAAACAAAACGACAATGGAAATTTTGCTACTGATTTCTACCACCGCTTTAAAGAAGATATTCAACTTGCTAAAGACATGAAGTTCAAGGTGTTTCGTTTTTCCATTTCTTGGTCGCGAATTTTCCCCAAAGGAATAGGAGAACTGAACGCTCAAGGTGTGGCTTTTTATCATGCTGTAATTGACGAATGTCTAAGACAAGGCTTGGAACCATGGATAACGCTCTACCATTGGGATTTACCTCTATCACTGCAAGAAAAAGGCGGGTGGGCAAATCGGGAAATAATTTCTTGGTTTAGTGCATATTCAACATTTTGCGCACGCGAATATGGTTCAAAAGTAAAGCATTGGATGGTTTTCAATGAACCGGCCGCATTTGTTGGTTTGGGTTACCTTGCAGGCTACCATGCTCCGGGAAAAAGAAATCCGAGGGCTTTTCTAAAAGCGAGTCATCACACGTGTTTGGCAATGGCAGAAAGCGGAAGAATACTTCGCAAAGAAATCAAGGACGCTCAGATTGGAACTACATTTAGCTGTTCTGTCGTGGACCCTTGGAAAGAAAATGGCAAACATGAGAAAGCGGTAAAACGGATGGATGCTTTGTTGAACAGAATGTTTATTGAACCAAGTTTAGGGTTGGGTTATCCGTGCAAAGAGCTTCCTTTTCTTGGTAAAATGAAACGCCACATTTTGCCTGGTGATACCGAAAAATTATCCTTTGATTTCGATTTTATAGGCCTTCAAAACTATTTTCGTGTGGTCGCAAAAAGAAGTCCTTTGATACCTTTCATTTGGGCTAGACAAATCAGTGCCAAAAAGCGCGAAGTACCTTACAACGAAATGGGATTTGAAATATATCCCGAAGGCATTTACCGAATTTTAAAACAATTTTCAAAATATCCTTCTCTCCGAAATATCGTGATTACTGAAAATGGCGTGTGTACGAAAGATTCTGTAGAAAACAACCGTATTCATGACATAGACCGTATAGAATTTTTCCGTCAATACCTAGAGCAAGTGGCAAAAGCAAAAAATGAAGGAGTTCCAATTACAGGTTATCTCGTTTGGAGTTTGACCGATAATTTTGAATGGACAGAGGGTTATGCTCCAAGGTTTGGCTTAGTTTATATTGATTACCTCACTCAAAAGCGCATTGTAAAGGATTCTGGAAATTGGTTCAAATTAAATTTCGAAAGATAAAATTAATAGGTTTAAATTATTTTCCATTAGTACTTGCCAATTGCACGAACTTACCACCTGACATCCTGAAGTTTAGATTTCCAATAGAAAAGGTCTTTCCCTCCCCTATTTTAGCTATGTCTATTAAATCTGCTTCCATAGTATGTATAGAACCTCCCGTTTGATATGCAATTTCAAGTAAGTTAAGGTTTAAGCGCTCTGTAACTCCGCAAACTACTACCTTAATTGGAATTTTCTGATTTTTCAAGTGTTCCAGCAGATGCATGTCGCAAGGGTTTTCCCAATTGTCGGCTATCAAAACTATATTCTTCTTGTTTTCCGGGAATTTTTTAATTGCATAACAAATGGCTTCAAGATCATTTTCTTCGTGTCCACCTTTTTCCATAGCTTCAAAAGCCACATCAAGTAACGGTTCCAATTTTGTTTCCTTTGTAGCCCAAATCCCATGATCGTCGAGAGCTTGTTCTTGATTGGTACTCTTGGTTTCATTATCATTAAAAAATACGATTTGCTTGAAGGTTTTCATTTTATTATTGGCCGCAATCCAAAGTAATAATTGCGCAGTGTAGGGTGACATACTACCTGTAACGTCGCAGACTACCAACATATCTTTCCATGCTTTATTTCTTTCGAAAACTTTCAATAAGGTTGAATCTTCTGGTTTTGCCTTACCCTTTACTACATCCAAAATCGTTTTATTTTCTTGCTGAAAGGTTGGCATTTTGCGGTAATAAATGACAAATCCATGAAAGTAACGCTGCATATCTGCTTCGCTTTTCACATCTAATTGTTTGATAAGATTCCATTCGACTAAACTATTGTTGAAGGCCATTGGAAGAAACTTATATAATTCAATGATTCTATCGCGGTTCAGGCCAGAAAGATCAGCTCCTTTAGGGTAATCTGAGTATACTAAATCAACGCCAATAATGGTTTGAGTTTTTAACTTTCGTAATTCGTCAGGATTAAGAACCGTACTTTCTCCTGGATTCATTCTTAATTTTAACGAACTAAAACCGTTTTCTTCCGGTTTGTATTTTTTAACTTTTACCGTATCCTTAAATCGGATGCGTTCATTAATTGAAATTTGTGCGTTCGTGGAAAACATCCCAACGAGCAATGCGGAAATAAGAACTAAAACTTTCATGGAGAGAATATTTGGAGAATGTTAAACAACATCTAACAAACGACAAGTTTTCAAAAAGTAACAATTTCAAAAATTAAGAAGAAAGTTTATTGTCCAATAAAAGCAGCGATGCGATCTATGTATGCTTGATATCCCATCACGAAAGGCGTGGTTTCATGTTCTCCTCCAGGTATTAATACCTTTTCCTTTGCATCTGGTTTATTGTCGTAGACCAATTGCCCATGATGCGCTACAGTGAGGAAGGAATCGTCTTCACCATGAATCCATAAAAGCGGAACGTTGACTTTCTTTATTTCAGTAGCGTTATCGATTTTAAGGTCAACTAAAAAACTTCCAGGCATGGATAACAATCCTCCATCTTGGATCAAAATTTCTGCAGATGCAAAAGGAGCCTCCAAAATTATTTTTGATGGAGCTAAAGGATATTCACTTTCATGTCCTGCAACCTCACAAACCGGAGCCGAGCCGAGAGAAAATCCCATCATCATCAATCGATTGCTGGTTAATCCTTTTTCTTTAAGCCATTGAAGTGCCGAACGTGTGGAAGCGTACATATTTTCTTCTGTCGGAGACCCTTTGGTTGCACCATATCCTGGGTAATCAAACATCAAAACTCCATATCTTCCCAAACCTCCCATGTGGGCATATAATTTCTGTCTAGGCCAATAAAAGTCCATGTGATCCTTGTTTCCATGACAATACAAGAGAACAGTGTCGCTCGCAATGGAGGATGTGTCTCCAACATAAATTCCCTGAATCATAATAGTCTCACCGTTGTCGATTATTGGAAATTCAACACGATGGATCATAGAATTTGGAACTGCGTATTGACCTGAAAGATCCAAACTAGTCTCACCTTGGTATGCATCTAAGAGATATGTTTCAAGTGGTGATGGATTAAATAAAAAACTATCCATTCGTTTGCGACAGGAAACGACCAAGATCGCTATTAAGGCTAAAAAAAATAATTTCTTCATCTTCTTAAAATTTGTAATGAACACCAAAATAGGCCCCAAGAGCTCCATAGTTACCTAGTAAGCTTGGGTAATCCACAACGATATTTTCATTTGAATAGATCGGTGCTAAAATTTTCATTTCTAATTGATAATCCCAATGCCTTCTCTCCCATTGGTGACCGAATTGCAAACTTGGAATCCAAAATTGTTCATTTTTTCGGCCTTGAGATTCTGTTAAATACGGATCAAACCAATTGGAAACTCCTGCATACAAGGTATTGATACGTTTTGGATTTTTACCTTCAACCGCACGTGATCGATACACGCTATAATCGAAGTAATAGTTAGCATCTATTTGCGGCCAAATTCTATTCGACCCAGTATAAAAATCGACAAGAAAGTTTACCGCCGGACTCACCGTAATTCCCATTCTATCTTTTTTCCAAGGTTGATAACATGCGCTTAAATCTAACTGTCCAACACCAAAAAGTAAAGACGTGGTATATAAATTCCCAGAAAGGGTAAAATCATCACGCAATCCATAACCATAGCCAACGCTCGTAAATGGTAGAGGGATAGCTCCTATTCCAGGAACTTTAGAAACAGGTCCTCCGAAATGTGAGTTTACCGAATGTTCACCTTTCTCCAAGGGTTTCACATAGCGTGTCGGAGCACAACCGAAGGAAAAAATTAACACATTGAGAATGAGAATTATTTTAAATGAGTTCATGCGCAAGATGGAAAAGTTAAATTCATGTCAATCTTCAGAATTATTCGAGTTCAAAACTATCATTTTTTTCCCGAATGGCGTACTTTTGCTGTATGGCAGGATCAACATACGGTACCATTTTCAGAATAACAACATTTGGAGAGTCTCACGGTAAAGGTATCGGAGGAATCATTGATGGTTTACCCGCAGGACTTGAAATCGATATATCAAGAGTTCAAGATGATTTAAACAAAAGAAAACCAGGACAATCGGCATTCACTACAGCGAGAAATGAAGATGATAAATTAGAAATTTTATCGGGAATTTTTGAAGGAAAAACGCTCGGAACTCCAATTGGTTTCTTTATTGAAAATAAAGATTCAAGAAGCCAAGATTATGAGAATATTTCAACAGCTTTTCGTCCGTCGCACGCTGATTTTACTTACACAAAAAAATATGGGATTCGCGATCCTCGCGGAGGAGGAAGAAGCAGCGCACGGGAAACAGCATGTCGGGTTGTGGCAGGATCTATTGCAAAACAGATATTAGCTTCTCTCGGAATTCATTTTTCAACTTATGTTTGTAAAGTAGGTACCATTGAGTTAAATGACCTTTCCTTCTTCAACGAGGAACAAATTGAGTCCTCTCCAATTCGTTGTCCTCATCCTGAAGTTTCAAAAAAAATGGAGGAGCTCATTCTTTCCGTCAAAAATGAAGGTGACACAATTGGAGGAATCGTTCAAGCCATAATTGAAGGTGTTCCGGCTGGACTTGGCGAACCAGTTTTTGACAAATTACATGCAGAACTTGGCAAGGCTATGTTATCTATAAACGCAACCAAAGGTTTCGAAGTGGGAAGTGGATTTAGTTCAACAGAGAAAAAAGGTAGTGAATTGAATGATGAATTTACCTCTTTAGCCACGACAAAAACCAATAATTCGGGTGGTATTCAAGGAGGGATTTCAAATGGTATGCCCATACATTTTAAGGTAGCATTTAAACCTGTATCTACCCTTCTTCAATCACAAGAAACTATCAATGAAAACGGAGAAAAGGTGGTAATTCAACCCGAAGGGCGACATGATCCTTGTGTTGTTCCTAGAGCTGTTCCAATCGTTGAAGCTATGGCGGCGATTGTCATTCTCGACTTTTACTTACGAAATAAGTCTGTAACTTTGTAAAAAACACTTATGATACAACGCGTTCAATCCTTATACTATCTCGTGGCCATGATTTTAGTTGGAGCATGCCTCACAGGAATTGATATTTACCGATTTTCTACAGAAAATTCCTATTTTGCTTTTAATGCTTTTGGTTTTCATGAGGCCCTAAACGATGAAAGTGGTAAAATTCTCTCCAGTCAATCTAAACCGTTTTATATTATTGGGATTTTGATGGTTCTGTTTATTTTTTACGTAACGATGTCATACAAAAAACTGAATGCCCAATTGAAATTAGCGCGATATGTTTCTTTCGCTTATTTGGCCATAGTTATTGCTATCGTGGTTTTTGGGGCAACGGGAAATCAATACTTTTACGACGGTAAATGTACCCGTGAATTAGGTGCAGGTTTTTCTTTACTTGTAGTCGGTTTCCCATTTTGCTATCTTGCACAATTAGGAATTAAACGCGATAAAAAGCTATTGGATTCGCTTAATCGATTGCGTTAATTCAATAATTTACACATCTACGCGTTTCTAGATTGTATGGTAATTCATCCGCATGCTAAAAAATGGTCTAGTTATTTGCATTTTGTTGCGTGTGCTTTTCTAATCATTGGTGTTTGCTGCAGTAAATTCCTTATGTCGATGGGCTTACTCATCGGTGGAGTATCATTTTTTTCGAGTGGAGCTATCGTTTCATCTACAAAACGACTTTTCAAAAATCCTTATTTTCAATTACTTTTTGGATTTTACGCCTTACATCTGTTGGGTTTGGTATGGTCTGAAAATTTAACTTATGGTTGGAATGATGTTCGACAGAAAAGTTCACTGGTTATAATTCCAATTATTGTTCTCTACCGCGATGATTGGAGTCAGGTTAAAATCGATCGCCTTTTACAATTATTTTTAGCCACTTTGAGCATCACTGCACTGATTAATTTTTCCACCTTTTTTTTCTTTAAAGATGAATTGCAATTAGTTGATATTCGGAGCATGTCTCTTTTTGAATCCCATATCCGCTTTGGAATATTAATTGGCCTAGGCACGGGAGTTACCTTGTATTTTATGCAAAAAAAACAACTCAACATATACCTAGTGTTGATTCTCCTGAGTTGGTTTGGGTTTTACTCCTATTACAGTCAAGTGTTATCTGGAATTATTAGTTTTTTTATTTGTCTTTTTGTCTTTTCTGCACTTCAATTTAATAAATATCGGCCTATATTTTATTCGCTAGTAGCCATACCTATTCTTTGTTTAGTTACTCTATTTTATTACCTGCAACTTCCTGTTGATTATCCAAAAATTGAAAAGGCGAACCATGAGCAATTGGCTAAGGTGTGGAATGCAAAATCAACATTGTCATATGACAGTCTAGATGCAAAGGAACAACCTCTTAAATTTACGCTAATCCGTTACTTGAGCTCAAAATCACTCACATTAGATGCTGCAGGAGTAAGCTCTTTAACAGACCAAGATATTAATTATATTGAAAAAGGTTATGCTGATATTCGGGAAACTTCGGGTGGAATTCCTGCTCGTTTATTTCAAGTGCGTTACGAACTTCAGCATCCAGGAAATCCCAATCTTCATCCCATAACTGAAAGATTAGAACTCTGGCGAAATGCTTGGTTTACAATTCAAAAATCTCCATTAATTGGCGTGGGAAATGGAGATATTGACGATGCTTTACAAATTTCTTACGCCGAACGAGAAAGTAAACTCATTAAAGAAAGACGCTTGCGAGCACATCAATCCTATTTAACCTTCTGGCTTGCCTTCGGATTAATTGGTATAGTAAGTTTTTTATGGTTACAAGGCTATTTTTTAGTTCAAACGTTGAAAAATAAAAACATATTGGCGCTTTGCTTTGGGCTAGTCGCGTTGATAACATTTCTTTTTGAAGACACATTAGAAACCCAGGCAGGCATCACTTTTTTTAGCTTTTTCTATGCTCTGTTTTCTATTCAAATAGGAAAAACACATGCGAAATAAGCGTATCTTCGTGCCCCTAACAAAGCGAAATGAATTACCTTTCAGTAGAACAACTTACAAAAACTTTTGGTGAAAAGAAGATCTTTCGCGAATTAACCTTTGGTATTGACCAAGGACAAAAAGTGGCAATCGTAGCCAAAAACGGTGCTGGTAAAACGACTTTATTAAAATGCCTTATAGGCTTAGATACTGCAGACGATGGACGAGTAGTTTTTCGAAACGATATTCGTGTTGCATTTATGGAGCAAACAGAACTCATGAATGAAAATCAAACGGTTCTTGAGGCAATATTCGATCATGACTTACCCGCTTTTCAATTGGTGAAAGCATACAACGAGGCACTATTGGCAAACGACGAAAAAAGCCTGGAACAACTTTATGACAAAATTTCAGAGCACGATGCTTGGGATCTTGAGGTTAGGGTGAAACAGCTGCTCTCAGTTTTTAAACTTGATAATGTTCAGCAAAAAATAGGATCCTTGTCCGGGGGGCAAAAAAAACGTGTTGCATTAGCTAAAGTATTGCTTTCTGAAGCAGATTTTTTACTTCTTGATGAACCCACGAATCATTTGGATTTGGACATGATCGAATGGCTCGAGCAATTTTTAGCATCATCAAGATCAACTTTGTTAATGGTTACCCACGACCGTTATTTTTTAGAGGTTGTTTGCGACACCATATTTGAGTTATCCGACCAAACGTTATATAAATACAAGGGTAATTTCTCCTATTACTTAGAAAAAAAGGCAGAGCGAGAAGAGCAGATGCAATCGACAATCGAAAAAGCCAAAAACACTTTTCGCAAGGAATTAGAGTGGATAAGGCGACAACCTAAAGCTAGAGGAACAAAGCAGAAAGCACGTGTTGAAGCTTTTCAAGACGTTAAAAAAGTTGCACATCAACGTTTGGAAGAAGATGAACTTGATCTACCCGTAAAAATGGAAAGACTTGGAACCAAAATCGTTGAATTTCACAAAGTGGGCAAATCATTTGGAGATAAAATCATTCTTTCTGACTTCACATACAATGTGCAGCGAAATGAGCGTTTGGGTATTGTTGGAAATAACGGGACAGGAAAATCTACTTTTTTAAAGATATTACTCGGTCAAGAACCTGCAGATAAAGGTAAAACTGTCATTGGTGAAACTGTTGTTTTTGGATACTATAGTCAAGATTTAATTAAAGTGCCAGATGATTTTAAGGTAATAGATGTCGTAAAAGAAGTGGCAGAATTTATTCCATTGGAGAAAGGTCGTCAACTTTCCGCTGCGCAACTACTTGAGCGCTTTTTGTTTCCAAGAGACATGCATTATCAATTTGTATCAAAATTGAGTGGAGGTGAAAAAAGACGATTAAAACTCTTACGTGTGTTGATGAGTAATCCGAATTTTTTAATTCTCGATGAACCAACAAACGATTTAGACATTTTTGTGATGAGCGTTTTGGAAGATTACCTGCGTAATTTTCAAGGATGTTTAATTGTTGTTTCTCACGACCGCTATTTCATGGACAAAATGGTCGACCATCTGTTTGTCTTCGAAGGTGAAGGAAAGGTTCGCGACATCGTTGGTAATTATACAGATTTTAGAAAAGCTCAACAAGTTGAAAAAAGAGAAACTAAATTAGAAGTTAAAATATCACCTATTGAAAAACAGAGAATTTCAGAAGTGGAAACGAAACGTAAATTATCTTTCAAAGAAAAGGAAGAATTTAAAAACCTAGAAAACGAATTAGCTGAATTAGAATTGCGTAAAGGACAACTTTCTAATGAACTCTCAACAGGTGTGTTTACTGGAGAGGAATTGGTAAAAAAAGGTGAAGAGTTGGGAATTGTAATTTCATTGCTTGAAGAAAAAACCGATCGGTGGTTGGTTTTGTCCGAATTCCTTTGAATCTAAAATTAACTTTACTATTTAAAAATTAATTTAATTTACATGCAACTTTATGTTATTTATTTTCATCTTTGTTATGAATTAATTGTATGATTTCTAAATACTTTTCTTTATTGTTCGTTTTGTTACCCTTGGTGGTTTCTTCCCAAACATTAATTTTCGCTGAGTTAACAGGTTCCCCTGCGGTAAATACAAGCGGTTGGAATTTAACTGGAGCCACATATGCTGGTGATACAGAGGGAGATGCTAATGCGTTTTCAGATGAAATTGTTTTGACCAATGCTGTTAATAATTCCAGTGGGGGGATTTTTTACAACCAATCAATTGACTTATCTACCTGTTACCAATGGAAAGTGGAATTTGATTTTCGCATGTGGGAAGGAAGTGCCGCAGATGGAATCGCTTTTTGTTTTTTGGATGTACCTCCAACAGGCTTTGTAAGTGGT
>Ga0172372_10013239_pt1 | contig 10241 bp, 6 predicted proteins | sample LakKiv5m_2_FD_114544 | JGI IMG/M metagenome (GOLD analysis project Ga0172372, IMG submission 114544) | Freshwater microbial communities from Kabuno Bay, South-Kivu, Congo - kab_092012_9.5m | ecosystem: Environmental > Aquatic > Freshwater > Lake | place: Democratic Republic of the Congo... | reverse complement strand
TCGCGCAAGCCATCGAGAAACGCACCGGCCAGCCATTCGCCCACGGGTACGTGGAAGCCGCGCTTGGGCTGCCATAGATGGTCTTTCGGAATGAAGCCTTCGGCCCAATGCTTGATGAAGGTCTTGCCTGCCTTTTTGGACACCTTGAGCGAGTCGGGCAGCGCAAGCCCGAACTCGATCACGCGATGATCGACCAGCGGCACGCGGCCTTCGACCGAAAAGCTCATGAGCATGCGATCGCCCTTCACGAGCAGATCGTCCGGCAGGTTGCCGACGAGGTCGACGTACTGCCTGCGTTGCAGATCGCTCCAGGATTTGGGCGTCTGCTGCCAGGCCGCGACGACGCCTTGGCGATATGCCGCGAGCGCCGGCTGCAGCTCCGGCACGAACAGCTTGCGCGTCCATGCGGCATCGAGTTCGGCACGCACGCGAAAACCGCCGCTGCCCCCGAAGCGCAGGCTCTTGTAGAAGCGTTCGGCCGCGCCGGGCCGATAGCGTCCATAGCCTGCGAAGGCCTCATCGCCACCTTCACCGCTGAACACGACCTTGAGCTCGCGGCTCGCCGCTTCGGCGAGCGCGAGCGTCGGCAGGCAGGCGTAGTCGCGCATCAGATCGTCGGCCGCCCACACCGATCGCGGCAGCCGATGGAACACCTGCGCAGGGCTCAGGCGTATCGGCGTGTGATGGGCGCCGAAGTGCTGCGCGATGCGGGCTGCGTCGTCGAGTTCGTCACGCATGCGCGCATCGCTGTAGCCGATCGAGAACGTCCGCACCGGCGTGCTCTGGTGCTTCGTCAGCAGGCCGAGCAAGACCGCCGAATCGACACCGCCCGACAGGAACAGTCCGTAGGGCACGTCGGAGCGCACGTGCTCGCGCATCACCTGCGCGATCAGCGGCTCCCATTCCTCGAGCGCCTGTCGTTGATCGAGCTTGCGCGGCGCCACGTCGAGCGCCGACCACCAGCGCTGGCGCTCGATGCCGAGCCTGGCGTCGATGCGCAGCGCATGGCCGGCCGGCACGCGCCGGATGCCGCGCACGATGGTGTCTTCGCCGGTCGAATACTGGTTCTGGAAATACTGCGCGAGCGCGCCCTCGTGCAGTTCCACCTTGGGCATCTGCGGCAGCAAGGCCTTGAGCTCGGAGGCGAACAGCACGCGATCGGGCAGCACCGCGTAGTACAGCGGCTTGATGCCGAGCCGGTCGCGCACGAGCCAGAGCTCCTGCGTGAGGTGATCGTAGAGCGCGAACGCGAACATGCCATGCAGGCGCTTGAACGATTCGCGTCCCCAGGCCGCGAAAGCCTGCAGCGCGACCTCGCTGTCCGATGCACACGAGAACTGCCGCCCGAGCGCTTCGAGTTCGGCGCGCAGCTCCGGAAAGTTGTAGATCTCGCCGTTGCAGACGATCGCGTAGCGCTTGCGCGCATCGAAGATCGGCTGATGCCCGCCCGCGATGTCGATGATCGCGAGCCGCGTATGCGCGATGCCGAAGCCGCCCGCGAGATAGAAGCCGGTGTCCTCGGGGCCGCGATGTCCGATGCGCCCGGCCATGGCGGCGAGCTCGGACTCCTGCGCGCGACGGTCACGATGCACGACTCCGGCGATGCCGCACATCAGCTGCGTTCCTGCAGAACCGCGCTCACCGGAACATTCACGGGCTCAGACCGGATCGAAGCGATAGCCGAGCATTTCGACATCGCGTGCGAAGTGGCGCGCGACGAGCTCGGCGGTCTCGTCCGTGTAGTAGCTGCGATAGTCGCGAGTACGATCGGTGGCCTTGCGCTTGTGCGGGAGTTCGCGACGGCCCACGCCGATGCGCTTGCAGATCGTGTCCCAGTCATCGGACAAGCTCTCGTAGCGGCCGATGAAGTCGACGAGCTTGCGCCCCTGCAGGTCGACCAGGTAATCGGTCTGCAGCGTGATCGAGGTGTCGAGATGATATTGCCAGGGACGCTCGAGATTGAGCTTCCAGCGCAGGAAGGATTCGAAATCCTCCTGCCCCGCCAGCAGCTGCGGCCGCTCGCGCTTGAGGTGGTGATAGCTCGACACCTGCAGATCCCAGGGGTTGCGCACGAACGCGAACTTGAACAGCGAATCGAAGTAATCGCGCGGCAGCATTTCGAGCGCTGCGATGATCTTGGAATGCCGCGGCAGCTTGGCCGCGATGCGATGGCCCGACAGGTGATCGAGACGCGAGCAGATCGCCTGCAGCAGATACATCGGGTCGCGCATCTGCAGCTTGCGCAGCGAGGCGCGCACGCTGGTGCCGCCGGTCTTGGCGATGTGGACGTAGAGAAAGCGGAATCGATGGCTCAGGACCACGGCAGGGGTTCGGCGGCAAATCAGACGCGTAGTCTACCCAACCTTTCCGCCCGGGCGCGGGAGATCGCCGCCCGCAGCCCCTCAGCCTGTTCACGATCTGGCGATCGCTGTGCTGGCTTGTAAAACGGCCCGGTGCAAGGAAGGACCGACGCGGCGTACCGGACGTACGCGACGAGAGAATGACGCCGCAATGAGCCATTTCACAGCCCAACGAAGGGTTGATGCCCAGGAGGCGCCGTGGCCGACAGCCCGTAAACGGGCGCTTACTCGGACGCCAGACCTACCCGCTTCCAGATCTCGCGCACCTGCGCTCGCTGCTCGGCGAACGCCTCGGCCGGCGCCAGCACGGGCTGCTGCTGCAGACCGCGCGCATGGCTCCAGGCACGCAGGCTCCGATAGGCCGCAATCAAAGTGTCACGATCGGTTTCAGCCAGCACACCGGCGCTGACGAGGTCTTCGAGCTGGCGCCAATTGTCCGACCAGCGCAGCAGCTCGGGCTTGCCGGGCGCCTCGCGCAGCAACAGGTACTGCGTGATGAACTCGAGGTCGATGAGCCCGCCCTCGCCCTGCTTGATGTCCCAGTTCGTCGCCGTGGATTTATCGAGGCTCGCGCGCATCCTGGCGCGCATGTCGATGATGTCCTGGCGCAGCTTGTCGGGATCGCGCGCTGCGCTGAGCACCTCGCGGCGTATGGCTTCGAAGCGTTCGCCGAGGCTCGCGCTGCCGGCGACCGTGCGTGCCCGCGTGAGCGCCTGATGTTCCCAGGTCCAGGCCTCGCGGCGCTGATACTGCGCGAAGGCCTCGATGCTGCTCACCGTGAGCCCGGAACGCCCGCTCGGTCGCAGTTCGAGATCGACTTCGTAGGCGCGCCCGGCCGGCGTCAGCGTTTGCAGCCAGTGAATCACGCGCTGTGCCCAGCGCACCATGAACACGTCGCCGCCGATCGGCCGGCGCCCGCCTTCGGTTTCCTGGTCGGGCGCATCGCAATCGTGCACGAAGACCAGATCGAGATCGGAACCGTAGCCGAGCTCGATGCCGCCGAATTTTCCGTAGCCGATCGCGGCGAGCCCGGCCACCTGGCCATCGCGCCGCAGCGGAACGCCATAGCTCGCGCGCAGCTCGGCGTACGCACGATCGAACGCGACCTGCAGCACCGCCTCCGCGAGCCAGGTCAGGCGATCGGAAACCTGCACGAGCGGCAAGCTGCCGGCGACGTCGGCCGCGGCGATGCGCAGCGTGGTTTCGAGCCGGTAGCGGCGCAGCGCGTCCATACCGGCTTCGGTTTCATCGTCCGTGATCTGCGAGAACACATGATCGAGTTCGGCGCGGATTTCGGCCTTGTCGGGCGGCGCATAGAGCGTGCGCGCATCGAGCAGCTGGTCGAGCAGCGCCGGGTTGGTCGACAGCAGTTGCGACACCCACGGGCTCGCGGCGCACAGGCGCACGAGATGCCCGCGCGCGATAGCCGATTCGCGCAGCAGCGTCAGATACGTCGATCGCCCGCCGATGGCCTGCAGCACGCCGAGCACGCGCGTCGCAGCGGTTGCGGGCTCGCTCTCCTGCAGGGTTTCGGCGAGCAGCAGCGGCAGCAGGGCGCGCAGGCGGTCTTGCGAAGTCTGCGACAGCGTGCGCGTTCCGCGTGCATCGCGCAGATCGCGCAGGCGCTTGCAGATATCGGCCGCGGCATCGCCGAAGTCTTCGCGGGCGAGCGGCTCGAGCGCGCTCTGCTCGACGCTCAGATCCGGCGATTCGGCCCACAGGCGCTCGATCAGCGCGGCCAGGTCCTGCTCGGGATCTTCATGGCCGGGCTCGGCGAACACGCGCGCGAATTCGTGATGCACGTCTTCGCGCACCTCGGTGAAACGCTGCACGAGCGCGGGCCAGCCGTCGAAGTTCAGCGCCAGGCACAGCGCCGCGCGCGGCTCGTCCGCGAGCGGCAGCGAGTGCGTCTGCTCGTCGGCGTAGATCTGGATCGCGTTCTCGAGCCGGCGCAGAAACACGTAATGCTCGTCGAGCTTCTTCGCGGTCGGCTCCGGCAGGTGCCCGGCCTCGGCGAGATAGCGCAGCACCGGGCGCAGGCGCGGATCGCGCAGCCTCGGCTCCTGCCCGCCACGCACGAGCTGGAACGATTGCACGATGAACTCGACCTCGCGGATCCCCCCGCGGCCGAGCTTGACGTTGTCGTCCTGGCGTCGACGCGCGACGTCGTCGGCGATCAGCTTCTTGAGCGAGCGCAGGCTGCCGATCGCGTTGAAATCGAGATAGCGCCGATAGACGAAAGGCCGCAGGCGCTGCAGCAATTCGTTGCCCGCCTTGATGTCGCCCGCGACGGGCCGCGCCTTGATCAGCGCGTAGCGCTCCCACTCGCGGCCATGCTGCTGGTAGTAGTCCTCGGCCGCGTCGAAGGCGATCGACACCGGGCCCGCGCTGCCGAAAGGCCGCAGCATCAGGTCGACGCGGAACACGAAGCCATGTTCGGTGCGCTCGGCAAGCAGCCGGGTGACGAGCTGCACGACGCGCTTGAAGAACTCGCTGTTGTCGAGCGCATGGCTGCCGTCGGTTTCACCGCTCGCCGTGTGGCAGCAGATCAGATCGATGTCGGAAGAGAAGTTGAGCTCGCGTCCGCCGAGCTTGCCCATGCCAAGGATCACCGGCGTCGCGCGCGCGCCCTGCGCATCGCGCGGCTGTCCATAGCGCAAGCAGAGCGTGCGCATCGCGTGATCGAGCGCCGCCGCGCAGCAGACTTCGGCGAGCGTGGACAGATCGCCGAGCGTTTCGTCGAGCTGGGCCAGACCGGCGAGCTCGCGATAGCCGATGCGGCCCATCTCGCGATCGCGCAGGCCGCGCAGCTCGCGCATCACGCGGGCTTCGTCCGCTTCGTCGCCGAGCAGCAGCTTGAGTTCGGCCTCGAGCTCACCGGCCGCGTGCGGCTGCGCATAGGCTTTTTTCTCGGCCCACTGCGGATGGCGCTTGAGCACTGCGCCGATGAAACGGCTCGCGCGCACGGTATCGGCAATGTCGGCAACCGGCATCGAAACTCCCCGGATTCGTGAACTTCGGACTCTGGCAGGGGCGCAGTTTAGGCCAGCGTCCGCCGCGCCGTGCGCAGACGCCTCAGAGCAGGCGCGTCCACGGCGTACGCAGCGGATCGCGCGAGCGCAGGTCGCCGGCCTCGCGCTTGCGCTGCAGGCGCCGCTCGAAGGCCTTGCGCATCTCGCCACCCCGTTCCCAGCGCTGCGTGTTCGCGTCCGCGACGAGCTTGGGCGTGATGGCGATGGCGTAGACGTCGTCGAGCAGGGCGTAGGGCGCGATCTCGCTGAGCTGGTCGATGAACAAGCCGTCGCCGCCATAGGTGCCGACGAAGTCTTCGTCGTAGCCGTTGATCTTCCAATAGCGATCGCGGCGCACGAGAAAGCTGTTGCAATGCGGCCTGGATGCGAAGCGATTGCGCAGGGCGCTCAAGCCCGGGCGATGCAGCATCGCATCGAGCACGCCGCTCGAAGAGTCGCCGAACAGGCGATCGAAAGAGCGCGGCAGGAACACGCGCTGCAAACCGTAGTGCCGGTCGGCGATCAGCGTCTTGGCGAGCAGCCTCCGCAGGGCCAGCGGTGGCAGCAGGATGTCCATGTCGCTCATGAACATCCAGGCCTCGTCCTCGCCGACTTCGTGCGCCCCGATATTGCGCGCCGCGTGCTGATGCCAGGCGATGTCGCGGTCGACGCGCAGCAGTTTCTTGTGCACACGGCACTCGCTGAAGATCGGCAGTGCCGGATGCTGCGGACTCGCATCGTCGACGAGCACGATCTCGACGCGGTCGGCGAGCTCGGGCGCATACGTGTTCCAGTTGCGCACCTGGCGGCGCAGCATCTGCGGGTTGTCGTAATACGGATAGACCAGTCGCAGCTTCGGCGGCACGAGTGACGAGCCCGCTCAGTTCGAACGCGGAGCGCCGAGCCCGAGCGCCTCGAGCGCGCCGCGGTCCCACACACGCTCGCCCTGCGCGCCGTCGACGATGCCCATGTGCTGGCTGAAATCGAAATGCGTCCACGGAATGCGGCGCTGCTCGAGCAGCGTGCGCGTGTCGCGCAACCAGGCCTGGCGCGAAGCCGGCGCGGTATTGGTCTTGACCGCGCCGAACTCGCTGCACCACGCGGGCACGCCGTTCTGCGCCTGCCATTGCGCGACCTTGTCGAGAATCGCGGCGAGCTTGCCGCGATTCCATTCCTGCTGACCGTAGTAGCGCGCGTGCGGCTGCGCGTCGGCGTCGAGCGAGGCCAGCAACGGCGCGACCAGCGCTTCGGTCGACGGATACGGCAGGCCGCGCAGCTTCGCCCACATCGGCCAGCCCCACCAGGCGCCCTGGTGCGTGAAGTTCATCGGCTCGTAGAAATGAAAGCTGTAGACCAGGTTGGTATCGAGGAAGGGCTTCAGCGTGACGAGTTCGTCGACCGAGGAATACTTGTGCCCCGCGACGACGATCGTGTGCCGGGGCGCCGCGTCGCGCACCGCGCCGGCAAGCGTCTGCATGAGCGCGACCGAGGCCGCCGCGTTCTCGGTCGCCGGCTCGTTGATCACCTCGAACACCAGCTTGTCCGCCGGAACGCGCGCCGACAGCTGTCTGGCCAGGCTCCACCAGAGCGCGGCGACGGTGTCGCGCCAGGGCTTGTCGGTGAGCATGCGATCGAGATCGTCGGTGGTCGTGGTCAGCGTGACCACCGCGAGCAGCTGGTTCGCGGCGACGAGCTCGACCGCGCGCGCGAATTCGTCGGCATGCGCCGGATCGATCTTCGAGGGATCGCGCGGATCGGCGATCCAGGCGCGTTCGAGCGGAATGCGCACATGGCGAAAGCCGATGCTGCGCAACTGCGCAAGATCGGAGCGATCGGGCCAGAACAGCCGTGGCTCGATCTTGGGGTTGTCGCGATTGGCGAACCAGAACGAGAGATTGATGCCGCGCGAGAGCTTGGACTGCACGGCGGCAGGCACTTCGGCGAGCGCGGAACCCGCGCCCAATGCCAGGAGTGCGAATACCGCCAGCAGGCGGAAGCGGTGAAACGATCGGGTGATCACGAAGCGCATGAGGCAAAGATGCCTGCTGGCCGCTTTAGTTTCAAAAGCCTCTGTTTTCAGCGACGGCTCGGCTCAAGCGAAAAGGGCGCCCGAAGGCGCCCTTTTCGTACTGCTCGTTTTGAAAGGCGCCGCCAAGGATGGCGGCGGCCTGTCAGGACGACATCAAAAATCGCCCATGCCACCCATGCCGCCCATGCCGCCCATGTCCGGAGCGCCGCCCATGGCGGGAGCGTCCTTCTTCGGCGCTTCGGCGACCATGGCTTCGGTCGTCAGCAGCAGGCCGGCCACCGAGGCCGAGTTCTGCAGGGCCAGACGCGTCACCTTGGTCGGGTCGATGATGCCGAACTCGATCATGTCGCCGTAGTTGCCGTTGGCGGCGTTGTAGCCGTACGCACCGGTGCCTTCGAGAACCTTGTTCAGCACCACGCTCGGCTCATCGCCCGAGTTCTTGGTGATCTGACGCAGCGGCTCCTGAATGGCGCGACGCAGGATGTTGATGCCGATGGTCTGGTCTTCGTTGCTGCCCTTGAGGCCATCGAGAGCCTTGGAAGCGCGAACCAGCGCAACACCGCCGCCGGGGACGATGCCTTCTTCGACGGCCGCACGGGTGGCGTGCAGGGCGTCTTCGACGCGGGCCTTCTTTTCCTTCATTTCGACTTCGGTGGCGGCACCGACCTTGATCACCGCAACACCGCCGGCGAGCTTGGCGAGGCGTTCCTGCAGCTTCTCGCGGTCGTAGTCGCTGGTGGCCACTTCGACCTGCTTGCGGATCTCGAGGACGCGAGCTTCGATCTGGCTCTTCTCACCGGCGCCGTCGACGATGGTGGTGTTTTCCTTGTCGATCTGCACCTTCTTGGCGTGGCCCAGATCCTGGATCGTGGCCTTCTCGAGCGACAGGCCGACTTCCTCGGCGATCACGGTGCCGCCGGTCAGGGTGGCGATGTCCTTGAGCATTTCCTTGCGGCGATCGCCGAAGCCCGGAGCCTTGACGGCCGCGACCTTGAGGATGCCACGCAGGTTGTTGACGACGAGGGTGGCGAGCGCTTCGCCTTCGACGTCTTCGGAGATGATCAGCAGCGGACGACCCTGCTTGGCGACGCCTTCGAGGATCGGCAGCAGATCGCGGATGTTGCTGATCTTCTTCTCGGTGATCAGGATCAGCGGGCTGTCGAGCTCGACCGTCTGGCTCTGGGCGTTGTTGATGAAGTAGGGCGACAGGTAGCCGCGGTCGAACTGCATGCCTTCGACGACGTCGAGCTCGTTCTCGAGACCCTTGCCTTCTTCGACCGTGATCACGCCTTCCTTGCCGACCTTGTCCATGGCGTCGGCGATGATGGCGCCGATGGCGTCGTCAGCGTTGGCCGAAACGGTGCCGACCTGGGCGATCGCCTTGCGGTCCTTGCACGGAACCGAGAACTTCTTGAGTTCTGCGGTGACGGCTTCGACGGCCTTGTCGATGCCGCGCTTGATGTCCATCGGGTCGACGCCGGCGGTGACCGACTTCAGGCCTTCGTTGACGATGGCCTGGGCCAGCACGGTGGCGGTGGTGGTGCCGTCGCCGGCGGCGTCGGAGGTCTTGGAAGCCACTTCCTTGACCAGCTGGGCGCCCATGTTCTGGAACTTGTCGGCCAGCTCGATTTCCTTGGCCACGGACACGCCGTCCTTGGTCACGGTCGGGGCGCCGAAGCTCTTGTCGAGCACGACGTTGCGGCCCTTCGGGCCGAGGGTCACCTTGACGGCGTCGGCGAGGGCGTTGACACCCCGCAGCACGGCGGCGCGGGCGTTGTCGCTGAAGACGATTTCCTTGGCGCTCATGGATGGGCTCCTGATGTCTCGGTTGGATTCGTTGAGAGTCGCGAAATGGGCTCAGCCGGGTGAATCAGCGCTCGACGACCGCGAGGACTTCGTCTTCGCGGAGGATGAGGTGCTCCTGCCCGTCGATCTTGATCTCGGTGCCGCTGTATTTGCCGAAAAGGATGCGATCGCCGGCCTTGACCTCGAGCGCGCGGACGTTGCCGTCGTCGAGCACCTTGCCGTTGCCCACCGCCACGACCTCGCCCTCGATGGGCTTCTCCTTGGCGGTGTCGGGGATGATGAGGCCGCTCTTGGTGGTGGTCTCGGCCTCGATCCGCTTGACGATGATGCGGTCGTACAGGGGACGAATCTTCATGATGCTCTCTCCTGGAGTCGCTGAACGCAGGTTTGATTTCCGGGCGAAGTGGCCCGAGCGGCGGGGACTCTAATCACGTCGCCCGAGGTGTCAAGCGGCGGTTCCCGAAAAAATGCCTGATTCGGAAATGCTTGAAATCAGGAGGGAAAATGAAGCGTATTCAGCACTCGGCGGGAGGGAGTGCCAGCACTCCGGTCGAGGGAGCGCCGACGCCGGCGTGCTTCAGATCTGCCGATAGACGCCGACGACGCGACCCATGATCTGCGTCTGCCGAAAGTGGCTCTTGTGGATGTAGATCGGCGCCATGGCGCTGTTTGCCGGCTGCAGGCGGATGCGGTCGCCCTCCGGGTAGAAACGCTTGCAGGTGGCCTCGTCTTCGATCAGGACGATGACGATCTCGCCCGGACGCGCGCTCGGGGTCTTCTCGATGAAGACGAAGTCGCCATCGAAGATGCCGTCCTCGATCATGGAGTCCCCGCAGATGCGCAGCGCGAAGACTTCGCGACGTCCGCCGAGGAGGACCTTGTCGATGCGCACGCGATCTTCGGCGTCCTCGACCGCCAGAATGGGCGCGCCCGCCGCGACACGACCCAGGACCGGGACATCGACCAGGTCGTCGTCGGTCGCGCCCTCGAACGCGATGACGTCCTCCTCGGGTTCGACTTCGCCGCCGATGGGCC
>Ga0172372_10013238_pt1 | contig 10241 bp, 8 predicted proteins | sample LakKiv5m_2_FD_114544 | JGI IMG/M metagenome (GOLD analysis project Ga0172372, IMG submission 114544) | Freshwater microbial communities from Kabuno Bay, South-Kivu, Congo - kab_092012_9.5m | ecosystem: Environmental > Aquatic > Freshwater > Lake | place: Democratic Republic of the Congo... | reverse complement strand
GCAGGACGGCGTAGCCGTCTACCGGGTTTTGCCGCAAGACGGGGGTTGGGCGCTGGTCGGGTTGCGGTTGCGGGAGGGATCGGGGGAGGCCGGGCGGGAGACGATTACTGCCGGCAACACGGACGTCACCGGCGCGGGATTCCGCGCCCGGGATTACAACGGCGTGTTCACGGTCGACGGCGGGGCGCCGGACCGGGACAGTATCGTCGTGGCCGGCGGCGAGACGGTCAAAACGCTCACTTTCGGATCCGGCGGGCAGGTGCAGAAGGAGGAAGGTTTGGCCCTGGGCGACAGTTTGGCGGCGATCACGCCCCTCGGTCTGATGGTTCTCGGGCGGCGTCCCGACCCGGCGGGCCGCCCCGCCCTCTCCGGTGTCGTCCTCGCCGGCGACGGCCGGGTCTCCGCGGTGGCGCTGGTTCCGTCCGAATAACGATATGGCGCGCCGGAAGCTTCTCCTTTTCGATATCGACGGCACGCTGCTGCTCACCGGGCGGGCGGGCGAGCATGCGCTGCGTCTGGCGCTGCGGGAGCGGTTCGGGGTGGACGACGACCTGTCGTCGATTTCCTTCGCGGGGTCGACCGACGGCGCGATCGTGCGCCAGATGTTCGCCGCGCACGACATTCCGCCCACGCCGGAGAACATCGCGGATTTGTTCGACGGCTATGTGCACCATCTGGCCCGGGAATTGCCGCGGCGCGAGGGGCGGGTTTTGCCGGGGATCGTCGAACTTCTCGAGGCCCTGCACCAACGCGGGGACTGCGTGCTCGGGTTGCTCACGGGCAACATCGAGAAGGGGGCGGAGTTGAAGTTGTCGCATTACGGGGTGTGGGATTTTTTCGAGTTCGGGGCGTTTGCCGACGACCATGTGGACCGCAACAAGCTCGGGCCGGTCGCGCAGGCGCGCGCGGTGGAGAAACACGGCGTGAGTTTCGCGACGGAGGATGTCTACGTGCTCGGCGACACGCCGCGGGACATCGATTGCGCGCGGGCCGCCGGGTTTGTCGCCGTGGCGATTGCCACGGGGGGTTACGGCCAGGACGAGTTGGCGGAACACCGGCCGGACTTTCTCTTCGGCGATTTGTCGGACACGCGGGGGGTGTTGACCGCGTTGTTGGGGGAAGATGGAAACGCCTGAGATTTGCCCGGTCTGCGGGGAGGACGTGCCGCGCGGGGCGGCGGCTTGTCCGGAATGCGGGGCCGACGGGCGCTCAGGTTGGCGGGAAGCGGCGGCCGACGGGTTGGACCTGCCGGATGAAGAGTTCGACTACGACGGATTTGTGCAGAAGGAATTCGGGCGGGAGGTGAAGCCCGAGGGCATCGCCTGGCTCTGGTGGGCGGCGGCCGTGGCGGCCTTGCTGGCCTTCGCGGCCATGCTGCTGCGGGGCCTTTGAGGGTTTGCAGGCGCGCGGGAAATCCGGAATGATCGCCGGTCCGATGTCCGAAATTTCCAAAGCTTACGAACCCGCCGCCGTGGAGGAGCGGTGGTATGGGGAATGGATCAAAGAAGGCTGTTTCTCGGCTGATCCGGCATCGTCCAAGCCCGCGTTTTCCATCGTCATCCCGCCGCCCAATGTCACCGGTGTGCTCACCCTCGGGCACGTGCTCAACAACACGCTGCAGGACATCCTGGCCCGCCGCGCGCGGCAGACGGGCCACGAGGTGCTGTGGCTGCCGGGGACGGACCATGCGGGCATCGCCACGCAGACGGTGGTCGAGCGGCAGTTGCGCAAGGAGGAGGGCAAGACACGGCGCGACCTCGGGCGCGAGGAATTTCTCAAACGCGTGTGGGAGTGGAAGGAAAAGCACGGCGGCATCATCATCCAGCAGCTCAAGCGGCTGGGTTGCTCGTGCGACTGGGACCGCGAGCGCTTCACCATGGACGAGGCCTACTCGCGCGCGGTGCAGGAGGTTTTCGTCAAGCTGCATGCGCAGGGCCTCATTTACCGCGGCAAGCGCATGGTCAACTGGTGTCCGGTCTCGCAGACCGCGCTGAGCGACGAGGAAGTCATCATGAAGCCCGCCAAGGGCAAACTTTACGTCATGCGCTACGAAGTGGCGGAAGAACCGGGGGCCTTCCTCGAAATCGCCACGACGCGTCCGGAGACGCTGATGGGCGACACGGCGGTGGCGGTGCATCCGGACGACCCGCGCTATGCGCGTTTCATCGGCCGGCACGCGGTGCGGCCTTTCCCGCGGGCGGAAATTCCCATCATCGGCGACACGCACATCGATATGACCTTCGGCACGGGCGTGCTCAAGGTGACCCCGGCCCACGACAAGGCGGACTTCGAGATCGGGCAGCGTCACGGACTGGAAGTCATCGATGTGATGAATCCGGACGGCACGCTCAACGACTTGGCCGGTCCCGACTTCGCCGGCATGGAGCGATTTGCCGCGCGCGAGGCCGCGGCGCGGAAACTGGAGGAGACGGGCCTGCTCGTCCGGGTCGAGGATTACGAGAACAATGTCGGTTACAGCGAGCGGGCCGACGTGCCGATCGAGCCGCGGCTGAGCGAGCAGTGGTTCCTCAAATATCCGCAGGTGCCGGCGGCGCTGGAGGCAGTGACCTCGGGGAAGATCCGCTTCGTGCCGGAGCGCTGGGCGAAGATTTACGAGCACTGGATGACCAACATCCAGGACTGGTGCATCAGCCGCCAGTTGTGGTGGGGGCACCGTATTCCGGTGTGGTATCGCCAGGACGATCCGTCGGTGGTGCACGTCGGCCTCGACGCGCCGGCCGACGCGGACAACTGGCGGCAGGACGAGGACGTTCTCGACACGTGGTTCAGTTCGTGGCTCTGGCCGTTCGACACCATGGATGAGGCGACGCGGCGGAAGTTTTATCCGACGAACGATCTGGTGACCGGGCCGGACATCATTTTCTTCTGGGTGGCGCGGATGATCATGGCCGGGTTGGAGTTCACCGGCGAAGTCCCGTTCCGGAATGTTTTCTTCACCAGCATCATCCGCGACATCAAGGGCCGGAAGATGTCGAAAAGCCTGGGCAATTCGCCGGATCCGCTCGATCTCATGGCGAAATACGGGGCGGACGGACTCCGTTTCGGGCTCATGCGCATCGCGCCGCACGGTCAGGACGTGCGCTTCGACGAGAACCAGATCAAGGAAGGGCGCAACTTCGCCAACAAGCTGTGGAATGCCGCGCGCTTCCGCGAAATGCAGGGGGCACCGGCATCGCCCAAAGCGTTGGCGGAGCAGAAACTTTCGCCCTACTCGATCGCCGTGCTCGTGGCCTTCGACGCGATGCATGCGGGCTACCGCCGGGCGTTGGACGACTTCCATTTCCACGAGGCGGCGGCGCTGCTCTACGAATTTTTCTGGAGCACTTATTGCGACTGGTATGTCGAGGCGAGCAAAGCGGAACTGGCGGCCGGGGGTGAAGCGGCGGACGGGGTCCGCGCGGTCATGGACCACGTGCTGAGCGGTTACCTGCGCCTGCTCCATCCGTTCATGCCGCACATCACCGAGGAGTTGTGGTCGCGGCTCGGCTTCGCGCGGGGCGAGGGGAAGGCGGGGATGATTCTTTTTGCCGCGCCGCCGCCGGAGGATTCGTTGCCCGATGTTTCCCCGGAGGAGAAAGCCCGGTCGTCGAACGCGGTGCAGGCGGTTTACGATGCGGTGCGCAACGTGCGCGTGCTCCGTGCGGAATTCAAAGTGTCCGCCAACCAGGAATGCGCGGCTTTTCTGGTCCGCGACCCCGCTTTTGCCGGTCTCGATTTGTCGGTTTTCCGCTCGCTGGCCAAGGCTTCGCGTCTCGAGGAACCGGGCGCGGGCGGACCGCCCGGAAAAATGCCGCACACGCCGACGCCGCTCGGCGAGGTCTATCTGGATTTGGCCATCGACGTGGCCGCGGAGCGCAAGCGCCTCGAGGGCGAGATCGCCAAGGTCGACGCCGAGATCGCCAAGGTGAAGGCCAAGCTTTCCGACGAATCCTTTGTCCGCGGCGCGCCCGCGCAAGTGCTCGGGACTTTCCAACAGCGCGCGGAGGATTGGCAGGCCAAGCGGAGAAAGCTCGAGGCGGTGCTCGGCTCCCTGTGAGGACCGGATTGTGCAACTGACCACCCGTCTGCGGCGCAACCGGGCCAGCCGAGGCCTGCGGCGGATGACCCGCGAAACGCGGTTGGAGGCGGCCCATCTCGTCTATCCGCTGTTCGTGCACGGCGCGGAGCGCAACGAGCCCGTGGCGTCGATGCCCCGCGTGGAGCGGCGCAGCCTCAAGGATCTCGTGCGCGAATGCCGGGAGGCGTTCGACCTCGGGATTCCGGCGGCGGCGATCTTCCCCGTGATCGGGGCGGACGCGAAAGACGCGCGGGGCAGCCGGGCGCTGGCGGCGGACAATTTGCTTTTCCGGGCCTTGCGCGAGGTGAAAGCGGCGGTGCCCGATCTCGTGCTCATCGCCGATGTGGCGCTCGACCCTTACACCGACCACGGACACGACGGCGTGCCGACGCCCGACGGGCGTGATGTCGACAACGACGCGACGGTGGAAATTTTGTGCGAGTTGGCGGTCAAGGCGGCGGCGGCGGGGGCGGACATCGTGGCGCCCTCGGACATGATGGACGGGCGGGTCGGCGCCATCCGCGCCGCGTTGGATGGGGACGGGCGCACGGACACGTGCATCCTGGCCTATGCGGCCAAATTCGCCTCGGCCTACTATGGCCCGTTCCGCGAGGCGGTGGGCAGCGTGCAGTCGGCGCCCATTTCCAAGGAGACCTACCAGCTCGATCCGGCCAACGTCCGCGAGGCGCTGCGCGAAGTCGAACTCGACGAGCGGGAGGGGGCGGACATGGTCATGGTCAAACCCGCGGGGCCGTATCTCGACGTGATCCGGCGGGTGCGGGAGCAGACGAAATTGCCGCTGGCGGCCTACCAGGTGTCCGGCGAATACGCGCAAATTCATGCCGCGGCCGCGGCCGGCTGGCTGGACTACGAGGCGTGCCGCGACGAATCCCTGTTGGCCGTCAGGCGCGCCGGGGCGGACCTCGTCATCACCTATTTCGCCCGCGAGGTGGCGGAGCGACTCAGGTGTATTTGAGGATTTCCTCGACGGTCGTTTCGCCGTTGAAGATCGCGTCGAGACCTTCCTCGCGGAGCGTGCGCATCCCGAGTTCGACGGCTTTCTGGCGCAGGACGACGCCCGGCGCGCGCTGGTTGATCATTTCGCGCAGGGTGTCGCCGATGCGCAGGGTTTCGTAGATGCCCTTGCGCCCTTTGTAACCGGTGCCGTTGCACTCCTTGCAACCGTGGCCGTGACCGCGGTAGAACTTCTTGTCGCCGACCTCGTGCGGCGAGAGCCCGAGGAGCAGGAGTTCGTCCTCCGTCGGTTCATAGGGCTCGATGCACTTCGCGCAGATGCGGCGCACGAGGCGCTGGGCCACGACGAGTTCGAGCGAGGCGGAGATGAGGAAGGGTTCGACGCCCATGTCGACGAGGCGGGTGATGGCGCCCGTCGAATCGTTGGTGTGCAGCGAGGTGAAGACCAAGTGGCCGGTCAGCGAAGCCTGGATGGCGATCTGGGCCGTCTCCAGGTCGCGCGTCTCGCCGACGAGGATGCGGTCCGGATCCTGGCGGAGGAAGGCGCGCAGGCAGCGCGCGAAATCGAGCCCGATCCCCTCGTTGACGGGCACCTGCATGATGCCGTCGATATCGTATTCGACGGGATCCTCGGCGGTCAGGAGTTTGGAGGCGGGGTCGTTGATTTCCTTGAGGCAGGCGTAAAGGGTGGTGGTCTTGCCCGAGCCGGTGGGGCCGGTCACGACGATGATGCCGTTCGGCAGTTTGATCATGTCGCGCAGGGTCCGTTTGACCCTCTCGGGGACACCCAGCTTGTCGAGGTCCAGCTGCACGGCCGAGCGGTCGAGGATACGCAGCACGACGCTCTCGCCGAACTGCGTGGGCAGCGTCGAGACGCGCAGGTCGATGGAAAACGGCTTCCCGTCGCGCTGGACCGTGCGCTGGATGCGGCCGTCCTGCGGCAGGCGGGTCTCCGCGATGTTGAGGTTGGAGATGATCTTGATGCGCGAGATCAGTTCGTTCTTGATCGCCCGGTAAGCCAGTCTGTCTTCGTCGGTAAGGATCGAATCGAGGGTGCCGTCGACGCGCATGCGCACGTTCATGAACTCCTCGAAAGGCTCGAAGTGGATGTCGCTCGCCTTGGCCCTGATCCCGATGTCGATGATGTTGTCGATGATCTGGGTGACATATTGCGCCTGTTCCTGCTCGCTGAGGCTGCCGGCCGCCAGGGCGGAGCCGGCCGCGCTGAGCTGGTGGCGCATTTCCTGCTGGTTGGCGGAAGGGAGGCCCTCGCCGGCGGCGTCGGCGGACTCGTAATATTGCCCGATGAGTTCCTCGATGCGGGCGACCGGGGCCACGCTGACCTGGATGTTCTCGTTGAGGGCGAAGCGCAGTTCGGACAATTTCTCCGTGTCGAGCGGATCGGTCAGCGCGACATAAAGGGTCCCCCCATGGTCGGCCACGGGCAGCGCGCGGTGGAGTCGCGCCAGTCCGGCGGGAAGGCGGTCGCGCAGCGAGGCCGGCAGTTCGAAGCCGGTGAGGTCGACAAGATTGGCGCCGATGGCGTTGGCGATGGCGTCGTAAAAGGTGTGCTCGTCGACGTAGCCCTCGTTGACGAGGAAATCCTCCGCGCTGCGGCCGCTGTCGACCGCCGCCTGCAGGAGGGCGTCGGAGTCCCCGGCGTCGATGACGCCCTGGTCGGCGAGGGTGGGAATGACGAGATGCGGATCCATGTCAGTCGGTGTCCCCCATGGTCACGGCCAGCACCTCGTCGAAGGTGGTCAGGCCGGCGAAAACTTTCTGGAAGCCGTCCTCGCGGAGGGTGCGCATGCCCTGTTCCCGGGCGCGTTTGCGGAGTTGCACGGTGCTGACCTGTTCCGAACGGTCCTCGCCTTCGCCCATGCGGTTGATCATCTGGCGCATTTCGTCGTCGACCTTGAAAATCTCGAAAATGCCGAGGCGCCCGCGGTAACCGGTGTAGCGGCAGCGTTCGCAGCCTTTGGGTTTGAAAAATTTCGCCCCGCCCAGCTGTTCGGGGCTGATGCCCAGCGCGACCATTTCGTCTTCGGTGAGCTCGGCGGGCACCTTGCAGGTGCAAAGTTTGCGGCAGAGGCGCTGGGCCATGACGGCGCGCACGGCGCTGGAGACGAGGTAGGGTTTGACGCCGATATCGATGAGGCGGGCGATGGCGCTGGGGGCGTCGTTGGTATGGAGGGTGGAGAGAACCAGGTGGCCGGTCAGGGAGGCGTTGACGGCGATGCCGGCCGTTTCGAGATCGCGGATCTCGCCGATCATGATGACGTTCGGCGCCTGGCGCAGCATGGCCCGCAGGGCGCGGGCGAAGGTCATGCCGATGTCGGATTTGACGTGGACCTGGTTGACCCCGGGCATGACGTATTCGATCGGGTCCTCGGCGGTGATGATCTTGCGGCTGTTGTCGTTGATCTCCGACAAGCAGGCGTAGAGCGTGGTGGTCTTGCCCGAGCCGGTCGGGCCGGTGACGAGAATGATGCCGTCGGCCAATTTGATGAGTCCGCGGAAATATTCCTGGTCGTCGCTCATGAACCCGAGGTCGGGCAGGGTGATGGAGAGTGTCGACTGGTCGAGCAGACGCATGACGATCGATTCGCCCTGGGAAGTGGGAATGGTCGAAACGCGCAGGTCGAGCGGTTTCCCGTTGGCCTGGGTTTGGATGCGTCCGTCCTGCGGGACCCGTTTCTCGTCGATGCTCATCGTGTGGGTCATGATTTTGAGGCGGCTGATGACCGAGCCGTGCAGCACCGGGGAGAGCATCTTGTAGAGTTCCAACTCGCCGTCGATGCGGAAGCGGATGCGGAATCCTTCCTCGACGGGCTCGAGATGGATGTCGCTGGCGCGCATCTCCTGGGCTTTGGAGAGGAACTCCTGGACCAGTTTGATGACGCCGGCGTCGTCCGTGGCGGTGGCGGCCTCCTCTTGTCCCGCGGGTCCGGCAGCCAGCAGGCTGTCTTCGCGCGGGTAGAATTCGGTCAGCAGCTCGTCCAGACGTCCGGGTTCGGCATACACGAACTCGATCTCCGTTTTGAGCAGCACCGGCACGGTGTCGAAGGTCTCGAAATCCATCGGATCCCCGATGGCCACCTGCAGTCCGTGGTCGCTCTGCTGCAAGGGCAGGATGCGGTGGCGGCGCGCGACCTCCCCGGGAATCCGGGTACGCAGCTCGCGGATGCGATCGACGGTTTCCACGTCGCCGAGATCGGCGAACGACAGGCCGTGGAAGTGGGCGATCGCCTCGTCGATATCGCGCTGCTGGACGGCCCCGTCCAGCAGCAGGGCTTCGAGGACGGGTACACCCGGATGCCGCTCGCGGGTTTCCTCAACCTGCTGCTTGGTCACACGGAGCTGGTCCAGCAGAACTTCAAGGACTTGGTCTTCGGTGTGCACGGTGGGGAAACGGGCGGAACTCCTTGCTTACGGCCGGTGGCGGTCCGTGTCAAGAAACCCGGCGGCGAGCCGCGCGTTGTCATTTGCCGGCACCCGCGTAAGATGGCCTTTTCCACGGCGAATCTCCCATGAGCAAATACCAGACTTACCTCATTTTCGGCGCTCCCGGCAGCGGCAAGGGAACGCAAGGCCGCGCGCTCGGCACGGTGCCCGGCTACTTCCATTGCGCCTGCGGGGATGTGTTCCGCGCCCTCGATCTGCGCACGCCGCTCGGGCAGCAGTTTCTCGAATACTCGAGCCGCGGCGAGTTGGTGCCCGACGAGATCACGGTGAAGCTCTGGAAAATCCGCATCGACCAGAGTGTCGAGTCGCACGCCTTCCACCCGGACCACGATTTCCTCGTCCTCGACGGGATCCCGCGCAACGTGCACCAGGCGCAGATGCTCGAGGACACGGTGCGCGTGCGGCGCGTTTTCCATTTGTCGTGCCCGGACCGGTCCAAGCTGGTCGAGCGCCTCAAGCGCCGCGCCTTGCGCGACAACCGTTTCGACGACGCCAACGAGGAGGTCATCAAGCACCGTCTGGAGACCTACGAGCACGAATCGCGGCCGTTGCTCGAGCATTACGGCGACGGGCTGATCGAGCACATCGATGCCACGCAGTCCCCGGTCGACGTGCTCGGGGCTATCGTGAGCGTCCTCGTCCGCGACCGCCGCAATCATTTCGGCGAGGAGGGGTTCAGCGCGGTGACATGAGCGGGCGGTTCGAAAGCCTGCGCGCCAGCAGTTTGTTTATCCGCCGTTGCGGGCGGGCCATGCCGGTCCGCGAGCGTCTCCTGCTCGTCCTGCCGGACAAGGAGATCTACGACTACCTCTGCACCGGATGCGCCGACTCGGTCGGCCAGCGCGAGGTCACGGCGGGGGAATTGCGGAGGGCGGGCGGGCCTCCGCGCCGGCCGGTCCGTTTATGAAGGTGGTCTTTCTCGGCAGCGGGGAGATCGGCATCCCGACGCTCGAGTGGTTGTGGTCCGCGCCGGGCGTCGAACTGGCCGGTGTGGTCACCCAACCGGACCGGCCGGCGGGCCGCGGCCTGCAACTCACGCCGTGCGCCATCAAGGAAACCGCGCTCGCCCGCGGTCTGCCGCCTTGGCAGCCCTCGCGCGTCCGCGCCCCCGAGGCGGTGGAAGGGATCGCCGCGTTGCGTCCCGACTTGCTGGTGGTCATGGCCTACGGGCAGATCTTGCCGCAGCAATTGCTCGATGTCCCGCGGCTCGGCGCCCTCAATCTTCACGCGTCGCTGCTCCCGCGCCACCGCGGCGCGGCACCGGTGCAGGCGGCGGTGCTGGCCGGCGACCGGCAGTCCGGCATCACGGTGATGTGGATGGACGCCGGACTTGATACGGGCGACATCCTGCTGCAGCACGCGTGCGACGTGGAGAGCACCGACACGGCCGGCAGTCTGCACGACCGTCTGGCGAAAATGGCGCCGGCAGCCCTCGCGGAAGCCCTCGAGCTGATCCGCGCGGGGCGCGCCCCGCATCGCAAGCAGGACGGAAGCCTGGCTACCTACAGTCCGAAACTCGACCGTTCATCCGGGAAGATCGACTGGAGCCAGTCCGCCGCGGACATCGCCCGGCGGATCCGCGGATTGCATCCGTGGCCCGGCAGCGCCGCGGACTTCGAAGTGGCGGGAGGCAAGAGGCTGGCCGTGAAAATCCACCGCGCGGAGGCCGTCGAAGGGTCCGCGCCCGCGGGGGCGGTGACCGGCCGGCTGGAAATCGGCTGCG
>Ga0172372_10013237_pt1 | contig 10243 bp, 8 predicted proteins | sample LakKiv5m_2_FD_114544 | JGI IMG/M metagenome (GOLD analysis project Ga0172372, IMG submission 114544) | Freshwater microbial communities from Kabuno Bay, South-Kivu, Congo - kab_092012_9.5m | ecosystem: Environmental > Aquatic > Freshwater > Lake | place: Democratic Republic of the Congo... | reverse complement strand
TGGAGTGTTAGGCTTAGCTGGAGACGGAAAGCAAGCCTCAAACAAAGAAGCACCTAAGAACGAGCTTCCCAAACCACCCGCCCGCATTACCAGAAGCGACACGACTGCAACCGTGCCCACCTAAAAAGTTCCCGGTTTTTCGAAAAGTTTAAGGATTCCTCGATAAGATTTTTTTTAGGCAGAAATCCACATAAAATTCTTTACAATATTAAGAAAGCTATATAAATTATAGTCTGTGGCTATAAATATTCAGTTCCAAAACATTTCTCAAGCTAATAGCGAAATCCTAAAAGCTTTTAATTCTGCAAACTCAGCAAGAGCGCTTGAAGCTTATCAGCCGCTTGACGCTAAAGAGCGCAAGCTAGAAAAACTCAGAGCCCTCCAAATCCTCAAGCAGAGCTCTAACTCGCCTACACTTGCCGATATCAGCCTCACGACCACGACTCTGTCTACAGCCTTACAAAACGCTGAGGGAGCGACTTTGCAGGCATTGCTGAATTTACTATCAGCTAAGATGATAGAGCAAAACAAATACACCTATTTTAACGACGAAGACCGCAAAAAACTTAGAGCAAAAGTCCAACAAAAACTCGATCAGCACCAAGAAAAAAATCAAGAGAACCCTGACCAAAAACAAAACCCTGATCAAGACGAAGACTCAGCGATCGAAAAGCTTGCAAAAGCCGCCCAGAGCTATTTTGAGGAGATCTATAACGACCTTATCGAAAAATACAAAAAAGTCCTAACGGCTGTATCTCTAGAAAACCTCCGCAAGGCTTTTGCTGAGAGCCTCAAGACTATCCTCCGCCTCGCTTACGAAACTCCGATCGAAGCTTTTAGAGAGTTTGTTATCGAGCCGATCGAAGATTTTAGAGCGAGCCTCAAAACCAAGCTAGATGAGCTTTCTATGCAAGGTCTCCAAAATTCTAAGTCCAAAAAATCTTTTAGCGCCGGCGAGATAAAATCTATGCTTCAAAAATCCATAGTCTCAAGTAAAGCTCTAAAAGAAACGGACGAAACCAAGCTCCTCAGCGCGATCTCGACGATGGACACCGCTCTAAAAATGCAAAAATCCATCACCCAAGCGCGCAAAAAATTCGGATCTAAGACCGAGCTCAAGCTTGCCCTGCACCAATAAAATATTTTAGTTATTCCAAAAATATTTTTTAAAAGTATAATTAGCATGCACTAGCGCTAATCTCAATCCCAGCGCACCTTCCAATATCCCTAACTGGAAAAAATATTTATTTACAAAAGTAAAAATAAATTTTAGGCAAGCTAATACTAAATTAGATTTTTTGCGAGCCAAAACAGCATAGTTATCAAAAGCCCGCTCCAGATCCTCAATCCCGGCGTAAGAATAATGATTAATCGGATTTTTGAGTTTGATAATAGGGATTTCCTCAGTAGACCCAATCAGGATCATGCTTTCGTGGACGGGTCTATCATTAAACCTCGCAAGGTTTTTCGGGGCGAGCCGTAGTTGGTAATCAGGGTAATAACCGCCCCAGCGAATAAAACGCTCACCGATAAACAGCTTGCGCGGAATTTTATAAGCGCGATGGAGATTGAGATCTAGCGCTTTTATTTCGGCTATCAGCTCATCGCTTAAGACCTCATCGGCATCTAAGCTCAGCACCCAAGGCTGGCTACACAGCCCAAGCGCAAAATTCTTTTGGCCCGAAAAACCTAGCCAATGCTGGAAAACAAATTTTAGATTGAAATTTTTTGCGATTTCTTGGACGATTTCAGGGGTTTTATCTGTACTTCCTGAGTCCACGACAATGATTTCATCAGCCAGTTTTTTGGCTTGGTTGAGGCATTTTTCGATAATTCGCTCCTCGTTTTTGCAGATTATAGCGATAGAAATCATAAAAATTTGGGAATAATATAATTATAGCCCTTGCAGTTTTATAATATACTAAATTAGGTTTCTCACGGAGAGGTGTCCGAGTGGTTGATGGTGCATCCTTGGAAAGGATGTGTAGAGCAATCTACCGTAGGTTCGAATCCTATCCTCTCTGCCATTTATAAATAGTTATCACCAGGTATTTCCCGCAACTTTTAGAGGTTTTAACTGCGTTTATGTTACGCTAACAAAAAAATCTTAGATATATAACCTAAGCTTAACCAAAAACTGCAAACCTAATCAATACGAGGGATCTATGAAATCGCACAAACTATCAATTATATTCAATTTGGCTTTAATACTTTTGAGTCAGTTTTTCACCTTGAAAACCAAAGCGTTTTTTAATTGCGAAAATCAAAGCTGTAAAAGAAATTCTTATTCGCGATTTACTCAAGAAAGGAAATTAATCCAAGAATATAAGCAAAATTTTGCAACTATTAATAATATGCCCGGTAGCATCTGGGATGATCAGGAGGATCAAGAAATTGATGATTCAAGCTCAAATTCAGGGGGCTCTGGCAATTCTGGGCAATCAGGGGGCTCTATGCCTCAAAATCCCGGAAGTGGTGGTACGGATCAGATAAGAGCATGTAGTATAAATCTTCAGACAATAAGTAATCAAAATAGTTATATTCGATGTCAAATCGAATCAGCCATTGATAAATTCACTAAGATTCTTGAACAAGTAAATAGATTACACCGACTTTTTGAGAATCTTATAAACATCATGAGTTTGGCTACAGTTTGTGATGGTAATGGTTATACCCGAGCAAGATATGAGCAGGATCATAATATTTTATCCAATATTGCAAATTTAGAAAGAATTTTAGCTAGTATGAAAGATCTCCTCAAGCAATTAGAGTTAGTGACTCTTGACTGCAATAATTGTAATGATTCCAGTGCTGTAGATAATGCTATGGCTAATTTTGATGCCATTCAGAGAAGATTGAATTGGTTAAATGTGCAGTTCTATTCAGAATTAACTCTCATAAAAGAAAAAATAAATGATTTCAAAAGTATAATAAATGAAATTGCAAGGCGCTATGGTGTAACGATAGACGAAATAATGTTAGAGTGCAGAGTAAGTCGTCTAAGAGCAAGAGTAATGAGTGCCTTGAGAAAACTTGCCGTCACTACATATAGGCGTTTTAGTACCCTTTCAAGTCAAATATTTAGCACGATCGAAAATATCAAGAAACAACAACATGGATGTTTACCTGGTGAAATAAATGATGAATTGATAATTGTATGTTCTCCTCATCTAGCGTAAAACATTCTTGAGCAAAAACTTAAAATCTTTCTAAGAGGTCAGAAAATAGCCGAATTCAGAGACAAAGCTTGTTCTACGGCTTGCCTTGCGTCAATTCGTCCATAACCAACTTCTTTATTCCAACCACTTTCATCGAAATTGTATCTTGGATGTAAATTTTTATTAACAGAATTGATAAGAATTTTTTTTAGTTCATCAGCACTAAGATCCAAATTTACTCCTAGTGCAAGTGCCGCTACGCCTGCCACGATCGGAGCTGAGGCAGATGTCCCACTAAAATTTCTGGTGTAATCACCTTTTTGATAACCTTGGATATATTTTTTTTGTTGAGATTTTTGAAATATTTTAATATCACCTCGATCAGTAGTATAAATACCCCTGGATCCGCCCCCCGGAGCGACTAAGTCTAGCTCTGTGCCATAATTACTAAAACTTACTCGCTGATCAGTGCTATCAGTCGCACCAACAGACAGCGTGTATGGATTTCTAGCTTCAGGAGCGTTATATAAATCAGCGGAGCTATTATTGCCCGATGAAAAAATAATGAGAGTACCCTTACCTCCATGAGAATTTTTGTATATATCTTCGTACATTTCTTTTTCTAAGTCAGTAAGCTCAAACTCCGAACCGTTTGGTAAGCTCGGATCATAACTTCCCCAACTATTACTAATAATGCGAGCACCCATCTCAACAGCCTTATAATGAGCTTCAATAATATTTGAGACCTCTACATAGCCATCGTCACTAATCATACGAATTGGAATAATTTTGGAAGCAGGAGCAACTCCTGTTACCCCAAAACCATTATCCTTAGCGCTAATTAAACCTGCCACTGCTGTTGCATGGTTTTCACTAGAAAAATTTGGAGCCGAAGCATTAGATACATGATTTAAAACATCATAACCAGAATTAAAATAATTTATATCAGGATGCCCAAGATCAAAACCCGTATCAATAACAGCTACCAATACCCCTTCACCTTTAGATATCTGCCATGCTTCCTTAGCATTGATATCACAGTTTTCTTTCAAACCATTAATACCATTGTTCTCTAGATACCACTGTTTGGCAATTAAATCTTGAGAAGTTTTAAAATCAATCCGAGAAATTGGAGATTTAATCTGATCGATAGAAATTTTTCGGACCTCATCAATATCGATCGCGATTATATTCTCAAAATCAGCTAAAAATTTTCCTCCTTTAGGTTGATTTTTTAAGTTATTTATAAGACTTGAAATATTATTAGTTTTCAATGTTTTAAAAACATATAAATTATCATTTAGTTTTTTTTGAAAAATAAGACTTTCTTTTTTAGCAAATTTTTCAATAAAAAATCTTGATGTGCCAGACTTGAATTTAACTATTAACTGATCTTTAAAAAGCCTATTTTTGTTGAGTGAGCTATCAATTAATAAATTATATTGTTGATTTTTTTGTACCTGAAAACGATCCCTAGACTCAATAGCTGTTATAGGCAAAGCTATAAACATAGCTAATAGCAGAACAGACAAAAAAAGATATATATTTTTTTTGATCATCTTGAAATAAGGCTAAAAAACCTAGTTAGATTGTTTTATTTTTTAAGTCCTTGTATATATTTATCGGTCTAGCAAGATTTCAAAAGGATTAAAGTTTTTTAAGATAAGTCACCTCCTAAAACCGCTCCACTACGCCATTGTTTAAATTTTTGAAAATTGGGAATAATGGTATTTTGGGGTCTTGTTGATGAAAAAAACCGTTTTTTTAGCTTTTTGTTTTTGGATTTTAATCTTACCAGCTCAAGCTATAAAAAATTTTTTGGGGAATAACAAAAAACCCAAATCAATTCTTTTGTTAAAAGATAGTTTTTTAGTTGAAAAAAATATAGTGCTAGCCGGTGAGCTCAATACTCTTAGACTTGGCTACGCAACAGCGCCAGAGCTGGATGAAATCTTGGTTAGCGTGGTTTATGATGAACTTTTACAAAAACCGATAACTAAGATTTCTTGGATAACCCAAGATCTAAAATCCACCAAAAAGCCGGCAAGCACTTTTCAAGCTATTAAAACTCAGCAAACTATTCTCAAACAAATGGAAGAAATGGCTCAGGGACTGGATCCTGTCTCCGCTTATGATCGCATCATCAACGACAAACATCTCATCAAAAAAGATTTTTTCTTCAAAAAATCAGATATATTTGATATGAGCAAAGCTCTTGAAGAAAAAAAACATCTACTCGAAATTAGTTTTTTATCAAAAGAAACCAGCGTGGTTTTTCCGCTTGATATTAGTGAAATGATTTATTTTAGGCAATCAGCTCCCGCGCAAAACCGCGCGCCAAGCCAAGCTCCCACGAAAAACCCTGCGCAAAACCGTGCGCCAAGCCAAGCAGAGATTAACCAAATGCTCGAGCTAAAAGAGCTTGAAGAAGCTAGATCAAAAGTTCAGGGCATGAATGAATTTTATCAAACTCAAATGCAGAGCCCTGTTCAAGAGGAAAAAATTCCTGCTGAATTACAAATGCTAATGCAAGAAGAAAGCGGAGCAGAGGATCAAGATTTATTCTAAATTTAATAGTTTAGGAATTCTTCCAAAAATAAATTCTTTTGCAACGCTCTCAGCGTGCTTACCATGGTCTATTCCTGATTTGTGCTGAGGCTGAGTAGCTTGCGGGGAGTGGGTTTGGTGATACTGTTGCTGAGTGCGCGCTGATTGGGGCGGGGTGCCTTGGTATTCATGATGATTAGAATTGTTTTTGAAGTGAGGGTTTTGATCGTAATTACTATAAAACCTTCTTGCTATAGCGTCTGGATTGGAGTCATAGTGCGGGTTTTGTAGATGATCTTGTTGCATGCGGCTATTGACATGCATCTCACCTGTGACAATAGCTTTTAAATTGCGTAACTGTTTAGAAATATCTCTTTGATCGATGACGACCAGGTCGATATCACCCTTGCTTTCGGTTTGGCGCTTTTTGAGTCTGACAAGCTCCTCTTGAAGAGCGCTAATTAACTTGGTTTGCTCATCGACAAGCTCTTTCATCTCTATTACTTGCTTGCCAAGAATTTTTAGAGTTTCAATTGCTTTTTTATCGATACTAGATTCCATCTTATTCTCCGTATTGTTTACAACTGCGACTTGCTTTTTGTTAGCGGGAACTTCGCGGCTGATTCTCTCAAAAATATCTGCATGTGCCATAAATTTAGTTACCTTACTCTTTATGGGTAAATTATTAGATAAATTAACTAGGCTAAAAACACTAGAAAGCCTTTTCTAAATAGTCTAGAAGTCCTAATTTGGCTCGAAAATGCAGGTATTTAAGAGGTTTGCTAATATATTTGTATGGATCTTAATAGAAGTCTCAAACAATCTGACCCTGAAATCAACTCTTTACTTAATCTAGAGATCAGAAGGCAACAAGAAAATATCGAACTCATCGCCAGCGAGAACATAGTCAGCCAGGCTGTTATGGAAGTCGTGGGCTCTTGCCTCACCAATAAATACGCCGAAGGTTACCCACACAAGCGCTACTATAATGGTTGCGAGCATTACGATAAGATGGAAGATCTCGCCATTGAGAGGCTTTGCAAGCTTTATAACTGCAATTTTGCTAATGTCCAGCCGCACTCCGGCGCGAATGCTAATCTAGCTGTGTTTCTTGCACTACTAAATCCTGGCGATAAATTTCTGGGCATGAGCCTAAAAGAAGGCGGGCACCTAACTCACGGAGCGACTGTAAACGTCTCAGGGAAATGGTTCCAGGCTCTTAGCTATGGAGTCGATGATAATGGATTTCTAGATTACTCAGCTATCGAAAAAATCGCGATCGAAGAAAAACCCAAGCTTATTATCGCTGGAGCTTCTGCTTACCCGCGTGTGATTGATTTTGAGAAGTTTAGAGCGATTGCTGATAAATGCGGAGCGCTACTGATGGTGGATATGGCGCATATCTCTGGACTTGTGGCTGGAGGCGTGCACCCGAGCCCGTTTCCGTATGCTGATGTGGTGACTAGCACTACCCATAAGACTTTGCGCGGGCCGCGCGGCGGAATCATACTCTGGAATAAAGAAGAATTTACTAAGCCGATTAACTCTGCTATCTTTCCTGGCACTCAGGGCGGACCTCTTATGCATGTAATTGCTGGTAAAGCTGTGGCCTTCAAAGAAGCTCTAGAACCGGATTTCAAGCTCTATCAAGAACAAATCATCAAAAACTGCCAAGCTATGGCCGAAACTTTTAGCCAGCATGGAATAGATATGGTTTCTGGTGGTACCGATAATCACTTATTACTACTGGATTTGAGGAAGTTTAAACTGACTGGCAAAAACCTAGCAAATCTGCTCGACGAGCTAAAAATTACGGTTAACAAAAACGGTGTGCCAAACGACCCAGAGAGCCCGTTTACCACTAGTGGTATTCGCGTAGGTACTGCCGCTATAACGACAAGAGGCTTTAAAGAAAAAGAATCAAAACAAGTCGCTGAGCTGATTTCAACTGTCATAAAAGAAATGTCCGGAGACGGAGTAAGCATTAGTGAAGCTACGCGCAGTGAAGTTCTAAAAGGCGTAAAAGCGCTCACCGAGCAGTTTCCCGTGTTTTTTTCTGGCCTAATAAACACCTAATTCTCTACGGGCCAAAACACTAATTAAAAATTAAAATCCACTCGCGGTTATCTTGATTGCTAGCAAAAATAAGGTTTTTGTGAAACAATAATAATGGGTTTACGTCTGACTAAAAATAAGGACTGGAGAAAATAGGGTGGCAAAATCAGAATCAAAATTTTTATTAATCGAAGGCGGGAAGCCTTTAAATGGCGCAGTTGAGATATCTGGCGCAAAAAACTCGGCATTAAAATTAATCGCGGCCGCTTTACTGCTTGGCGAAGGTCAGTCTGTAATTCACGCCACACCAGAATTATCAGATATAGATGTAATGCTCGATATCGTTAGAATTTTGGGCGGCGAAGCTAGCTTCCAGAATAATTCTGTCACTATTAACGCTAAAGATTTATCAAGCTCATTTGTGCCACTTAGCCTAGCCAATAAGCTCAGAGCGAGTTTCGTTTGTTTAGGAGCGCTTGTCGGAAGATTCAAAGAGGCTAAGATCGCTTTACCAGGCGGCTGTAATATCGGCGCGCGCAAAGTAGATCTTCACCTAAAAGGTCTAAAAGCTCTCGGAGCGAAGATTTCAGAAGAGCAAGGCTATGTTATTGCTAAGGCTGATAAACTCATCGGCACTAAAGTTTACTTAGATTTACCAAGTAACGGAGCTACCGAGAATATTATGCTCGCGGCTTGTATGGCAGAAGGTGAGACGGTTATAGAGAATGCCGCTCAAGATCCTGAGATAGTCGATTTAGCAAACTTCCTAAACAAGATGGGCTGTGAGATTACTGGAGCTGGTTCTAGCAATATTCATATCGTCGGTAAAAAAATCGAAGAGCTTCACTCTGTCGAGCACACTTGCATACCTGATCGTATCGAAGCGGCGACTTATATGATCGCTGGTATTATGACCAAGGGCAAAGTCACTGTCAATTCCGTTATTGAAGAGGATTTACAATCTTTACTTAGCAAGCTTGAAGACGCTGGTATAAATCTAAAAATCAAAAAAACCGGTAAAGATCTTGACGGCAGAGCGCTTGTCGATATTACTAGCGAACTCAAAATCGAAAGACCTCGCGCTACTGATATTACGACTGTTTGGTATCCTGGCTTCTCGACTGATATTCAGCCTCTTTTTTCTGCGATGCTAACTATCGCTGAAGGCACAAGTATCGTAGTAGAAAATATTTATGATTCCAGATTCCAGCATAAAGAAGAATTTAAGCGTATGGGAGCAAACATCGATATTAACGGTAAAGTAGCTGTCATAAAAGGCGTAGGGCAATTAAGCGGCACTGCTGTAGAAGGTAAGGATCTTAGAAGTACAGCGGCGCTTATTCTGGCGGCGCTCAGCGCAAAAGGCAAAAGCCAAGTAAGCGGTCTTATTCACTTAGATCGCGGCTACGAGCACCTCGAAGAAAAATTTAAATCCCTCGGCGCATCAATCAAGAGAATCGATTCAGAAGAGTCAATGCTCGGCGCTGAAGATTTGGTTAATGTTTAGGATATCTTAGGATAAGCGAAACGCATCGATGACTGGCTTAAGGTCATATATAAACTATTGCAGTGAGATGGGCATTTGAGAGAGCTTTAAGCACTTGTTAGTGAGAAAAACAGCGAAAGGCGTAATGAAATAGCGGCAAGCGAGGAGGGACGGAGCGCGAATTAATAGCTCTAGAATAAATCCATCTGGCAAAGCCGCGCGCGGAGCGGGGGTCCCCCTTGCTTGACGCGTGATTGAATTAAGCCTGAGCGCGTTTTTCTCAACAAGTGACTTACGCGAAAGAAAGTGCCCATCTCTCTGCAATTTATATATTGATTTTAAATAAGCGTAAATGAGGATGGCGAGGGATGAGCGAAACGCCGCTATAGGCGATTTGGAATTAGAATAACTTGTTTCAAAATCGCTTAGAGCAAGGCCCGCGAATCCCGAGACACCGGAGTTTACTTGGCGTAAATGAGGATGGCGAGGGATGAGCGAAACGCCGCTATAGGCGATTTGGAAACAAGTTACAGAGTTAGTCTTTGAGGCTATTAGACCAATTACTATACTGCCTAGCAATATTATCCATATGAGATTTTATACTCTTGCCATTAGCTTCGTTGTCCTCATCAGCAATACCATTCATCTCGCTTAAACCCAATAAAGTTTCTCGCTGATCTTGCTCTTGAGCGTCAGTCTTAGTATCTTCATCCTTACCATAAATAGCTTTTTTAAGACCACTGACTAGAGAGCTAAAAAGAATATTAGCGAACTGCACTGGATCAGAAAGCTTCTTCATAGCATCAGCAAGAGGACTGCGAGCGGAATTGTCGCGCTGAAGATTATTAGTATTCTGAAAAATATTTTTTAACGGACTAGTAAGAGCACTAAAACTACTCATCACGCTAGAACCCACTTGGCTAGCTAGATTGGTAAGAGCTGAAGAACTCTGCGCGGTAGATTGATCGAGGATTTGATTTAATAGAGCATAAAGCTG
>Ga0172372_10013235_pt1 | contig 10244 bp, 8 predicted proteins | sample LakKiv5m_2_FD_114544 | JGI IMG/M metagenome (GOLD analysis project Ga0172372, IMG submission 114544) | Freshwater microbial communities from Kabuno Bay, South-Kivu, Congo - kab_092012_9.5m | ecosystem: Environmental > Aquatic > Freshwater > Lake | place: Democratic Republic of the Congo... | reverse complement strand
TGTCATACATCGCATCCGAAGGGATCACAAAGACGCTCGGTGTCCGCTCGTCAATCATCGCAATCGGCCCATGCTTCATCTCAGCCGATGGATACCCCTCGGCGTGAATGTACGAGATCTCCTTCAGTTTCAGCGCCCCCTCCAGCGCCACTGGAAAATTATACTGCCGCCCCAAAAAGAAGAAATCCTCGCACCGCGCATACTTGAGCGCAATCTCGCGAATCTCAGCGTCCCGAGCCAAGATCGTACGAATCTGACCCGGAATCGCCTCCAACGCCTTCATGAGCTGCACGCCCCGCTGGTTCGAAAGCATGCGAATCCGCCCCATGAACAACGCGAATAACGTGAGAACCGTCACCTGTGAGGTGAAGGCTTTCGTCGAAGCCACTCCAATCTCGGGTCCCGCGTGCAGATAAATCCCCCCATCCGCCTCCCTCGCAATGGTACTACCCACAACGTTACAAATCGCGAGCACTTTATGACCTCGCCGTTTCGACTCACGTAAGCCCGCCAAAGTATCCGCCGTTTCTCCAGACTGCGTGATCACCAAGACCAGCGTGTTCCGTTCGACCGGCGGGTTTCGATAGCGAAATTCGCTCGCGTATTCCACCTCCGTCGGAATATGCGCCAATTCCTCGAATAAATACTCGGCAACCAACCCCGCATGCCAACTCGTACCACAGGCCGCGATCACAATTCGATCCACTGCCCGAAGCTCCTGGATCGTCATGTTCAAACCACCAAACTTCGAGGTCGCCTCATCATAATCCAGCCGACCGCGCAGCGCGTTCTCGACCGTCTTCGCCTGCTCAAAGATCTCCTTGAGCATGAAGTGAGGGAACCCTCCGCGCTCGGTCGCCTCGGCACCAAACTCAATCTGACTAATCTGATACATCGCGGTTTGATCCCCGAGCGTGTCCACTCGCAGTTCGTCCGCAGTCACCGTAGCCACTTCGTAGTCCTTCAGGTAAACCACCTGCCGCGTGTGCGCGACGATAGCACTCGCATCGCTGGCGACAAAAAACTCGCCCTCACCCACCCCAATCAACAGCGGCGACCCCCTTCGCGCAGCCACTATAACCCCCGGGTCATCCGAGCAAATCACCGACACCCCATAAGTCCCAATCACTTCTTTCAAAGCACCCATCACCGCCTGCGCCAACGGATGCGTGTCACTGCGTTGGAGAGGCGAAATCGTTTCCATCTCCCCTTTCACACGTTCGTAATGCTCCCCAATCAGGTGCGCCAACACCTCCGTGTCGGTCTGTGATAGAAAAACATGCCCCGCTGCCACCATCCGCTCCTTCAGCCGATCGTAGTTCTCGATCACCCCGTTGTGAACCACTGCAATTCGACCGGTCGCATCCAAGTGCGGATGCGAGTTCTCGTCCGAGGGCGGACCGTGGGTCGCCCATCGTGTGTGCCCGATCCCCACCGAACCCACCAGAGGCTCCACCTCCACCAACCGTCCCAAACCTTCCTGGATTTTGCCCTTCTTCTTCAGCACCACGAGACCTCGGGGAGATTCAACCGCGATTCCCGCACTGTCATAACCCCGATACTCAAGGCGCCGCAGTCCCTCGACTAAGATCGGGGAAGCTTGGCGTCGTCCGATGTAACCAATGATGCCACACATAAGTATAAGTCAACTCAATGCCTCCACCTTACTCGCTTCAAACCACGATGTCAGGCCTTTACTCGCACTCGCCGTCTCTCCTACTCGACCTCAAGAACGCGTCCATCGGTGCCTTGGAAAGAATCTCTTGCCCCCCCTCCACGCAAGCCTACACTGCGATCATGTTCAACAAGACCCTTGCTTCTTCCTTGATGGCCAAGACCTGGAAGGACGATTACCTCGATGTCCTCCAATGCCTAGAAACAGCCGTCATCACCGTCTGGCGATCCCACCCAGAAATGACCGACCACGCCGTGGCACGTGCCTACGAAGCAGCCTTCGAATTCTACCGTGCCCAAGCCCGCAACCAAGTTCCCAAAACGGTCACCCTTCAAGGAATCGACTCCACTATCTTCCAGGCTCTCAGTCTCGCCTGCGAAACCCGAATCGGTAAAACTCAAACCGTCCCAGAACAGGACAAGCGCGTGCAAATCGTCACAGTCGAGATTCTTGTTGATTGCCTTCGCGAACTAAAAAAATCCGTGGAACGGCATACCAAATCGGGAGGACGCCAAGGTTACCTCAGTTTCGTGAGCCGCTTCATTCAAGCCTGAACATTGCCCCTCGAACGCCCTCGACTAAATGGGCTCAAGGGGACTCGAGCCCGGCAACCATCATCCGCCTAACGATGTCGTCCGCGTGCCCCACACGGCGGTATCCACATCGCTCCATGTCGTAACTCCGTGCCCTCCCCGGGCATTGACGCGGTTCATCGACCCTGGTGCCTAATCTACCCTTCGAAGAGCTCTAATCCCGGACCAACCGCAATCCAAGGTCAGAGAATCACCGCTTCAGATCAGTCCGAAGGCCCTGTCGCTCGGCGTTCCACTTGCTGTTTTCCGAGTCGCCGGATATAACCTCCCCATCATCCAGAACAACCTTATGAGATTACCTCAACGGACATCGCCCTCCATTGAAAATGTATTGGCCATCATTATGGGTGGAGGCCAGGGAACACGCTTGTTTCCCTTGACCAAAGAGCGGGCCAAGCCAGCCGTCCCGCTCGCCGCGAAGTACCGTCTCGTCGATATCCCGATCTCCAACTGCATCAACTCCGGGTTCAAGCGTATCTACCTGCTCACCCAGTTTAACTCCGCTTCCCTGCATCGCCACATCTCGCAGTCCTATAAGTTCGATCACTTCTCCGGCGGTTTCGTCGAGCTCTCCGCAGCCGAGCAAACCTTCACCAACACCTCCTGGTATCAGGGCACCGCCGACGCCGTCCGAAAGAATCTCGTCCACTTCCTCAACCACGATTTCGACTACGCACTGATCCTGAGCGGTGATCAACTCTACAGAATGGATTTCCGCCAGATTCTAAAGCGACACCAGCAGTCTGGGGCCGAACTGACGATCGCTACCATCCCCGTCAAACGCAGCGACGCCCAAGCCTTGGGCATCATGCAGATCAACTCCGAGGGGCAAATCACCCGCTTCGTAGAGAAACCCAAGGAACCCGAGCTGCTCGACTCTCTCCGCCTGGATAAAGCCTCCTACGCAGGCCTGAATATCCAAGGCGACGACGAGTTTTTCCTGGCATCCATGGGAATCTACGTGTTCAGCCGCGAGCTGCTCGTCAAACTGCTCGACAACACGTTTACCGATTTCGGCAAACACATCATCCCCGCCGCCATCACAAATCACAAAGTGTTCTCCCACGTCTTCCAAGGCTACTGGGAAGACATCGGAACCATCCGTGCGTTCTTTGAAGCCAACCTCGACATCGTGTCCGACTCACCGAGGTTCAACTTTTTCGACATGAGCGCCCCCGTCTTCACTCGGCCCCGCTGGCTGCCCGCCTCGAAAATCAATGGAGCCCAAATCGATCACGCCGTGGTCTCCGATGGGTGCATCATCAACCATTGCAAAATCACCAACGCCGTCATCGGCGTTCGCAGTGTCGTGGACTCAGGCTGCGATATCCAACGCACCATCCTGCTCGGCAATGACTACTTCGAGTCCACCGAATCCGTGGAATATAATCTCAGCATCAATCGGCCTCGTATCGGGGTCGGAAAAAACACCCTCATTCAAAACGCGATTGTAGATAAGAATGCTCGCATCGGCTCCGATTGCGTCATCACTCCCGAAGGGAAACCCGCCAACTTCGACCATCCTTTATACTACATCCGTGACGGAATCGTCATCATCCCCAAAAATGGGGTGATCCCAAACGGAACCAAGTTCTAACACGAACAGCGCTGCCACCCCCAGGCAGCTCATCGACGAAGGCTCGCTGAATCACCGGCGAGCCTTCGTTGTCCTTGAGTTCAACCCTCGAATCACGCGGTCTACCACGAGGTCCACATCCAATCGGGTTAAGCAGGCGAGCGGTTCGGCATGTCGACATGTGCTCCGCATGCACGGTGCACACTCCAGGCTGATGCGCATCACGTTGTGCTCCTGACCGTAAGGCCCTGTGCGTCGGGGATCCGTGGGACCAAACAGGGCGACCACTGGTGTGCCCAATGCCGACGCAATATGCATCGGCCCCGTGTCGTTGCTCACCAACACCTCGCACTCCCGCAACCACTCGATTGTCTCCGGAAGTGTGGTCTGTCCGGTAAGATCCTGATGCTCCGGCCCAAGCGCCCCCACAATCGCACGCCCAAACTCAGCATCCTCTCCCGAACCAAACACCGCGATTCGCACCCCTGGATCGCGATCGATCAACCGACGTGCCAGCAGAACGAAATGCTCCAAAGGCCAACGTTTGTTCTCCCATCGGGCTCCAGGTTGCACCCCAACCCATCGCCCCCCCTCCACAGGCCACTTGGAACGCACCCGACTCGACGCATCCTGCCGCCGTGGAATCCATTCAAATCGCTGATCCTGGGGAACCCCCAAACGCTGAAGGATACTCAGATACCATTCCACCGCGTGTGTGCCGAATGATGGTCGCGGAACGGAGATATCGTGAAATGCTGCAGCCCCTTCCCGCGCATCGTCCAGCCCGATACACAAACCACCTCCAGCCAACCACGAAACGACTCCACTGCGTAATAAGGATTGGAGATCAATAACCCAGTCAAAGCCCGTTCGACGCATCCGAACCAGTCCCTGCCAAGCCGAGAGCCAACTCGCCGGTCGTCCCCACGACTTACGGTCAAATCGATAGAGCCCATCCAAGTCTGGATCCCCCTCCAGCAAGCCCGAAAGCGCATCCGAAATCCACCAGTGGATCTCCGCCTGGGGAAAATGAATCCGAAGCAATCGAAGCACAGGCATAGCCTGCACGACATCCCCGAGGGAACTGGGTTTGAGGATGAGAATTTTCAGCCGACAGTGTAGTTGGATCAGCGCCCTTGAGTCAGGCGCTCCGCCAACCGAGGAGGTAACCCTGCCTCCAAGATCTTCTTCTGCGCCGTCGCCATATCGTAGTCCAATCGCCGAAGCTCTATGGATCCTTCTTGTAGATCGTATACCACATAAGTGGCCTTCGGAACCCCATCCCGAGACTGACCGACACTCCCCACATTCACGAAATACTTACGGCCCGGCTCCACCTTAAACTTCGAATAGGTCCCACCTCGGACCATGCTGTCCCGGATAAAGGCAACCGGAACATGGGTGTGACCAAAAAAGCAGATCGCCGTATTCTGATACGTAAAGCTCGCCGCCGCCGCAAGCTTGTCGAAGACATAACCCCACCTTTGGGGCCCGTCCAAAGTCGCGTGTACAATCGAAAAACTCGCCACCAAACGAAAATACTTCAGATCCTTGAGCCAGTTGCGATCCTCCGGACTGAGCTGCGCCCGCGTCCAGCTCACCGCCTCCGCTGCATGGGGATTAAACCCCTCCAGATCCGCATCCTCCGAACACATCTCGTCATGGTTGCCTTTCACGCATGGCATCCCCATGCCGCGAACGATATCCAGGCACTCCTTAGGATTAGCGTTATAACCCACCACGTCGCCCAAACAGGCGTAGTGGGTCACATTCTGTTTCTTCGCATCCTCAAGCACTGCCTGCAGCGCCTCAAGATTCGCGTGAATATCCGCAATGATCGCGTACCTCATTCAACAACTCGCGCACATCGTTTACTTTAAAATCTCAAACCCGCGTAAACCACCACTAGCCGCGGCCCAACTGGCCTGCTCACCCCGCACAAAACTCCCAACGTCACTCTCCCGAATCGCCACGCAAAACGCGTCCAATTCCTCACGCTGCCCTTCCGCCACCATCTCAACTCGGCCATCCACCAAATTTCGAACCGTCCCAACCACCTCAAACCCAGCCGACAAAACCCGCACACAATAACGAAACCCCACACCCTGCACCCGGCCCGAATAATAAACAGTCAACCGCCAGCGCTCCATGGCATCTTGTCGTATTGGCTCAATCGACATCAAACCTCAAGAACCCCGAGTGGTATGAACGGACATGTCGAATCAAATGAAGCCATAAGCGTGCCAATGAGCGCAACGATTTTGTTCGTCCGAACCTGTGCGACCCAACGCACAAGGGTGCCCAATCAAAGCCCTCCCCCACCCCAACATCGTGAGGAATCAGCCACCCGCTCCAGGGTTGTCTCAAGGCACCTGAGAGCGCCAGCACCTTCGACGGCAAGCGGCGATTCGCCCCTTAGTCCCATCCCCTAACCGAACCCGGTGATTGATGGCTCTTCCCTCCTAGTCTTCAACACGGCACTGAACCCGGCCAGCAGCTCATGCACTCAGGATCGCCGCGCCTTTCGTTTCGCATCCAATAATCGAGTGGCCATCGATGCTTCACCCGCCGGCTTCTTCTCCCCACCCGCAGCCTCACCCCCACCTCCATCAACCACCCCTCGCCCTGCCTCCCCCGGCTTCTCCCCCGCCGCTCCTAGGCTCTCCGGCTTCTGCCGTGGACTAAACAAGTCCGATGGAGCAGCGATCTTCCCTTCTCCTGCTACTGGCTGCCTCGACCGCACCTCGTCGCGCCGAGCCAACAGCGACGCTAAGGATTCCTCCCCCTCTTCAGTCCTTTTCGCACTTCGTATACCCATCAGACGACGAAGGTGCATCGTCAGCCTCCGCCACTCTTCCGCGTCCAGTTGCACCCGGCGTAACCCAACATCCAATGGAAAAAGCAAAATCGCTATCCGCAGCAACGTCTCCCACAGCTCGTGAGGCTGAACGGTCTTCTCCCGATCATGCTGAAAAGGCCCACGCTGCGGGTCGCGCCCAGAAAGTTCCTGCCCCCGACCCATCTCCGCCAAACGCTTCAAGTAGCTCCGGTTCGGTTGCGTGTTACCGAACTCCGGAGAGTAGTTCACACTCGCTCCAAGGATTTGTGATCCTCGCATCTTCCCATTCTCGATCTCCATCAGATTCACCAAATACCCCCCCACCAATGTCGTCGGAAATCGAACCTCATACCGCCCCGGCCCATTCTGCCCCAACCGATGCGTCGTCCGCTCTCCCGAAGGGCTCACCACCACCGCTTGTAGATTCAGAAAATTACGGTAGTTCCCCTCTCGATCCACCGCTTCCACGCTCACGATCCCCTCCCCCTTCTCAACCGAGATCCGAGTGTCTAACTCCGCGTTGTCGAGTCGACGCAAACTCCACTGCGCAACCTGCGACCAGAACTGTCGATACTTCGCCCACTGCAACCAGTCGGACGCCCAACGGGCCTTCGCGTCCGATGTGAACGCCACCGCACGTCCCAACCCATACTGCCAGTGCGCCAAGACCGGATCACCCTTGTCGGACACGATCGGCACCTCAGCCCGGGACTTGGGGTTGGTCGCCACATACCCCCTTAACGTCGGAAACTCGCCCCCCCCAATCCCCCGCACAAGCTCGCTCCCCGCCGCCAACTTCGGCTGAAATGGCTCCTCGAAAATCGCCGACTTCATCACCACCGCTGCCTCCTTAATAAAAATCTGAGGAAGTTGTGACGCCGATTGGACGTTGTAAAATCGCCCCTTCCCCCGGTCCGCTATCTCCCGCATCGTCTCCGGCCCGGCATGCCCAGCAATCAATACGGCGCTGACCGTGATGCGATCCGCAACGATCGACTCCATGAGTTTCTGCGACGGCGGCCCGGGATCCCCATCGCTAAAAATGATCATGTGCCTTAAGCCGGCAGTCGACTTCCGCAAGCCCTCATGCGCCATCTTCATCACATTCTCAAAGCTCGGCAAATCTCCTTGGTTCATCCCAACGATCAGTTTCCCGAGGCTCTTCCGATCTCCCACTTTGGTCATCGGAAAAAGCCAACGATCCTGTCCGTCCCAGAGCACCACACCCAGCTCGTCCCCCGGCCCCAGCGCATCCAACACCCCCAGTGCGGTCTGCCTCGCCACTTGGTTGCCATTCATAAACTCCATGCCGTGCATCACCATCGCGAGCGCTCCGCTCGGCAGAACCTTTTTGCTGCTTAACTCCATGTCCACCGGTAACGCGTCCTCCAAGGGCGTCCCGCGATACGCCCCAGCCGCGTAGCTCTGGTCTCCTCCCACACACACCAACCCCAACCCGAAATCTCGCACAGCGCTCTCAATGAACCTCATCAAGGTCTCCCCTAAATCGCCTGCGGATACGTTGCTTAGGAAAATGGAGTCGTAGCTCTGCACCTCCGCAAGATCCGTCGGGAATTCCCGTGGCTGAACCACACGGACATCCAATCTCGAAGCCCGCAATGCCGCCACCAACGTCGCATCCTCACTCTCAGACGCCGTCACCAGCAGCACCCTCGGATCCCCACGCACGTTCGCAAACGAGGTCGCACGATTGTTCTGCGGAAATGGATCTCCTGCGGCCTCGAGCTGCACATCATATCGATAGAAAGCCGGCTCCTCCAAGGTTTGTGAGAAAGTGAAAAGGTTCTTGCCCGGCGTCAAATCCACCTTCTGCTCCCCCAAGAGCGCATCATCCCGATACAATCGCAGCGTCCCAGGGCTCGCATGATCGGTTTCCACAAACACCTTCACTTCGAAGGTCTGCCCTTTCTTCAGCTGCGATGGCATCACGAACTTCTGCACCGATACATCGCCTCCACGCCCCACCCCCAAGGGCACCACATCCACACTGACTCCCAAGGCACGAGCAGACTCCACCGCACTCACCGCCTCTCCCACGTTCTCGTTGCCATCCGACAAAATCACCAACCGCCGCTGCCCGGTTTCTGGAAACGCCGCCGTGGCCAATCGCACCGCGGATGCAAGATCGGTGCGTTGACTGTCCACCACTCCGAAGAGCTTCTCGACACTCAACACAGGGCTCACCGTGCGTTCAATGCTCGCTTGAGATCCGAATAGCACGACCCCCGCCCGATCGCGCGCACCCTTGCTTTCCAGCGATTTTTGAACCCACTCCCGCGCCGACTCCTGTTGTCCCACCGGAATGCTGTCCGAACGGTCCAACAGGTAAAACACATTCATCCCATCCTGCGAGGTCATCCACTGCGCCCCCGCCAACGCGCCGCACAAACAGCCCAGGATGAAAAGTCGAACCCCAATCACCGTCCACCGACGCCATCGACTGAGCTGCGCGTCCGATCGCACTCCCAGGCCTAGGACCCAAAGGCATCCCACCGCAAACGCCAAGAGCCACCAAGGTTGCGCAAAATGCAGGCTCACCCTCGCCTCCTCTCAAATCGCTGGATTCGGTGATTCCCTGAATCGGCAACATAAAGGTTCCCCTTCGAATCCAAGGCTAACCCCCATGGGTTGTTCATCTCCCCTGGCCCAGATCCTCCATGGCCAATCGCCTCCAAGCTCGCCCCATCCTCCGAGAAAACCTGCACACGGTTGTTCCCAAATTCGCAAACATAGATTCGTCCCTCCGCATCAATCTTTACGTCATAGGGATAGCTCAGCTCTCCAAGCCCCGAACCAGCACGCCCGAACGTTCGGAGATACGCACCCTCCGACGAGAAGACCTGCACCCGATGGTTGCAAGAGTCCGCCACAAACACTCGATCCTTTCGGTCCACCGCGATTCCCTCAGGTCGATTGAATTGCGACGGCCCATCCCCCGGCGCCCCCCACGCCCCCAAGAGCACCTTCCCGGTCGGATCAAAACGTTGCACCCGCTCGCTCCCGCCAAACTCGGCCACGTAAATCTCCCCACGCGAGTTCACCGCAACCGCCCTCGGCTGCGCTAACTGCCCCTCCGACACCCCACGCTCCCCCCACTGCCGCAGCAGCTTTCCGTCCGCGCTGTGGTGGTTCAACCTTGAGTAATGGGGCTCCACCACCACGATGTTCCCGTCCCCGTCCAAACTCAACCCCTTCGGCTTCCCCAGATCGGTCTGCGGCATCTGCCAAAACAGCTCAAACAGGCCGTTGGCGCCAAATCGCTGAACCCTCCCAGTCATGTCCACCACATACAACCGATCCTCACGGTCGACCAATACGCTTCGCGGTTTGTTAAACTGCCCCAATCCAACGCCCCGCCCGCCAAAAACCTCCACGCTCGCGTAAAGACCAGCTCCCAGTCGAGTCGCCCGCTCCTCCCCGCCACCACCACAACCGATCAATAAAAGCCCCACGAGCCCACTCAAAACCGCCAACCTCCAGCTAGCCACCGAACCCACTGGGCGTTTCACACGTCCAGAACCGCCACAGCACGTCGAATAT
>Ga0172372_10013234_pt1 | contig 10244 bp, 8 predicted proteins | sample LakKiv5m_2_FD_114544 | JGI IMG/M metagenome (GOLD analysis project Ga0172372, IMG submission 114544) | Freshwater microbial communities from Kabuno Bay, South-Kivu, Congo - kab_092012_9.5m | ecosystem: Environmental > Aquatic > Freshwater > Lake | place: Democratic Republic of the Congo... | reverse complement strand
GCGGTTCAGCTTGTCGAGGAACGAAAGGTAGTTCTCCTGCGCCGGGCCGCGCAGGTGCGGCGGCGGGTCGAGGTTCGGGATGCGCGGCTCCTTCGAGCGGACGGCGGTGCCCTGGAAGAGCGACGGCAGCCAGCCGTTCTCCCAGTTCGCCACGCCGAGCACCGGCAGCCCGCGCGGATCCGTGAGCGCCATGAACGCCGGCAGGTTGCTCGTCTCCGCGCCGAGCGCGTAGGTGAGCCAGCTTCCGAGCGTGGGCCGGCCGCCGAGCACGCGGCCGTTTTGCAGCGCGTAGATGGACTGGCCGTGGTTGTTCACGCCCGTGTGCATCCCGCGCAGCAGGCAGACGTCGTCCACGATGCCCGCGAAGTGCGGCAGCAACTCGCTGACCTCGGTGCCGCACCGGCCGTGCTTCTGGAACTTCCACGGGCTGGCGAGCACCTTGGGGCTGGCCTGCGCGGCGTTGTCGAACTTGATTTCGCCGGGGAACTTCTGGCCGTCGAGCTTGTCGAGCGCGGGCTTGGGGTCGAACAAATCCATGTGGCTCGGCCCGCCCTGCATGAACATGGAGATCATCGCCTTCGCACGCGGCTCAAAGTGCGGGCGGCGCGGCAGCAGGTCGAAGCCCTTCGGGTCGAGGTCGGGCTTGGCCGGGTTGGCGAGCAGGTTGTCCTGCTTGAGCAGCCACGCGAGCGCGACCGAGCCGAGGCCGAAGCCGGACTGCGCCAGGAAGTGGCGGCGGGAGTTGCAGGCGGTGTGGTTCATGGTCACAGCTTGTCACAGGGTTCCGGCTCCACATCGGGGGCCTTCGCGAGCACGGCCTTGAACTTCGCCCAACTGCCGCGCCTGGCTCGCTCTTCCATGTGCTCAGGCGACTGCCACTCCGACACATGGCTCGCCAGCGCGGAGGTGACGAAATCGTCCACGGTCATCCGCCGGCGCGCGGCCATCGCCTCGGTCTGCTGCCGGAGCTCGTCCGGCAGGTTGACGGTCAGTTCACTCATGCTTGCCTTTCAGGACGCCGAGAAATTGGCCCGGCGTCACCACACTGATACCAAATTCCCGCAGGGGTGCCAAATCCCGGAGGTTGTGGGTGACCACGAAGTCCGCCCGCGCCGCGATGGCGAGGTCGGCCAGAAAATCATCGTCCGGATCGTTGGCCAAAGGTCGCCAGGTGAAATGCACAAAGTGTCTGACGCTGCCGGTGCAAAATCCGTCAAGCAGCGCGGCCAGGTCCGCCTCCGCCAGTCCGAGTGCGGCCTGTTCACGGCGAAGCAACTCCTCATACTCGAAGAGGAGCGCGTTTGACACATGGGTTTCAATGCGCGGGTCATCCAGCCGGTTGAGCAGGGCGTTCGACGCTCCGCGCACGGAACGCAGCGCACAAATCACCACATTGGTGTCGAGCACGATGCGATACGAGTTTGGCATGGGCGCGGATCATCGTAACCACGGGGTTCAGTCCACGTAAAGGAACCGGTTCGCAGTCAACAGCGCCTGGCACAGGCTCGTGAGCGCGTGGTCGTCGGGATTCGCGGGCGGGGCCTCCTTCCCCTTGGCGACGGGCGCGACCTTCGGGGCATTGGCAGTGAAGTGCGCGCGCTGCTTGCCGAGGAAGGCGAGAGCATCCGTCATCTCCGTGCTGTTCGGGCGACGGCTGAACGCCATCTGCCACGCGCGCGACACCTTGGATTCATCGGTCGAGTCGCCAGCCTCCTTCGCCACGCGCTCGGCGAAGAACTTCGCCTGCGCGAGCGCAAACTCGCCGTTCATCAGCGCGAGCGACTGCGGCGCGACGGTCGAGGCGTTGCGCAGCTCGCAGTTCGGTTCCATGCGCGGCGCGTCGAAGGTCTCCATCAGCCCGAGCGGCTTGCTGCGGCGCATCTGCACGTAAAGGCTGCGGCGGAACTCCTCGCCGTTGAGTGACACAAAACGCCCGCTGGGCCGGCCGGCGGTGTCATCGGTGTTCACGCCCACGACGACCTGCCCGGTCTCGTCGGTCATGATGGGCACGGGCGCGCCGCCGGCCTTCGGGTTGAGCTTGCCGCTCACGAAGAGCTGCGCGTCGCGGAGTTGCTCGGCGTCGAGGCGGCGGATGGGGTAGCGCCAGAGGAGCTTGTTGTCGGGGTCAATCACGGCCGCGTCCGGCGAACTCTCCTTACGCTTTACGTCATTACGTTTTACGCCCGAGTAATCCGTAAAACGTAATGCGTAAGCGGAAGAACTCTGCCGATACGCCACGCTCGTCATCACGAGCTTGTGCAGCTTCTTCAAACTCCACCCCTGCGCGACGAACTCGCTTGCCAGCCAGTCGAGCAGCTCCGGGTGCGTCGGCCGCTCGCCCAGCGTGCCGAAGTCCGAGGGCGACGCCACGATGCCGCGCCCGAAGTGGTGCAGCCACACGCGGTTCACCAGCACGCGCGACGTGAGCGGGTGCGTGCCGTCCGTGAGCGCGCGCGCATAGGCGAGGCGGCGGCCGCTCGTCGGCAGCGCCGCGTTCTTCTCCGGCAAGTCCACCGGCCGCAGCGAGGCAAGAATCGTCAGGTCGCCCGGCTTGAGCTGCTGCTTTGGCTGGTCGGGATCGCCGCGATGGAAGAGGAACGTCGGCGCGGGTTCCACCTTCGCGCTGGCCGCGACGACCTCGCTGAAGACCGGAATGAACTGCTCCGCCGGCTTCTTCTCGCGAATCTTCGCCGCCTCGTCCGCCTGCTTCTTCAGCTCGTCGGCCTTTTTCTGCTCGTAGAGATACAGCGAGCCGGGGCTGAGCTGCATGACCGTCGGATGCTCCTTGAGCAGCTTCACCTGCGCGGGCGTGCGCTTGGCGACGACGGTCTTGTAAGCCTCGCGCAGCGGCGGGCGCAGCTCCTCGGGGCGCTTGAGCAACTCCTTTTCCAGCACCTCGTCAATGAACTCGTTCTGCTTCTTGAGGCGTGCGTCCTCAATGACCTTCGCCTCCTTCTCCACCTCGGCGGCCTTGGCGCGGGCTTCGTCCGACATCAGCGAGACCAGCCGCGCGTTGGGCGTGCGCCAGGTGCGCAGGTCAAACCCCGGCTCGAACACCGCGCGCAGCCGGTAGTAATCCGCCTGCGGAATCGGGTCGTGCTTGTGGTTGTGGCACTGCGCGCAGCCGACGGTCACGCCGAGCAGCGAACTGGACACGACCTTGATGGTGTCGGCCACGACGGCGTTGCGCGCGACCTTCTGCTCGACGCCCGCGTTCGCCGTGCCGTCGGGAGCCATGCGCAGGAAACCAGTGGCGGTGAGCTTGTCCACGTCGGCGGGCGCGAGGTTCTTGTGCGGCGGCTTCACCAGCTCGTCGCCGGCGAGCTGCTCGACGATGAACTGGTTGAACGGCTTGTCCGCGTTGAGCGAGCGGATGACGTAGTCGCGATACTGCCAAGCCCACAGCCGCACCGAGTCCGTGTCCGTGTAGCCGTCGGAGTCCGCGTAGCCCGCGATGTCCAGCCAATGCCGGCCCCAGCGCTCGCCGTAGTGCGGTGAGGCGAGCAGGCGGTCGAGCAGCTTCTCGTAGGCATCGGGCGAAGCGTCCTTCTCGAACGCCTCGACCTCCGCCGGCGACGGCGGCAAGCCGAGCAGGTCAAAGCTCGCGCGGCGGATGAGCGTGGCGCGGTCGGCAGGCGGGGAGAAGGTGAGTTTTTGTGCGGCGAGCTTCTGGAGGAGGAAGGCGTCAATCGGAGAGTAATTAGTGATTAGTGAGGGAGTATTTAGTGGGCTGCGTGTGCCCCGTGCGCCGCTGGACTGATTACTAACTACTTCCTTACTAATCACTGGGACTTGGGGCCGCTTCACCGGCTGAAACGCCCAGTGCGCCCGCTCCTCCGGCGTGAAGTCATCCGCCGCGCCCGGCTTGGCCGGCTCCGCGCGCGCGACCTTCGCGCCGCCGGCAATCCACTGGCGGATGACCTCGACCTGCGCGGGGGAAAGTTTCTTCTCCGACTGCGGCATCTCGCCGTCGCGGACCATCGTGAACAGGCGGCTCTTGTCCGGCTTGCCGGGGACGATGGCCGGGCCGCTCTCGCCGCCCCTGGCGATAAGATGGCGGAGGCGCACGTCGAGGCCGCCCTTCACCTTCTCCTCCTCGCCGTGGCAGTGGAAGCAGTTCGCCTTGAGGATGGGCCGGATGTCCTTCTCGAAGGTCAGCGCGGCCGGCTTCGGCGCGGGAGCCGCGACGAGCGCGCCCGCTGCCAACCCGACGGCGGCGCAAAGCCCGTTGCGGACGCATCGAAAACCGGTCTTTTGAACGCTGAACACGCTTTAGCTGACTGCCCGCCGGAAGGGTGAATTCACCGGCCAGCTTGACACGCCGGCCTTCCGCGACAACCTGCTTCCGTGCGCTTCAAACGCCGCAAAGTCCTCATCGCCGGAGGCGTGGCCGCCGCGTCCGTCGCGGGCGGCTGGTGGTGGCTGCGCAGCTCGAACGTCTGGGCCGCGCGCTTCCTGCGCGAGCGGTTCCGCGAGGCGGAACGGGACATTGCCGCCGCACCACACAAACCCAATCCCGCCAGTTGGGACGCCAACGCCATCACGCTCGCGTGGCTCGGCCATACCACGGTGCTGCTGAACTTCCACGGCCTGACCATCCTCACCGACCCCGCGCTGGGCAACCGCATCGGCCTCGGCCTCGGGCTGGGCACGCTCGGGCCGAAGCGCTTCATCGCGCCCGCGCTGCGCGTCGGCGAGCTGCCGCCGGTTGACGTGGTGCTGCTTTCGCACGCGCACCTCGACCACATGGACATGCCGACGTTGAGCCGCCTGCCCGGCAAGCCGCTCGTCGTCTCCGCGCACGCCACGGCGGACATCTTCGGGCCAAAGCGCTTCGCCGAAACGCACGAGTTGCGCTGGGGCGAACACGCCACGTTGCGCACGGCGAAGGGGGAGCTGCGCGTCGAGGCCGTCGAAGTCAAGCACTGGGGCGCGCGTTGGCGCAGCGACACGCATCGCGGCTACAACGGCTACCTCCTCCGCCGCGAGGGCCGCGCGCTGCTCTTCGGCGGCGACACGGCCAACACGGAAGCACTTGCGGCGTTGCGCAATCGCGGGCCGTTCGACGCCGCCATCATGCCCATCGGCGCGTATCGCCCGTGGATTCGCAGCCACTGCACGCCCGAGGAAGCGTTGCGCATGGCGGATGCGGCGGGCGCGCGGCATATCGTGCCCGTGCATCACGCGACCTTCAAACTCAGCGACGAGCCGATGAATGAACCCATCGAGCGCCTGCAATCTGCGCTGGCAAAGGAGGCGGACCGGCTCGCGCTCAAGGAAGTCGGGCACACCTTCCGCCTCCCCGCGTAGGAGATCAGGCGGCGAACAGGAAATCCCGGCCTTCGACACAGCCGCGCTGCTCCAGAAAGCTCCGGCAAAACTCCCGCGCGCCGCGCTTGCCGACATAGCCAAGGTGGAACGCTCCAGTGGGAATCTGCTCGGGCGCGAGCACGAGGTGGCCCGCGCGTGAGCGGCCGTGCTTGTTCGGGTCAATGTCCACAAAGGCGCTGATCGTGATGCCGTGGGCTTCCAGCAGCCTCACGCGCTTGCGTGTCGCCCGGCCCGCGCCCCAGACCAGCAGTGCCGGCGACTTCCAGTCGCCGCCCTCCGCCGTCAATCCCACGGGGCGGCGGCTGGAAGCCGCCGGCACATGCTGCTTCAGCCAGCGAGCCAGATAGTCCGCCTTCAGCCGGTAGAACGACTCCACGTCGTAGCGCGGGTCGGTGCGCGAGAGCCGGGCGGGCGGATCGTGCCAGCGGAGCAGCACGCGCGGCACTTTCGCCATGCTCACGCCGGCTTCGAGCCAGCGCAGCCACAGCTCGTAGTCCTCGGGAAATTCGCCGTCGCGATAGCCGCCATGCCGCGCGACCAACTCGCGGCGGAACATCACGCTCGGATGCGCGAAGGGCGACTCGACGAAGCGGTTCAGCGCAATCTGCTCCGGCGTGACGACCGAGTTCAGCCAGTCCACATGCAGCGCGTAGCCTTGGCTGGCCGCGCGGTCGCCGGCGAACTCGACGAGCGAGCTGACGACGCCGATGTCAGGCTGCGCGTCGAGCAAGGCCATTTGCTCCGCCAGCCGTTCGGGCAGCGACTCGTCATCCGCGTCCATCCGCGCGATGAACTCGCCGAGTGCTTCCGCCAGCCCGCGATTCAAGGCCGTGACGATGCCCGCGTGCGGCTGCGAGATCACTTTCAGCCTCGGCTCCCGCACGGCCTGCGCCCGCAGCCATGCCGCCGTCCCGTCCGTCGAGCCATCGTCCACCACCAGCAGTTCCCAATTTGCGAAAGTCTGCGCGCGGATGCTGGCGACAGCGCGCGGCAACGTGGCCAGCGCGTTGAACGCGGGGAGCAGGACGCTGACACGGGGCGGCGGCACGGAGCGATTCAAGCGCGTCGGAGCGCCGGTGTCCAACCGGCGCGCGGCGGTTCAGGCGGCGGGTTGGACACCCGCGCTCCGGTCTGCCACGCTTGCGGCGTGGGCATCTCGCCGAAGCAGTTTGAGCAGTTGCAAAGCCGCGTGAGCGGAGCCAGGCGACGGAGGACCGCTGCGACGCCGGAGCCGGCCGCGCCCACCCGCGCGCATGAAATCATCCTCGGCGTGGATCCGTCGCTGCGCGGGACGGGCTTTGGCGTCATCCGCGCCGCGAAGCCGCAGCCGGTCGCGCTCGCGCTGGGGACGATTGCCTGCCCGGCGGGCTGGGAACGCTCCCGTTGCCTCGCGAAGATTCACGAGACGCTGCGGGACGTGATCCGCGAGCACCAGCCGACCTTGTGCGTGGTGGAAGGGTTGTTCTTCGCGCAGAACCTCCAGACCGCGCTCATCATGGGCGAGGCGCGCGGGGCCGCGCTGGTCGCGGCGGCCACGGCGGGCCTGGAAATCCACGAGCTTGCGCCGCGCAAGGTGAAGCAGGCCATCGTCGGCTACGGCGCGGCGCAGAAGCTTGCGGTGGCGAAGATGGTGCAGCGCATGTTGCAGCTCGCCGAGTTGCCCGATCCTGACGCCGCCGACGCGCTGGCGCTGGCGCTCACGCACGTCCAGAGCGCGGGCCGTTTTTCACTGGCCGCGCCCAAGCGTGTCTGACACGGTGCGAGCATGAGCATGAGCATGAGTTTGAGCTGGGGCATCCTGCTGGCCGCCTTCGCGGCGCTGTGCTTCCTCGCCCTGACCATCGGCGTGCTGGTGATGGTCTTCCGGGCCGCCTCCCGCACCTCCGGCCGGCCACCGGGAGAGGCGCGGCGCGAGGACAGCGGCGGTTCCTCCCCCGGTCCGGGCGACTCCACTTCCAGCGGCGGCTAACCGGCCCCGGATGATTTTGGGTTGGACTTTGGGGGGTTGCGCGGAATCATCCGCGCGTCAGCAGCCCGGTTCATCATGCGCACGCCCCGAGTTTTGATCGTCGAGGACAGCCCCGAAATGGCCGACCTGCTGGCGATCTCCCTGCAGAGCGACAACATCGAGTCCGATTCCGCCGCCGAGGGCGCACGGGCGCTCGAACTGGCGCGCACCAACGGCTTCGACCTGATGCTGCTGGACCTCGGCCTGCCGGACATGGACGGGCTGGACGTGCTCGCCACCCTCCGCGCGGACCCGCAGTGGAAGGCCATCCCGGTCATCGTCATCACCGGCCGCGAGCGCACGGAGGACAAGCTGCGCGCGTTCAACCTCGGCGCGGTGGACTACGTCAACAAGCCGTTCAACTTCCTCGAAGTTCAGGCCCGCATCATCGCCACGCTCAAGCGCAAGTCCGCCGCCGATGACGCCGAGCAGGCCGTCGCCCAGGAGCGCCAGCGCACGCACGAGGAGCTGCTGCGCATCGGCCGCGCGGTGGACGCGGCGGGCGACGCCATCGCGATCCTGAACCCCGAGGGCCGCGTCACCTACGTGAACGAGGCTTACGCGGAGTTCTTCGGGCTGGGCGCGCCGGACCTCGGGGTGGCCGAGCGCCACCGGCGGTTGTTCCAGAAGCCGGAGCTGTGGGACGAAATCTGGCGCACCTGCGAGGAGGGCGGCGCGTGGAGCGGCGAAGTCGAGATGCGCGCGGCGGGCGAGCGGGTCGCCCCGACGCTCTGCCGCGCGGACGCCATCCGCGACGAGCGCCGGGCCTTTCTCGGCGTGGTGCTCATCTTCACGGACATCACGCAGCGCAAGCGGCTCGAGGAGGATTTGCTCTACCTCGCCAACCACGACCCGTTGACCGGCCTGCACAACCGCCGGTTCTTCCTCGAAGTGCTGCAAAGCGCCGTGGACCGGGCCACGCGCGGCGCGCACAGCTTCCTGCTCTACCTCGACCTCGACAACTTCAAGGTGGTCAACAACTCGCTCGACCACCAGGCCGGCGACCGCCTGCTGGTGGACATCGCGCGCACCTTGCGCGACCAGCTCCGGCCCGGCGACGAGCTGGCGCGGCTCGGCGGCGACGAGTTCACCATGCTCCTCAACGGTGCGGACGAGACGGCGGCCACGCAGTTCGCGCGGCTGCTGGTGCAGCTTTTCGACGGCTACCGGTTCAAGGAGGGCGGCAAGACCTTCTGCTGCACCGCGAGCATCGGGCTGGCGCGCATTGACGGCGGCGTGACCGCCGAGGACGCGCTCTCGCAGGCGGATTCCGCGTGCTACTACGTGAAGACCCACGGGCGCAACGGCCACGAGGTCTTCCGCCCGGACAACCAGGCCATCGCGCAACTCAGCACCGAGGCCGGCTGGAGCATCCGCATCAAGGACGCCCTGCGCGACCGGCGCATGGAGATGTGGCTCCAGCCCATCCTGCCGCTGCGCGCCGACGGCCGCGCGTATTTCGAGGCGCTCGTCCGCCTGCGCGATCCCGACGGCAAGATCATCATGCCGGGGCAGTTCCTTTCCGCCGCCGAGAACTTCGGCAACATGCAGCAGATTGACCAGTTCGCGCTCTACGAGTCCATGAACCTGCTGGGCGCGCACCCGAAACTCTCGCTCTCGATCAACCTCTCCGCGCGCACGCTCAACAACCCGAACCTGCCCGTCATCGTCGAGCGCCTGCTCACCGCGTCCAACATCGCGCCGGAGCGCGTGCTCTTCGAGATCACCGAGACGGCGATGATCCAGAACCTCGTGCAGGCCCGGCAGCTCATCACCGCCATCAAGCAGCTCGGCTGCCGCTTCGCGCTCGACGACTTCGGCGCGGGCGCGTCCTCGATGCTCTACCTGCGCGACCTCCCGGTGGACGTGCTCAAGATTGACGGCAGCTTCATCCGCTCGGTGGACACCGACCCGATCAACCGCGCGCTGGTGAAATCCATCAACGACATCGCGCACATCCTCGGCAAGCAGACCGTGGCCGAATACGTCGTCAACGCCGCCGTGCTCCAGGTGCTCAAGACCATCGGCGTGGACTACGTGCAGGGCTGGCACGTCTGCGAGCCGGCCCCGCCCGAGCACTTCTTCAAGCTGGGCCTCGAAAATGTCACGCTGCCCAAGGCGTGAGCAGGGTTTATCCCGAAATCCGAAGGCCGAAATCCGAGTTCCGAAAGAAAACCGAAGCCCGAAAGGCGGCGCGTGGCAGGCAGGGCGCTCGGTGTTTTCTGCCACCGCACGGATGAAGCTCGATTCGGCCTTCGGAATTCGGGCTTCTTTCGGAATTCGGGGATTCGGATTTCGGGTTTATCCCAGCGTCCAGCCCTTGCGATACGCACGCTGGATGAAGGGCGTCGCTTCCGGCGCGTTCTTCGCGCGCAGGTTTACCGGATCCCACACCAGTTTCTTCCCGGCGCGGAAGGCCACGTTGCCGAGGTGGTTCGCCTCCGTGAGCCAGCCGGAATACTCGAAGTTCGCGCTCGGCTGCGTCCCGTTCTTGATCGCGCTCAACCAGTCGTCGTAGTGGCTTTTCACGCGCGGGATGAACGGGTCGGGCCGCTTGAAGTCCGCGAAGTCCTTCTCCGGCAGCAGCAGATGCTTGCCGTAGTCGGAGAGCAGCATGCCCTTGTCGCCGACGAAGAGGTGGCCGTTGCCCCACTGCGGAATCTTGTTCTCGGTCCAGAGCTTGGGTTTGTCCTCGCCCTGATACCAGGTGAGCTTCACCGGCGGCATCCCGCCGCGCGCGGCGTATTCGTAGGTCGCGTGCATCGAGGCGGGCGCGATCTCCCGGTGCGCGGGCGGGCCGAAGCCCTCGACGGTCAGCGGGGCCTTGAGCTTGAGCGCCCAGAACGGCAGGTCGTTCCAGTGCGAGCCAAGGTCGCTCATCGTGCCGTTGCCGAAGTCCCACCAG
>Ga0172372_10013233_pt1 | contig 10247 bp, 8 predicted proteins | sample LakKiv5m_2_FD_114544 | JGI IMG/M metagenome (GOLD analysis project Ga0172372, IMG submission 114544) | Freshwater microbial communities from Kabuno Bay, South-Kivu, Congo - kab_092012_9.5m | ecosystem: Environmental > Aquatic > Freshwater > Lake | place: Democratic Republic of the Congo... | reverse complement strand
TTCACCACGCACCATTCTTGCGAGCAGCACCGCAGCTTCATGCCCACGCTCACTCATATCGACATGCGGGTAGGTGTCGAAGCCAATGATGACGTTGCTCAGTTCGGCCATCCGCGCGGTGATGTTGGCATGTAGATCCAGTGTCGTGACGATCGGCAAGTGCGGGCCAACCACGGAACGCACTGCGGCAAGAAACGCGCCCTCTGCATCCTGATGGAGTTCCGTGACCATCGCGCCATGCAGATCGAGCAACAAGCCATCCACCGGTCCAGCTTGTTTGAGACGTTCCAAGAATATGCCGAGCAGTTTGTCGAACGCAGCTTGCTCGACAATCCCTGAGGGCTGCGCCTTCGAACACAACAGAGGCACGAATTCGACACCGGCCTCCGCTGCACCTGAGATGTAGCCGCCATGAATCGCGCCCGTGCCGCGATAACGTTCGACAATAGTCTGACCGCCTGCGATGTCCGAGCCGCAATTGCTGTCGCGCACAAAGTCGGCGAACCGCGTCGGCATGTTGGTGAAAGTATTGGTTTCGTGCTGAATCCCTCCGCTCGCGATTCTCATAGCCTGGGTCTCGATGATGATTGGGTGCGGTCGACGTTGAAGTGAGTGTCTTCTACTTCACCGAGCCGAACTCGCCAGAGCGTGTCGATGCGATGGCACTGCCTTGAGGTTGGTCGTAGCAGGCAAATTCCATATGCCTTCGCAGTTCGCGAGTGACGGCGCATGGAATGCGCCTGCTACTTTCTGAAGTCAACACTCTGCAACGCGAACCATTTGGCTGCGTGTCCCGCTACCGCCGTTCTAGCACCAGCAATTTCATCCGTCGGCGCGCGATCACATGGCCTGGCAGATTGAGTGACCCGGTCTCGGCCACAACCAACTCCGCCAGTTGCTGCCACTGCCGAAAACCCATGCTCTGCAACGGCCACTGATTCATGGTCCACGCGATGCGCAAGGCTTCGCGCACAAGGCAAACTGGCTCGGATTGGAGTCCATCGACGTCGATGCGCAAAACGTTTGGCTGCGCATCGAGCAACACTTTCGTCGCGATGTGCGCCGCCACTTCGGTCAGCCAGTCGCTAACTTCTCCCGCTTGAGCCGCCAAAGACAACAGCGATTTGCGGACTTGCGGATTGAAGTCACGTTCCAGCAGCGGCAGGAGTTCGTTCCGAATGCGATTGCGCGTGAAGGCCGAGTCCGAGTTCGTTGCATCCGTGCAAAACGACAAGCCTGTGACGTGCAACCAGTGCTCAATCTCTGGACGTGTCACTTTAAGCACGGGCCGCGCGAGCAAGAGCGGTTGTGCCGAATCATCCGCTTGCCGCGCGAGCACTCGCGTTTGAGACATGCCACGCAAGCCGGCTAACCCAGTGCCGCGCACGATGTGGTGCAGCACGGTCTCGACCAGGTCATCAGCAGTGTGGCCCGTGACGACCGTTTGGCAGTCGTGCTCGAACGCGATGTCAATGAGGGCTGCATAACGCAGATGTCGCGCAGCTTCTTCGATGGTTTCGTTCTCACGCGCGGCTCGACCTGTCACATCGAGCGACCGTAGGACGCAGGGCACGTGGAGCGTGCGACAGAATTCTTGAACCCACGCGGCATCCGCATCGGACTCTGCGCCTCGCAACTGGTGATTGAGATGGGCGACAACGACTTCGAGTCGCAGTTCGTTCCGTAGCGACATCAATCCCGCAGTCAGAGCCACGCTGTCCGCGCCACCAGAGACCGCGCACAACGCGCGGCAGTGAGTCAGTCCACAGTCCAATGCTCCGATCCGCAAGCTCGTTAAGAACGAACTGTCATGCGTTGACGGCATGGAGGCAGACGTCGCAAGCAAAGGACTTTCTCCTCGATGGCATAGATGATGGACTGTTGGGTACGAGTGAAAAGCGCGGTTTTCGCTGAGCCGGTCTTTATCCGTGTTCGATCAGCGTCGATCCATGGTTTCTGAAACACTTCAAGATCATTGATCCGCCGATGAATGTTGATGGAACTCCGATACAGCCGGGTGACGCGGTTGGAGCCTGCCCTCTCCGTTGAGGAGCCTCGGGTACCTACTGGGCTAACTCGCCAAACAAAAACACGTTGTCGAAGCGCCCGGTGTCGTCGAATGAGCCGACGCCAACTTGTCCGCTCTTGAAGGTGTCGTCCTTCGCGGTCATGGCTGGTTTCTGCATGTCATCGAAGTACACCTCGATCGTGCCTTTGTTGACATCCCGCACTAGACGCGCGTGATGCCAGTTATCAGTCCAATCGGTTCCTGCCGTCGACGTCAGCGAGATCTTCTTGCGCGGTTCGTTATTGACGATGAAGATTTGATTGGCGTGCTCGTCAGCCTTCTTGCCCAAGTGAACGTAATAAAGATGCGAAGGATCTTGAAAGCCAAAGAAGAGGCACAGATCGCGATGCCCATAGTCCTTGATCGTCGATTGCAATTTCACGTCGAGCACAAAGCTACCGACCTTCACGTCCTTGATAAGGGAACGATTGAACGGAGATCGGACCGGGTTCTGCACTTTGCTGGCCTGGAACTGATCGAGCACCGAGTTGCCATCAACTTTGGTCAGCCGCCACGCCTTCGGATCGCTCTGTTCCCAACGGTCAAAGTTGCCGGACTCGAAGTCGTCGCAGAAGACGAGCGGCAGTTTTGTGCCGACGTCCGGTGCAGCCTTACGGCAGATGCTTTCATCGGCAGCCAGTCCAACGCAGGCAGTCCACACCAGCAGCAACGACCAAGCACAAGCCAAGAGACGCATCGTGAACCCTTCAGAATGAGTGATTAAGGAATCTGAGACGCTGCAGACTATGACTGCTTGAAGCGAGACCTTGAAGGACACGCAATGCGTCACACTGCTTGAGTGCAGTCAATCGTCGCGTTTTTCGGGAGTGAGCCGCCGGCGCTAGTCGCGGGCCTGAATCTCTCGCCCGACGCTAGCGCGTTCGGCTCACCGAGAAACGCTGTGATTTCTGGCGATCCATATAAGACGGTCCTGAACTGCATGGCGCTTTAGTCGCCGGTTGAATGTCGTCCAGCACGTTGCTCAGTGAGCCGCTTCGATGAGTAGCAGTGCCGGCCTGAGCACATCGGCCTCGCGATCGAACTTCGCAATCGCAGCAAGTTCTCCGGTCGCATCGAGCAAGCAGACGTCGCTTGCAGACTCGGGCAACGGCAGCGTGCGAGTTACGAAACGTCCTCGTCGGATGTCATAGATTTCTTGCTCACTGAGTGAATACTGCGGCAAGTGTGGCAAGACGAGCAACGGCGACTGTACCGCTGCGGTGACATTGTCGATCGTCAGTTCATCCAGCGATTGGGCGGCATCGATGGTGAATGGTCCAATGGCAGTACGAGCCAATTCGATCATGGTTGCTCCGCAGCCGAGCTTGGCACCGAGATCACGACCGATCGAACGGATGTAAGTTCCGCTACCACATTCAATGTCGAGTTCAAAGTGCGGCAAGTCGAATGCTGTGACATCCATTCGGTTAATGACGACATCGCGCGGTGCGATCTCGATCTCTCTGCCTTTGCGGGCCAATTCATAAGCCCGCTGACCATCGACATGCACAGCCGAGAAACGCGGCGGCACTTGCTGAATTTCGCCCCGGAATTCAGGCAACAACGCTTCCAGATCGGCCTGTCGGATACTGCCTGTTGGCGGCGGCACGTCGCGCAGGACCCGACCTTCCAGGTCGTCGGTGTCGGTTACCAAACCGAGCGCGAAACGTCCGCGATACCGTTTGGAGTGCTCTTGAATCAGTGATACGAGCCGTGTTGCAGTCCCGACACAAACGAGCAGCACGCCAGTCGCTAATGGATCGAGCGTTCCACAATGCCCGGCCTTGAATCGCTTCTGCCGAGTATTCTTACGCAGCAGCCACGCGACTCGATTGACGACATCCGCCGACGTCTTGCCCAGAGGTTTGTTGATACTAATGACGCCGCACGGCGCGCGATCCATGATGTGTCCGATTCCAAGGAGCTGATAAAAGGCAGCGCTTCGCGAGATTCGAGACGATCGCCGATTCCGGGAACCAGCCAGTGCCACCTGGCATGATGCCGGCACATCCGTGAGAGCTCACAACTCGCAGTGTCGCCACGGACGCACGATGCCTCTTAAATCGATTCGCTGTACGGCCACGCTATTCAACTGCCGCGATGGCGACAACGACGACTCGCTTGGCACCGGCCTTTCGTAATGCTCGAGCACACTCATTGGCGGTTGTGCGTGTTGTGAGCACGTCATCGATCAACATGACCACTCGATTTTTTACGAGGCCTGGGTTGGAGACGCCAAACGCGTCGCGCAAGTTCTTTTGACGTTCTGCACGTGGGAGGTCGGATTGGTCGGGGGTCATTCTCAGCTTTTGGAGCAGTCGAGGAAACAACGGTAGGCTCAACTCGAGTGCGATGGTCTCGGCCAGCAAGTCGGCTTGGTGGTGCCACACGATTAATCGCTTGAGCCAATGTGAGGGCACGGGGGCGATCACATCTGCGGTCACAGCCAGTAGGCGTTCGCGCTGCGTTTGCAACAGCAACCGCGCCATGGCCACACAAAGTGCTCGATGCTCGGTGGCCTTACCGCTAATCACCGCGCGACGCAGGTCTTCTTGATAGAGCCCCAGTCGAATGACCTCATGAAAGCGATAATCACGGCGTTGGCAGTTCAGACACTGAAACTGCACGGGCAAGTGTGGTCCGATCGGACTCCCGCAACCTCGGCAAGCGTCTCGATCATCGTTCCTCAGCCGACGTTGGCAGCTTTCGCAGAGTCCAATTTTTGCATCACGCACCGTATCGAGCGGACTTCGCCGACAAAGCACGCAACAGTCGGGAAACATCAGTCCGCACGACGAGTGACTCCAATGGCGGCACCACGTCAGCGAGTCGCGGAGTGTCATGGTGAGTTTGCTCGACACGCTGACTCGGCCTCGTCGAGAAGAATGATCGTCGCCATTGATGAGGAGGATCGGCGGTTGACTTCGGCTGATCCACAAGCCGCGTGGGCAGAATAAAGATTTCTCAGTGTGAGTCACGGTTCCATGGAGGCCATGCTTATCGTTCAGAGCCTTCAGAATGTCAGCCCGAGTCGCCGTGGACGAAGCGATCAATCGGCTTGAAGTCTTTGAAGTCGTGACGCTGAAACGAGAAAAGCCGGCCTGCTCCCCAGCGGGAAAGCAAGCCGGCCTTGCGATTGAAATCGCGTTGATCAACGTGCCTGAACTACTTCGCTTCGGGTCCAGCACAGCGGATGAGATGATCGTGGTCGATGTAGACCACTTCGGTCGTTTGGTCGGTGTGAGTGAACGGCACTGGCCAGTCAGACCGCACTGTCTTGTCGAAGTAGAGCGTGCATTTGTAGTGACAGTGATGTAGCCGCGCGGGTCCCACGAGTGGGAAGAACCGGCACTCATCAACGCGATCCACAATCGGCTCAATGACCATGCGGACGTTGTTAATGGCAGTCTCGCTCAGGAAGGCAAACCCGCCTGCTCCCTTATGAGCCGCTGGCAATGCGCGGATGACTTCGTCCGGACTGGGCGGATCGAGACAAAACAGCGGAGCGTTCTCGCCTTCAACCGGGTCGAGCACAGGCACTTTGCTGTAGCGTTCTTCTTCGTGATAAGTGTCCTCGATCATCTGGCTGTAGTACGGGCTGACCGGAATCAGCGGCGTGGTGATCCAGAATCTCGAAAATGCGAACACGTTGGTCACGGTGCCATAGAGGACCGTGCATCCGGTCGAGCTGAGGGCCAGAAAGGCCATCGCCGCGAACAGAGAAATCCTTTTCATCTGCGTCACCTTGGGCAAGTCGCCGGAAAGGAAGGCGGTCGTCGTGGCCGCCGAGTCAGCATGAGATCGGCTCAATTCCGTGAACGGAATGAGTTGTTGCGGTTAGGTATCGAACCGCCGACCACGTTGACTTGTGAAAATATTCCGGTTTTGCCGAAGAGTGAGGTTAGGACGCGTCTGCGTCGTTCGCGAACCATGGTTCCTCGGAGTTGCCGTGAACTGCCAATGCTGTGTATTAAAAGTTCGTATTCGTACTTTTGAGTTTATTCACGGAGCGATGCGCGAGGTGGCGACTGACGTCAGGCTCCAACCGGCCTGCGGATTACTTTGCTTGCAAGTCGTTTACTCGTCGCCAAGCATCACGTACGAAGTCACCGCGAGTACGACGCTGTGGCGAGTTGCTGGGCGCGAGCTTGAGGCGCGCTTCGATCGTTCGCCAACTCTTAAGCGTCACCTCATCAAGCGGTCGATGCAGTTCTGCCGCATGGTTCGGGAATGCTTCAAAATATTGACCATGCAGATTGCGTCCTCGTTGGCCGGGCTTTTCAGGATGAGGCGCCAGTCCGTGCCAACCGCCCTGCAAACCCCACCATTGAACCGCGGCGAAATCGGCATGGGTCGGCGGGATGTCACTCAGATAGATCGTGGCCGCGTTACGCTCGTGCAGCCGAGCCTGCAACGGTTGAAGCGGCACTTTGCCGACCGGCAACTGACGCGCGAGAGCTTGATGGGCAGCATGTCCGGCGGCCTGTCCGAGCGACATCCAAATCGGCTCTAAGCGCAGAGCACAGAAGCCGACATGCGAGGCGCTCATCGCTCCTGGCACCAGCAAGTTGTCAACATCGCGCGGGACGAGCACGCCGTATGGGATCTGATACGGCACGACCTGCTTATAAAACTCGCCGCGATGCCGCCCACCAAAGCGCGGACCTTCATGCATGGTCCCATGACAATTCGGGCCGTAGTCACCAATCGCGATCGCGTCGTCATGACGCACAGCACGAGCATCGTCGGACGCATGATCGGTGTCGCGTTCGGTGAAGATGTACTTACCGACCATTCGCCGCGCCTCGCGGACATAAAGTTGAGGCGGCAGATGGTCGGAGTCCCCAAATTCATCTCGGCACCAGCCCCATTCGCGGGCCTCATGGCGGAACGATGCGGGCACAGCGGGATCGTTCTGTAAGAAGAACAAGAGTCCGACTTGATCGCGCCGCTGCTCTCGGAAGATACGTGCTCGCGTCTCTGCGTCTCCATTGGGCCAATCGATATTCACGCCAGGCAGCGACAAACGCACGAGACCATTCGAGACGTCATTGATGTCGTACTTGCCATTGGGCAGTGCTGGCAGATGTGCTTTGAAGAGGCAGTTCGAGGGATAGTCAAAGACCCGCTTGATCTTCCCCTCAGCAAGGACTGGCAGCACATCGACAAAGTCCTCGCGGCGATATCCCTCGGGCGCGACGGGAAGGACTCGATTCTGAAGATCGCGAGTCATGATGAAGCGAAAATTGTAAGCCTGTAGTTGAGTGTCGGCAGCTTCGGGGGCGAGTGATTCATCGTACTCGGCTCGAGCCTCACGTCCGGTGCGCCACTGCACTTTGGCGGCAGCCATCAAGTCGCCTTCGTAGGACGCATCGACGAACAGTGCCGCTGGGATCTGATGCACGGTCCCGCTAGATGCGATGAAAGACGCAGATCGAATGACTCGTCGCTTCGAGTCGTTGCTTGTCGCGGCCTCATCCGGTCCGTGGGTCGTCTCGCTCATCGTGACATCCGCTAATCGCCATGCGCGGACGATGCGGAGAGTTGGGTGCTCTGCGAGCATGCGTTCGAGAATCAGCAAATTGACGCTTGGCTCGCCAAAGATGCCGCGTTCGCATGCCCGGTACTGAGTCGAGTCTGCTCCGTACTTCTCGCGATAGAACGCCGCGACACGTTGTGAGAACTGAAAGAAGGAGCCAGTCACACTCTCGAAGGTACGGATATCGGTATGCGATAGCCCGCTGGTGAGTAAGCCACCAACGCGCTGCGTGGGCTCGACGAGCAAGACGCTCTCGCCGTCCTCTGCGGCCGCGATTGCCGCCGCCACGCCGGCAGGAGTGGCGCCATAGACGACGACCTGCGGGTCGTTGGGTTCTCGGCCCCAGACGAGGTGTTGCATAAACCCTTGAAACAGCACCACACCGAGCAACAGTTGTCGCCATCTGGCGTTCGATTGATAAGACATCGCGAGAGCCTCTTGATGGAACGCGGCCTTGTTCCCTTTGCAGGATACGCTCATCTCAGAAAGATGACCTGCAGAACAACGACTGCTTGTCTCCTCGTAATTGATCACATCATGAAATCCCTAATCAATGCGGACGTCATCCGCGAGCGTGTCCAAAACTTAGGCCGCGAATTGTCGATCGTGTATCGCCACAAACCACTGACCGTGGTGAGCGTGCTGACGGGCAGCTTGGTCTTCGTGGCGGATCTCGTTCGCGAGATCGAGACGCCACACCGGATGGGGGTTCTGCATGCGTCGAGCTATCGCGGCAGGACGACCGTGCCCGGTGAATTGACCATCAGCATGAATCTTGTGCCGGACATTCGAGGGCGTGATGTCCTGATTGTTGATGACATCTTCGATACCGGGCAAACGCTGAAGCGTGTTGTCGAAGCGTTTGAGTCCTACGGGCCAGCAAGCATCAAGACTGCAGCTCTGTTGCTCAAAGAAGGTCGTAGCACCGTGGATCTTGCACCTGACTACTTTTGCTTCCGCATTCCTAACGTTTTCGTTGTCGGTTACGGATTGGATTACAATGACGATTATCGGCATCTGCCTTATATCGCAGAGATGGAAGAGTCGGACTTGTGAAAGCGATCACTCACGCTGCGTGTTCACGAATAACGTCAGCTTGTGGTCTTGAGTGGCGATCGCACGCTTGATGCTCGTCGGAGAGCGATCGTCAACTCTTCTGAGGTGACTGTCATGATTCGTTGTGACTGAACGTCTCTGGCGATGCGGCTTTGCAGGCGCGGGCGTAGTCTTCCGGCAGAGGCTCGCGCAGCAAATCCCCATCACGCAAGAAGTGATAGAGTTCTCCGTAGTGCCGTGTTTCGTTGGCTGAGATGCGATGCATGATGTGCCACGGACGCAGTTCTTGTGCGGAGTTCAGTCCCAGCGCTCCCAACATTTCTGCCAAGCTGTTGATGGTCTGTTTGTGATAGCTCGCCGCGCGCACTGATTTGTCGGTCGGGTCCAAGCCGGCCATCAAATGCTTGTCCTGGGTCGCCACACCAACGGGGCAATGGTTGCTGTTGCACTTGAGAGCCTGGATGCACCCGATCGACATCATCATGGCCCGAGCACTCATGATGATGTCCGCGCCGATCGCCAGCCGTTTTAGCATGCCGAAACCTGACGACACTTTGCCGCTCGCCAGAATGCGAATCCTGCTGCGCAACGAGTAACCGACCAGCGCGTTGTGGACGAAGATTAGTCCTTCAATCAGCGGTGCTCCGATGTGATTAGAGAATTCCAGCGGTGCCGCACCCGTACCACCTTCTCCACCATCGACCGTGATAAAGTCCGGCGTGATTCCCGTCTTCACCATGGCTTTGCAGATCGCGAGAAACTCGCGTCGTCGTCCCACACACAGTTTGAAGCCGATGGGCTTTCCACCACTCAAGTCACGCAGTTGTTTGACGAACTCCAGTAACCCACTCGGCGTTGAGAACGCCGAGTGCGTTGGTGGCGAGAGGACGTCTTTGCCCATGGGGACACCGCGGATCTGGGCGATCTCCGGTGTGACTTTGGCCGCCGGCAAGATGCCACCGTGACCCGGCTTGGCGCCTTGCGAGAGCTTGATCTCGATCATCTTCACATTCGGCAGTACCGACTTCTCTTTGAACTTAGTCGGCGAAAAATTCCCGTGCTCATCGCGGCAACTAAAGTAGCCCGTACCGATCTGCCAAATGAGATCGCCGCCGCCCTCGAGGTGATAGGGACTCAAGCCGCCCTCGCCGGTGTTGTGTGCGAAGCCACCGAGCTTTGCTCCACCGCTTAACGCCAAGATTGCGTTCTTGCTCAGTGACCCAAAACTCATCGCCGAGATATTCAACAAGCTGCACGAGTACGGCTGCTTGCAATCTGGACCACCGACGGTGACACGCATATTTGAGACATCGACATGCTTGGCTTGTAGGGAGTGGTTCACCCATTCATAGCCGGGGGCGTAGACATCCATTTTGGTGCCAAACGGTGTCGTATCACGGGCACTCTTGGCACGCTGATAGATGAGCGAACGGTTTTCGCGATCAAATGGCACGCCCTCTGTATCGCTCTCGACGAAGTACTGATAGAGCTCAGGGCGAATGAGTTCGAGGAGGTAACGCATACGTCCAAGGACCGGGAAGTTGCGACGAATCGCTTGCTTCTTTTGAGTGAGGTCGAGCATCC
>Ga0172372_10013232_pt1 | contig 10247 bp, 4 predicted proteins | sample LakKiv5m_2_FD_114544 | JGI IMG/M metagenome (GOLD analysis project Ga0172372, IMG submission 114544) | Freshwater microbial communities from Kabuno Bay, South-Kivu, Congo - kab_092012_9.5m | ecosystem: Environmental > Aquatic > Freshwater > Lake | place: Democratic Republic of the Congo... | reverse complement strand
TTGCAGGAGGCGATGGAGCGGATTGAAACCCTAGAGTCGAGCAACGCCACCTTAGAATCCCGCATCGCCGCCCTTGAGGCCGCTTGAAATGAAACTCGACCTCTCCATCGCTGAAATCAATCTGATCCTTGGCTCATTGGGCAGGATGCCGTATGAGGCCGTCTTTGCCTTGGTGGAGAAGATCCAGGCGCAGGCCAAGGAGCAGGCGGAAGGAAGAACACCTTGACAAGTTGATGAACTCCAACAACCTAGGTCATCCCATGTTATCGGCCATTTCCAAGTATCTGTCGGAGAAGATCCCGCTATACAAGGATGTGGATCCCAAGCCCCTTGTCATTGAAGCTCTTATGAACGAAGGCTTGTTCACCAACGAGAATGGGGTTCTGGGGTTGGCCAAGCTTAAGGACAATCTTTGGGAGGTTCTTTTCTTTGCGGCCGACGACAAGGCCGCCCGTAAAAATCTTATCCAAGCCGCCGCTGAAAAGCTTGGTCAGATTTCGATCACTTTCTACCGCCCCAAACACTCCGACCAAAACAAAACATTCGGCCCAAACTTTTGGATGAGGCTAGCGTAATATGGCAAGCAGACCCAAAAAACCACAGCTTCAGACCTACACCCCTCCGAAAGTAGAATCGTCTATTGATAAATTTATCGCCCAAGGCGGTAAGTTTCCTAGTATACAGGATACGCTTTCAGAGTCTGCAAGACTAGCCCTTGAAGCTAGAGACATTATATTCCCTGGGTACAAAGGAACCCTCGGTCAAGCTTGGAAAATCGCCCAAGAACGAGGAGAGGGCTTGGTAGGCCCAGAGATTGCCAAACGTGTTTCAGAAATGGCGGCTCAATATGGGTTTGCTACCGGTACGGGTCCGGGTTCTGAGCAGATGGGGTTACAAGCCGCCAAACAATATGGCTTGACCGCACAACAATTGCAAGACTCCGGTATGCAGATCGGCCAAGCTTTGCGAGCCGAGGCCGTGTCGACTATGCCGTTGCAAGCCGTCAATCTTGCGTTTACACCAGCCCAGCTTCGTGCGGAGGATATCTCGGTGGGTCAATACAATACCCAGATCCAAAACCAGCAGAAGATGATCGACTACGAATATAGCCAGCGTTATGGGGGTGGTCCTTTCGGTGGCATTCTTGGGGGAGTTCTTGGCACTGGTGCAGGGTTTGCCATTGGAAATATGGTAGCCCCGGGTTTTGGCGGCTTAATTGGAGCCGGACTTGGGGCACAACTTGGTGGCGGAGTTGGCGGTGCTTTTGGCGGAGCACAGTCCCAGCAATTCGGTGGTATTTTCGGTGGTCTTGGTGGGTCGCTAGCTGGGCTTGGTGCTATGGGGCAATTTGGGGGATTCGGTGGTTTCGGGGGAGGATTTAGTTCGCTAGGGGCTGCCCGAGCCGCCGCCCCATATGCGGCCTCCTATACTCCGTATATGGGTGGGTTTGTACCTAGGGCACAGCCAGTAACACCATGACGCCAGCAGAATACGGATTTGCAGTTGGGGCTGGTCTCCAACAAGGCTTTAGCAATGTCCTTATGGGGTTGCGGGAAGCCCGTGCCCAGCAGGATCAAAGCCTTCGTGAAAGAGCTTTCGTCGAGGAGATGCGCCAAAACAATCTTCTCTTCCCTCTAAAACAAGCCCAGATCGAAAACCAAACCCAAGCCGTGAAATTGCAGTCGGAAATGCAAAGGTACAACCTTAATCTCCAGAATGCACAGATGGGTATGCTCTCAGCGATGGCTCCGATTGAGACCGAAATGTCTTTCCTTTCGGAGGCCGACCCAGTCAAGCTTTCCAGCTATCAAATCCCAGACATCAAGGTTGATCATCCAGATCCGACCTTTGCCAAGTACGCCAGCGACCTTGCTAGACAAAAGCTCCTTGAACGGAAAACGAGTCTACTAGAGGCGACCGAAGATTTCCAGGATCGCAAGGCCACCGCCGATACCCTCCGACAGGCCGCTAGGCTTCCCGGCATTGAAGCACCGATTAAGGCACAACTTCGTACCGCCGCCGCAAAACTCCGTTCTGGTGGATATGGCTCACTTTCAGATTTTGAGATTCAAAGCCTTATCCCATTGGCTGAGAAAAAAGTTTTCCAAAGTAGCAAGGAGTATCGGGATATCGTCAAAGGCGAGCGCGAGTATGCCCTTAAAGCAACTGGCGAAGAAACAAAGAGGATGGCGGCACTTGCCAAGGTAACCGAAGGTCTGTTTACGCCAGAAGAAACACGGGCGGCGGCGGGTAAGGGAATTTCTGAAATACTTGGTGGCACCAAAATCGAACCATTAAAACCAAACGAAAAGGTTGAAAAAGCCGCAACCGAGGAAATCGATCTTGAACCTGTTCGTTTGAAGATGAGGCAAGGGGCAGAGGTTATTCGGCAGGGTGCCGACCCAATGCAGGTCATTGAAAGACTTGTCCCAGAGGTTATAAAAGCCAAGAGGTTACCAGACAATCCAAAAACCAGAGCGGCTGTTCGTTTGTCAATTTTACAACGATACCAAGCTGGTGGCCTTAACCTTCCAAATCTTTATTCGGAGGACTTCGAGGCTGGTCAAGAAGAAGAATAATGTTACACTAGGCGTTTTATGGCTCAGACGATCTTAACGCCTGGGGGCGACGCCGAATCAGTTTCAACGCCACCAATTGACTCCGCCAATCCGTTCGAGGATTTGATACCCATAGGATCGATAGCAAAAAGTTTTGATCTTGGAGATTTTTCGCTAGAACTCACAGATGAAGAAAAGGCTATTACCAACCCTTTTCGTGATATACCAAAAGCCAATTTAAAGAACCCTCTCGAGACGGCTCAAAAAGCCTACAGAATCGGCCAAGAATCCGTCGGGATTGACTTCGACGCCTACTCGCTTCAACGCAGAAATCTTTTGACCGGCCAAGCTCCTACGCAGGCTGAACTCGACGCCCTCGACGAACAGGAAAGGCGTTTGTCTGTCGAGGCTTACTATAACCAAGCCGATAACATCGCATCTGGGACCGCATACAAAGCCGTTGAGATGTTGCCAGCAATGATCTCTGGATCAGAGGAAGGTCTTAGAAGGGGGATTCAGTATGGGGCGACGATGGGTTTGGCGGCTGGTGCCGCAACCCTCCCCCTTACCCCCGCAGTTGCCGCACCAACGGCGGCGGCTTTTGGGAAGGTGGGTTTTACGGCTGGCGCACTTAAAGGAAGTTATGATTACTGGACTAAGCAGGGTACTGGGGCTTCCTACCGAGAACTTCTAAAGAACGATGTAGACCCAAATGTCGCGGCTCAAATCTCCCAGTTTGTCGGACCGCCTTACGCCGCCGTGGAATATGCCCAGGTTAACCAACTGATCAGCGTTGCCGGTGGTCGTGCCCTCAAGTCAGCCTTGTTGCGAGGGGCAATGAAAGGTCTGGCGAAGGTTCTGCCAAAAACAACAAAAGCCGTTACAGGTTTCGGTAAAACAGCCGTTGGAAAAGCCACGGAATTCACAGCCATCGAAGCCGGGGAAGAGGCTGTCCAGGAAGGCATCACGGCAACTGGTACGGCGATTGGTCGGGCACAGGCCGAGGCCATCAAAGCCGACGCCACCGCAGACGCTCTGGATGTTCTTGCCCAGCTTGATTTGGGGGATGCCGGTGAAATCCTTGGACGCAGTCTGACCGCCTTCAAGGAAAGCGTTGGACCTTTGGCTGTCCTTGGGGGAACCGCCAAGCTGACCGGAGCCGGGATTCGCAAGACCGGCAAGGTTATCGAGAACATTGCGTCTGGCGAACTTAACGAGCTTTCGGATCTTAGGGCAAGGGTAAGCGCGGCTGGCGCACCCAGAACCGCTGAAGCTATGGCCAGCATCGAGCCACTGGCTCCAACCATCAAACCAGAAGAAACTGTCGGGCTGGAAGAAGATCTCGAGGCGGCAGGAGTTCCGATAACTCCGACGGCCGCACCAGTCCCGACACCGGCGGTTACCATTCCAGAACCGACTCCGACTCGTGCACCGAAGGCCATCACGAAACCGATGCGGACAACCCTCAAGGATATGGGTTATTCGGATGAGGCTATTGACAAACTTTCTCCCCAGGATGCACTAGATGTGATCGCTGGTGGTGAGGCCGCAATGGTTCCTCCGACTCCTGCGGTCACCCCAGCAGTTGAGCCAGAAAAAGAAAAAGCCGCAGAAGCCCCAGCCACCGAAGCCCCCGCTGTTGTTCCGACCGGTGTGCAACCCAAAGCTCCTCAAGAAGGTGCTGCGGCAGTCGTACCTACACTAGAGGTTTCCCCAACTCCCACGGCTCCTGCTCCTGCTGCGGAAGCTCCCAAAATGCAGGCTCCTCCTGCGTTGCCCAAATGGGAGGAGGTTCTCAAGAACCAAAGGCAGATCCGATTCCTTCGGAAAGTCTTCAAGGATGCAAACGCCCAGCTTCCAGCGGAACAACGGATTGAACAGAAAGCCGGGTGGAAGGGTAAGGATTTCTTCAAGGCTCTTGAAACCATTTATGGTCAATTGACCCAACTTGAATTCGCCAAGCCAGAGTTAAAAGCTCCAGCCCCAGGTGCCGTTGCGCCAGTACCAGTGGACAAAGCCGCCCAGCAACGCAAGCGTCGTTTGGCTGGTTTGGTTAAAGTGTTTTCGAATCCGAATCTAAACGGAGATCAAATCTATTTTAGGGACACTGCCTTGGATATTGCCCGTAAAGTCTCCAAGCAAATCGGAGCCAGCTTTCCGAACCTTGTGTCCGCCGACACAGAGATTTATAACCGCCTAGTTGAGCGTATTGCCGGGAGACTCTTGTCGGCTGTTCAGCTTGGTCGCCCAATTCTTTTCAATAACCAAGGACAGGCCGTTGATCTATCCGAGGAGAACATTTCTAAATTTCTTACTTTTTCCGCCAGACGAGCCGCGCAAGATGCGCTGACCGCACAGAGAGCAAGAGCCGAAGTTGCCGCAGAGTTTGGCACCGCCCCAGCCGAGGGTGCCGTCACCCAGCCGGAAGCCGCAAGGGAAGAGGCCAGACCCGCTGGTATGCAGGTTGCCCAAGTTGCGGAAGCCCCGACCGCGGAATCCAGAGCCGTCACGGCTTTGCGGGAGGCCGCCAAGATTATTCGTGACCAAAGCGGACCAGAAGTAAAGCTAGTTATCGACTGGATTGTCGACAATATGATTGGTGCCGACACGGAACTCGGAAAACTCAAGACCTACAAGGAACTCGCAGACTATCTCTCCAAGGTCGCTGGCCGAAAGATCAGCGACAAGCGGGTTGGCGAAGTCGTCAACAAGGCTGTCGAACAGATTGGCCAGAACTTAAAAGAGGAAGGGATTACCGTAAGCGTGGAATCTCTCGAGATGCTTCTGACTCCAGAAGGCCGTGCCGCTAGGGAGCGGAAAGCCACCGAGGAAGCCGAACGCAAGCAGGCTCGTGAAGTACGGCAGGCGATTGCCAATCTTTCGGATCGGGCGAGAAACCTCAAGGTTGGCCTTGGGGCAAGACAAGCTTTGGTGGATGCGATTGGTGTCGCAAACACAACGACAAGGGCAAGGATCACTTCCGAGATCATCGTTCCTCTGGAGGAGGGGTTGATTGGGGAGAACGAAGTTGCCCAGAGATTGGACAACATTCAGAAAGGAATTGAAAATGCAAAGCCCAGAGTTAGACAAACTATTCCCAGGCGTGGACTCGGAGCCCCTCGCCAAGTTGAAGAAGGTGCGGTTCGTGGACGAGTTGGAGAAGGCGTCGAAGGCGAACGGGGGCGTCCCGGTGCTGGCGCAGTTGCTGAAGGACAACCCCAAGCTCCCGCTGGAGGAGTTGAACCAGTCGGTGCACGACCTAGCGGAGTTGGACGAGCAGTGGGCCAAGAACAGCCAACGGCTCCGAGCCTTGTTTCCCTTGACCCAGGTTTAACTGGAAAAAATCAACCACCAGCCATCCGTAAGTTTGTTGAAACGGCAACCTCTTCTGGTTATCCTGCGATTTATGTTATTGCCCCATCGTCCCCCAGCGCAGTTTCAGTAACAATTGAGGACGCCAAGGGCGATTCGGAATACCCAATTATTCGGGTCAACCCAAAGCGTCTCCAAAAAGCTCTTAGGGATTTTGGGGCGAAAAGGTACAATCAATACGCCTTTCTGGCTATCGTTGAGGAGGTCGTCCATTTTAAGTATCTCAGACTACTCAAAGCCGAGGCTCGTGATCTTGGGATCGATTTCGAACAACACATAAAAAACGAAACTAAACGGGTTGCGGCCATCATTAAAAAACATCGTGGGTTAAAGAAAAAGATTGAGGCTATCTATAACGAAGGGAAGCCTTTTACGGGAGACAATGCGGACTTTAGACTTTCCTTTGAATTTATGCGGATGATCACCCAGGACAAAATGACTGGGACGATTACCGAATCTCTTTTTGTAGATCCCGAAACTTTAATTCGATCAATGGAAGCACCCGAACGCAGATTCGTGTTTCGTTTTATGGATGCAATCCGCCAGTTCCTTTACGGTTTAACTGGGCGAACCGCTGCCGAAACCAAGTTCCTTCGGGAAACTGCCGACGCTATTTCCCGAATGTCCCAGCGGATCACTAGAAACCTTGCCAAACCGAACGAGGTTTTGCCGGTCTCGATGAACTATTTTACACCGAAAGAGTCGGTACTTGAGGGTGAGAAAAAAGAAGGAGAGCAGGCAAAGGCTAGGGAAGAGTTGCGGAAGGATAGTGGCCTTTATAGGGCAAACCTCCAGTTCCTAAAGGACTACGCCAAGGAACTAGGGATCAAGGTTCCAACCACCAAGCGGAAGGTCATTGTCTTCAACGAGGAAACCCGCAAACACGAAGAGAAAGAGTTTAGGGTTCCGTTTTGGAAGAAGGCTGACTATGTAAACGCCATCAAAGAAAAGCTCAAGGAAATAAACAAAAATCAAAAAGAAATCAAAGACGAGGATTATCTTGGCGCGGCTCTTCCCACGGACAGACCTTACTGGCTCAAGCCAGATGGCGAAGTGGTCGATGTGGAAGAGACGGCTTTGGTGGATCTTATGTCGGTGGGTAGCCACGCAGAGTCAGCAGTTAGTTGGCTTGAGGAGAACGAACCAGAGACCCCCTTCCTAACCGAATGGAAATTGCTCGACCCTCTGGATCGTAAGGAACGCCAGCAGTTGCCGGTGCTCGAGATGTTTAGGAAAGGCTGGCTCCGTGTGGTTGGCGACGCTTTCAATCTTTACTTTGAGGGCAACCCCAACCAGACCCAGTTGGATCGGTTGTTTGAAGCCGCCATCAACGATGAGGTCAAGCTTATCCAGGATATGAGCAGTCTTTCGGGTCGGACACGTTCCAAGACCCTTTACGAACCCCCGCTCGGCGACGAACTGGGTGCCGCTATGCCACGCCACGGATTCTCCACCACCGAACCCAAGGTCAGTCTGGACTGGATCGAATTGCCAGACAGCCTCGAGGGTTTGCAGGAAGTTGGCGTCCGCCCGGCAACTTTCGATGTCCGCATCTATATGACCGAGCGGGGAGTTCGGTATGCGGTCAAGCGGGGTCAGTCTCGGGAGCAGTTTGAAAACGAAATTGCCGCAGAGAATATCTACCGACTTCTCAACTATCCGGTTCCGAAGTCCAAGCTTATCACCCTGCCAAATGGCGAGACCGCCAAAATTTCCGAGTACATTTTTGGTCCGACCCTTGGCCAGTTCATCAATGAGATGCGAGAGACCAACCCAGAAGCCATTCAGAAAGTGATGGAGGAGATTGGTGATGGGCTTCTCATCGACTCGTTCTTGTTCAACTACGATGTTCTTGGCGAAGGGATGGACAACATTATCGTCGCCCACGAAGAAGTGTTTGACCAGGATGTCATCTCGTCGGGTGCTCCCAGCACCACCAAGTACACCCCCTATCGGGTGGATAACGGAGGGACTTTCGACACTCGGGCGATGGGGATGCGTCGGGAAGAGCCTTTCTTCTACGACTCCTTCACGAAGTTGCAGGACAAGTACCCGATGTTCAATCTTCGTGCTGGCGATATGCTCGCCCAGATTTCCGATCTCGTTCTCAATAGCGACCAAATTCTGAACTCCGTTCCCGAAAGGTTGCGGCCGATGATGGCTCAACGCCTGCAATGGATGGCTGACCAGTTCAGCGCAATGGACACGATGCCAGCTTCCATCGGGTACACGGACCAGGAGATTGTCGATCACTTTACTAGGCTTTCCGCCGAGATGGCGGCCGTCGAAGTTACCCGCAATGCCCAAGGTCAGCTGATCAACAAGACGACGGGCAGACCTTCCGAAATCAAACTGCTCAATGCCAAGGGCGAAGTTATTCGGACAGAACCCAAATCGGAATTCCGTTACCGCTTGGAACGGACGCAGTCGTTTAAGATGTGGTTTGGAGATTGGGAAAACTTCCCAGAAGGCAAGGGAACCAGCAAGATTCTTGATGAAGCTGGCGAGCCTTTGGTGGTGTTCCACGGAACCTCTTGGGACAAGAGGCAACTTGCCTACCTATTGCCGGAAGATCGGGAGGTTGGCGACTTCAAGAATCGGTTCTACCCGATGAAAACGTTTTCGACAGGGAATCTGTTCCGTGGTCTTTGGGTTTCCACAAGCCGCCAGTTTGCGGAAGACTGGGCCAATTCCTCGACCTTTGAGGAATACAATGAGCAAGTGGTGTTGCCTCTTTATGTGAAGAGCACCAACCCATTTGACCCGAGGAACCCGAATCATGTGGCCAAACTGGTTGCCTATTCCAAGGAAAAGGGCAAGGAGTTTTCGCTCAACCCAACCCGCCAGCTTGCGCTGGAGAATGGTTTCTACGATTGGACAGTGTTTGAAGGTTCTGAGCCTGGAGCCAAGAGTCCTCCATTAGGTGCCGAATACGACGAGCTAACCGACGCCGAGCGTAAACGAAGGTTCTTCTCACTCTTCCCCTACAGCACGTTGGAAGCCATCATCAATCTCGGATTCGATGCAGTCTGGGTGAGAGAAAAGGAGCTTAGTCTGGCGGGGTCTATCGAGCGTAGGCCGAAGGATCGTATCGATGAGATGATTGCGGCTCGACAACTTAACGACAAAGCCGCCGAGGAAAAAGCTCGTCAGCGTCTTGGCGAAGACTTGGCAAACTACGACAACAACTCTTCCTGGAACCTTCTTCTCTGGAGACCCGATGGGGCAAAGTCGGCGGTCAACTCTGGCAAGTTCAAGACCGCCCAGCAGTCTCGTGAGTTCCAGCCGATTAGGGAAGCAATGTCCCGCAGTGGCCGGGTTAAGCGCAACAACAAGACTCTTTGGAACGAATATGTTCGGGAAGGCGTGACTTACGCCAGCTACGACACACCAGAGAAACTGGTTTCCTATTCGTTTATGACGGCGAACCAGCTTTCCAAAAACAACATCGCCAAGGAAGTTCTACCCGATGGGGTCATCTATGTCGGGGAAAGGATCGTCCCAGGGGTCAAAAGTTTTAGAGATCGGGAAAGAGCCGACCTTTTAGGTGCCGCAATGCCCCGCAGATTCGGCCTTCGTCTCAAGGACAAAGTCAGCGAAGAAGCTTACGCAAGGCTTAAGAACCTAAATTACGAACCGATCCCCGATGCTATGACCGATGCGGAAGCCGAAGCCTACCTAGCAAAAAACGGGCTTCGTGGGTCGATGGACGCCGCCCTTTCGGATGTCAGTCCGCTTCAGCACGGATCTCGTGAGCTTCTTGCCCAGAAGATCATCGTCGGGATGAACGAGCTTTACGACAAGGAGAAAGACCCCCGCATCCTTGACGACCTTCTGATGTTCATTGACCGCTTCTTGGAGCAGACTTCTGGCATTGGCCGTGCCCTGCGTGCCTTGTCGTTCTGGAGCAACCTCACCCCCGAAGGTATGCTGATGCTCTATAAGAAGAAGAGCGACGAGACCAACCGTGAGATCCGTGACAAGTTCAATGTTTTCTTCAACAAGGTAAAGAGCGAGCTTTCGGGTCTGCCCGAAGGTGCGGTTGACGAGGCTCTTAAGAAGTTATCTGGCCTTCTTGGCAAGGCTCAAACCGCCGCCGACGAGTCCAAAAAGAAGCTGGCCGAAAACAACACGATGACTTTCTGGGAGCAGTTTTCCAACCAGATGGGTGAAAGCATTGCCGAGAAAGCCGCCCAACAACTGGCCGACGCAGAAGCCGCCGCGGCTCAAGCGTCTGGTGTTCCGCTGGAAGAACTGTCCCCCGAACTTCGTAAGGCTGTCGAACGGCTGGAGAACGCCAAGTCGATCAACCAAGCC
>Ga0172372_10013231_pt1 | contig 10250 bp, 10 predicted proteins | sample LakKiv5m_2_FD_114544 | JGI IMG/M metagenome (GOLD analysis project Ga0172372, IMG submission 114544) | Freshwater microbial communities from Kabuno Bay, South-Kivu, Congo - kab_092012_9.5m | ecosystem: Environmental > Aquatic > Freshwater > Lake | place: Democratic Republic of the Congo... | reverse complement strand
GCATCCTGAGCGGGATCGTGCCGGCCTGGCGGGCGGAGAAACTAGAAGTGATCGAGGCACTCCGGAGCGAGTGATTGACATTTTCCTGACGTTAAAACGCCGTGAACTGTTCACTGTCCTCGGAACTCAAGACAGGGGTTTTATCGACACGGAAGCATGATATTATTGAAATATCATGACCAACCCTACCAGGCATGCAGGCGGAATCGCACAGATCCTGAGATCCCGCGAGGACCTATCGACCGAGCACTTGAGCACGAGCCAGCTCAAGCTATTGCTCGATTCCCTGCCCTCCAACATCGCCTTGATCGACTCCGCGGGCGAGATCCTGCTCGTCAACGAGGCATGGCGCAGGTTTGCCGAAGAAAATGGCATGAACCGTGCGGACTCTGAACACGGCAACTACCTGCGAGTCTGCGAGAGTGCCGCCAAAAGCGGGGACGATGTCGCCCGCAAGACTCTCGAGGGGCTACAGAAAGTTCTCGACGGCAACTCCGCTAACTTTGAGATGGAGTACCCTTGTCACTCGCCGCAACTGGAGCGCTGGTTTCGGGTGAATGTGGCGCGGGTAGAGCTCTGGGGCGACCGCTGCGCCGTCGTGACCCACTCGGATCTCACCCGGGCCGCCTGATCCAACTGGTGGTTTGACAAGTCCGTCTGTAGTCTCAGGGCACGGTGAAAACATCAGATTCGATCCAGCAAACCCTCGCAGAAAAACGTCAAGCCCGCGCGCTCGTCAGACTCGTTCGCGATCTGGCTCGCTCCACCCCGACTCAGCCACAGAAGCACGAACTCCACGGGCAGCCTTTTGACCGACTCCTCCTCAAAGCGAGTCCCCTCTACCGCCGCAGCCGCGAGCTTTTCATCGCGTGCGGAGGGACTCACATGCCGAGCCTCCACTCCTCCCCTCGGAGCCTGGCATCCCTCTCGCTCGTCAGCCGAGATATCGAATACTCCCCCATCGAAGCCGAACTGATCTGGACAGCGACGGATCCAATCGAATCCAGGACACGGCCCGACCGCCTGCTGGATCTGCGAACTTGGGTGACGGGAGTTTTTCACGAGCAGAACCACCGCGTCCTGTGGAATCTGCTCCCGCCCCCCCGCCGCGGAGGCGAAGCCCTCCGCCGCCACTTGCATTTTGCCGAGAGCCTGGTCGTGATGCTCGATATGGCTCTTGCCGACAGTCTACCTCGCGCCTTCAGCGAGGCCTTGTATCAGGTGGGTTCGATCTACGACCCGGGCGCTCCTTGGCTTGACGACCTCCGCAAGTCCGGCCTCCCGGCACGTCGCGCGCAGCGCTACCATTGGAATGCTCTGCAAGCCGCCTGCGAAGCGACTTTCCTCAATCTCGAGCTCTTTGATCCGGCGCAGATCCCCGGACATATCACCAATATGTTTCCCGCGGAGTGCGCCCCCCCCACGGCACGCGGGCGACCGAGCTTGATCACCCGGGCGGCTCGACGCGCGCTCCGCCTCGACCGACTCTTTGTGGAGCAAACCAATCCCGAATGGCTGCGCAAACATGGCACTAAGGCTGGCAAAGCGCTCCTGAAGCTTCAACCTCCGGGCCGGGCAAAAACACCGGATCTGGACTTGGGGCGGGACTTGGATGGCTTCGCCTCCCGAAACCTGCTCTCAGAGCGGGTCCTCAGTTATTATTGCACCTAATGATATAATTGAATTCAGCCGATCAGAATTTGCAACACCCCGGTGAATCGTGTCCCATCTATGGGGCAGGGTCCAACGAGAGGGATCTTGCCACCCAAATCCGGACGCGACCCGGGCTCAGGTGAAAAACCAGGATGGAGTACCCCAATCATGCTCATGAAGGTGCGAGCTGATCAGGTGCCGTATTCGGGGCTTGCCCTGAAGCGCGGTCTATTGGCGCTAAGCTTGATCCTTTCCCTGACGGGACTCGGCGGCTGCGGCATGGATATCAATGGCGAGCTACCGGACTCGGCATCCCGGAACCGGGGGGCTCCGCGGGGCGACTCCGGAAATCCCGGGAAACCGGAAAGCGGCCCCAATACCGCCAATCAGCCGATATCCCCGTCCTGGGGTGGAGATATTGAGTCGGATGAACCCTCCGACACCGAGGAGCTCCCCGGTGACTTCGAGGAGGACACCCCGGCGCCGGAGCCAACCGCTGCGGCAACAGCCTCGCCGGAGCCAACCGCTGCGGCAACAGCCTCGCCGGAGCCAACCGCTGCGGCAACAGCCTCGCCGGAGCCAACCGCTACGGCAACAGCCTCGCCGGAGCCAACCGCTGCGGCAACAGCCTCGCCGGAGCCCTCTGCAAGCCCATCCTCCGAGCCCTCGTCTGAACCAAGCCCAAGCCCAAGCTCGTCTGCCGACAGCGACGTCCCAGAAGAGGATGAACCGGATCACGAGGGTGACGGGACTGGGGACGACGAGGAATCTGACGAGAGCGACTCCTGCGAGGACTCCGCAGATCGTTCCCATGGACGCCCCAGGAAGCCCAAACTGCACAAGAAGAATGCTGCTACCCGGGTGCTCGCGGTGACGGGAGCACTCGGATATATCATCGCCACCACCGGCGACCGCGGCGTCCGGGTGGAGCACCACTACCGGTGCGCTCCGAATCGATCTTTTTACCGGAAGGAGACCCTGCTCTGGTCGCTTGCGATCGAACCCGGATGCGCTGCCGAGCGCGATCCCACATCGATACTTGCATCTTTGAGCTGCGACGATGGAAGCGCGCCGAGCTTTTCACATATCATCAGGCTCCGGGCCAGGGATCTACCTGATATAACAGCAGTCCGCGCCATCAGGACTTTGCGCGAGATCCTTTCGGAGCCCAAATTCCAAGCGCCGCAAGAGTACGACCTCATCGACGACACAGGTGTGCAAGTCGGGGCACTCTACCGCGAGCGCGTCCGATCGGGCGACGTGCTTGTCGAGCGCGAGCATTACAGGCTGCTCCCGGGCTACGAAGCTCCCGGGACCGATGCCCCGATCACACTCTCCAAGAGGGCTTGGTCCGGCACCGCCCCCAACCTCCGGCAGTTCCTGCGGAGGTATATGGACGTGAAGGGTACGTTCATGAGCACGAGTCCGTTCGTCCGAGACTGACGGGACTATCCGCATGTCTCGCAGTTGGGCGGCTCGGATGAAAGCCCATGCTAAAGTACCCCCATTTTTTTTATTTTTATGTCATGAAATTACGGGTACTATTCAGGAGTGCCTCACACACGCAGCCGCTACCTTCAAACTTTGATCCAAAAAAGCCTGAAGTTCTGGCCGGTGGTTTGCTTGGCGGGGGCACGTCAGGTCGGGAAGTCGACCTTCCTTAAAAAAATCGAGGGTTACCAGTACCTCACCTTGGATGACTCAGGCTTGAGCGAACTGGCATCGAAGAATCCGAGTTCATTACTGACTCCACCTTGCATCATTGATGAAGCGCAAAAAGCCCCTGCATTGTTCGATGCTGTAAAACTCGACGTTGATTTGCAGAAGAAACCCGGGAAGTTCATCTTGACCGGCTCGGTGCGCTTTTCGAAAAGGACTTTGATCCGGGAATCCCTCACGGGACGGGCCAAGGTGATCCAACTTCATCCCTTCACTTGTGCTGAGATGCTGGAGCTCCCCTTTGAAAACAGATGGAGCAGTTCATCACCTGAAGTCCTGAAAATTCGTGTGAAACGCGGGGACTGGGAGAAGAGTTTGACCAGAGGCGGAATGCCCGGCGTGTTCGCCGTTCGCAACCAGACAGAAGCGCGCTCGTACTGGCGGGCAATGATCGAGAGCTATATCTACCGGGACCTGCTTTTTACGGTCCCAAAAAACACGAAGCCTGCACTTGCCTTGAAAATTCTCAAAGCGGTGGCCGAGATTCTTGCCTTGGGCGAGACCCCGACCTTTGCGCGGATCCTTAAAAAAACCGGTGGCGCGCGTGTTCAAGTGGAGCGTCACCTTCTGGGGCTCGAGGACTTGATGATTCTCAACCGAATACCCCATTGGGAGGCGTCATCGACCAAAGACCAATTCCTACCTTTTGATTCGGCGTTTTTCTTGGCTATCTTGGAATTGGAAGATGCCCGTACCGATGTGGCCATCCACACCAGCTGCAACCAGATTCGGCTTTGGAATGAGCTTTTGGCATCCAGGCAGGTTTGTGACCATGCGGATCCCATTTATTACGCGGAGTCATCCCAGGGTCAGAAGGTGCATCTGATATCAAAGAACAAGGCAGGTAAGCTCAATTTTTATCAGATTTTTGCCGAACCAGTGCCCCATGAGTACGATTTGCGGTTCTTGCGAGCCCAAGCGAGGAAGGTCAATGGCGAGGCGATCGCCCTGACTCCCATTCAAAAGCCCAAGGCGGTACCGGGTGCGAAACTGGTGCCGTGGGAGCAGATGGGGTGACCGCCGCGCGAGACTCGAACCAGCATAGCTTCCAACAGGAGCCTGAAATCACCATGCAAAACCTCTTCACCTGGACAGTCCTCCGCACCACCCTGCTGCTTCTCGCCTCCAATGTCTTCATGACCCTGGCCTGGTACGGCCACCTCCGGTTCAAAGGCGCCGCCCTCTGGGCTGCGATCCTGGGGAGCTGGCTTCTGGCGCTGCCCGAGTACGCCCTCCAAGTGCCCGCCAACCGCTTGGGATATCAAAGTGCGCTCAGTGCGTATCAGCTTAAAGTGCTCCAGGAGGGGATCACGCTCGCAGTCTTCATGGTCTTTGCGGCGCTGGCTCTCGGGGAGACTCCCGGATGGCGCCAGCTAGCGTCATTTGGCCTGATCTTGCTTGCCGTGATCGTCGCGTTCGGAAAGTGAATTAAAATTTTCCTTTCGGCGGGCGGGCGGCTAAAGGGGATCCATGAACTCATTCCGCAATCTCACAGGACTTTTCGTCTTGGGGCTTTTGGCCCTTCAATCCACGGCTCTGGCAGGCTTCGGCTTTGACGAGCGATATCGCGTCGGCGACAGTTGGGGCAAAGTGGTCGTCAACCCGGCCACCCTCGATCAGGCCTCTCCCGGCCTGCGCCGCTCCGCCATGGCGACCGCTCGCGCAGGAGGGGGTACTTCTTTTTACCTCGGCAAATTTGCGGGTTTGCACGTGATGGCCACCAACCACCACGTTTTCCAATCGGCGTTCCAGTGCCTCGGAAACCCGGTGCGATTCCCGATCCTGGGACTCACTGCAAAATGCTCCAAATTTTTCGGCACCTGGCCCGATATCGATCTCGCCCTGTTCGCCATCGAAGGCCTTACCCCCTCTCAGGAAGCAGCCCTTGCCCCGTGGGCGGGCAACTTTGCTTTCAGCGCTTCGATCCTGCAGGACACGGATTTGGTGACGGTCGGATTCGGCACGGGCAGCAACCCGACCCGGAGCTTGGTCGAAAACTCGGATCGTGACTGCCGCGTGATATCGCGCACGGATGAGTTCCGGAAAATGGGAGATCCTGACACTTACAACCCCGGCCCCTACAAAGCCTGGTCGTTCGCCACCGGGTGTGATGCCTCCCACGGGGACTCGGGCTCCTCGATGGTCGAGCGCGCGACCGGACGCGTTTTGGGAATTCTCTGGACGGGGCGCGTGCCCAAGGACCCGATCGCTCAAACTTCGGCCGGAGTGGATCAGATTCAACGCGACAACTCGGAGCTGATCTGGACGGAACTCACCTACGCCGTGCCAGCCCCGAAGATCGGCGAGTACCTGGCCATGATCAGGGACGCAGGCTCGACGCCCGAGTCCACGCGCTCGATGCTGACTGACCTGCTCAAGTGAGTTGAACGGGGAGACTGCTCCCCGTTTGCTTGATGTATTGCTTAATTGCCCGTTTACGACTGTAAAGCGCCCGATCCGCTGCCTCCAGGATTTCCTGCTTGGAGGCGGCGTGATCCGGGTAGACGGAAACCCCGACCGACACTTCGAGCTCGATCGGGAGACGGATTCCATCCGTACCCAAGATATCAAAAAAGTGATTGGATACCGCGGCCCGCAGACGTTCGGCCACTTGCGCATGGGCGGCGGCATCCACACCTGATATCAAGACGACAAACTCATCCCCCGCGTACCGGAAGAGCAGATCGCGGTCGCGGAGCTGCTGCCGCAGAAAACGCCCCAGAGCTGCGAGAACTTCGTTTCCGGCCCGATGCCCGAATTCATCATTGATGCTCTTGAAATCGTCGATATCCACAAAGAGCACGGCAAAGCGCTCGGCCGGCGCGCTATCCGCACCCGAGTGCGCGGATCTTGCGATCATTCCATCCAGAGTCACACTCAGATGGCGCGCATTGGGCAAACCCGTGTGCTCATCGATATAGGCAAGACTGAGCGCACTGCGGCCCGACCGTTCATCAGCCCGCCCCATCGCCTCGATCAAGGCTGCCTTGAGGAGTTCGGCATCCAGCGGGAGTTCCAGATAATCCTCGCCCCCCTGACGCATGAACAAGACCGCCTCCCGGAGCGAAGATCGCGCCGTGAGACCGAGCACCCGAGCCTGCGGAGCGCGAGCACGAATCTGATTGAGGGCGGACAAGCGGTCCTCCCCGCAGGAGTCGAGCTGCAGAAGGATCACGGGATAGGGAGTCAGATCAAAACTGAGATTGGACTCGAGGGAAGAGATTTCGGAGGAAGCGCCGCTCACTTCCCGAATCAAGTCCGAGCAAACCCGAAGAAGTCGGGTGTCTGAACCGATCTGGAGGATGGGAATGGCAGGCAGAAGCATCGGGCTCGAGTTTTAGCCAATTCAAGGCACTGGCGCCACCCCTTATTACGCGGCGCGACCAGACTTTTTGCTGAATCCGGGGGGGGCCGAGGGGGAGTCTGTCCCCAATCTCGAGTGGGCCGACGAGGGGGAGTCTGTCCCCAATCCCGAGTCAACTTCACCCGCCAAAGCGCCCAGCAGGCCATCGGGCCGGCTCTCGCCATCGGGCCGGCTCTCGCCATCGAGCAGGCCGCCCGCCATGCGGACCATCTTGCTGAACTGAGCAAGCTGCTCACGGAGCTTTCGGTTCTGATCCCGCTCTTTCTCAAGCTGAGTCTGAACGAGCTCGTAATTGAACTCCATCAGGTCGGCCCGTCGCCTGACCTCGTTAAGCTTCTCTTCACGGGCCTGGAGCTGAGCCTGACTGTCCCGCTTGAGTAGCTCCAAACGATTCTCGAGCTCCTGCTCCCGGACCCGGATCCGGCGGAGGTCCTGACGGACGCGTTCGCGCAAAGCCTCCGTTTCGTCCGCCGCGGCCCTCACCTGCAACTCCAAAGTCCTCGCCCGGTCGTTTCTCGTCTTGAGCTGCAACCTCAACTCGGCAAGCTCGGCCTCCAAGGACTCCCGGAGCGCCTGTTTTTCCAAGTCAAAGTCGGACTCGCGCTGCTTTTGAATCTCGATCTGATGCGAGAGTTCGGCCGAACGGGCCTTTTCGAATTCAAGGGATTCATCGAGCGTCTGCAACCGCTGGCGGGCCGAGCGCAGCTGCTGCGAAAGCGCCGCCACATCCTGCTCCCGCAAAAGAAGGTATTTCTTCAGAACCTCCTCGTCCGGGGCATTGACCGCCCCGCCGGGAACCACGACGTCATCGATAGGCGGATTCATCCAGTGCCTGAGCTCGGCCTCTCCAGCAGTACTGAAGGCCAGTTTTCCAGACCCGCCCCCGCTCTCGGCTGGAGCTGGAACCGCCCCTGACCCATCCCCCCCCTGCAAACCAACCGGGTGCAAACCAACCGGGTGCAAACCAACCGGGGACAGACTCCCCCCTACCGGCGATAGATCCGGCGAAAGCCCAAACGGGACGGGGACAGACTCCCCGGGCTCGGGGGCAAGAGTCTCGAGCACCGGAGCCTGAAGAACTGCGGTTTTAACGATCGGCTCGGGAGCTGGCTGGAGGTCAATCGAAGGATCGGTCTTGGATGGTTCCTCCAAAACAACCGGGCTCAATGTCGGCACCTCGCGCGTGCCTGGAACCTCCGCAGTCGGGGACAGACTCAGCGGAGCGGCCTCCTGAACCGGCTTGGGAGGACGAAGCACAAGCGATGACGGCGCCTCGAGAACAATGCCCCCGAGTCCAGCGTCTGGCTTGGGTACTCTGGAACGGGTATGAATGCCGGTTGCATCCTCGAGCACAATCATGGGGGTCGCCGGAGCCTGATTCGTCTTATTCGGGGACAGACTCAAGGCAGGCGTTTTCTTATTCGGGGACAGACTCAAGGCAGGCGGGGCCTCCGAAGGAATTTCGATCGTCCCGGTCGCTGCCGGTTTGCTGACAGGCGGGGTCGTCGAGGCCCCCGCTGGAGTCACTTGCTTTTTCAGGCTTCGGAGCGAGTCCTCTCCCCGTCCTCGCAACTCCATCAGTGACGAGCCGAGAACGCCCTCCACCAACTTAACCAAGTGATCCGGAGCACTCGGTAGCTTGAGGTATGCGTGGCAACCTTGAGGCGAATTTTGGTGCTGGGCAAACTGAGGGTCACCCCACTGCCCCGAAGTCAAAATGAGCGGCAGATCTCCTTGGTCCGTCAAGGAGCGGATTTCACGCACAAGACCGGCCCCCAAATCTCCACGCCCCCCCGGACCCTCACGATGGAGGACAGCCAGATCAACCGTCCGACCATGCATCGACAGGACGGAAAGCGCATGGGAGGAATCAGAGACCTCCAGAACGACGGCGCCCTGCAAGCGGAGTGCATCCGCCAGGTTACGCATCACGTCGAAATCAGGATTCAAGAGCAGAATCTTCATCCTCTGACTCATCGGAAGAACCTCCGGGCAAGTTGACAGCCTTTTTTGCACCCGATAGCGTTTTGAAATCCCATGCTTAAGTCCAAATCCGCAGGTTCTTCCTCCCCTTCCGCAAGCCCCGCCCCTTCCGATCGGGTCACCGTGGTCTTGTTCAAAGACCACCATCACCCCCGAAGTTTTGAAGTCAGCCTGGGATGGGTAAAGAAAATGGGGCTCTGGCTCGGGGTCGGCGCCTTGGCAACCTTGATATCCATGGGACTCGCTCTGCGATTTGGCTGGATTTCACGCACCAGCAGACCGGAGGCCCTGAAGCGCCTCGAGCAGGAAAACCTGAATCTCAAAACGTCCAACGAAAGTCTCGAACAACGCCTCAATGATCTTCAGGAGCAGGTCAAACTCTCCTCTTCTTCGGAGGCAAATCCTTCGCCCGGAGCCTCCATCGCAGTTCAGACTCCTCCTCCTGAGCCACAAAATCCGACCATCCCCGCGGCAAATCCGAATCAAGACCACCCAAAGGTTCAGGATAAAGAAAAGTCCCCACTCTACTCGCTCTGGGATCGCATCTGGTCCCGTTTCAACACAGCAGACTCGGTAACCCCAACGGCAGGAAAACCCGATGCGCCAGGGTCGGTATCGAAAACCGAGGGAGCCGAAAAGTCGTCCGCGGGCGCACCTCGGAGCACAGCCCCGGCCCCCGGTACCCCGGCCTTCGTGCCTGCAGCGAGCTGGACTTTCGGCATCCCCGCCCCGGACACCCTCAAAGTCACTCTCACACCTGCTCAGACTGCAGTGAAGGGCGATCGACTGTCGGTGAAATTCGCCATTCAATATATCAGCAATGACGGCCGGAACCAACAGGGGCGGATCGTACTGCTGGCCCGTTCTCCTTCCGGAGTGGCGGCCTACCCCGAGGGAGTGCTTAATTTCATGGATTCGGGGCACCTCATCGCGCCTGAGCGAGGTGAGTTTTTCTCCGTCGGAAGGTACCGGGAGGTGGCGACCGAGTTCGTTCTGCCGGCCGGCAGCGCAACTGGATATCGCGAGATCGAGGTCCTCCTCTTCAAGCAGGATAACTCGATCCTCCTGCACCAGCGGATCGATGCACAAACCGCCGCGCCGGCACCGCCCCCTTCGACCCCGAGGGCAGTCAGGCCGGATTCCGAGCGCGGTCAGAGCAAGGACACCTTGATCCCTCCGGGAGAAGACCGATGATCAAATTGGGCAAAAACAAGAAGTCACCGCCGGAAACGCCATCCTCCCCCGAAAGTCCGTCGGCCGCTCCGAGCGGGGAGCTCCTCGTCGAGAGCCGGGTCAACTTGATATCACCCGGCACCCAGCTCGAGGGTCGGGTGCGCTTTGATCGCACGACGCGGATCTCGGGTCATATATCGGGCAGCATCGAAGGCAGCCGGGATGCGGCGATCATCCTCTCCGAAGAAGGCCTGGTCGAAGGAAATATCACCGCCGACCGGGTCTATATCGAGGGCTTCGTGGAAGGCGATATCGAGGCGCACGAATTCATCCACATCGCTTCCGGTGGTCGCGTGGT
>Ga0172372_10013226_pt1 | contig 10252 bp, 10 predicted proteins | sample LakKiv5m_2_FD_114544 | JGI IMG/M metagenome (GOLD analysis project Ga0172372, IMG submission 114544) | Freshwater microbial communities from Kabuno Bay, South-Kivu, Congo - kab_092012_9.5m | ecosystem: Environmental > Aquatic > Freshwater > Lake | place: Democratic Republic of the Congo... | reverse complement strand
GGTAGACTCGAAGCAGCTAAACATCTTGGATGGAAGACCGTTCCAGTCAACTATCAAGACTATAGCGATGAAACGCAGGAATACGCCGATGTGCAATCCGATAATGCGATTGCATCGTGGAGTGAGCTTGATCTGAGTGCGATCAACTCGGATATCGGTGATCTCGGGCCTGATTTCGATATTGACCTGCTTGGGATTAACGGTTTCGTGATCGAGCCAGCGGATAAGCTAGAACCAGGGTGCGACGATGATGAGGTGCCCGATGCGCTGCCAGAGCCGAAGGTCGTGCGTGGCGAGGTCTACACACTCGGGAAGCACAGGCTTATGTGCGGCGACTCAACAATGATTGATGATGTTGAAAAGCTAATGAATGGCGAGAAGGCTGATATGGTTTTCACTGATCCTCCATATGGTGTTGCTTATCAGTCAAATATGCGCACAAAGTCCAAAAAATTTGATGTTATTAAAAACGATGAAGCATTTATCTCGGAGTGGGTAAATGTGGTGCCTCTGGTTTCAACTGGGTGGGTTTTCGTTTGGACGACTTGGAAGGTGGTTAGGGAGTGGATCGATATTTGTCAGACCATAGGAGATCTTTCTAATTTAATTATTTGGGATAAAGGCGGTGGTGGTATTGGCGACCTCAAAAAGACGTTTTTAACTGATTATGAAGCTGCACTTGTTTATAATCGTGGCTCTGAAATAACGGGCAAGCGACTAGGCTCAGTGTGGTCAATTGGTAAAGATAAAGCGATTGATTATGTTCATCCAACGCAAAAACCTGTTGCTCTTGCAGAGATGGCAATTGCAAACTGCACAAATCAAAGTAATAATGTTTTAGACCTTTTTCTAGGCTCTGGTTCAACTCTCATAGCTTGTGAGAAAATTAATCGAAAATGCTACGGCATGGAACTAGATGAAAAATACTGTGATGTTATAATCAATCGCTGGCAGAAATACACAGGCAAGAAAGCCATGCGTGATGACGGTGTGTGGTGGGACGACATAAAGGCGGCACCGAATGGCTCGGCCTAAACTCAAGATTGACCCTAAGCTAGTTCAGGACCTTGCTGCATTAGGCTGCAAGACTAGTGAAATTGCGCTGGTAGTCGGTTGCTCGCCTGACACTCTAGACGGGCGTTTTTCGGCAGAACTGACAAAAGGTCGTGAGAACCTTAGAATTTCACTCCGGCGCTGGCAGCTCGAGAGTGCAAAAAAAGGCAACGTAGCCATGTTAATCTGGCTTGGAAAACAAATGCTTGGCCAAAGTGAAAAGGTTGAGCAGACCAGTTCTGTCACTGTGAAGAACCTAACACCCGCACAAGTAACCGATATTTTGAAGGGAGATCCTTTCCTTGGAGCTACAGTCACCGCAGCAGCAACAACAGGACTTACTAGCCCTACAATCCAGACTGAAGGAAATGGAAGCCATCGCACAGAGACTTGAGGCAGAGAGAGATGCTCACATGGAAGTGATTAGGCAACTATTCCAGTCTCTTATTCCGCATGACTGATATTCACCCTGAGATTGAGCGCATCGCCTCTGGCATTGACGCACTCCATAAGATTTGGACGCCTCATCCTGGACAGGTTGAGATCGGTAGACCCCTTATCCGCGGTGACTCTAAAGAGGTCTTCGCTCAATGTGGGCGCAATTTTGGAAAGACCGAACTAGTTTCCTACCTACTTTGGCGCTTTGCCTGGACGTACGCTGGTAGCGAGAATTACTACTTCGCACCGTACATGAAGCAGGCCCGTGAAATTCTGTGGGCCTCGAGACGTGTCCAGACCTTCGGGCCTGAGGCTTGGGTGAAGGAGATCAATAACACCGAGATGCGCGTGACCTTCCAGAATGGGAGCTTTATCAAGCTGGACGGCTCTGACAACGTAGACGCCTACCGCGGTGTGAAGCCTAAGGGCCTAAGCGTATTCGATGAGTTCAAAGACTTCCGAGAAGAATTCTACGACGCATATGATCCTAACCGCGCAGCGTTTAACAGCCCGCTCATGATTATCGGCACGCCGCCTGAGCTTGAGGGTCAATACACCAAGCTAGCGAAGGACTATGCCACGGATACCACCAAGCGGTTCTTTCAGATGCCTACGCACTCTAACCCGCATATCAACCCAGGGTGGCTCGAGCGTAAGCGCAATGAACTGTACGCCTTGGGAGAAGGGGATAAGTGGGAGAGAGAATACCTTGCCCGCTTCGTGCCAGGTGGCGCTAACGCCATCTTCCCGATGCTTTCAAGACAAATCATGAAACGTCATGATGAGCTGCTAGCTGAACTATGGCGCGACAGAAAGAAGCTCGAATGGATCTTGTGGGCCGACCCAGCGGGAGCTTCATGCTTTGCCGTGATCTTCTGTGCTGTGAACCCATACTCTAAAAAGGTCTATTGCCTGGATGAGATCTATGAGCTTCATCAAACCGAGATGACCGTGGGCAGGATATGGCCGCGCATCAAAGCAATCCGCGATGAACTTTGGGATGACGGGGAGTGGCGGCAAGGCTACGATGAAGCGTCTACATGGTTCGCTAACGAGGTGCTTGACTCCTTCAATGAAGGTCTCGAGCCTACGCAGAAGATGCGAAGCGATAAGCTCACAGGGCTGTCTCTACTTAAGGATGCAATCCTGCAAGGCAAGCTAGTCATGAGCGAGCGATGCCAAAAGCTCTATTGGGAGATGGAGAGATATCGAAAGGACGCAAGCGGTAAGATCCCCAAGAAAGATGACCATCTCATTGATTGCCTACGCTACGTCTTTGACTCTTTGCCATATAGCGTCAAAAGAGAAGAGGAGATTATTCCTGATCCGCTACTTGAGAAAAGAGAGCACAGATTACAGGACGACTTTCCACACTTGTATTCTGAGGACTATAATCTAGAGTGGCAATCATGACTGTTCACTTATTACTCGCTACCGCCATCCTGTTTTGTCTGCTTTCACTCGTTGCCTTTGCAATGGCTCTGATCGCTTGGATTGAAGTGAAGGCCATGCAGAAGTCTACACATTCCATCCAGTATGTTCCTGCGGGCAATGACTTTGAGAAAGTGACGAAAGATTTGGAAGTTAAACTAAATAAAGATCTCTTTGAGGCTGTATGAGCAATCCAGGCTATTTCTTCGATAATCTTGATGGGCAAATGAACCAAGCCTACTCGCATCCCAAGTATCAGATCTATTCGCTAGATTTAGACGATGCGAGAAATGATAAGGATATCCTGATCTGGCTGCAATCTGAGCTTGGGTATCTCGAGCAGGAGAATGAGACCCGTATTCGAGTGATGCGGCGTAACATGGCACTCTACAAGGGCGTGCAGTATCAGGAGCTAGAGAGCCGTGTGGATGCGCGTGATCGAGGCAATGACCGCGCTCAGGTTACTCGCAAGATCGTCTGTAACCATCTCTATGACCTGGCAAAGAATAGGGCTAGCAGGCTGATTAAGTTCAAGCCAGCCGTGGCTATTCTCCCCACGAACGATGAGCTTGGGGATAAGGTAGCAGCCAAGGTCACTAAGCAGCTCCTCGACCATATTTGGTACACTCAGGACTTTGAGGGAAAGATCCAGACGCAGCTTGTGACAAACGCTCTCGTGATGGGTGAGAGCTATCTGTTCGTACTATGGGATGAAGATAAGGGAGACCTTAACCCAGCTTACGCAGAAGCAGCAGCAAAGCATGGCGCTAAGAAGATCCCGCTCCTAGATGAGAACGGTAAGCCCACTAAAGATGCTCAGGGTAATGAGATCACAGTCGATAGCCCTGTGCGGGTTGGAGATGTGGACTACAAGGTGGTTCTGGCCTCTGAGGTATTGCTGCAAAGAAAGCAGAAGTTTGTAGACGTAGATTACTGCTTCATGCGGGAAGTCGTACACGTTCAAGAGCTTCGGGCTAAGTATCCTGAGATGGCTCATAAGATTAAGGACGTTGAGGGCACTCAGGTCTATGACTATGAGAAGATGGAGCTTAGACCCGCTCGCAATGAGCAAGTGGTCTACACGTTCTACCATCGCAGAAGTAAGCTCATGGATAAGGGCCGAAAGATCGTATTCATTAACGACTGCATTCTCGAGAATGCTCAGATGCCCTACTCCCATGAGGGCCTGCCGTTTATCCGGTTTACCGATATCGACTATCCAGGCGAACTGTACGGGGTGAGCTTCTTTGAGAACATCAAGCCATTGACTGGCACCTACAATAACCTGACCAATATGCTTGTCAGGAATATCGTGCTGGCAAGCCATCCTAAGTGGATGGTGCCCGCTGGATCAGTGGCACTTGATCGCCTGGGCAATGATATGACCATCGTCCAGTATAAGGGGCCCACTCCTCCAGTGCTGGCTACTGCGTCCACTGTTCCAGGAGACGTGTTCAGCTTTCGTGAGAAGCTCAAGGAAGAATTCCAGCAGATTAGCGGCGTGTTCGGTGTCAGTCGTGGTGAGCCGCCTCCTGGGATTAAGGCCGGTGTGGCACTTCAGTTCCTATCCGAGCAGGAGTCTGAGCGTTATAACGAGCTGGTGCTCAAGTATAACGACCTGATCGTGAACATCGCACAGATGACGCTTGCAGTGGCGGGCGACTATTACGATGAGTCCGATGAGCGTATGATCCGAGTGCTCGGAAAGAATAACGAGTGGATGACCAAGTTCTTTGACGTGGCCTATCTCGAGAAGGACTACGATATCCGAGTGCAGAATAGCTCGGCACTCCCGCGCTCGGTGGCCGCTAGAACTCAGACGCTACTTGACCTTAATGAGCGGTTCCCTGGTCAGTTCACTGGAGAGCAAGTCATTGACCTGCTTGATCTAGCTCAGACTGAGAAGTTTATTGACGCTGCTACCGTTGCAGTAAGAGCTGCACAGGCAGAGAATGAAGAACTGCTCAAGGTAGGACGTGAATCATTGCCTGAGGATCAGTTAGCCCCCCGCGAGTATGAGAATCATATTCTACACTGGAGAGAGCATACTCGAGCAGTGCAGGAGTATAGCTTTAAATATCAGACTCCGCCTGAGGCTCAGGATCGGTTGATTAACCATATCCGCGCTACTGAGATGCTCATGGTGGATCAGGCTGCTAGAAACCCAGCATTTGAGGCAGAGCTTGGGAAGCTGCCCATGTTCCCGATGTTCTTCACCGCACAACCGCCTGCACCTATGCCGATGCCCATGGAAGCAGCTCCTATCGGTCAGGATGCTATGGGCGCAGCGATTATGCAGCCTCCAGGCTTGCCAGTTAACCCAGCTTTGGGCGGAGAGCCTCAGGCTCTTGCTCAAGAACCAATGCCACCAGTTGAAGCACAGCTTGCACCTGGGGGCGCTATCGAACCCACAGGAGGGGTCTAATGTCAGAAAGTAACGCAGTCCAGACGGCGCCAGTCGAAACTGGATCTATCCAAGAGCCTATTGAAGTCGTGGGCGGTAATAGCCCTGTCTCGTTTGATGAGATGGAGGCAGTCTCGAACTGGAGAGATCGAGTTCAAAAGGCAAATGAGCCTGAGTTAAAGACCGCACAGCGCCGCAAGCAAGAGGGCGATGACCTAGAGGATCTCGGCACTAAGAGTGAAGCCAAGGCTGAGAAGAAGGCTGAGAAAGCAGATAAGTCTGAAAAGGCCGACAAAGAAGACACTAAGGACGCTAAGTCTAAGAAGAACACTCAAGCTGAACCTGAGAAGGCTTTAAAGTTTAAGGTCGGCGATAAGGAAGTAGAGCTGGCCGCTGGTGCGATGGTGCCCGTAAAGGTGAACGGCAAGGTTACTGAGGTTCCTATTCAGGAGGTCATTAACCGATACTCTCAGCAGAAGCACCTGGACGACATTTATAGAAACTATAAGACCGAGAAGGCTCAGTTTGATACTGAGCGTCAAAAGATTAGCGATGTGATCTCTAAGTCATATGAGATGCTATCGCAAAAGAAGGATCTCAGGGGCTTCGTTGAATACATGAGCGAAGCACTTGGGGTGGATGGTCAGAAGCTCTACACAGAGGCAGTCGATAAAATTAGACAAGCATTTGATGAAGAGTCTACACTGACACCAGAGGAACGCAGACTAAAACAGCTTGAAGAGGAAAACACTTTCTACAGGAATAAGGCAGAGTCTCAGAGGACGGCAGAAGCCGAAGCCAAAAAGACCAAGGCCCTAGAAAGCCAGGTTGAAAGCGTTATTACAAAATCAGGCATGGATAAGTCTACGTTCGTGCAGGCTTACGATGAACTCGTGCAGTCTGGAGTTGATGCAGCAAGGCTTACGCCCGAGATGGTTGGAACGTACTATACAAATAAACGTACGGTCGAACGGATCGAGTCAAGGCTTTCAGACATCAACCCTGAGATCGCCACTGAGGAAAACATTGAAAAGCTGGCTACTCTTGCGATTCAAACCGGCGCTTCAGAGCAGGAGATCGAAGAGGTAATCCAGGAGCTTTACGCTAACAATGCGGAAAAGAAACTGGCTAAGAAAATTAACAAAACCTTGAAGGCAAAGGCATCAGAACCAGCCAAAAGAGCGGGAACTGATCCCTTGTTCTTCGACGATCTAACATTCTGAAAGGAATAACAAATGGCACAGTTTAGTCTACAGACTGCCAGCAACCTGTTCAAGATTAAGTACGGGAAGCTCGCAGAAAATACTTATAACTCCGCTAGCGTCCTTCTGGGCCGTTGCAAAAAAGAATTCGATTTTGTCGGTAAGCGCATGGACATTGCCGTTCCTACCAGCTTTGCTGGTGGCGTGGGCTCTGGCTCGCTCCCTACCGCTAACTATGCAGCGATTCAGGACGCAGTGATCGAAGCTAAGAAGATGTACGCCGTCGGTCAGGTTGACCGCGAGTCCATTAAGGCCGCTTCCAGCAATGAAGGTGCGTTCATCGAGCTGACTAAGTTCTCGACTCAGAAAGCAGTCGAAAGCTGGATGCGTAACATGAGCCGCGCTCTTTTTAACGACGGCTCTGGCTCGCTGGGTCAGTTCTCTGGATCTGCTTCTGGAACCGCTACCGCTCCTGTAATTACCATTACGGCTGCAAGCTGGAAGGAAGCAAACTTCGAAGAAAAGGATTACGTCAATGTAAACGTCCTATCTTCGGTGTGGGAAGTGGTCTCGGTTGCTCCATCCAGCCGCCAAGTAACCCTGGCTCGCATCTCTGGATCGGATGACCTGACTGCTATTGGTGCAGGAACGCATACGGTCTATATGCAGAACTCTAAGGACAACGATCCTCAGGGTTTAAAGGGCGTGCTTGATGCTACCTCTGGTACCCTCTACGGGGTGTCCGTTGGTCGCCGTTGGCAAGCCGCTGCTCAGATTGCCGCAGGCGGAGCTGGCATCACGCCGGATGCTCTTAATCAGGGCATGATGGAGATTCAGCGTAAGTCTGGTAAGGTACCTAACCTGATCGTCACGAGCTTCACGCAGTATCGCAAGCTCTTAAATCTTCTTGAAGATCAGAAGCAATATCTGCTTGATCCACGCGCTTCGGAACTGGTCGGCAAGATCAGCTTCCGTGGATTGGAGTTCATGTCGGCTGCTGGACCTGTGGGTATCTTCCCAGATCGTTTCTGTGAAGATGACCGAGTTTATCTGCTGAATGACAATCATATCACGATTAAGCACAGGCCCGATTTCGGCTTTTTTGACGATGACGGCACTGTCTTCCTTCGTGATGCTTCATCGGATTCTTACAGCTTCCGTTACGGTGGCTACCTTCAAGCCTATGTCACGCCCTCTTTCCATGGCGTGATCTCTGGTCTCGCAGTCTAATTTGGTTGGGGGTGGGAGTAATCTCACCCCCGCCTACAACTCCACGGAGAGTTACAAATGTTAAGAGAAATTAAGTCAACGCAACGTCTTCCCCGCCAGCTTCATCTTAAAGTAGATGGAACTGGAGCAGCCTCTATCCTTATTGGCTCACGAGATGCAGCTCTCACCGATAACGGGACGGGCGACTATACCCTGACCTGGGCAGTGCCATTCGCAAGGCCCCCCGTGGTTGTGGCTTCTAGCCTCACCGCCGCTTGTGTCGTGCAGATCGCATCGGCAACCGCTTCTGCTTGTCAGATTTTGGTTACTGATCTCGCATCTGCAGCCAAGGACGCTGATCTAATGGTAATCGTTCAAGGCTACGACGCAGTAGACGAAACCTGATAGGGTACGCCCCATAGCTCAGTGGTAGAGTGGTCACAGGGCGACGGTCCAGTGGCATGACGGTGGTTCGATTCCACCTGGGGCGTCCCACTTGGAGGCGATATGGCAGCGGTACAAAAGATTGATGTTTGGTCGGCCAGTGTTACTGGCAATGATTCTGGAGCAGCTTTATCCCTTGATGCGCTTCAGACTGACTTTGTAGCATTTGTAAACGTAAGTGCTCTCGGGGCTGGTACTACAGCCATTATTAAATTGGAGCGCAGTCCAAATAACTCAGATTGGTTCGAATGGATTAGCTTCAAGTCGGTGGCCGCTGTGGGAAAACAGATCAAAGATGCTACTGTACCTGGTCTTAGTTATGTTCGTGGCTCTGTGAGCTTTGCTGGTGGAACTACGACGGCAACTCTAGCGATTACTCTGCATCACGATAAAAAGACCAAATGAGCCGCATAGACCTTTATCCCGAAACTACAGCCGCACCCGATGAGGCGCTGCTTCAGACGGGTACTGCTATCGGCAGTAAGGTTGGGGCAGATGTTAACATCCTGAACCCTATTGAGGGCTCGGTACAGTTCCAGGGGTTACGCACTCAGGGGCGGATCACTCATGTATCTCTCACAGCAGGAGCATGGACGCCGCTGCCAGCAAGTGCTTGACGGGTATTTGAATCTAACGCATGAAGCTATGGCTAATTCGATCTCTGTATTCTGCGAGCGTGTGGCTATCCTTCAGGGTTTTGACTATTCCGTTAGCGTTGTTGGTGGAGTGTCTAGGCTTACTTGGATTGGTCCTTCGGCCGCAGGCGCAGAAGAGGAGTTTGCTGAAGGTGATATCGTGTACATTCAGTATCTTCGTCAGCTTTAATGCGGTGCAATAATCAAATAGCTTGCAACTAGGGGTGTAAGCTGAAAAACTAGGTTCAACCTAGTTCTCTTCCCTGAAGGGGGTCCGCCAGGATGGTAGACCCCCTTCGTCTTTCTTGCCGTATCAATAAATCCCATCTATTCTAATAACGTCACTAAGAACGTCCACCAAGGAACGGGAGGATCTATGTCATCGCCTAAGGGTTGGCCTACCCAAGAAAAAGACCAAAGACTACAGCCACAGTTTGCCACGGTTGAGCCAGTTCACACGCTCCAGCATGGTCTAAGCGTACTTGCTCACCAATACGTTGCAGAGGTTGGCACCGATGCTGCTGAAGCCGGATCATCTGTTACTGCTATCGTAGCCACTGCTCATTCGGTGCAGTCAGGAGATGTAATTCGCCTGACTTCTGGCGCTATGTCGGGCCGTGAAGTTAAAGTTTACTCGACTGAAACCAATCTAATCACGTTAGCTGAAGAATTGCCAACCTCGGTGGCAACTGGTGTTACGTTTCAGATCCTCAGGCATAAATATCCACTCGTAGAGACTACTGGAGAGGTAAAAATCTCTGGTAGCTTTACCTCAACTGAAGAGGCTGTGTCCGCCGATGGGGGAGCACTTCCAGCTAAGGTAAAAGTAGCAGGCGGATATGATGGCACTAACGTCCAGGTGCTTTCCACTGACTCAAGCGGTCATCTTCAGGTTGATGTTCTATCAATGCCGTCTGTTATTGGTGGTGCTACGGCAGCGGCTCAAACAGATGGAAGCCAAAAGACTCAGATTGTGGATGGTTCTGGAAATGTCATCGGATCAACCAGCAACGCTTTAGACGTAAATATCAAAAGCGGTGTCCTTCCTACGAATGCAGCTTCAAGCACTAATCAAACGGATGGCTCTCAAAAAACTAGACTGACAAGCGGTGGTTCAGACGCAACTGTTCACGCACTAGGTCTCACACTAGATAACATCGTATCACAAGCATTGGTAGTTAAGGGTCCGATGTTTGCAGTTCCGGCAGCTGGCGGCAATCCGGTAGTCGTAAGGACTACTGATTCATACGGACGACTTAGCGTTGATGTTAACACCATGCCAGCTATCTCTATTCCAGCTGGAGCATCCACTTACGCCGCTCAAACCGATGGTACTCAGAAAGCTCAGATCGTAGACGCAGCGGGTGACGTTGCTGAGGTGAGGCTGCTTTCTTTGCCTCTAACTGGAACCGACAAGGGCCTAGTGACTAACACGG
>Ga0172372_10013225_pt1 | contig 10252 bp, 19 predicted proteins | sample LakKiv5m_2_FD_114544 | JGI IMG/M metagenome (GOLD analysis project Ga0172372, IMG submission 114544) | Freshwater microbial communities from Kabuno Bay, South-Kivu, Congo - kab_092012_9.5m | ecosystem: Environmental > Aquatic > Freshwater > Lake | place: Democratic Republic of the Congo... | reverse complement strand
TGAAGCGCAGAATCCGTACCCGCAACTCAAAGCGATTCGGGAAGAGGACCGCGTAACCGAGGCCGCTCATCCCGGCTACGTTGCCAAGGCTCGTCGATACATGACGGTTCGGCGTTGCATTCTGGCTGCGATTGCGGCCAACCTTGAAAACGCTGCTGGCGAATGGTGGACGCCAGAACGTGATCGCGCATGGGTTGAAGCGTTTACCGATGAGATGCTTTCAACGTTGACCGAAAAGGAAATCGGCATCATCTTTCAGACACAGGAGGACATTGAGCATCAGTCAATTGCGGAGATTGTCGGCGACGGTGAGACGCTGGGAAACTCATAGGGCCATCCGAAGGCGCGAAGCCTATCGGGTGGTCACTACCGGCCAGCTATTCGATAACACCGCTGTACCAATTGCTCGCGGTGGCTGAACGATTCGGGCGCGATCCAAGGGAGGTATTTGATTGGCCCTTGTGGTTGCGAAAAGTTTGTATCGGATATGAGGCGGTGCGAGTCTCGCAAGAGGACCGAAACCGAGAAGAGTTTGCCAAGGTTGTAGCGGCTGCTGTTGGAGTGAAGCTGTGAAGGTAGCGCTGAAAATCGACGATTCGCGTTTCCGTGGCAAGGTCCGGCAGCTTGCGGTGCAGTCGGTCTTTGCTGGTGAAAAGGCCATCCGCATTCAGGGTGAACACGTTGCCCGATATTGCGTCGAATACTCGAAAAAGCACGTTGATACCGGTCGAAATCTGCGCGGCTGGCAGACCTGTTACAACTCGATCGGCGTCGGTCGCGTGCCGATTCAACCCGTGAAGCCGAGTCGTCAACGCGAAGCCATTCGGGCGAAGCTAGAGGCTCAGGTCAATCGAATGGGCAAGGTACGCGAACAATACGGGCGATGGATCAAGCTCCAACAGCAGCGCAAGAACCATCAGAATTGGCCCTCGTACAAAAAGCTCGTGAAAGAGTTTGACCGAATCGGCGATATCGAAGATCGGGCGCTCGAAGAACTGGCGTTGTATGACGCGGATGAATCGGGCGCTGGTTTGCTCATCGGCGGTCGATCGACCAAGCGCCGGTATTCGATGTCGAGGCTGCGCACTTACCGAACAGGTTTACGCATTTTCGGCGGAGATTCTCGGGTGTTTCGCGTCGGTTCAAACTGGCTCATCACGATTCGCAACCGCGAACCGCATTCGCGCATCTTGGAATATGGAGGTATTTCGTCCATCGGCCAATATGTACCGGGTCGCTTCATCATGCGACGGGCAATCCACATGGGCCGGGCTATCGGCGTAAGCCGCAAAGCCGCCACTACCTATCTCAAAGAGGCCGCGAAGGGTACAGAAATGTATCGCGGGCAAGGGCGCGTATTGAGCGCTCGGCAGGTGTAACCTATGGCAAGTGACCTACAGGCTACTCTCGGGATGGATGATGCGGCATTTCGTGCTGCGCTGAAGAATTCGGAGACTGATGCCGCGCGATTTTCTGGCCGAATCGGTCAGATGATTCAAGTGCAAACCGCTGGCTTCCGCCGATTGACGGGCGCTATCAATTCTGTATTTCTTCCGTTCACTTCGATCATCGGGACAATCACCCTTGTAACAGGGCTCGTTGCAACCGTCGGATCGTTCTTCGACATAACCGGATCAAATGCTCGCGCAGCCGCCGAGGAGCAGGAACGATACAACGATGCCATCCGCCAGTCTCAGAGAGAGCTTGCAAACCTTGGGCAAAAAGCACGGGTAGAACTTGGCGAGCTTTCTTCATTCGAGGCGCAGCTACGCGATGCTGCACAGCAGAATATAGACCGCTTGAATAAGGCGATGAAGGACTTTGACTCTGCGGATATGGCTAGAAGGCGGTCGCGCATTCAAGAGGTGTTAGCTCTCGACGACGCTACTAGGCTGACTGACAAACCATCCATATCTGGTGGCGCTCCGTTGATATCTCCGCTCACGCGGTCAAGTCTTGAAAATGAGCTTGACACGATCAATCAGAAACTTCAGGAGTACGCCGAGTTTGTAGACGAATCCAACGAAAGGTACACCGAACAGATTGAGCTTATCCGTCGCGCCAGAGAGGAAACAATAGGCCGCCTTCAGATTCAAAAAGAAATCCAACTGGCAACCATCGAGGGCAACACGCTTACCGCAGAATTGATGCAGGCGAGCGAACGCTATCGCGCGTCCCTGAAGGATGTTGAGAAGTTGCGACTGGATGACGCAGCGGCGGCGGAAAGGTTGCTTTCCGTTGTGAAACGTATCTACGACGCTGAACGAAAGAGGGCATACGACGCGCAACGCGAACGAGAAGCACGAGCGGCGCAGGAAGCGGCAGATTTGGCAAGGCGGAAAAGCGAAGAGGCGGAAATTGCACGGCAGGAAGAAATCCGGCGAAGCATCGAAGAACAGGAGAACGCTATCCAAGAAACGGCGCGGCAGGAGCGGGAAAAAGAACGCCAGCGCAGACTCCGAATTGAGAATGATGAGTTTGCCATTCGCCAGCGCATCGAAGAACTCCGGCTGAAAGGCCAGAAAGAAGAGGCCGATCGTCTGGAGAGAGAGCTTGAACTACGCCAGCGAATCCGCGATATACAGGATCGTGAAGGTCTCGGCGAAGATGAGCGAAGGCGGCTTATTGAGAAAGAAACCGAACTCGCCAAGCTCCGCGAAAAAGCGGCACAATCCGAGATCGACGCCGAGCGCGTTCGCGTTGCTGGCTTCCGTTCGCTTGGTCCAAGCGGCATTAGCGGCACTACGCAAATCGCCATGCAGACTTTCGGCACATCGTTGCTTGCAAGCGTCAATTCCAAACTTGTGACCGCAAATACAACGCTCAATACCAGTGTGAACCGCCTACGTCAAGCCATCGAAACGGCTTCCAACAATGGAGCGAGGTTCGCATAATGCCTACCGCCGTCGAAATCCACGATAGGCCAAACGGCTGGTATCCAAAGGTTTCCAAGGATACGCGCGGTTACATCGCCGAACGCTATTTCCGCGTGAACACTCAGGATGAAGTGGACGTTTTCAACGCGACGGGCCTACCTGCCTTGTTCGATCCTCATCCGAGCGTTCCGGGCATCGTCGCGCTTCGCATGGACCCGGAACTGATCGGCGGCACCGACGCGAGCGGTCGCAACGGTTGGATCATCATCAAAGTTTCCTACGTTCCATTGGCGACGGCGCAGCTAGATGCAACGGCGACGGAAGATTATTCATTTGCCGAAATCAATCAATCGACTACGCAGGTCCGCGTCAACTACTCGATCAACCCGACTACCGGCGACACCGTGAAGCGAATACCAGAAACTACGATCGAAGCGGGTGTTTCGGAGCTTGTTGTACACGGGTACAAAAACAGCGTTACGCCATTGACCCAGTGGCTACAGATCGTCGGCACCGTGAATACGAATGCCGTAGTGGTTCCGCCAGTGCGCGGTCTTTCGTGGACGATCACGGCGCAACCGTTTGAATTGCTGGCCCGTTCTTTGTCGATTCGGGCTGTGCGCGAAAATCTGGCAGAGTACATCTACACCTTTGGATTCGGCCCAGCGGGTTCGTGGCTCCATCGCTTCCAGCCGGAAGATGAAAACGGTGAGGCGCTCGGCAACGTCGAAACGGCTGTGGTTTATCGGGAAAAGGTGTTTCCCGGCGCGGGGGTGTTTTGGTGATTCGAGTACCGCCCAAAGTGAAAACCGGCGACCCGATCAGGGCCAGCGATTTCAACGCACTGATCGAAGCCGTGCAGACGCTGGCATCTATCCGCGCTACGGCTCCGCTTCGCATCGAAACAAAGGGCGGCGGCTTGACCATCGCCATTGACCGGGTAACGCGGTCATACGATGCGGTGATAACGGCGCGCAACGGTCCGGCTGCGCCAGCGAATCCATCGGCGTATACCTACAAATATCGCGTACTCGACAAACCGGAGATGGGCGAGATCGGCTTTATCGCGCCGGATTTTCGATCGGTGCGAAACGATGAGGTGAAGATTCATCCGGCGAGCGTTGGAGATCCGGTAAGGGTGTTCATCTACCCGACCGACACGGGCGGAACGGTGAAATATCTCGATATGCTCAATGCCGAAACGCCAGCATGGGGAGATTGCGAATGATTCGAGATACCCAGAAAATCCAGCGTACGATGCGGCTTACCACGGTCGGCAGCCGATTCGAGGAAGGACCGGTAGCGGTCAACGGCTACACCATCGCCAGCGTCGAAATCGTTGAACGCACTTCTACCGCGATGGGAACGGGCGCTATCGAAATCAAGTATTCGCTTTCCGGTTCGACTTATCACAGTTTCGTAAGCGCCGTGAATCTGTCTACGTCTGTGCGGGTTCAACAGGAAATCGGCGCAAGCTCACAAAACAGCATCCGTGCAATCGAAATGATTGACGGATTTTGTACCGTTGCCCAGTCCGGCGCGGTTATTGACGTATACATTTATCTCGTTGCGCTTGACGCATGAGGAGGCGATATGGCTACTCGATACGCGGTTGAAGGTTCGGCGTTGGATTTCTCGGCTGCTGGCACTTGGGGCGGCGGCGCTCCGGCAAACGGCGATGACCTGATCATCGGCAAGGGTTTCTATCGGTTCACTTCCGGTCTGAGCCTTGGATCGGTCAATCTCGACTCGCTTCAAATCTCCGAAGAAGCGGACGTTGAAATCGGACTGCCCGGCAACCCGCTGATCATCGACATTGATAGCGCTGGCGCTGGCCTGATCAATTTGGCGCGGCGCGGATTCATCTATCATTCCGGCGCTCGAAACGTGTTTGTGCAACAGTCTCAGGCGAAAGCGTACCTGTCTGGCGGCGATGCAGACGTAATGATTGTGGCGATGGGTTCCGTGTACGTCGGCAGCGCGTGCGAGCTTGCGGACATTCGCGTACTTTCAGAGGGTGACTTGGAAGCCGATAGCCACGCCAGCGACATCATCGCGGTTCTACGAAACTACGGCGGGAATGTTGTAACCCGTCGAAATGTTGTACTCGGCGAAGTAACCGACAATGGCCGATTGACGTTCGAGAATGCGGCAACGATCAGCGACGGTTCGGGCAACGGCCAACTCGATATCAATGGCGTCGGCGCTCGCGTGCGCGTGATTGCATCGTCTGCGATTACCTTCGACGATGTGAAAATCTGGAGCGGTACATTCGACCCGACCGGGAGCCGCGCACAGATCACGTTGACCGATAGCACATTGACGGCGAAAAGCAGGCTGGTTGAAAGCTACGGCACGTTCACGATTGCCAAGACAAACGCGAGCACAAAGTACGGACCTCCGGGCTCGCGTGATCAATTCGCGCCGGTGGTGCCTATCTAATGACGCTGGCACTGCGAACGCCATCGGGCGGCGGCTTTCTCGCTGCGCGCCGAAACGGTATCGGCGTTCGGGTGGATTGTCCGGCTTGTTGCGGACCCGTCGTAGGCGCGTGTTGTCGCTTTGGTCTTTGCTCTGAACTCACGCCCGAAGAATGCACGGCAATTGGTGGCGTCTATCAGGGCAACGGTACGCTGTGCGCGAATACGGAATGCCCGGTTCCTCCGCGCCCGCCGTGCTGCAATGGCGTTCCGTCTTTCTGCCGGGTCGAGTCGTTCGGTACTGGATCGTTTGAGGTCAGCGTAACAATTGATTACTTGTCCAAGTCTCGATGCAACCGAAATGGTCCGATTACAACTGCTCAAGACAGTAGAACGCTGACCGGTACGGCATCGTTTTTTTCTGGCGGCACGCTATGTTCGCATTCTGGGTATTGGGATAGCGGGATTGTGGCTGGCCAGACGGTTGAGTACCAATGCGTTCCTCCAGTAAACCGAACGATATTTTTCCGGGCCAGCGGTTCATACAACACCGATTCAGGCGTGGCTACAATCTATGGAAGAGCGGGAGTTGGCTTTCCGAACTTCTCAATCACGATCAACGCGCCGAATAATTGCCACTTTATGACGTTTCCGGCGCAGACGGTCACAGCCGGAACTCCATCGGGCTGGCCTTCATGGCAAGAAGGCACTCTCTACCTTGAAATAACGGTCAGCGGCACCATCACAACTACCGGCGTCTATGCTTGCGAAAGTGCCCGTCATGCGGGCATCCAGTTTCGCCGCAACGCATCGGGCATCTTTGAGCCGTCTAGAACAGTTATCTTGCCCGGAGAGGAAAACGCTGGTTGCTCCGGCTGCGGCGGAAACGGTAACGGAGGGCTTGTCCTATGAGCGTCGGCAACATTTACCTACAGGTCTTGAACGGAATGCGCGGCGCTGAAAAGTTTGTCACCGCGATAGCTTCCGGCGACGTTGCACCGCCCGAACTGGTTGCGGCTCGAATCGAAGTCTGCCGCGCCTGTCCGCACAAGGTCGAGCGAAAGTTACCGCTCATGGTTGCCGAATCATCATGGTGCGGTCCACCGTTGGAGGAACACATGGACGAATTGCGGCCAACGTGCGGTTGTCTATTGGCTGGCAAGGTGCGCGTTGAATCCGAAAGGTGTCCGCAGGATAAGTGGTGAATGAAAAAACCCTCCAAGCCGCGAAACTCGGAGGGTTTGCCGCTGGTGCGTGCGGCGGTCGGTGTCAGATTATTCTACGGGATTGGCTTCAGGCGTCAACTTGTCCGCCTTGCCGATGCCAGTGTGGACCCAGCGTTCACCGTCGAAATTGTAGACGTATACCGTCTTTGACTCGGGCTGATGCAAACCGATGCGCGATGGTTCGGAGGCTCCCGGCGAGTGCATGAACGCACCGTCAAGGAATCCACCGATCACCGGAAAGACGCGGTTATTCGTCTGCATAAAGCCGGGGAGAGCAATTACGCTCAATCCCCGGCGGGCGGGAAAGGAAGTCACTTCAAGGATGATACCACGGGCTTGATCTTGTCCGCGCCAGAGGTTCCGGCGTTCTGATTGATAGCGGTCTTGACCTGCCCTTCCAACACCGGGTCCGCGTGTACGGCCCGTACGATCGTCTGGGCGGTGTTGCGGAAAGCGCCTGCCCGGAGAGCGATGAACACGATAGCCAACACCACGAGGCTAATGGCGACCAGCAACAGCCAAGGGTAATAAGCAAAGCCAAGGATGCAGACTCCAGCCGCTGCGCAACAGGCCGCACCCTTCAAATCTCGCGTGAAATACCACACGCCGAAAGCGGACGCGACGAAAAGACCGCCGATGACGTACAGCACGATCGGCTTAGCCTCAATTTTCGACAGTACGCTTAGCGTCGATCCACCGATAGCGGCTCCGGCCTCGCTTAGAAACGTCGGCAGAGTCAGCGTCGGCGCGGTTTCGGCGGTCTCGAGAAGCGCCGAATCTCCGCGAGCCGTGATATCCGCGCCTCGGCTGGAAGCATTCGACGCGATGGACTGGCTACCCGTATCGGTCAGGGTCAGGCCCATAGCGGCAGGGGAACGGATGATAGTTCCGTCCGGCGCGACAACCTCCACAATGTCAGGTCTGGCGACGGTCTGCACCCGGTTCGCCATGAGGCCAAGCCCGATAAGGATGCCGACGATGAGCCAAAGAAACGCGGTCAAGTGTGGGCGATAATTCATCGAACCACCTCCGTTGTAGCCCTCAGACAGGGTGTGTTTTTTTCGACCGGCGGCGTGAGGGTCAGCGACCAATTTCGCTGCTGGATTTCGTTGACTTGCGCCGATTGTGACGGGCCGGATTTTCGAGATGCCGCGCACCCGCACAGGCAAAGCAGCACCATCAATAGAAGCACCTTCATGGTTTATCCTCCTAATGGATTACGGCTATGATACGCTCGGCCATGATGCCATGAGGGTAGATCAATGACGCCGAACCGTTCCGGGGAATCTGCTGAACTGACCGCAATAAGGGAGAAAGTAGACCTATGCGTCGGGAAGCTCGACCTCCACGACCGCATTTTACGCGGCGGACCCGACGGCGGCGGCGTGTTGACGGCCCTTGACCGAAATACGCAGGCTCTCGAAGAGGTGAAGCGGGTTATTCGACAGGCTGACCTTGACCGAAAAGCGGCGGAACAGGATCGAAAAAACGACAGGCGAATGGTGTTTGGTTCATTCATTTCCGCAGGTCTCGCGGCGGTCGCGGCTGTAGCGTCGTGGGCGTGGAAGCAATTGCCGCATCAGCCTTAGTCCGCACCTTCCGAAAGAAGCTCATCGGTCTCGTAAATCAGATCCTGCCCATCGCACTGTGGACAGTACACGCCACTCGGCAGACGGTCGAGATCAATAACCGTGCCCATCCAACCGCAACCGTGACAAAGCACCTCGCTGGCGCTTGTGTGTTCATCGCCGGGATCGTTTGTCATGCGAGAATCTCCGAAGGATTGTTGTACTCAGTTCCGTTGTCGGTCTGCGGTTCGGCTGGCGCTGGCGGGTCAGGGTAATCGACAGCGTTTGGATTCGGTACTACCGCGAAGCCAGCCGCAGCCAATCGGCAAGCCTCTGGGTGTTCGCACTGTTTCCAAAGGTGTTCGGTGAGTTGGGCGTTGTAGATCACGCTATCCCCTTCCCGATGAAGTATTCCGCCACTCGATCCATTTCGCGGACGATCACCGTACGCATATCGCGGACACCCTGATTGTCCGGGTCATTGTTGTATGCAGTCTCGACCTCGTACCACTTCACGATCAGGCTCACAAGGTAACGCGACACGTTCGACGCCTCATCGTCCAACGGCGGCGCGTTGCGATTGTTGACCATCATCGTCGATCGAAACGCAGTCTGCATCGACAGTTGCCGCTCGATTGTCTCATCAAGTTTCGTCACGCCAAAGCACTCCATCACAACCGCGAAGGTAATCCGTCGCTGCCTCTTTCTTCTCCCGAATCGCATCCGCAACGTCTGGACGCGATGCACGATTGTACGCTTCCACGATCCCGCTATGACCTTGCCTACTGAGATGCCGACCGATTTCAGGGTAGCTCATCACCGTAAACTCTCGGCAAAGCACGATGAAAAGCGTGCGCGCCAAGGTTACATCCTTGTGCCGACTCGCGGAACAAATCTGGCTCGGGTCGATGCCGGTCGATTTGTACACGGCTTCCATGATTTCGTAGGCCTTGGCTTTTCGATGGATCAAACAGACTCCGATCTAGTTCAGCGGCGTGATTGAAAGATAGAGGCCAGCATAAACGTGAGGCGATGCCCAATTTTTCGATACGGTCATTTCCACACAATGCGAATCGTCGGGGATCAATTCCGCGCTGACAAGGCCATCGAGCACGATCTTGATCAGGTTGTCAAGGTCTGGCGTTCCAGCGTGTTCGGCTGGCGCGGTCGATCGAAGTTCGCCGTTCTTCTTGAAGTGCGATTTCGGACGCGGAAAACGGAAGTACGCATGAACACGGTAAGGGCCGTCGGGGAATCCTTCCGCCGCGAAGCGTTCCAACCATGCGAGTACAATGGCCTGCTTCCACCCTTCGCGCCGACCGTCTTTATCGTTGTGGTATGTGCGACCTGTGAAGCGATTACGTTCGGTGCGTTTCCACGCGACGGGCGTACCGGGTACTAAAATGGTGAAGATCATGGCACAAACTTCCCGTGTTGATCTGACCAAACGCTATCAATTTCGGTCCAACCGTTTTCCAACAGTATACGGCAATCCTCATCGCTATCGAGGTTGTCAAGGTATACGAGTGTTACAAACTTCATCGAATGATGGAACCACCTAGCGCGACCCTGAGCGATGATGGAGTGGGGTTTGCCTTCATCGGTTTCCCAGCGGATGATGCCATTCTGGATTGTCATGTTCTTCATTCCGGCACCTCGCCGGTCGGGTGTGGGTTGTTGCCGAGCAACTTCCACCCGCATTCTGATGCACTTTTATCATCCAACAGGTTTACGCCTACGCTTACCCACCCAGACGGGTCAAGGCGGTAGATAGCTTTGCCTTTTCCGCGACTCGCATAATAGCGGATGTTGCATGGATCGACCCAACAGAGAAACTCGCCACCCTCCCATCTCGCAAGCAAACGATCCGCAAGCGATTGGGGAAGCTCGTGAATCTCGCACTGCAATTCAACGTACTGCCGGATTGTCAACTGCGATGCTGGCCGATCGCCGATGGGTGTCTGTTTCAGATTGTTCATGGTGTTCCTTTCGGTGTTCACGCCTTCGCCTCCTTCGGGATGTCCCATTCTGATGGCTGCGTGCCCACATAATTAGCTGACACACAGACGGCCGAATCAATCCTCGCGCGCAGTCCGTTTGTAAGATCAAGCTCGACCGTCTTGCCCTCAGGCGCTTCCGGCCAGAGCACCACATACGGGAAT
>Ga0172372_10013224_pt1 | contig 10252 bp, 7 predicted proteins | sample LakKiv5m_2_FD_114544 | JGI IMG/M metagenome (GOLD analysis project Ga0172372, IMG submission 114544) | Freshwater microbial communities from Kabuno Bay, South-Kivu, Congo - kab_092012_9.5m | ecosystem: Environmental > Aquatic > Freshwater > Lake | place: Democratic Republic of the Congo... | reverse complement strand
TCGTCTAGGGGATAGGACGCCAGGTTTTCATCCTGGTAGCAGGGGTTCGATTCCCCTACGGGCTACGATAGCAGAAGCCGTCTCGAAAGGGACGGCTTTTTTTGTTGTCGGCCTGCAAACTGAGCTTGAACAGGGCTGGCCTCGGAACCTGGCTCAGACGGCAACGCAAATTCACTTTTTGTAGCTGCGATTCTGTGGGCCATTCTTTTGGCAGAACTCTGGTAATTTGTGGTGGCTTGGGCACTTTATTCATAGCCAGGAACTTCTGAAGTTCTTATTTCCGGGGTCTATCCGCCAGGGTAGACCCCGGTTTCTTGTCTCCTTTTTCTCCTCGATTGACCTTGCGCACAGCGTTCTATCTTCGCGGCCAAGCCACGACGATGGAACAGCCAGGAGTAAGGATCAACAAGTTTTTGGGCGACTCGGGCCATTGTTCACGCCGGGAGGCGGATCGCTTGGTGGAGCAGGGGCGGGTGCGGGTGAATGGGGTGGTGGCTGGGATGGGGCAACGGGTGACAGCGGCGGACCGGGTCGAAGTGGATGGCCAATGGGTGGCCGTGCGGTGGGAAGAAGGAGTTCCCGCGGGTGCGCAAGCTGGGGGGCGGGTGGTTTTGGCCTATCACAAACCCCCGGGCATTGTCTGCACCACCGACCGGTCAGAGCCAGACAACATCTTGGATGCCATCGGATTTCCAGAACGGATTTACCCCATCGGCAGGCTGGACAAAATGAGCGAGGGGCTCATCCTGTTGACCAACGATGGGAGCATCGTGAACGATGTGCTGCGGGCACGTCACCACCAGGAAAAGGAGTACGAGGTCCGTGTCAACCGCCCATGTGACGATGGCTTCTTGCAGGCCATGGCAAATGGGGTGGACATCTTGGATACCCGCACCCGACCTTGCCGCGTGGAGCGGTTGGGTCCCGATTCTTTTCGGATTGTGCTCACCCAGGGACTGAACCGCCAAATCCGGCGGATGTGTGATGCCTTGGGCTACCACGTGGTCCAGCTCCGCCGGGTCCGCATCAAGTCACTGACCCTGGACCTTCCGCGCGGTGCCTGGCGGCTGCTGCTCCCGGATGAGGTGCGCGCCTTGCGCATCGAACCCGGTGCTGTCTCGCCTCCCGCTTACTGAAGGACGAGCCGGACTTACTGAAGAACGAGCCGGACTGGAGCCATGCCTTCGCCTGCCGTGAGCCAATACATGCCGCGTGCCCAGCCGGAAACATCGATGTGTTCGACCGGGGAGGAGGGCCGGAAGCGGAACACACAGGTGCCTCGGGCGTCCAAGCAAATCACCTCGCGCCCCGCATCCCAATTCTCAGCCGAGAAGGCGAGGGTCCAACGGTCCTGGGCGGGGTTGGGGAACACCTGAAGCACCTGCGCTGTGGTGGCAGCATCTTCCACCCCGATGACCACCCCGACCGAAGCCAGCAGGCCCACGAACTCCTGGTAAAACAGGTTCGCCACCCGGGCATCGTGGATGATAAGGGTATTCTCATCGTTGGTCGTCTCGGCGGTGTTCGACCAGTTGTGGGAACCGGTGATGACTTGGGGGTCGGAGAGGGGCTGGCTCTGGTCCACGATGGCGTATTTGTGGTGGAGTTGGCCCGGTACACCGACGTGGGAGTACACCTGGATGCCTGCGTCGAGTAGGATGTCAAACTCCGAGCCTGTGACATTCGCGTCTTCCATGAGTCCGACGGGGTTCACAAAGATGCTGGAACCCACTTCGATGATGGCTTGGGCCAAATCGTCCCGCGTGAAGGACAACAAAGCGAAGGAGAAGTCATAATCGGTGCTCAGGATGGATTCTCGAATGGCCTGGGTGGTACCGTCGGTGGGGGAGAAGTACAATTCAACGGGTGTTCCTCCAATCTCGAACTTGCGGGGGGTGTTCATGGTCTTGAATGCCCCGAATTTGCTGTTCGCGGGATTCGGTTGAATGCCGCTTCCTCCCCACATTTCTTCGAACTCCAGGGTGTAGGCCTTGGCGAGGCTTTCGTCTTGCAAGATGACCAGGTTGTTGGGGTCTGTGGTCAGGTTTGCCGTGGTGAAATTGGTGGAACCGGTGAGCACAAAGGCCCGGTCGGTGTATTCCGCATCGCCCACAATGAATTTGTTGTGCATCCCGCTGCCCAGTCCATCGGTCCGGAAATGAACGGGAATGCTGGCACTGAAGTCGTCGATGCCCACATTCGCATTGGAGCCTTCGGCGATGTAACGGACCTGAACGCCATTGGCTGCCGCTTGGTTGATGGCATCGACGATGACTGAGTTGTTGATGTTGTAAGCAGCGATGTCGAGGGTGTGGGCGGCTGAAAGGATGTAGGCAGCGATGGTGTCGTTGGTGGCTCCACCCAGTGCCACTGCAGTCTCGAGGGTGGCCACGCCGGGCTCAACGGCTGTGGTGAAGTAGGCCCGAATCCAACCTGCGGATTCGGACACGGTCGCGTAGGGTCGGACGGCCGAGAACGTGGTGTCGTCTTCCAGAACGGAGAGGCAACGGGCGTAGTAGATGGTTCCGGGGGTGAGTCCGGTCAGGGCGACGGAATGGTCGGTGGTGGGGGTGGCGCTGCTGGCGACGAGCCCCAAATCGGGGGTGAGGCCATATTGAACCTCAGAACTGCCTGCCACATCGGTGGACCACTCCAAGTCAAATCCGGTGGTGCTCAGGTTTTCCTGGCGAACCTGAGAAGCGATGTTGATGGGCGAAGTGGCCACCACATCTTGGGGTCCCCGAGGCAGCAATTGGTAGCCACCAAAACCGGTGAAGGAGAACTGGGAGACAATTCCGTAGAGGTTAACGGCCCCAGCGCTCAGCACGGTGCCGACCAAGGGGTTGGAACTGCGCACATAGATGATGCCTTCCTGTCCATTCGCCGTGAAGGCGTAGGTGGCATTGCCGGAAACCACTTGCCCGCCATTCGTGAACAGGGCGTTCTCGATCAGCACCCATTCGCCTTCGAGGGATTCATTCAATTGGCCTGGTGTGACCACTTGTGGCGCGGGCATGGGGTTTCCGGTGGAGTTGATGGTGACCTGGGTGATGCCGTCTGGCCCCACCTCCAGCAAACCATTGTATTCGCTGAGGGCAGCGGTCATGGTGACCTCATCCCCAACGGCCGGGGTGCTCCAACTGCCCCAGTTGCCACCCGGATACAGCGCGATGCCCGCTGTGCCGTCCTGGATGTAGCGCACAGACCCGAACTCAGGACCGCTGGTGACCACTCCGGTTACCGTGACGGTGGTTCCTACGGGGTTGGTACGGGCTTCTGCGATGTTGGCTTGGCCCACTGCGGTTGAGGCGGTCCAAGCGCCCAGGATCAAAAAGGCAAATCGTTGCATGTTCATCAGGTTAGAATCGGACGCGGAGCGAGAGGTTGCTCTGGAAACCGGGGCCCATGTAGACCGCTGCGGAGGCAGCATCGAAATTGTTGGTTGCAAAGGCGTAACGGCGGTCCACATCGGTGAAGTAGTACTGACCGAAGGCGTCGTTGTTCTGAGCATTGTTGATATAGATCGTGTTGAGTACATTGAAAAGGCTCAAGCGAATGTCGAAGTTGGAAGTTCCCCAATCGAAGTTGTAACCGGCGTGGATTTCCAGCAAGCCATAGGTGGGCAACTGCCAGCTTTGTCTTCCGGAATTCGCCCCATTCAAAGAGAAGGGATCAAAATCGGCAAAGTACTTGTCGAAGAGGGTGTACCGCGGGCGCAAATAGAAGTCCTTGTGGCTGTATTTCAAGGACAAACTGTATTGATGTTGTGGTGCATCGCCTACGCGAACCCCTTGCGCATCGTACGTCACCGTCGCAGGTTGCCCCAGTTGGTCCAGATAAGGTTGTCCCGTGCGGTCATCCAGCAGGACCAGGTTGTCCTCGCTGCTGGTCCAGCGCCAATCGCCGAGGGAGATGTATCCTTCCAAGGTGAACGTGCGGTTGATTTCCCATGCACCATCCACTTCCCAGCCCATGTGGCGGGCGCTCATGGAGTTGATGTTCGCGAAAACCAGGTCGCCTTCCACCGTCTCAAAACGCAGCAGCGATTGCAGGGGGCGGTTGTTCCAGTCGGTGTAATAAGCGTTCATATTCACGGAGAAGGGATACCGCGAATAGCTGGCGCCGATTTCGGTGCTCAAGATGACCTCGTTGACAATGTTGCTGGCCAATTCGTTGCTGAAGTCCACCACGTTCCGGAAGACCGGTGTCCGGCTGAGGTAACCCAGGTTGACAAAGGCGTTCGTGTATTCGGACAGGTTGTAGTTGCCGCCCGTTTTTACAGTGAATCCTGGGAGCCACTTCCAGCCCGAGGTGGTGTATTCCGAACCTGATCCTCCGTGCTCGATGACCGTGGCACGCGCAATCGTCTCGCCATCTACAACGGCGCCTTCCCCCTGCAGGGTCACATCGGCAGCATCGGCCACCTGGGTGGCACCGGTGTCCTCATTTCGGATGAAGGTTTGGCCATAAGACAGTTGCTCCCTCCAACGGGTCTCCCCGATGACCACGTCGAGCGGAGCGAAGAAGTCGATGCTCCGGTAGCCCTGGTAGACGCCAGAAACATTGAGGAAAAGGTTGTAGAGAAAGCCCTTGTATTCCGCCAATCCGAAAAACCCGCCCCAACGGACCAAGGCATCGTTGTGGTAGCCGATTTTGTCGCCGGTTTGGCGCATTTTGGAGGCCGCGTTCTTGTCAAAGGCGTCCACGAAGTAATCACCGCCCAAGAGGTCATAAACCTCGGCGTAGTGCTCCCCCCGGTAGGTCCGGAAATCCACTCCCCCCGAGAACGTCCATTCCTCGCTGTGGGCATATCGGAACGTGGACAGGGCGCCGAACCACTGGTGGTTGTTGAACGACTTTCGCAAAATCCGGGAAGACTTCAGCAAGGTGCTGGAATAGGTGGGGTCGATGGGCGGGCCGAAGAGGCCACCGACCGTGTTGGTACGGTAGAACTTATCGAAGTCCACCTGTCCGTCCGGCGTGTAATCTCCTGCTCCCAGCGAGTTGTCCAACCGCGTGCCTCCGCCGTAACCATAGGAGGCGTACAGCATGTTGGAGAGGTACCAAGCATCGTTGACGCGCCAATTGTGCCGCAGGGAGAACAGGGGCTTGTGGTATTGGTTGATCCGCTCCACCAGGGGTTCCCCATTGAGCATTCCCCAATGCACGTTGTAGGCCCTGCCGTAGGCCACCACACCCGTGGTGTCAATGAAGTTCGTGGTGGACATTTCGTTCTCGAAATCAGCCACACTGTTGTACCCGTATTGCTCATTGAGGGCCTGCACGGCGGCTGCCTCCTGGGGTTGGGTCAAGGAACCGTCGTTGAAGATGGCATCGTAGGCCTGGCTATAGCCCCGCATGCGCTCGTAGGCGGCATCATCGCCACGAAACAGGGAACGTGCGTATCCGAGGTCATGGGTGGCGATGCGTTGCTGGTAACTCCGGACCGCATTCTCCGTGGGCGCTCCCGTGGCACTCAGGCTCAAGGTGTGGTCTCCCAGGATGCGTTGGACCTTGCCGTAGTAGAACCAAGATCGGTTGAAGTCCTGCTCAAAAAAACCTTGTCGATTCTGGAAACTGGCACTCAGGGTGTAGCCCCAACCACCCGGAAGTCGGCCACTCGTGTGACCGATGCTGGTGCGCGTCATTCCGAAACTTCCCACCTCTTGTTTCACGGAGGTTTTGCGGGCGGATTCGATGCCTTGGGTGATGATGTTCACCGTTCCCCCAATGGCGGGCAAGGCCAGTTTGGAGGCACCCAAGCCGCGTTGCACCTGCATGGTTTGCGTCACCAAATCGAGTCCGAACCAGTTGTTCCAGAAAACGCCGCCCGACTCCATGTCGTTCACGGGGATGCCGTCCACCAAGACCGAAACGTTGCGTTGCTTGAACCCACGGATGCTGATGGATGGACCGCTGTCGTCCGATCCTGCTTGCGTTGCGTAGACCCCGGGCGTGGTGTTCAAGATCATCGGGATGGGTTGAGAACCCAATTCCTCTTGAATTTTCAGGGGCGTGATGTTGGAGAAGGCGACGGGGGTTTCCCGCTCAATGGCCACATCTGCGACCACTTGGGCTTCTCCGAGCACAAGGCTGGACAGGGCGAAGTCCACCCGCAGTTGCCCCCCTTGCACCTGGATGGTCTTCGACAGAGGCTCATAGCCCACGTAACTCACCTTGAGGGTGTGGGTCCCTGCAGGCAATACCAATTCATAGCGGCCGTCCAGCTGTGTGGTGACCCCCTGGGTGCCATACAGCACCACCGCCTGCATCAGGGTTTCTCCTGTGATTTGGTCTGTGACTGTCCCAAAGATCCGGGTGGAGCCTGCAGGCGTGGAGCCCGGTTGGGCCCAACCCTTGCCTACGATGCACAACAGGACGAGGAAGCAGGCCGCTCCCACGGGACGGCAAAACCGATCGAGCAGCATGGCTCCGCGATTAGCGTACGATCCAGCGGTGGGAGAACGTCGTTCCCCCCACAACTGTGACGTTGACGAAGTACACCCCCGCTTCGAGGCCAGCAGCCTCCCAGTGCAAGCGCGGTGCCTGCCCTTTCAGTTCCACATCCGCAACCAGCGCACCTGCTGCGGTGTAAATGGCGACCCGCTCCAGGGAAACAGAGGACTCGATTTGCAACACCCCGTTTGCTGAGGGGTTGGGGTACAGGCGAACTTCGGGGCGGAAGGGCTTCACGGCCTCTACTCCAGTGGGGTTGCAGGCACAAGCGTGCGACCCGAGTCCGGTCCAGGTGTTGACCTCCAGCGTGTCCCACTGCAGGAATGTATCGAAGGCAACCGGGGGAATGGTCACGCCACCCGTCACCGAATATTTGCGTTGCAGCGTATGATTGGAGGTGAGCCAAGTGCCGCCGTACCCATCGGTGAATCCGTTCGCAGCATCGTTCGTCCAAGCCACTCCTGGGTCTTCTCCCGGCTTGCCGAAGATGTCCACCACCGTGTTGTTGTTCTTCACCAACACCAGCGCGTCGTCCCCGTTCATGTAGGTAGGGGCAGGGTAGGGATTGTCGAGTTGCTGTCCGAGCGCTTGGAGCGCCGGATCGCAGGCCGGGCTGATGTTGCCTCCACCCAGGTCGATGTCTTCGGTCTGTCCATTCACCAACACGAACGTGCTGTTGGGGGCGATTTGTCCCACCAAGGTCGTCTGGTCTGTGGAGCCGGCTTCACCGTTGGACCAGCGCTGCAACACATACACCCCCAAGTTGATCGGCGCATTCGTGGGGTTGTAGAATTCGAGGGCCTTGTTGTTGCCGGTTCCTTCCACGTATTCCGAGATGAAAATGTCGCTGCACTGGGCAAAACTCACTTGGGGGAGGAAGGCCAAACCGGCCACCAAAATGTGGAAAAGTCGCATGGGTTGGATGGGGTTGAATCTAAATCGGGGCGAAATTAACGGACATTTGGCCTAACCCAACCCGCAAAGTTTTCCACACATGGCCGGAATCCTCACCTTGGATGCGCTCTGTTTGCATTGTGAATCCATGCCCGGTGCAACCATGGGATTCCCATTCGACAGCAAGACGTTGGTATTCAAGGTGAACGGGAAGATTTTTGTGTTGTTTGATGTGCAGGATTTTCAATCCATCAACGTGAAGTGCGATCCGGAGCGGGCGCTGGGTTATCGGGAACAATTTCAAGGAGTTAAGCCAGGGTACCACATGAACAAACGGCATTGGAATACGGTAGCGGTGGACGCGGATGTGCCGGCGGGCCGCATTTTGGAGTGGGTGACGGACAGTTATCACTTGGTGGCGAAGCCGCCGCGGGGCCGGAGGGGAGCGGAGGAGGCATGAGGCGGCCGTTGTTGGAGGTGTGTGCGTCCTCGCCGGAAGATGTCCGCGTGGCGGCGGCGGCCGGGGCGGACCGGGTGGAACTCTGTCTCCACTGGGAATGCGGAGGGTTGACGCCGCCGGAGGCCGATGTTCGGGCGGCGGTGGCGGTGGGCATCCCTGTGCACGTGCTCGTGCGCCCGCGCGCGGGTCATTTTTTGTACGGGCCGGCGGAGTGGGAGGCGATGCGCGCGCAGGCGCTGGGGGCCCTGGCGGCGGGGGCGCAGCGGGTGGTGATCGGGGGACTGGATGCCGCCGGGGCTCCGGACCGGGCGGGCATGGACGCACTCGCTGCGGCGTGTGGTCCGGACCGCTGGGTTTGGCACCGGGCCCTGGACGCCGCGGCTGACGTGCCCGCCGCGTGGAGGGAGGCGGCGACCTGGGACGCTCGGCGCATCCTGAGCAGCGGCGGTGCACCGGACGCCTGGTCGGGGCGGGACGGCATCGCCGCCCTGGTGGCCGCGGGCTGGGAAGTCGTGGTCGGAAGCGGGGTGCGTCCGGAACAGGTGCCCCATTGGGCCCAGCTTGGCGTCGAAGCCGTCCATGCCTCCTGCCGACGCCGGGTCGCGCATTCCGTCCGCGGCTTCGACGGCACCACCCATCCCGTGGACCCCGACCAAGTCGCCGCCTTCCGCCGCGCCCTGGACGCATTGTGAGCCCCTTCGGACGTAGTTTGCGCCCTGTGAAACATCCTTATTTGGCCTCGGCGGCTTGGGCCGCAGTTCTTGCGTGCATCGCCCTCTCGTGCGGTGGACCCCGGGAGACCCTGGTCCTGCCCCGCGGAACCGTCGATGCCTTGGTGCCCCTGCCCGCCCAACTGCAGTCCCATCCCACCGCTCCGGCCCTGCGGGTGACCGCAGGTTGGGACTGGCAGGTCGATTCCGTCTGGGCCACCCACCGCGGTTTTTGGGCCCAGTGGCTGCCCGGCAGCGCCCAGCCTGTCAGCGGTTCGGAAGCGCAGCCCGCCCCGTTGCGGGTGGTTCGGGTGGAGGGTTTGGCCTCCGAAGCCTACCGCCTCGGCGTGGATTCCGTCAGCGGCGTGCGCATCGAAGCCACCACCGCCGCCGGCGCATTCCGGGGCCTGACGACCCTGCGGCAGCTCATTCCCGCCGTCTGCGAATCCGGTCCCATGGTGCCTGTCGACCAGCCCGCGCCCCCCTGTCCCCATGGGTTCGAAGTCCCCGCCGTCCACATCGCCGACGCCCCGACCTACAGCCACCGCGGTCTCCTGCTCGATTGCGCCCGCCACTTCATGGAACCCGATTTTGTGAAGCGGACCTTGGACCTCTGTGCCCAGCACAAAATCAACGTGTTGCACTGGCACCTGACCGAGGACCAAGGCTGGCGCCTCGCCATCGAGGCCTATCCCCGGCTCACCGAAGTCGGCGCCTGGCGCACCGAGGCCGACGGCACCCGGCACGGCGGATTTTACACCCGCGAGCAGGTGCGTGACATCGTGGCCTACGCCGCCGAGCGCCACATCACCGTCATTCCCGAGATCGAACTGCCCGGCCACAGCCGTGCCGCTCTGGCCTCCTACCCCTGGCTGGGCTGCACCGGCGACACCCTGCCCGTCGAGCACCGGTGGGGCGTGTTCAAGGACATCTACTGCGCCGGACAGGACACGACCCTGGGCTTTTTGAAGGCCGTGATGGAGGAGGTGGTGGCCCTGTTTCCATCGCCCTACATCCACATCGGGGGGGACGAGGCGCCCAAGGTGCGATGGGAGGATTGTGCTGCATGCCAAACCCGCATCCGCCAAATGGGTTTGCCGGATGCGCACGCCCTCCAGTCCTGGATGATTGGGGAGGTTGCGCGGGATTTGGCCCGTCATGGCCGCCAAATCATCGGATGGGATGAAATCCACGAGGGCGGGCTGCCGCCGGGCGCGACGGTGCAGTCCTGGCGAGGTACGGGCGGCGGCTGGGAGGCCATCCTCCAAGGGCACGACGCGGTGTTTTCTCCCACGAGCCACTGCTACCTCGACTATCCCCTGGCCACCACGAATCTGGAGAAGGTGTACCACTGGGACCCGTTGGCCGAGGCGCCCGCAGGGTACCGTGCCGGCGATCCCGGCATGGGCCGGCTGCTGGGAGGCGAGGGCAATCTGTGGACCGAGCATGCGCCGCAGCACCTCGTCGAGTCGAAGTTGTTTCCGCGCCTGATCGCCCTCGCCGAGGTCCTGTGGACTCCCCCCGCGCTTCGCAGTTGGGAGGGGTTTCAGCGCCGGCTCGACGTGCACTACGACCGGCTCGACCGGTGGAAGGTGCAATACGAACCCGAAGCCGTCCACGCCAACCTCCACATTTCCGCAGGTCTCCTCCTGACCCCCGCCGCGTCCGCCAGGTCCGCCGCGTCCGCGGCGTAGGGCGTATCCGCCCCCCCGACCCACACGACCCGGGCCCT
>Ga0172372_10013222_pt1 | contig 10253 bp, 2 predicted proteins | sample LakKiv5m_2_FD_114544 | JGI IMG/M metagenome (GOLD analysis project Ga0172372, IMG submission 114544) | Freshwater microbial communities from Kabuno Bay, South-Kivu, Congo - kab_092012_9.5m | ecosystem: Environmental > Aquatic > Freshwater > Lake | place: Democratic Republic of the Congo... | reverse complement strand
GTGTCATGAGAGGGCGTCTTGCGTGGCGGGGTCTCTGCGCGTCCACGGGTGAAGTGTCATCGGATTTGTGTCGCCAAGTCACCGCGGCCTTCAAGGGGCATGAACGACCTTGAGCCGCAGGACCAGCTTGGCTGGCGCGGGGTCGGCGAGGGCGATGCTGAAAATGCGGCGCTGGAAACCGGCGGCCAGGCCGGTTTGATCGTTCGACGCTTGGGTGGTGATTCCGTTGGTTGTCCAACTGACAAGGTTTTGGCTCGATTCGGCCATGACTTGGAGGTCGGGATCGTCGGTGCGGATGATGGCCGAGAGGGAGAGTTTTCCCGCGTCGAGCGAACCGGCCGCCGCCTGCGGGACCGACTGGATGGTTGCGGCCCCGCCGACGGCATACTTGAACAGGTTCTCCGCGTTCAACGGCGCGCCTTCGAGCCACGTTTCGACCGGCGGGGTGGGCAACGATGTCGTCACGGCAAGATTGTCATACTCCCACTCGCTGAAGTAATTGGCGAAGCCGACGTATCGCAGGTTGTCGAGGGCGGCCGCCTGGGCTCCGGTGAAAGCGAGGGTGTTGGTCACTGCGGGTCCGCCGTCGGGACTGGCTATGACGAACTTGATGCCCGGACTGCCTTTGGTCCGGCTGACCGTAAGCTTGGCCGGCGCCCCCCCGGACGAACTCAGGTAAAACCAAGCGCCGCCCACGCCCGGGACTGCGGCTCCCCCCAGCATCCCGGTCGCTCCGGGCGCCATGACAACCTGGGCCGGTGGATTGAGCCCCGGCCCCTGGGGCGAAGGCCCCAGCCAAAGGTAGTCGCCGGTCAAGTCGCCATTGCTCGACAACAACAGGCCGCCGAAACCGTAATAGAAATAGGACGGATGATTCGATTTGAGCCAACGGACATCGGCCGAGACCGACCAATCCGGCGCAGCGGCTGCGAGCAAGGGATGGGCCACCGACATCCAACCGGACGCACCGCCGCCGTAGGAGTTCATCTTGAGCGATCGGGACAACTGGTTTCCTGTCGTGTCAATGATGCCGGGGAGCAGACCGTCGTTTGAAAACATGTATTTCCATCCGGGCAGGGAATTGGCCGGGAACGGATAGTTGCCCCGCGCGTAACCTTCGAAGTTTTCGGAGAACTGGCCCGTCGTGATATCGGCCGTGGTGGTGGCCACCGGGCCCAGGGTGTAGTTGGCCGCCCGGGCGCCGGAGAGCGTGGCCCCGGTCAGCGTCACCGTTTTGCCCGCGCCGACCGCCGCATCGGCGAAGGCGGCCGTGCCGCCGGAGAGGCTGACCGCATCGGATCCGACAATACCTGTTAGAAAACGTCCGGTCACGGTGGCGGTGGTGGTGCCGTCGTAAATCTTGCCCGCCGCGGTGAACGAGCCGGTCAACGTTTTGGCACCGACTGTGCTGGTGGTCGCGGCCACGTTCACCGCGTCTGCGCCCGAACTGGTGAGGGCGATGGCTCCGCTCTTGGCGCCGGCCGTCGCGTTGGCGGCCAGCCGCAGATACACCGTGCTTGCGGCGATGGTGCCGGCGCTGCCCACCGTGACCGTGGGGGCAAAGCCGGCATTGTCGGTCGAGACCTCGAATCCGTCCGGCGCGGTGACCAGAATGCCCGTGCCCATGTTGAGTCCCGATACGGTGAAGGAGGTCGGGGCCGACGCGGTGCCGTAGGTCGTATTGAGCGCCGCGGGCGTGCCTGTGGCCGAAATGAGCGGGCCGGACACCACGTTCAAATCGTCATACTGAAAGACGCTGAAGTAGGTCATCGCCCCGGCGAAGCGCAGGGTGTCGAGGGCGGCGGCCTGCGCGCCGGCAAAGGTGTGGGATTTGACCAACGCGCCGTCGAGCGGGGTGGCGATAGTAAGGGTGATCGTGCCGCCGTTGCGGGTGACGGTCAGGCCGATGGGCGCGTGTTCGGGGAAGTCGCGGAAGGCCGGTCCGCCCAGGGGCACGCTGCCGGAGGTTCCGCCGAGGCTGTATTCGAGCATGGCGCCGGACCAGGACTTGCCGGTATTGTCATAATTACCGCGGCTGTAGCCGACCCAAATCCAGTTGTTGCCGCTGGTGCCGTTCGATCCGCTGGAAAGAAGCAAGCCGCCCACGCCGTAATGGGGCAGCGACGGATGGCGGGTCGCGGTCCACTTGGCCGTGCCCGCGTAGGTCCAGCCGGCGGAGGAAGCGGGCAGGACGGCGGTCGAACCAAGCGCCCAAGTGGCGGCGCCGCCGCCGAAGGAGTCCATCTGGAAGGCCTGGTTTCCACCGCCCGCATCGACGATGCCCGGGATGAGGCCGTTGACCTGCGGGGAGGCGTTCCAGCCGGAGAGCGGAGTTCCGGGATAGGGATAGTCGCCGCCGGCCAAGAGGTTGAAGTTTTGCCCGGAGCGCGGCTCCGCCGCGAGCGCGGCCGGAGGGATGCCGCTGGCCATGATCGCCTCGGCCATGTTCCGCCGCCAGCGCTGGACCTCCGCCGGATCGCGGTTGAAGTGGTAGGTGCTTTGGACAAGGCTGGAGGGCACGGCGAGCAAGTCTTTCGCGTTTTGTCGCCAGGCGGCTTTGGCCGCCGCCTCCGCCGACGCCTCGACCTGCCGCAGCGCCTCTTCGAGCAGCAGCGCGTAGGCATGGTCCTCGACGCCGTCGCGGAAATTTTCCAGCCGGATGGTGGTCAGCGGTTTGCCGTCGGGCCCCGGGCAGGTCCACGAGCCGTCGCCATTCCAATCTTTGAAACTGGCCGGATTCCACGAAGTGAAGGGCCCGTTGGTGATGGGCGGACTGTTCCAGATGGCGGTCTGATACATGAGGAAACCGTCGGGGCGGAACCTGGTGGTCTGGGCCCCCATGAGCACACGCATCTCGGAACCGGCATATTCGATGAAGCTGTTGGCGAAGGCGGGCAACGGGTAGGAGCAGATATACCACCAGACCTTCTTCCCGGCCGCCCGGGCGGCCGCGGCCAGCTCCGGATTGTATTCCTGGGTGAGGGGGCTGAACGCGTCCACCGATGGCAGCAGCGAGGAGGTGCCGTAACTGCGGTCGTAGGTTGTGGTCAGGATCGTGGGCCCGGGATACTCCTGCTTGAGGAACGCCGCCGCCTGCTCGATGCCCGGGGCCCATGTCATGGGAAGTTCGTCCGCTCCATAGATGTAGGCATGGCCGAGAATGCCGAGGTCCCTGGCTTTGTCATAAGCTGCGCCGATCCGCTGGCGCTTTTCCGCCTTCCAGGCCTCGAACTCCCCGGGCGTTCCGGTGCCGTCGCCCGAACGGCGGACGGGATCCCAGTAGGCGAGGTTGAACCGGCCGAGGCGCCCCTGGCGATGCAGGTGCTCGATCATCTCGAAGTCGAAGTCGCCGAGGCTGTCCTGATAAAGAAAGTCATAGCCGAGGTAGTGGTCGGCGAGGAAATCGGCCCAGGCCAGCTTGTGCTGTTTCCACGATTCGTCGCGATAGGGTCCCTCGCGCCAGCCGCCCTGCCCGTCGGACTCATGGTAGAAGGGGCGCCAACTCACGGCCATGTCGAGCGGCGAGCGTGCCGGCATGGCGAAGGGATAAACCTCCACCGACAAGTCGAAGACGTAGAGCGGTCGGCCGTTTTCGAGGACCTCGAGCCGGCCGGAGTAGGTTCCCGGCGTTTGGTTGCGGGGCGCACGCACGCTGACCCAAAACGACTGCGCGTCACCCCTCGCGATGTCGGTTTCCTTCATGAAATCGAGGATCGGGTCGGGCCACCAGCCGACATGCGGCGTGCCGTAGGGCGGAACGTTTTCCGTCCTCACGTAGCCCATGACCGAAGAGGTGACGCCCATGGCCGGCAGGATCGCCCCGCCGGGGCCCTTCAACTCGCCCACCCGCACGCTCGCCGCAGTCATTGGTCCGGCTCCCGGCAGCACGATGACCTGGAAGGCCTCGGTTTCGTTGCGGGCCAGGGCGAGCGACGTCTGCCGCCCCACGGCCCAATCCGGGTCGCGGTATTGGGTGATGCCCGGACTGCCGTAAACCATCGTCCCCGGGCGCTTCGGCAGCACCTTTTGCATGGAAGTGGCGAAAGCCGCCACGACATCGGCCCGGACGGCGTCCGGGGCGATCACTCCGGGTTGCACCGGCGCGAAGTTTGTCGCCAGACGCGCCAGCGAGCGGCTCTGCAGCAGCCTGTCGCGCAGGCGCAGCCGGTCGCCGTTGAGTTCCAGCAGGTCCGGCCCGCCGCCCTGCACCTTGGCGGCGAAAGCATTGATCTCGTTATCCAAAACGTCGAGCGCCCCGCTGGCCCATCCGGCGACGGCCGGCGCGGCCCCCGCCACCGTGCCGACTTCGGCCCGCGCCGCCGCGGCTTCCCCGCGCAAAAAGGCGAGATAATCTTCCTGCAATGCCGTGAACTCGTTCAAATAAGAAGCCGGCAACGCCGGCCGCGCCTCGTTCTCCGCCAGCAGCATCACCCGGTCGACATACAGTTCCACCTCCCCCTCGGGCCGGTCGGTCAGCCACCGGACAGACCGGATGTCGCCCGTGTTGATGCCTCGCGTGGTCAGCGCCCCGATCTTTCCCTCGACCGAGCTGCGGCTGAACGGCGGCAGGTCGGCGAGACCGGCACTGAACTGCCCGTTGCCGTCGGTGACATAAAAATCCAGGGCCACGTGATACGGAGTGGGATTGGTCACTTCCCAGACCACCCGGTCGTAAGCGCTCCAGTCGGTGACGGATGGCCGGGCTCCCGCGCTCGGGTAACCCCCGCTTCCGGCGGCCAGGCCCACGCGCAAGGAATGGCTTCCCGATGCGGCGAACCGTCCGGCGCGCGCCACCGACATGGGGCCGCTGACCACCTCAACCTCCACACCGGTCTCGAAGTCGAAAAGCATGGTTGCCGCCGCAGCCTGCGGGTGGGCCAGACCGGGCAAGATGACCGCCAAGACGGGCGCCAAACGCGCGGCACGAGCCGGTCGGTGAGTCCGGGCGCACCTGTGGCTGGCGGTGGTTGCGGTCATCGGATTTGTGGAAAACGGGTTGGCCTTGCTTCAGGGATGATAAACGACTTTGAGCCGCAGAAAAAGTTTGGCTGGCGAGGGGTCGGCGAGGGCGATGCTGAAAATGCGGCGCTGGAAACCGGCGGCCAGGCCGGTTTGATCGTTCGACGCTTGGGTGGTGATTCCGTTGCTTGTCCAGTTGACAAGGTTTTCGCTCGATTCGGCCATGACTTGGAGGTCGGGATCGTCGGTGCGGACTACTGCCGTGAGGGACATACGGTCCGCCTGCCGTGAGGCCGTCGGTGCCTCCGCGGGAGCATTGATGGTTGCGGCTCCGCCGACGGCATACTTGAGCAGGTTTGCCGCGTTCAAGGGCGCGCCGGCCAGCCACGTTTCGATCAGCGGGGTGGGCGACAGTGCCGTCACCGCAAGATTGTCATATTCCCAATCGCTGTAGTAGTTGGCGAAGCCCGCATAGACGAGGGTGTCCAGGGCCGCCGCCTGGGCACCGGTGAAGGTGTGGGATCTGTTCACGGCGCCATCAAGCGGACTGCCGATGGATAATGTGATCGTGCCGCCGTTGCGGGTGACGGTCAGAGCGATGGGCGCGTGTTCGGGAAAGTCGCGGAAGGCCGGTCCGCCGAGGGGCACGCTCACCGGGCTACCTCCGAGGTTGCCTTCCAAAATGGGGAGCGACCAAGACCGGCCGGTGCCGTCGTAATCGCCCCGGCTGTAGCCGATCCAGAGCCAGTTGCCGGTCAGGGTGGTGCCGGGAAGGCTGGCCGCGAGCAACACGCCGCCGACTCCGTAGTGAGACGCCATCGGGGGACTGTAGGCCCCGACCCATTTTGCCGTGGCCGACAGTTGCCAGCTCGCGGTGGACGCCGCCAGCACGGGATTGGCAAAAAGCATCCAACCGGTGGCGCCGCCCCCGGCGGAGTTCATCCGCAATGCGCGGCCGCTGCTTCCCGTGGGTGAGACGATGGCCGGGGTGAGACCATAGACCGAGGGCATGGCCGCCCATCCGGGCAACGGATCGGAAGGCTGCGGGTAGTTGCCCGGCGTGTAGCCTTCGAAGTTTTCCGCAAGCCCGGCCGCTGCGATGTCGGCCGTGGTGGTGGCCACCGGGCCCAGGGTGTAGTTGGCCGCCTGGGCGCCGGAGAGCGTGGCCCCGGTCAGCGTCACCGTTTTGCCTGCGCCGACCGCCGCATCGGCGAAGGCGGCCGTGCCGCCGGAGAGGCTGACCGCGTCGGATCCGACCACGCCGGTGAGAAATCTTCCGGTCACGGTGGCGGTGGTGGTGCCGTCGTAAATCTTGCCCGCCGCGGTGAACGAGCCGGTCAACGTTTTGGCACCGACTGTGCCGGTGGTCGCGGCCACGTTCACCGCGTCGGCGCCCGAACTGGTGAGGGCGATGGCTCCGCTTTTGCTGCCGGCCGTCGCGTTGGCCGCCAGCCGGACATACACCGTGGTCGATGCGACCGTGCCCGCCGCGCCCACCGTGACCGTGGGCGAGAAGGTGATGTTGTTGGTCGAAACCTCGAAACCGGCGGGCGGGGTGACGAGGATGCCGGCGCCCAGGTTGAGACCGGATACGGAAAAGGAGGTTGCCGCCGACGCGGTGCCGTAGGTGGTGGTCAGCGCGGCGGGCGTGCCTGTGGCCGAAATGAGCGGGCCGGAGACCAGCTGTAGATTGTCATAATCGAAACCGCTGAAATAAGTCATCGTCCCGGCAAAGCGCAGGGTGTCGAGGGCGGCGGCCTGCGCGCCGGTGAAGGTGTGGGATTTGACCAAAGGGCCGTCCAGCGGCGTGGCAATGGAGAGCCCGATGGTGCCACCGTTGCGGGTGACGGTCAGGCCGATGGGCGCGTGTTCGGGGAAGTCGCGGAAGGCCGGTCCGCCCAAGGGCACGCTGCCGGTGGTTCCGCCGAGGCTGTATTCGAGCATGGCGCCGGACCAGGCCCTGGCTGGGTTCTTGGTGTCTCCGTAGTCCCCGCGGCTGTAGCCGACCCAGATCCAGTTGTTGCCGCTGGTGCCGTTTGATCCGCTGGAAAGAAGCAAGCCGCCCACGCCGTAGTAGGGCAGAGAAGGATGATAAGTGGCGGCCCACTTGGCCGTGCCCGAGTAGGTCCAGCCGGCGGAGGAACCGGGCAGCACCGCCGTCGAGTAGAGCGCCCAGGTGGAGGCGCCGCCGCCGGACGAACTCATGCGCAGGGCCTGATTTCCGCCGCCCGCATCGACGATGCCCGGGATGAGCCCGTTGACCTGCGGGGAGGCGTTCCAGCCGGAGAGCGGAGTTCCGGGATAGGGATAGTCGCCGCCGGCAAAGAGGTTGAAGTTTTCCGCGAAGCGTCCCGTGCCGGTGATGTCCGCCGTGGTCGGGGTGACGGCGACCAGCGTGTAGTTGGCGGCCTGCGCGCCGGCGAGGGTTGCGTTCTCGAGGTTGACCGTGCGGGCCGTGCCGACATTGGGGTTGAAAAAGAGCCCGGCGCCGCCGCTGAGGCTGACCGTGTCGCCGCCCAGCACCCCGGTGAGCGAACGGCCGGTAACGCTGGCGAGCGTGGTGCCGTCATAGGGCTTGCCGGCCGCGGTGAACGAGCCGTTGACCGGCCGGGGCCAGACGAGCAGGGCCACGCGGGCGAGGGACTGCGCGGGACCACCGCCGGTGCTGGTCGTGAGATCGCCGATGCGGGAACCGGCCGCGGCCCGTTCTGCCAGCCGGACATACACGGTGGTGGTCGAGGGACTGCTCGGCGAACCGACGGTCACGGTGGAGGCAAAGGTGGTGTTGTTCGTCGAGATTTCGCAACCGGCCGGCGGGGTGACGAGGATGGGCGAGGAAGTGGTCGTGCCGGGCACGGTGAAGGTCAGCGAAGGGGAGGCCGCGCCGTAGGTGGTGGTCAGCGTGGACAGCCCCAGCAGAGCCACGGCTTCCGAAGGCGAGACGGCCGCGTTCATCAGGCGCACTTCGTCGATCAGACCATGAAACCGGGCGGAGGTGTTGGCCGGGTCCCACGGAATCTGGCCGATGCCGAAGGTGCAACTGCCCGGCGCGGAAATCTGCGCCCCCGGCGAGGAGGCCGACGCGGCCAGCGCGCCATTGAGATAAAGCGCCACGGTGCCCTGGCTGAAGGTCGCAGCGAGGTGGGTCCAAGTGCCGGTAATTTGGGCGCCGGTCGTGCCGGCCTTGGCCGTGACCCAACCCGCCGAGGTCGAGAAACCCGCCTGGAGAAAACCGTCCGCATCCACGCGAAGGAATCCGTCCGCCCCGGACAAGCCGAGGAGGTATTTGCCGTTCTGGTTGACGTTGGCGAGATTGACCCACGCCGCCAGGGTGACCTGCTGGCGGTTGGCCAGGAGCGACCCGGTCAGCGTGGTGCTCATCGTGCCGGCCCCAGCCAGCGAAAGCGCATTGCCGAAACCGGACGGTCCGGCCACGTAGGAGCCGGCTCCTCCCAGCACCCCGGCATTGGCCCCGTCGAGCAGCGGGTCGGCCGCATCGGTGGCGTTGCCGCTAGTCTGGTTCATTCCCCACGAGACCACCGTGGTGTCGGTTTCGTAGTAGACTCCGAGGCTGTTGGCCACGTGGCGCTCGCCATTGATGAAGGAAAATCCGCTCGTCTGGCGCGGGTTGTTGATCAGTTCGCTGGCCGAGGTGCCCGGATTCCACCAAGCCATGGTGGTCGAACCGCCGCCGTCCATGTTCATGCCGTTCCAGGCGCCGAACCACTGCAAATACGATGCCACTTCGTCCGTCGTCGCGCCGTCGGACCCGGTCTGCCGTCCGTCGATGGCCAAAAAGTAGACATAGCGTTTGTCCTGCGAGAGCCCGATGGCCGTGCGCGGATTCAAAGTCGTGTCGCCGGTCGCGCCCACGCCGTTGGTCAGGATGAAATCAAATCCGGCCACCGCCGTCCTCATCCCCGCCGTGTTCGCGCCGGTCACCGTGTTGAGCATTCCGGGCAGGGCGGTCCAGTCCATGACAAAGGTGGGGTAAGCGCGGGCTTCGGCGGAGGAGACGACCTGCCCTTCCGAAACAGCCAGCCCGGTGAGTTGCGCCGGCCTCGAGACATTCCATTCCGAGGAGTTGAAATTCGACCACGCGGTGGCATTGATTGCCGCGACCAGCTTCTTGCTTGAGGATTGGGACGCGTTGAGAAACTGCCGCGTCGTCTGGGTCATGGTCTCCATCGATCCGCTCTGCGGCGTGGTGTAAAAACGCAGTCCCGGCGTGCGGGTGTCGATCCGCAGGCAGTGGATTTTCATGTTGCGCGGGCTGCTCACCGTGACCGAGGCGCGCTGGATGCCGGGATGGGGCCCGAGAGCGCCGGCGATGCTCCAATCGTAGGAACCCGTCTGGCCCGGGGCGGACGGTGCCAGCAGCACCAGCAAAGCCCAAAGGCATAGCGTGTGGAGGAGGCGGGTCCAATTGGCCGAGGGGAAAGTTCCTGACATTAAGCGCAATTTGGCCCTGTTTGTTCCCTCCCGACAGGGGAAAACCGGTTTTTAATCTATGGGTTTTTCGAAAGCCGCCGCATAGGCCGCGCTGGGTTGGCGTGCGGAGGTGAGTCAGTCGTCGAGAACATCCGGCCGCTCAAGGTGCGTGGAGCGCCCGCAGCCGCAGAAAAAGCTTGGCCGGCGAGTTTCCACTGCGGAGCACGCGGAAGATGCGGCGTTGGAAGCCGGTGCCGAGATTTCCTTGGTCGGCCGCCGCTTGGATGGTGATTCCGCTGGTTGTCCAACTGACAAGGTTTTCGCTCGATTCGGCCATGACTTGGAGGTCGGGATCGTCGGTGCGGACCACCGCCGCTAACGAAAGATTGTCCGCCTGCAGAGAGGTCGTCGGCGCCTCCGCAGGAGCGTTGATGGTCGCGGCCCCGCCGACGGCATACTTGAGCAGGTTTGCCGCGTTCAAGGGCGCGCCGGCCAGCCACGCTTCGACCGGCGGGGTCGCGGATAAAGTCAGGGCAAGATTGTCATAGTCAAAGACGCTGAAATAAGTCATCACCCCGGCAAAGCGCAGGGTGTCGAGTGCGGCCGCCTGCGCGCCGGTGAAGGTGTGGGATTTGACCACGGGACCGTCGAGCGGCGTGGCGATGGTCAGCCCGATGGTGCCGCCGGAGCGGGTGACGGTCAGAGCGACGGGCGCGTGTTCGGGGAAGTCGCGGAAGGCCGGGCCGCCCAGGGGCACGCTGCCGGAGGTTCCGCCGAGGCTGTATTCGAGCAGGGCGCCGGACCAGGCCCTGCCGGTATTGTTATAATCACCGCGGCTGTAGCCGACCCAGACCCAGTTGTTG
>Ga0172372_10013220_pt1 | contig 10254 bp, 8 predicted proteins | sample LakKiv5m_2_FD_114544 | JGI IMG/M metagenome (GOLD analysis project Ga0172372, IMG submission 114544) | Freshwater microbial communities from Kabuno Bay, South-Kivu, Congo - kab_092012_9.5m | ecosystem: Environmental > Aquatic > Freshwater > Lake | place: Democratic Republic of the Congo... | reverse complement strand
GTAACCGGCTGCGGAGGCAGCGCTTGCTGCTGCGAAAGTTGCGGAAGCGGCGAGAATGGCAGTGAGATGTCGCATGGTTCGAGCCTTTCAGAGAAGTGTGTGCTGATTTCAAAGCGGATTTTGCGTTTGGACTTTTTCGTATGTCCTCACCAGCATTCACAGCATCGAAAGACGCATCCCACAAACTGCGTGCAACATTTCGCAACTTTCTCGGCGATCCGTCGGGTCCGTCAACCCAAAGCGCTTCACCCTTGACATCATCACAAACACCCACGCGTACGCGGTTCAAATGAAACTGCGCCACCCATGAAAGGCGGCGCAGTAGAGGGGGAGTGTTGTGTGATCGCGTGTCGCGAATCACGCAGCGCTGCGTGTGCGGCGTGTGGTCTTGACCCAGCGCTCGTTGCGCGTGGTGCGGTCGCTGACCAGTTTCTCCAGAAGGTCGCGTGGCGAACTCGCAGAAACATCTGCGCCGATTTCCTCGGCAAGACCAGGTGCGCGGTTGAAGACGCCACCGCCGACCACGATTTGCAGATGGTCGAAGGCGCCGCTGCCGCGCACATTGTCGATGAGTTCGCGAATGAATGGCGCGTCCTTCGCACTTGATGCAAAGATGAGAAGCGTCTCTGCGTTGCGTTCGCCGAGTTCCGAACGGATCTCGTCATTTGCAACGCCGCCACCTGCGAAGGTGACTTCGTAGCCATCAGCTTCAAGAAGATCCGCGACAAGTTGACCAGCGAGTTCTTCGGTTTCATTTGGACCGCAGAACATGGCGATGCGCTGACCGCGCTGTGTTTGCTGTGTGAATCGTGCTTGCGCTTGATCGACCAGCATGCGAAGCAGACGCGTTGCGTAGTGGTGCGCGAGGGTCGTCATCTGATCCTTGCGATACATCGTCGAGATCGACTCAAGAAGTGGCCAGTAGATGTCCTTCGCAATCGTTTCCGCAGGAATGCCTGCGTTGTAGACGGCATCGACAATCTCACGAGACGCGCGGCGATCACCTGAGACAAGCGCAGAGAAGAGTTGCTCACTCACGCGCTCGAAGTTTGGAGCCTTTGCGGTCTTCGTGTTGGTAGATGACTTCGTAGACTTCGTCGAATTCGTCGAATGCATGGTGTGTGTCGCGTGTGCGTTGTCGAAGCCACCGTTGTTGTCGAAGTTCGTGTTCATGGGTACTCGCCGGGTCTTTCGCGGAATTTCATTCGTGACCGACTGGCACATCCACTTGCTGTCGGTCGTAGAAGTTCGTCGCTGGGATCCTCCCTGCGCTTACCGCGTCACAGTGCTGCGGCAGACCTTCCTTCGACAGCGCGCGCATACGCTCGACAACGCGCGTCGCGTATTCCAATAACGCTGCCTGCCCCCTCGCTTTCTGCGAAAACGCACCCTATAACGGTGAGAACAACAAAGGGACGCGCAGAAAGCGCCCGAATGGACTGTGACCAACGCGTCGCGCGAGTCGGGCGCGAATGAAGGAAGATCCAACGCATGCAACACACACGCCCGCATTCATTCATGCAGCACGCAGTTCGTCTCGCGACGATCGTGTTGTCGGGAGTACTGCTTGTCTTCGCGACTCCGTTGTTCGCGCGCACGATCGATGATGTAAAGACAGCAACCGTAGCGCACGCAGCCGAAATCGCGCGGATACGCGATGAAGATGGCAATGAAGTTGCAGAACGCGTGCTGGCAGAAGTGCCACGCGGTTCGATCAAACTGACCGTTGATGCAAAGGCACGCGAAGCATCGATTGAGGCCGAATTCACCGTTGATGGGGCCGATGCGAAGGAGGTTGAGCGACGCAGCAAACTCGTCTCGCTGTATGCCGTACGCGCAGCCGACGGCACCGTCGTGGCAACGCCAGTCTTTCCAGGCAAATTGATGGAACGCGATGCAGTGAAGTTGGTCATTCGCGTGCCAGCGTCGTCAGACAGTGCGTTGAAGGGCGGCGAAGGTTCGGTCGAAGTGCGCGGCACAAGCGGTGATCTGCGCGTGTCAACAAAGTCTGGCGCTATCACGATCGCCGATCACACGGGGCTCATCGATGCGCGCACGGAGTCTGGCGCGATTTCAATCGTTGGCGCGACAGAAGCGGTGAAAGTGAAATCGACATCCGGTGCGATGTCGATTTCTCTCGCGGACGGCAACGATCATCCGTTTGACGCGGAATCGAAAAGCGGCGCGATTTCTGCGGAAGTCGGCACAAGTTTCGACGGCGTGCTTCGTTTGCTGAGCGCGCGCGGAGAAGTTTCGCTCTCCGATGACACCAAGCGTGCGCGCGTTGTGGAATCAGAAACGCATGCGATGACCGTCGAATTCGGCGCTGCTGCGTCGCATTCAGAAATGCATTCGATGGACGGTCGGCTTTCGATCACGGTTCGCGCTGCGAAGCCTTCGTGAACGACGGCAATTGCGAAACCACAACACCAAACAACATCAGCGCAGCTCCAGCGTACTGCTGACCTGTGGGTCGCTCTGCGAGGAACATGATCCCCGCGATCATGCCAAAAATGCTTTCAAGAGAAAGAATGAGCGCTGTGTGCGTGGGTGGCGCTTTCTTCTGCGCCACAACTTGCAGCGTGAACGCAACAGCCACGGGAAGTATCGCGCCGTAGAGCAATGCCCATTTGGCAAGCAGCACTTGCTCGTGTCGAAGATCGCCGCGCACGAAGGCAATCGCCAGCGCAACGATGCCCGTCATCCCGAGTTGAATGAGGGACAGTCGAATGGGCTCTGCGTCTTTCGAATAGACGCCGACGATCACCACATGAAACGCCCAAAGCACAGCGCAAAGCAACACCCACGGATCGCCGGCATTGATGTGAAAGTCGCTATTGATCCCAAGAAGGCAGAGTCCAACAACGGCCAATGCAACGCCAAGCCAAACGCGCCAATCAAGTCGATGTCGCGTGACAGCGATAGCGATGAATGGCACAAACACGACATAAAGACTCGTGATGAACGCGCCGTTTGATGCAGTTGTTTCAGCAAGTCCATGCTGTTGCGCATTTGCTGCGAACATCATCGCGAGGCCCGCGAGTACGCCACCTTGGAGCGTTGCGCGACGCGAGGTCTTGCGATCAACATGCGTTGGCCACGGCGCAATCGCAAGAAGTGGCAATAAGAGGAGCGTTCCAAGCGTGAAGCGCAGGCCGGTGTACGCGAAGGCGTGCAGATGCACGCTGCCCAAGCGTTGCGCAACAAAGCCGGAGCCCCAAATCACGGCGGCTGCGAGCAACAAAAGGTCTGCGCGAAGCGTGGTCAGTCGCATCGCGTTAGTTCTTCCACGCGGTTGCTGGCACGATGACTTTCTTCGCGGACGCTGGCGTTACCCAAGACACGCGCAAGAGATCTTGTCCGGCAGCCTCGAACATGCGGACTTCGACTGGATGCATCCCTTTCTCAAGAGCGATCGCGCCAGACTTTTCCGTCGCGCTGTGTGGGCCGTCGTTGTCAACCACAACTTTGCCGTGAAGCAGCATCACAGAGCCGTCGTCAGAATCAACGAAGAAGCGATACACGCCCGTCTCCGGAACATCGATGAAACCTTGGAACACAAGACCGAAGTTCTCTTCGCGCGGTTTGACGGTGATGGACGGTTCCGGCGCTACGCCTTCGCCAACCTTTTTCGCTTTCAGAATCTCTGCGCAGGTTTTGATCGTCTCGGGAACCTCGTATGCGGCAAAGCGCAGCCCTAGATCTGCCTTCAGCGTTTGCACGGCTGTCACAGGAACAAGCGCTTCAAATCGGCGCGCAATCGTGCGCGTCACCGCGCGATCACCAAGGAATCCGCGGGCCTTCACGGTCGCGGTTTGCGAGAGCGTGATTGGTGTTCCAGCTGGCGTACTTGACGCGACTGGTTCACTTCCATCCGTGGTGTAACGGTATGTCACCTTCGACGCTGGCTGCTTCACATCGACTTCGAGTGAGCCTGTAAAGCGATCGTCGGCTGCGACGATCTCTGGCAACGCAGCAACGGCGAGCGGTTCCGCAAGATCAACAGCGACCACGGTTGCGATTGGGTTGAGCGGTTTGACTGACAAGTTGAACACGATCGAGTCGCCAGCGCGCTCCGACGGCCACAGATTGCGCGTGCGTTGTCCGAGGATTTGCACGGCGCGCGGCTCACTCAAGAGGCCCGACAGTCGCAACTTGCCATCCGTGGGCCAGTCGAAGACATGCAAGTACAGACGGTCGCTTCCATCTTCGTTTTTCGCGCGCGTGATGCGGCCCCACGACGGCGGTTCAGGGAACGGATTCGCCTGTGTGTTGTAGATCGCGCGACTATTCGTCTTCATCCACGCGCCCATCGCGGCAAGTCGCTCGACACTCGCGCTTGGAATCTCGCCTTCGCCGGTCGGTCCAACATTCAAGAGGAAGTTACCGCCCTTCGACGCGATGTCGATCAACTTGCGCACCAAGTCTTCGGTCGACTTCCAGTTCTGGTCGTACTTCTTGTAGCCCCATGTGTCGTTCATGGTCATGCAAGTTTCCCAATCAACGCCCGCTGGTAAACCCGTCGCGGGGATTTGCTGTTCAGGCGTGCCGTAATCGCCGCGGTAATCGCCTTCGCGCGTGATCCCTTCCATGCCCGATCGACCTGTATCGACGCGATTGTTGATGATGATGTCGGCATCAAGCGCGCGGCAATAGTCGTAGAGATCCTTGCCCATTTCGTGGGTCCATGTGCCTTCCCATTCGCCGTCAAACCACAGAATGCCAACATCGCCGTACTTGCCCGAGGTCAACTCCTTGAGTTGACCCTTCATGTACGCGATGTAGCGCTGGTAGTCGGCGCCGTCGGTCGAGCGCGTGTCCCACGCGCGACGCGGCAAGTAATCGGGATGGTGCCAATCCATGATCGAGTGGTAGAAGCACAAGCGAATACCCGCGGCTGTGCACGCGTCTGCAAGTTCCTTCAGCGGATCACGCGGCGCGAACGGCGAATTCGCAACATCCCAATCGGTGAGCGCCGAATCCCACAAACAGAAGCCATCGTGGTGCTTCGAAGTGATGACGATGTATTTCATCCCCGCGTTCTTCGCGATCTCAACCCACGCCTTCGCATCAAACTTCACAGGGTTGAATTGCTTCTGCAGAACGGCGTAATCCTCGGGCTTGATCTGCGCGTTCGACAAGAGCCATTCGCCGATACCGGGCACGCGCTTGCCGTTCCACTCACCAGCCGCGGTTGCGTAGAGACCCCAGTGAATGAACATGCCGAACTTCGCATCGCGAAACCACCGCATGCGCGCGTCATGTTGTTCGGGCGTTTCGTTGACGAGATTGACGCCTCCGTAGCGGGGAAGTTCTTGCTGCGCAGTCGCTGGGGCTGTGAGCGAGGCACAGAGAAGCGCGAGCGAAACAGGAGAGACGAACAAGATTTCTCGAAGCAGCTGGTTGCGCATGGCGCGCATGGTACGGGCCGCGTTCGGCGGCTACCTTGCTGCGATGTCGACCGCGAAGGATCTTGTCAAAACCGAGCGCCGCATCTTCGTGACGGCGGACACGCACTTTCACCACGCCGAGGCGCTCTCGATTTTCGGTCGGCCGTTTGCGTCGGTCGATGCCATGGATGACGCCATGATTGCGGCGATCAACGAAGTCGTTGGTCCGAAGGATGTCCTTGTCCATCTCGGCGACTTCATGGTGAAAGGCGGCGGGCGCGCGTGGGACGAGACCGAACTTGCGCACGCCGAACGACTGCGCGATCGCATCGCGTGTCAGCGGATCTATCTCCTGCGCGGCAATCACGACCCGCAGGGCGAGAAACGCTTCGACAAACTCTTTGAGTCGGTTGACGACATCATCAGCGCGCGGGGTATGGCGGGCATCGACGAGCGCATCGTGATGTTTCATTACCCAATCGATCAATGGCAAGGGCGGCCAAACGGCGGCTTTCACCTGCACGGACATGTGCACGGACACGGCATGAAAGTCGCGCGCCGCCACGATGTCGGCGTGGACGCGCGCGAGAATGTCATGCGCCCGCGCGCGCTGGTCGACCTCATTGCAACGCTACGCGCCGAGCCGCCGACCGGTTTCGTGCGCGCGTGAGTCGCACTTTGCATGAGACGAGGAAAGGGCCGGAAGTCGGACTTTGTGAATCCGACTTCCGACCGCGGTGTCTTGTTGCCGGAACTCATGTCACGGACACACGCCCCACGATGACAGCAAGATCCCAAGATCTGCACCGTCCGCGACACCATCGCAATTGAGGTCACCCGCGCCTGTCGCCCAACCCGAGAGTATGAGCGCGACATCGCTCGCGCTCACGACGCCGTCGCCATCGAGATCCGCAGGGCAAGCGCTGTGCACCACCGTGTGGCGATATCCCGCAGAAATCCCCGCGATCGTGGGCAAGCCTACCGGCACAGTCGATTGCCCCGACGCGTTGTCGCCCCAACACACAACTGTTCCCGCTGCAGTAAGCGCAACCGAGTGCACGCCGCCGGCAGCGACCGCTGTGACGCCGGTAAGCCCAACAGGCACATTGCACTGACCGAGTGCGTTGTCGCCCCATGCGAGCACATTGCCGGCAGCATCGAACGCCAACGAATGCGCGAATCCAGCAGCAATGCCTTGCATGAACAGCGGCGTAACACCCGTTTGTCCAGCAACATTGCTTCCCCAGCCATACACGCGGCCGTTCGCATCGATCGCAAGCGTGTGATAGCCGCCTGCGCTCACGCCAACCATTGTTGGAAGCGTTGCGGGAACCGTGCATTGTCCGCGACTATTGTCGCCCCAACACACGACGCCCGTGCTCGTGAGCGCGGCCGTGTGGAATCCGCCGGCAGAGAGTGTGAAGGCCACGCCCACTCCAAGGGGTACATTCAGTTGGCCGTACGAGTTGTCGCCCCAACAGGCGATGCTCCCGTTCCCGTCAATGCAAGCAGTGTGTATGCCGCCAGCGGACAGCGCGGTCGCGAGTGTCAGTGCCGGCGGAACATTGCACTGACCGAACGAGTTGTCGCCCCACAGCCGAATCGCGCCACACGAATGGAGCGCACCCGAATGCAGTCCGCCAGCGGTTGAACTTGTGATCGGGCCCATCACGGGAGGCGTGACCTGCCCAGCGCCGTTGTTTCCCCATGCAGAAACCTGCGCAGAAACAACCGAACTTGCGGCCGAACTCATCACACATACAAGCCCTACGCAAGTCAAAGAACGGTTCGATCCTGCCAACGCTGTCGGACGCGTCGCAACGCTCTTCCCCAGACTCTTCCAAGGACTCTTCTTCATGTAAACCTCCGGTAGAAGGCACAGCGGCATGCTGTGCGCACCAAGTCAGAGGCTTCAAAGAGCGAATCCGTACACAGGGCTAGAAATATTGGCGAAACCGCAGGGTCGCTACGGAAAACTGCACCCGAAGAGGGCGATCAATCGCGTCCGAACGCGCTTTGCAGTGCTTTGCGCACGGGCGCCCGTCGTACGCGAAGGAACGCACGGGCAGCGTCTTCCATGCGTGCCGCCGCCTCAAGACGCGCCAATCGCAGCGCGCTATCGATTGCGCCAACCAACGGGCTGCCTGCAAGCTGGGCGCGTGCGCGCATCATTTCTGCGTCGAGAAGTGCCAAGTCGCGATCCTCACCAAGTGCAGAAGCGAGGCGCCGTGCACGAAGGCGAACGCGCACGATCGCTTGCGGCGTGTTCTCGCCGAACGCGCGCAGTGTGATTGCAAGAAAGGACGCGCGTTTGCGACAGTCGTGCAATCGAGCCAAATCTGCAGCGTCGCTGGCGGTGGCAAGTGTGTCTGCAAGTTCGGCGCGACACGCCGTGAACTCGCGGAGCAGCACGCGCTCGCCGCGATCACTTTTATCGTCACGCGCAGGAAGTTGCGTGGTACCCGAGTGATTTGCGAGTCGCTCCACAGCATCTGCCGCAGCGCGCATCGTGCGCCGCGCACGCGCAATGGCGAGGTCAGAGTACTGTGACTCATCCTCGCGATCGAAATCACCAACGACCAAAGTTGCGAGCAGCACTGCACGCACAACTCTGCGCGATTCACTTTCTGCAAATCGCTCGGAGATGCGAACAATCGATCGTTGCAGCGCATCGCGATCGCGCAGCGGTCCCAAGATCTGATTGGTCTTTGCAGCAAACTCAATGGCCGCGTCAGCAGTTGCGCCAGAGCCGCTGCGGCACAGCGCAGTCAGCGCACGCACCGCTTTCAGTTCTTTGCGCGCATGTCGCACTGCTTCGCGACGCGCTTGTGATCCGGCTGGATGCATCGACGCGCGTTCGATGGAGTGTGTTGCAGCGTGCGCAGATACGCGTACCGCTGCGCGCAACTGGACCGCCGCGTCGAGTGTCGACGAGTCGTGTTCTTCGCGTGGTTCGTTCGTATCGTGCACGCTTGGACGATACCGCGACATCTCTTGAAGCGAATGCTCGCTGATGTGCATCGCGAGAACTTCGCGAAATCACGGGAACTTTGATACCTTCTCGGGCCTTGCGCAGCATTTCCACGCGCAGGAATCCGTCGTGCGAAGTTGCGCTGAAAAGTGAGTCACTATGTCGAATGAGAAGAACGCGTCCAACGAGAAGAAGGGCCAAGCTGCAGCCGCCCAAACTGCCATCACGCCAACCCGCGCGCAGGATTACCCAGAGTGGTATCAGCAGGTCGTGCGCGCTGCGGACCTCGCAGAGACCAGCGATGTGCGCGGTTGCATGGTGATCAAACCGTGGGGCTACGCATTGTGGGAGAACATCCAGCGCTCGCTAGACAAGATGTTCAAGGACACGGGCCACAAGAACGCGTATTTCCCGCTGTTCATTCCGCTCTCGTACTTTGAGAAGGAAGCTGAACATGTCGAAGGCTTTGCGAAAGAGTGCGCGGTTGTCACGCACCATCGTTTGAAGCCCGGCGTGAAAGCAGACGGGAAGCAAGGGTTGATTCCTGACGGTGAATTGCAAGAGCCGCTTGTCGTGCGCCCAACTTCTGAAACGATCATCGGCGCGAGTTTTGCGAAGTGGGTGCAGAGTTACCGCGATCTTCCGCTCCTCATCAATCAGTGGGCGAATGTTGTGCGTTGGGAAATGCGCACGCGTTTGTTCCTGCGCACCGCAGAGTTTTTGTGGCAAGAAGGTCACACCGCGCACGCGACAAGCGAAGAGGCGATGGACGAAACGCTCAAGATGCTTGAGGTCTATGCAGATTTCGCAGAGAACTGGATGGCAATGCCTGTCGTGAAAGGTGAGAAGACTGAAGGCGAGCGATTCCCGGGCGCCGTGAACACCTATTGCATCGAAGCGATGATGCAAGATCGCAAAGCGCTACAAGCAGGAACTTCCCACTTCCTTGGTCAGAACTTTGCGCACGCGAGTGAAATCAAATTCAGCGATGCAGAAGGCAAAGTGTCGTATGCGTGGACAACATCGTGGGGCGTGTCGACTCGGCTCATCGGCGGCATGATCATGACGCACGCTGACGACGATGGCATGGTGCTTCCACCACGCCTGGCACCGTCACATGTGGTCATCATTCCTGTGACGCACAAGCCGGAAACTGCGCAAGCGGTACTCGACTACTGCAACAAACTTGCCGCGGATTTGCGCAAGATTCCGTACTTCGGACGCACGATCGAAGTGGAAGTGGACAACCGCGATATTCGCGGCGGCGACAAGACTTGGCAGTGGATCAAGAAGGGAATTCCTGTGCGCGTGGAGGTTGGCCCGCGCGACATGGAGCAAGACTCCGTGTTCATGGCGCGTCGCGATCGCGGCCACAAGGAGAAGCAAAGCGTCAAGCGCGACGAGTTTGTTGCGACCATTCACGCAGTACTTGAAGAGATGCAAGGAACCCTGTTTGCGCGCGCGAAGGCGCATCGCGAGCAGAACACAATGCGCATCGATTCGCGGGCGGAGTTTGAGGCGTTCTTCGGCGCGCGGAATGAGGTCGAGGCGAATGAGTCAGGCGGCGGTGCGGTGAAGGGCGGTTTTGCGTTGGTGCATTACGCGCCCGATCGCAAGATTGAGGACGAACTCAAGACGAAGTTCGCTGTGACATGTCGGTGCATTCCGCTTGAAGGTGCCGAGGAGCCAGGCACCTGCATCTTCACGGGGAAGCCGACAACCCGCCGCGCGATCTTTGCGAAGTCGTACTAGGTTTGAGCGCTCGCGACGTGGTTTGAGCGCTCGCGACTGGCGGGCTGCTGCAGCTGCGCTTCAGGTGCCCGCTTTCGCTCGCTTTCGTCGGCCTCGCCGCGAGTAAATCGCGGCGGGCCGAGATGGGTTGTTCTAGCGCTC
>Ga0172372_10013219_pt1 | contig 10254 bp, 7 predicted proteins | sample LakKiv5m_2_FD_114544 | JGI IMG/M metagenome (GOLD analysis project Ga0172372, IMG submission 114544) | Freshwater microbial communities from Kabuno Bay, South-Kivu, Congo - kab_092012_9.5m | ecosystem: Environmental > Aquatic > Freshwater > Lake | place: Democratic Republic of the Congo... | reverse complement strand
TGCAGATAAGGCGTGGACTGTTCCGTGTGACGGGTGCCGATCTTGTTGCAGGCGCAGTACCAGCAGACCGTTCGGCAGAAAGGGATATGGACATAAAGTCCAAGCGGTGAGCCGGTGCGCCCGCGACGGGCGCGAAGTTCGGCTGCCAGGTCTCGCCCGCCTATACCCGGGTGGAAACGATCGGCAGTGGGATACGACGTGTAGCGTGGACCGCGTCCGCCAAATCGTTCGAGCAGCGTCTCGTCAATCTCGAGCGCGGCGGTGGAGCAGCCGGTAGCGGCGCCCTTCCGGTTCGGGCCGCACCCCCCGCAACAGGAGGAGGTGCACGGGGCGGATAGGGCTTGCGGGGCGTCAAGATCAGGCACGCTGACTCCATGGTCGAGTTTGACTGGAATCTAAGGGCGCCATTGAATCGCCTGCTTGATCATGCGCAAGGTCTCGCGCCGGGGGTGGGATAATCGTGCGCTACCGTGGCGCCAGAACGCCGCCAGAGAATGCCATCAACCATGTTCACAGCTTCCACTCTCGGTCGATTCATTTTTGCTGCGCTGGCGGCGCTTTGCATAGCGCTCATCGGGTTTGCGCCCATGGGTGCCCGGGCGGCACCGGTGCGTGTGGACGCAGTCGAGGTGGAACTGATCGCGCCCGTCAGTGCGCTTCGCGCGGGTCGTGCCGAGTGGGTGGGCCTACGCATTGTTCACGACCCGCACTGGCACACCTACTGGCGCAATCCGGGCGATTCCGGCCTTGCCACCACGCTCGAATGGCAGCTTCCATCGGGATTTTCAGCGGGGGCGCTGCAGTGGCCGATCCCGTCGCGTTTTCTGATTGCACCGCTTGCCAGCTACGGCTACGAGGACGAAGTCGTGCTGCCCGTGCGCCTACAGGTACCAGAGGGTGCAGCGGGCACACGCGTGCGGCTTGAGGCCCGCGCCACCTGGCTGATGTGCAGGGATGTGTGCATTCCGGGCGAGGCCTCGCTGAGTCTTGATGCTCCGGTGGTCGCCGCGGGTGCCGACGCTGCGCCTTCGATTCATGCGGCGCGCTTCAAGCAGGTGCTGGCTGCGCTGCCTGAGCCTGCGCGCGAACTGCCTGTTGCTGTGGGTGCGGAGTCGCTCTCGATCAGGCTGGATGGCCTGACACCCGAGCCTGTGCTGTCCATGCCCAGAATCGAATTCTTCCCATACGCAGAGACCGGTCTTCAGCACGCTGCGCCTCAGCGTATTCACGCCGCGCCCAGCGCGCCTGAGCGGCCAGCCCGGATCGAACTTTCCCTGAGTGATGATGGCAAATCGCAGGTCCGAACAGATCCTGGAGAGGCCGCGAAAATCCTGGGCGCCGGCGTGCTGGTCGTGGGTGCTCAGTCGTTTGAAGTGATGCCGCGTGCGGAGCCGTATGCCGCACCGGGTGTGGAACTCGCCCGGCTCGAAGCAAAGCCCGTGGTGCTGCCGCAGCAGGGCGGGGGCGCCACGGCACGGGCCGGCGGTGCAGGGGGGCTGTTCTCCGTCATCGGGCTGGGCTCATCGAGCGGTGCGATGTCAGGGGCGTCCTCTGCGGGGCGCGCCGGGGCGGGCCAGGCAGGCGCTTCGGCAGATCGCGCACTCGTTCTGATGCTGGTCTTCGCTGCGCTGGGGGGCCTCATTCTCAATCTGATGCCCTGCGTGTTCCCGGTCATTGGCCTCAAGGTGCTGGCGTTTGCCGAGCATGCCAATGATCCACCGGCCGGTCGGCTCGTGTTACCCGCCGGCCCCACACATGGGGCACGACGTTCTGCGCTGGCCTTCGCAGCCGGTGTGGTGCTGTCGTTCCTGCTCCTGGGGCTACTCATGCTCGCGCTCAAGGCGGCGGGCATTTCGGCGGGCTGGGGGTTTCAATTGCAATCGCCGGTGTTCGTGGCGGTGATGGCGCTTCTTTTCATAGCGATCGCCCTCAATCTGGCAGGCCTCTTTGAGGTGGGGGTTGGGCTGACCCGTCTGGGCCGATTTGATTCGGCCGCTCACGCGCCCCCCACTGCGTCGCGCCGCTTTCTCGCCAATTTCGGATCGGGTGCGCTGGCGGTGCTGGTTGCCACGCCCTGCACGGCACCGTTCATGGCGTCGGCGCTGGGGTTTACGTTGTCAAGCACTGCGCTGGAATCGCTTGCGGTGTTCGCGGCCATCGGCATCGGCATGGCGCTGCCCTATCTGCTGCTCGGCTGGTTTCCGGCCTGGCTACGCTGGCTGCCGCGCCCGGGGCGCTGGATGGAAAGCCTGCGACAGTTTCTCGCCTTTCCCATGCTTGCGACCTCGGCCTGGCTTGCCTGGGTGCTGGGTCAGCAGGCGGGTATCGATGCCGTGTTTGCACTGGCCGTGGCCGCGGTTCTCCTCGGTTTGAGTGGCTGGTTGCTCGGCCGATTCGTTCAGGTACGAGGCTGGGCGCAGGCGCGGTTTGCCGCGCTGGCCGCAGCCGCTACGCTGATTGGAGCGGTCTGGTTGGCGCTGAATTACGCAGCCGACTCAAGGCCGCTGGCTGTGCCCTTGTCTGCCGATACACCTGCGGGCGCGGTGCGCGAGGCGGGCGCCTGGGAGGCCTGGACGCCGCAGCGGGTGCAGCAGGCGATCGCCGAGGGGCGCCCTGTGTTCGTGGATTTCACCGCGGCGTGGTGCGTCAGCTGCCAGGCCAACAAGAAGCTCGCTCTCGATCGCGAGGCGGTGGTTGCGCAGATGGCGCGTGCCAATGTGCTGAGGCTGCGCGCCGACTGGACCCAGCGCGACCCTGCCATCACCGCCGAACTGGCGCGGCATGGGCGTAACGGCGTGCCGCTCTATCTGCTCTATGACACGGCCAGTCGGGCACCCCGAGTGCTCCCCGAACTGCTCACGGTCGGTCTCGTGACCGAAGCGCTGGCCACGCTTCCACCCAGACGATAAGCGCCGCGCTCCGGTTTCGCGGAACGGTCGTTTTGCGCGAGCCTTGATTCCCGACTAGACTCAAGGGGCTTCGGTGCCGCGCGTGGAGTCTTCACGCGTGGTTAAACGGGAAACAGGGAGCGCGTCGCGCTGCACGCGACAAGCCAACCTGTGCTGCCCCCGCAACGGTAAGCAGTGACGCGGTTCGGAAACGGACCGCCGGTGTACCACGCAGCCACTGGGTCATTGATTGGGCGCTACCGCCTGACGATCCCGGGAAGGCGGTCCGCCGACCCTGAGTGCATCCACTCAGGACCCCTGCCAGCCCGGATACCGGCCGAAGAGGCGGGCCCGCGTTTTCCGCGCGGGCTCATTTCACGAACCGGATCCCGCGGTGGGCGGGAGGGTTGGAGTCTGTCATGTCCGTCTACTTTGTCCGCATGCCGCGGCGGGCCGCTGGCCGTCGCAATGCATCCCCTTTTTTATTCTCCATGGCCCTGGGTCTTGCAATGTCCGCTGGACACTCTGGTGTCTTTGGCCAGTCCACCGGGCGCCTCGATCCCGTTGTCGTGATGGCCAGTCGGTTTGGCGACCCGCTGCTCGCCACCACCTCAAACGTCACCGTTCTCACCCGTGAGGACATTGAAGCGTCGGGCGCTCAGACCGTGCCCGATGTGTTGCGCTTGCTTGCAGGGGTCGACGTCCGGCCGCTTTACGGATCGATGGCCACCGACACCTCGGTGGATATGCGCGGCTTTGGCGAGGGCGCGAACCTGCGCACCCTCGTTCTTCTCGACGGGTTGCGACTCAATCCGCTCGATACCGATTCGGTCGATTGGGGGCTGGTACCGCTGGACGCGATCGATCGCATCGAAGTGATGTCAGGAAGCGGCGCGGTGCTCTACGGTGACAACGCGGTGGGCGGCGTGATCAACATCATCACTGATCCGCAACGCACCGGAACCAGCGTGCAGACAGGCGTGGGCAGCAAGCACTCGGGTCTGCTCTCTGCGAGAACGTCCCGGCGCTCAGGCGATCTGTCGGCATCGCTTTCCGTGGCGCGACAGACCGCGGACGGTTGGCGGGAGAACAACCGTCAGGCGCGTTCGTCGGCTTCGCTCCGCGTGGCGCAGTCGCTCGACAAGGGAGAAATGTTTCTTGCCCTCGGGGCATCGGAAACCCGGGCGGGGCTCCCTGGCTATCTGACGCGTGAGCAATACCTTCTGAATCCGCGTCAACCGGAAACGCGCGACAGTTTTTTTGAGCGCGCTGCTTTTTATGCGCGGCCTGGGTTGCGTTGGAGACTTGACGATTCACTTGAATTTGCGATGGAGGCGGGGCTCGCTGAATTGCGCAAGTCGGCGTGGTTTTCCAGCTTTTCCAATGAAGGGTCTGACGAGCGAAAAACGCAGTCCACCTCTCTTACGCCCCGCCTGCAGTGGCGTCATGGGCTGGCGAGCCTGCCCAGCAGGACCATCATTGGCATGGATCGTTACGACGGAGACCTGCGTAACGACAAGGCCGATCATGTGGCAGGGCCGGTTGTTCGATCAGTTCGTATCGGCCAGATGAGCGAGGCGCTCTACCTGCAGAACCAGACAACGCTTGCCTCGGGCCTTGTATTGACGCTTGGCGGCAGGCATCAGATTCATGATCAATCAGTGCACGACAGCCTGGGGCAAGCCGTGGCGCAGCGTTATGCGCGGCATATCGGCGACGTGGGCCTCTCCTGGCGAGTCGCACCCGCCCTGAGGTTGTTTTCGCGCGCGGGGTCGAGTTTCCGGTTTCCAAGCCTCGATGAGCTGACCACGCTCAAGTACGACCCCGATCCGCCCTATGCATCCAGGACCGGTTTTGTCACGCAGCCGGTGCGGCCCGAGCGGGGGGCGTTTGCGGATCTGGGCGGGCAGTGGCGAGGAGGGGGCGTCGATGTCATGGCAACGGTCTACCGGCTCGACATGGTGGATGAGATCACCTACAACCCGCTCTCGCTGGAAAACGAAAACATGGCGAAGACCCGCCGCCTGGGTGTTGATCTCGTGTCGAAGTGGGACGTGTCCAGAAACTGGCGAGTTCAGGGTGGGCTCGCGATCACCCGCGCCACCTTTAGCGAGGGCGCCGATCGGGGAAACCGGGTTCCGCTGGTCCCTCGGCAGAAGCTCACCGCAGGCATCACCCATCTGCCGGTTCAGACGGTGTCCTTGTCGGTATTTGCCGTGCGCGTCTCGGATCGTTATGCAGGGGGTGACACGGCCAATTCCGAAGCTGTGTTGAACGCCTACACCACGTTTGACCTCGTCGGGAGCTGGCAGTCCGGGGGCTGGACGTGGCGCGGCCGGGTCGCTAACGTCACCGATAGGCGGTATTCCCCGAATGGATGGGCCGGGTTCGGTTATAGCGGGTTTTATCCGGCCGATGGGCGCACCCTGTTTGTCGATCTTCGTCGCGATCTATGACGGTAGCGGTCTGCAGGCCGGGATCAAAATGATTCGACTGATGGCAGCGTTCACCGTGCTTGGGTTGATTGGATCGACCCAGGCCTCATCAGTGCAGCCCGGCTTGACACTCGGTGCGGAGGTGCAGGCCGCTCGCGAATCCTCTGGGGTCTCCAACCGGCGCGCCCATCCTGGGGGGATTCGGGATGACCGTGGCAGGCCCCTGCCTGCAGAGGCACGAGCGCGCCGAATCGTTGCTCTTGCGCCGCATCTCACCGATCTGGTGATCGCACTCGGCGCGGTCGACCGCCTGGTTGCCATCGATCGTCACAGCGATGCGCCGCAGATGAATCCCGCTTTGCCGCGTCTTGCGTCCCATCCGGCTATTGACCCCGAACGGGTGCTTGCGCTCAAGCCTGATCTGGTGCTGCTCTGGGGGGAGGGGCTTGCCGCGGGCACACTCGCCAGGCTGGAGGCGCTGGGGCTTCGGGTATTCGTGTCGCAACCCCGTACGCTTGACGATGTGGCGGACTCGCTTGAGCGGATCGGCGCGCTGGTCGATAGCGAGTCTGCTCCGCAGGCGCTCGCCGCCTCGTTTCGCACGCGTCTGGCCGCAATCACGGCCCGCCATTCACGAACTGCTGAGATTCCGGTCTTTGTGCAGATATGGGAGTCGCCGCTGATCACCCTGGGGGCGCGTTCGGTCATGGCGGACGCTCTGCGCCGCTGCGGGGTTCGCAATGTATTGGCGGTGCCCGATGCCGGCTCGCAGCGCGTCTCGCCTGAGGCCGTGCTTGCGGCTGCGCCCAGGCTCATCCTGTCCACCGTGCAGGGGTCCACCGATTTGCGCTGGCGGCAGCTCGGGCTGGCGGGCAATCACCCGAACGCTGCCCGCTTCATTCGACTCGATGAGGCCGCGCTGGAGCGGCCCTCACCGCCGGTTCTTGAATCACTCGCCAGAGTTTGCTCGGTGATTGATGAGGCCGTGCCGCGCGCGCCTTGAGCAGGCGTCGCAGTGCTTCCACCGCTGCACCGAGCGCCGCTTAGCGTCCGGGGGGCTTCTGCGACGGTCCGCTACGGTCAGCGTCCTGCCCCGTCTGCTGACTGCCCGCCCGGGCCGGATCAGTCACAAATGCGAGAGTTTGGATGCCGGCCTGCTGCGCGGCCGACATGATTTCGGCAATCGTCTGATAGCGCGTGTTGCGATCGGCTCTCAGATGCACAGCCGGCTGCGGTTGAGCCGATGCAGCCTCGCGAAGCTTCAATTCCAGCGCGTTCTGGTCGACGATGGGATCGTTGTTCCAGTGAATCACACCGCTCGCTGGAATCGAGATGGTGACGGTTGCCGGCGTCTCAGAACTTGCCGCTGCCCGAGCATCGGGCAGGTCAAGCCGGATTGAATGCGTGATGAACGGAGCAGTGATGATGAAAATCACCAGCAGTACAAGCATCACGTCGACCAGCGGCGTGGTGTTGATTTCAGCCATGGGCTGCTGCGAGCCGCGCTGTTCAAAGCCTCCGAATGCCATGGTGCGCCCTGGTTCCCGTCAGCTACCCACGCGCTGTGTAGCGGCGAGTGTTGATGGCGAACCGCGGTCCAGCGGGTCCTGAGGTGACTCGCCGATGACGCGCGTTCCAGTGGTGAGAAGCGCGAGCAGGTCATGCGCAAACCCGTCGAGTTCGGCGAGCGCCACCCGGTTGACGCGGGTGAATCCGTTATAGGCAAGAACTGCCGGTATTGCGACGGCCAGCCCGGCTGCGGTCATGACCAGCGCCTCACCGACTGGGCCGGCGATCCGGTCGATCTGAACCTGTCCGCTCGAGGCGATTGCAATCAGGGCGTGATAAATCCCCCACACCGTGCCAAACAGGCCGATGAAGGGAGCGGTGCTGCCAATCGATGCCAGGAGGGTGAGGCCTGCTTCGAGCCGTGCCGAGGTGCGATTGATTTCCTGTCTGAGCGTGCGGGTGATGAGCTCACTTCGATCGACCGATGCGGCAAGAACGCCCCGAAGCTCGGTATGAGCGGCCTGAAACGCGCGCTCGGCAAGCGGCGTGAATGCACGCTCGGTGTCGGCCCTGGCGAGGACGCGGAGCGCGGCATCTTCGTCAGCTGCATTCCAGAAGCCCTCGAGCGCCACCCGGGCACCGCTTCGCAGGCGCCACGCGCTCCAGGCTTTGGAAAGGATCAGATACCAACTGATGAGCGACATTGCGAGAAGCAGCCAGGCCACAGAATGCGTGACCGCATCGCCCGCCTCCCAGAAATGCATCAGGCCCAGGGTAGGTGAAGAAGGGTTCATGTTTGCAGGGTCGGTCTCTGAGCGTTGCTGAAAGGGGTGGGATGGAAATCGGTCATTGATCGATCCGGAATGACCAGAGCCAGTCGTGATACCAACCGGCCGCGGGTTGCCCGTCGATGGATGCTGGCGTGAATCGCCATTTTTTCACGGTTTCGATGGCGGCGGCGTCGAGGCGGGGTGAACCGCTGGAAAGCGCCACGCGAACCTCGGTCACGTGCCCGTGTTCATCGATGTGAACCGATAGCCGCACGTCGCCCTCCTCCCGTAGCCGGCGCGCACCGGGGGGGTAGGGAGGCGGCGTATTGCCTGACCAGTTCGCGTCCACGCGTGGACCAGTCTGACGTGTGGACGCGGCCGTTGGGGGGCTGCTCGCCGTGGCGGTGCTGCCGGAGAGCGCCGCTGGAACGGGGGGTATCAGAGGTGGCGGCGCCGTTGCTCTCTCCGGTTGCTCGGGTGCGGTCTCCTGGGGTGCAGGTTCGCTGGCGGAGGCCAGGACGGCCGGTGCGCTGGATTCCTGCGGAGCGACGACCGGGGGCGTTGGCTGGGCGGCTCGGACAGGCGAAGGGGGTGGCTTGGGTCGCGCGTCCGCGGGGCGGGGAGGCGGCGGCGCGGGAGGAGGCGGCGCGGGAGGAGGCGGCGCGGGAGGAGGCGGCGCGGGAGGAGGCGGCGCGGGAGGCGGCGGCGCGGGAGGCGGCGGCGCGGGAGGCGGTGGCGCGGGAGGCGGTGGCGCGGGAGGCGGTGGCGCGGGAGGCGGCTCAGCGGGCTCGACCCGCGGGGGCACGGGTTCCGGCGCAGCGAGCGCCACCATCGTCATCTGCACAGGCGCAGGCGGCCGGGCCGGCTCAAAGCGAGCCATGACGGCGATCAGTGCACCGTGGAGGGCGACCACCGCCAGCGCGATCAGCCAGTATCTTGGGTTCATGCTAGCGTGCATCGTTCACGATTATTCCAGAGCAAACGATGTCCCTTGCCTCCGGCCGTCTGCTGCCCCGGCTGTCCATCCTCCTGGCAGCGGGTCTGCTCGCCGCCTGCGCGTCGCTACCGCGAGGCGATGGTGCCAACCCCCTGGCCCAGGCCCCGTCGGCCGACGTCCCGTTGGTCGAGGCCCGCCTGGTCGACGCCATGGCCGCAGCCGACATCGTGCTGCTGGGCGAACTGCACGATAACGCCGCACAACACCGTCTGCGCCTTCAGTGGCTGCGCGCCCTGGCTGATCGCACGTCGGTCACGCTCGTACTCGAGCACCTGGATGCCGACGCGCAACCCCGTCTCGACCAGGCGCGGCAGGCGCAGGACACCCGCCTGCCGCTCGACACACGCGCCCGCCAACTCGCCGAGGCAGCCGGCTTTCGGTTCGATGGATGGGATTGGTCGCTGATCGGGCCCGTTGTCGAATTCGCTCTCGAGAAAAACCTGCCTATCCGGGCTGCCAATCTCTCGTCGCGCGAGGCCTACTCGATTGCGCGCGGCGAGCCCCATGCCCTCAGTGACATGGTGCCGGCCGGATGGACGCCCGAAATTGAGCAACGCATGGCGCTGCTGATCCGGGAGGGCCATTGTGGACTGCTGCCCGAAACCATGATTCCCGCCATGGTGCGCGCCCAGCGAGCTCGCGACGCCCGTATTGCCCAGGTGATCCTTCAGGCGCGGGCGGGCGGTCGACGTCCGGTGCTGCTTGCGGGAAACGGCCATGTCCGGACCGACCTGGGCGTGCCGCTTCATTTGAGAGACAGCGTGAGACCGGAAACTGTGTTCGCGGTCGGTTTGCTCGAAGCGCCGCCTTCGCCTGGCGAGGGACACTTTGATGCGGTGCGAATCACCGAGGCGCACGAGCGCGCCGACCCCTGCGAAGCGCTCCGAAAGCGGTTCGGCGCTGCAAAGTAACCCAGCTGGGTGTGCCCGGGTAGAGGGCATGACGCCCGGTTTCAAAGCGCCCCGCACCCCGGCGGTGCAAAGCCTACTCGATGCCGAGTACCGCCTGCATGTCGTAAAGCCCGTTGGCGCGATCGCTCAGAAACCGGCAGGCGCGAAGCGCGCCATGCGCATAGGTCACCCGACTCGCCGAGCGGTGGGTGATTTCGATCCGCTCGCCCGTGCCCGCAAACAGCACCGTATGGTCACCCACGATGTCGCCACCGCGAACTGTTGCAAAGCCGATGGTGGATGGGTCGCGTTCGCCGGTGACGCCTTCACGGCCATATACCGCAACCTTGGAGAGATCTCGGCCAAGCGCTGACGCCACCACTTCGCCCATCCGCAACGCCGTGCCCGAGGGGGCATCCACCTTGTGCCGATGGTGCGCTTCAATGATCTCGATGTCGTAGCCGGTGTTCAGGATGCGGGCGGCCATCTCGAGCAGTTTGAGGGTGACGTTGACGCCTACGCTCATGTTTGGGGCGAAGACCACCGGAATCCGGGTTCCCGCGGCAGCGATGCGTGCCTTGCCTGCTGCATCAAAACCCGTTGTGCCAATGACTGCGCGCACCCCTCGCTCCTCGCAATGCGCGAGGTAGGCAAGCGTGCCCTCCGGGCGGGTGAAGTCGATCAGGTGGGTGGCCTGGGCAAGCGCTTCATAGGCGCTGCGGGTGATGCGAACGCCTGATTGCCTGCCAAGGAAGTCGGCGGCAT
>Ga0172372_10013216_pt1 | contig 10255 bp, 9 predicted proteins | sample LakKiv5m_2_FD_114544 | JGI IMG/M metagenome (GOLD analysis project Ga0172372, IMG submission 114544) | Freshwater microbial communities from Kabuno Bay, South-Kivu, Congo - kab_092012_9.5m | ecosystem: Environmental > Aquatic > Freshwater > Lake | place: Democratic Republic of the Congo... | reverse complement strand
ATAACGAATTGCTGCACCACCAGCCCCCAGCCTTCTGCACCAGACAAGGCCACCGGTGGTGGGGGCGGCAGCGTGGGCACCACCACCAGCGTCAGGAGGAGGGCCATCGCCACCCGAATGCGGATCGGGATCCTGTCGCTGCCAAGCAGGGGGTCGGCGGCCATCAGGCCGAGGATGCGCACCAGCGGCAGGCCGTAGAGGGTCACCAACAGGTCGATCTGCGCCGAGCTGAGCGCGCCCATCTCAGCCGATCAGGTTGGGAATGTCGGAGTAGAGCCGCCGGATGAAATCGACCATGAGGCTGATCATCCAGCTGCCCGCCAGCACCAGCGCAGCAAACGTGGCGATGAATTTGGGGATGAATGACAGCGTCTGCTCATTGATCTGCGTGGCCGCCTGCAGGATGCCGATCACCAGGCCCACCACCAGCGAGGTGAGCAGTGGCGGCGCCGAGATGTAGAGCATCAACTCCATGGCCTGACGGCCGATGTCCACCACGGTCTCGGGCGTCATCATGTCTGGAAGCTCGACACCAGAGACCCGATCAGCAGCGACCAGCCGTCGACCAACACAAACAGCATCAGCTTGAACGGCAGCGACACCACCTGCGGCGAGAGCATGACCATGCCCAGCGACATCAGCACGCTGGCCACCACCATGTCGATGATGATGAATGGAATAAAGATGATGAAGCCGATCTGGAAGGCTGTCTTGAGCTCCGAGATCACATAAGCCGGCACCAGTACCTTGAACGGGACTGCGTCGGCGGCCTCGGGCTTGGCCTCGCCGGCGAGCGAGACGAACAGCGCGATGTCGCTCTCCCGCGTCTGCTTGAGCATGAACTTGCGAAACGGCTCAGCGCCGGTTGAGAGGGCCTGCTCAAAGCCGATCTGGTCTTTGGTGTAGGGCACATAGGCATCGGTGTAAGCGCGATCGAACACCGGCGCCATGATGAAAAACGTCAAAAACAGCGAGAGGCCGATGACCACCTGTCCAGGTGGAATGGTCGGTGTGCCGAGCGCCTGGCGCGTGAGTGACAGCACGATGACGATGCGTGTAAACGACGTCATCATCAGCACCGCGGCTGGCAAGAAGCCGAGCAGCGTGAGGATCAGCAGCGTCTGCACACTGATCGAGTAATTGGTAGTACCGCCCGGTCCGGGTGATGCAGTGAGAGCGTTGAGCACTGGCTCGGCGGCCAGCGCAGCCCCCGCGATGCCGGCCAGACCCAGCAGGGCGGCGATCTGGAGTGCGCGCATCATCGCGGCTGCTTGAGCGCGTCGAACAGCCGCGACGCAAAGGCGGCGGGAGCGGTACGGTCGGCTTCGTTGAGTGTGCCGCGCGGCCGCGACTGCAGCAGACTCACCGTGCCAGGCGCCACACCGAGCACGAGCCAGTCGTCGCCCACCTCGACCACCACGATGTTCTCGCGCGGGCCCACTGCCGCGCTGGCGATGATCTTGACCACGCCGCCGGCACTGCCTTGTCCGATGCGCAGCCGGCGCATCAGCCAGAGTGTGCCCACCAGCAGCGCCAGAACCAGCGCCAGCGAGATCACCATCTGCAGAAGGGCGGAGCCGGTCTCAGGCGGCGCGGCGTAGGCCACGGTATGCCTACTTCAGCGAGAGACGGCGCATGCGCTCGGCCGGCGTGATGATGTCGGTGAGGCGGATGCCGAACTTGTCGTTCACCACCACGACCTCGCCTTGCGCGATCAAGCAACCGTTGACCAGCACGTCCATCGGCTCGCCAGCCAAACCATCGAGCTCCACCACCGACCCCTGCGCCAGTTGCAGGAGGCTGCGGATCGGCAGCTTGGTGCGGCCCAGCTCGACGGTGACTTGTACCGGGATATCGAGGATCAGGCCGATGCGTTCATCTTCGACGCCTTCGCCTGCGGGCTCGGACAAGGCGACCTCGCCAACGTTCTGCTCAGCCATTGCGGCAGCCCAGTCATCGGCCGAGATCGAATCTTCGGCCAGCTCTGCTTCGCCCTTCTTTGCCATGGTCAGCCCTTGTCATCGTCCCGTTGCGGCAGCTCGTCAACGCGCACCGCATAGTGGCCGCGGCTATTGCCGACCTTGCCAGACAGGAACGGCACGCCGTCGATCTTGCCCGAAACCTTCGCGGGCGCCTCGAGAGGAATCATGTCCCCAACCTGCAGCGCGAGCAACTGTCGGAAGGTCAATTCAAAGTCGCAAAGGTCGACCTTGATCTCCACCTCGGCGTCCTTGACCTGATCGCGCATCAGCGTGAGCCAGCGTTCATCGGCCGCCACGCGATCACCCTGCATGGTGCTGCAGAGTGGCTCGCGGATCGGCTCGATCATCGAATACGGCATACACACGTGGAAGTTGCCGCCGCCGTTGCCAAGCTCGATGTCGAAGGTGGTCACCACCACCACCTCGGTGGGCGTGGCGATGTTGACGAACTGCGTGTTCATCTCGGAGCGGATGAACTTGTGTTCGAGCTTGGCGACGGGTTCCCACGCCAGATCAAACGCCTTGAAGGCGATGTCGAGCATGCGTGCGATGACGCGTTGCTCGGTGGTGGTGAACTCGCGCCCCTCGACCCGCATGTGGATCTTGCCGGTGCCACCAAACAGCGTATCGACCACCTGGAACACCAGGTTGGGATCGAAGATGAATAGCGCCGTGCCATACAGCTCGGGCTGCAGCGACACCAGGTTGATATTGGTGGGCACCACCAGCTTGCGAATGAACTCGCTGTACTTCTCGATGCGCACCGGCCCCACCGAGATCTCGGCGCTGCGGCGCATGAAGTTGTAAAAGCCCAGGCGGATCTGCCGTGCGGCGCGCTCGTTGATCAGCTCGAGCCCCGGCATACGGCCGCGGACGATGCGCTCCTGCCGACCGATGTCGTAGGGGCGGATGCTGCTGTCGTCGACGACCGTCTGGACCTCTTCGGGGAGGTCACCGGTGACGCCCCTTAAAAGGGCGTCGACTTCATCCTGTGAGAGCGCCTGGTCGGACATGCGGACCTATTCATCAGCTTGTCACTGAACAATACACTGTAACTGCAGGCGAAATAAACAGATTTCTTACTGGATGATGAACTGGGTAAAGAATACGTCGGCGATCCCGGTGTCTTCGTCCTGGTCGATCAGCGCGTTAAGGTCGTCGCGCAGCTTCTGTGCGAGCCCGGTCTTGCCCTCGACGGTCGTGAGGGAATCGGGCGTCTGCGCCGAAAGCGTGATCAGGACCAGGTTTTTGACCTCGGGCAAGCGCGCCGAGAGCGCCGCTTGCGCCTCTGGTTCAGCGATCTTGAGCTCCAGGCTGCAGGCGAGGAAATGATCCTTGCCGGCGAGGTTCACCGTGAGGTTATCGAGCTTCATATAGACCGGCGGCAACTCTGGGCCGTCGTGCTTCTTTTTCTTTTTCTTTTTCTTCTTCTTTTCGCCGTCACCTTCACCGTCGCCATGGTCGCCAGCATCGGCTTCGTCGGCAGGCTCTGGTGCGGGCGGGTGCTCGCCGAGGGCAAAGAAAGCCCCGGCAGCGATGCCGAGGCCGAGCACGATACCAACCACCGCAATGATGATCAGTTTGAGCTTGCCCGACTTGGCGGGGGCGTCTGCTGCGCCTTCTGCAGCGTGTTTCTCTTCTGACATCTCGGTGGATCCTTGTAAGCGACTGCTGCCGCGATCACGCGGCGGATTGTGACGGTTGGGCGAGACCACGCCCAGATGCAATGACCAGTCGGCGTGCCGCTTCTACTGCGCTCAGCAGGCTGCCGCCATCGGCGGTGCCGGTTCCGGAAAGTGCCAGGGCCGTCCCGTGGTCGACCGACGTGCGGATGATAGGCAAGCCGAGCGTCATGTTCACGCCCTGGCCAAAACTTGCGCGTTTGAGCACTGGCAGCCCCTGGTCGTGGTACATGGCCAGCACGGCATCGGCATGGCCACACATCTCTTCTACAAACAGGGTATCGGCAGGGAACGGCCCTTCTGCAGCGATTCCTTCGCGGCGGGCCTGCTCCAGGGCCGGGATGATGGTGTCGAGCTCTTCACGTCCAAGGTGTCCGCCCTCGCCGGCATGGGGGTTGAGCCCCGTCACGAGGATGCGCGGCGTGGCGATGCCGAAGCGCTGCACGAGGTCGCCGTGGAGGATACGCAAGGTGCGCAGCAGCCCGTCGTGGGTGATCGCGGACGGCACCGCGCTGAGCGGCAGGTGGGTGGTGGCCAGTGCTAAGCGCAGGCCGCCGCCTTCCAGCAGCATGACGACGCCAGCCGACCGGGTGCGCTGCTCCAGATACTCGGTGTGCCCGCTAAAGTCGACGCCGCTGTCGCAGATCACGCCCTTGTGCAGTGGCGCCGTGACCATGGCATCAAACTCGCCGGCGAGGCAGCCGTCGATCGCGATGTCGAGGCTGCGCAGCACTGCGGCGGCGTTGCGCGGGTCGACACGGCCAGCCGCAACCGGTGCAGCGAGCGGGACGTCGATCACCTCGAGGCTGCCGTCGGCCGGTGCCGGACGGTCGGCGCGGTAGGCAACAAGGCTCGCGCCGATGCCACAGTGCGCGGCGCGGCTCTCCAGCAAGGCGTGGTTGCCGATCAGCACCAATCGCGCACCGTGGACACGCCCCGCCAGCGCGACGCAGATCTCCGGGCCGATCCCGGCGGGCTCGCCAGTGGTTATAGCCAACCGCATCAACTCTCCTCGAGCCGCAACTCGACGTAGGCGCTGTCGCGCAGCTGCCGCAGCCACTCATCGAAGGCCTCGTCGGCCTTGCGATTGCGGATGGCCTGACGCGCTTCGAGGCGCTCGCGCTCTTTGCTCACATCGGCCTCGCGGCGCTCGAGAACCTGTAGCAGGTGCCAGCCGAACGGGCTGCGCACCGGCTGCGACAGCTGCCCGACCGGCAGCGCTTCCATCGCCGCGGCGAACTCCGGCACCAGATCAGCCGCGGCCATCCAGCCCAACTCGCCGCCCGAGGCCGCCGAGCCATCTTGCGAGTGCTGTTTGGCCACTTCGCCAAAGGTTGCTGCGCCTTGATCGATGCGTTCACGCAGGTCGCGGACGCGGCGCTGCGCATCGGCATCGCTGACGATCTCGCTTGGCTTGACGAGGATGTGCCGCACCTTGTGCTGAATGATCATGACCTGTTTGCCGACGGCGCCGCGCAGATCGCGCAGTTTGACCACATGGAAGCCCGCGGAGCTGCGGGTCACCGCGCTGTGCTGCCCGACCTTGAGCTTGCCGACCATCTCGAGGAACAGGCTTGGCATGCGGTCGACGTTGCGCCAGCCCAGATCACCACCCTGCAGCGCATCGCCGGCTTCGGAATAAGTCGCCGCGACCTTGGCGAAATCCTCGCCGGCATCGAGTGCCGCCAGCGCCTTTTCGACCTTCTCTTTTTGCCGGCGGATCGCGTTGCCATCGGCATTCTTGTCGTCGACCCGCACCAGGATGTGCGAGGCCAGCCACTCGGTGCCAGCGCCAGATTCGCGCCGGCGCGTCAGGTACTCGTCGATCTCGCCCTCGCTCACCACCACCTTGCTCGCTACTTCGCGTTCGCGCAGACGGCTGAGCACGATCTCCTTGCGGATGTCCTCGCGGAAGCGATCGAAGCGGATGCCATCGCGGATGAGCGCGGTGCGGAACTGCTCGACAGTGAGCTTGTTGTCGTCGGCGATGCGGCCGACGGCGCGGTCGAGCTGGGTCTCGTCGACGCGGATGCCGTTCTCCTTGGCAAAGCTGAGCTGGATGCGCTGCAGCAGGATGGCCTCGAGCACCTGTTTTTCGAGGATGTTTCGCGGTGGCAGTGTCACGCCTTGCTTGCGCAATTGCTCGACGGCGATGGCGATGCGGTCCTCAAGCTCGAGCCGCGTGACGATCTCGCGGTTGACCAGCGCGACGATGCGGTTGAGCGGGATCGCATCGGGCTCCTCAGCCCTGCCGGTCGGCGCGTCTGCAGCATGTGCTGCTGGGGATGCGAGCAGCAGCCCGATGGTCAGCAGGGTTGCGATACGGAGGATCAGTGCAAACATTCGGGTCATTGGATCATGGCGTCGGTGGTGCGGTTCTGGTCCGGGGTTATGGTGCTGTAACCGCCGATATGACGATTGAGGATGGCGTTGTAGGTGGTCGGGTCAGTACCGGTAAGGCCGTTGAGTTCGAGCACGATAAATAGTGCGCGGGTCGTGGTGGTCGCACTGGTGGCGAGGTTCTGCACAACTGTGCGCACGCTCCAGCAGCTGCCGTAGTACTCAAGCCCGAACAGGCTCTCGGTGGAGCGACTCTCCAGTAACGAATAGTTGGTCCGCGCGAGAGCGTACAGGTTCGACGTGATCGGCCACTGCGTCGAGAAGTCCACTTGCTGCAGGCCAAGCTGTGCGTCGCTGATCTCACGGGCGTAGCGGTAGCCCACATTGATCACCTTGCCCATCTCGGGGTTGTAGCGCAGCGAGAACAGGCCGCGCTGAACTTCGGTGGTGTCGGTGTTGTACTGCACGCGAGTGATCAGGCTGGTGTCGCGGGTGATGCGGCCGCTGAACTCACCGAGCACGTCGGACACACCCTTTTGCGGTGCCGTCAGCGCTCCGGGCGGGGTCAGCGAACGATCGACGATGCTGCGGATGTCGTCCACCACCTTGAGGTCGGCCAAGGTGAAGCGCTGCGCCAGCGTGACCTTGGCGCGCTCGGTGCCCTGGCCGTCGATGTAGCGGGTGGTAAAGCCGGCAGTGACCTGGTTGGCATCGCCTATGCGGTCGTTGCCGACAAAGCGGTTGGCCGAGAAGATCTCGGCAAAATTGAAGTCGAAACGGCCAGTGTCGAACGCCGGCAACAGGGTCTGATCGCGGAATGGCGTGTAGGCATAGAACAGGCGCGGCTCGAAGGTTTGTATCGCGCCGTCATCGGATGCCTTGCGCTCAAAGGTCAGGCCGCTGTCCAGGCTGGCAGTGGGCACGCTCCGCGTGAAGGTGTCGTTGCTGGCGCTGGCGAGCGGGTCGAGCGAGTAGTAGGTCATGTGGTAGCCGACCTTGGGCTCGATGAAGCCCCAGGTGGTACGCAGCGGCACGCTCAGCGTCGGGTTGACGATGGTGCGGTTGCCCTCGCGGCGGGTCAGGCCAGGTTCTTGATAACGCAGCGAGTAGGCGGTGAAGTCGGCGAGCAGCTTGCCGTCGGCGAGGCCGGCAATGCGCTGTCCGCCACTAAAGCGGATGTTTGGCAGCGCTTGATAAGGCTGGATCACCGGGTTGTTCTGGTCCGGTTGCAGCACCTGGAACGAGCGGATCTGCGAGCTCAGATTCCAGCCGTCGCCGGCGTAGTCGAGCAGCGCAGACTGCGCAAGTACCCGTGTCGCGGTACCGCCGCGTACGCCGGGGACCGCGCCCGGATCGGTGCCGGGCCGGTTCCCCCCGATGGCTGATGCACCGGATGCGCCGATGGTGTTGCGCAAGTCGCGGAAATAAAAGTCATCTGACACCTGCTGATAGTCGATCAGGCCAGACAAGCGTTCTGAGAAGCTCTGACGGTGGTCAAAGGCCAGCGCCCACCGGTGATCGCCGAATTGCCGATCGTCCGGCACATACTCCGCCCGCGCCTCGCCGCCGAACCCCTCTTGCAGATAGCGGAATTCGCCGCCGATCTGCAGGCCGCGCGTGGTCATCAGCCGGGTGGTGATGGTGGCGTCGTAGTTGGGCGCGATGTTCCAGTAGTAGGGGATGAAGATCTGCGGACCCGTGCGGTTGGTGATGCTAGCCAGCGGCGTCAGGAACCCGGACTTCCGAACGTTCTTGAGCGCGAACTGGTAGCGCGGCAGGTAAAATACCGGGTACTTGCCGCCGGCGAGGATCGCGGCGTTGCGCGCGACACCCTCGTTGGCATTCTGGTCGATCTCGATGTTGTCGGCCTTGAGCAGCCAGTCTGGGTCGTTGAAGTCGCAGGTGGTGTACTTCACGCTGTCGTCGCCGATCAGGCGGCCAGGGCCATCAAAGCGCAAGCTGCCGGCGCTGCCTTTGCCATCGATCGACTTAACGCTGAACGTGGCCTCGTCGACCTTGCCTTTGCGCGTCTCCTGGTTGAAGACGAACCGCGTTCCGGTGACCTCCGTGTCGCGGTCGCGCTTGACGATGTTGCCCTCGCCGCTCGCCTCTTTGGTGGCGATGTTCCAACGCAGCACGTCGCCGAAGAGCTCGTCCCAACCCTTGCGGATGTAGGCCTCGCCGGTGGCGGTCACGCTCTGGTCGATCGCGCCGTCGATCCGTCTTGCCTCGACCTCGAGGTTCGCATCACCAAGTCGCGTCAGTGAGGGCGGCTCGACCGTACGCCCAACGCCGCGGGGCAGCTGTGGGGTGGTGGGCGGCTGCGAGGCAAGGGTCGCGCTGGGCGTTCCGCCTGGTGGGGCGCTTGCGGAGAGCGGCGGCCGCGGTTCGGGAGCGGCTGCTCGCGCTGTAGCGGTAGACGTTGCCGCGTTGGCAGTTGCGGGCATGGGCGCTGTGGGGGCTTGTCCGACCAAGGCAGGGTCGACGACAAACGGCTCAAGGCCCGCCGATAGGCGTGTTCGCGACTCGGGGGGCAGGGCGGCCCTGGCTGCTGTCTTGGCTTTGCCGGGCACTTCGTCGCCTGCTGCATCCCCGCGCGCGACTGTTGCGCTAGCGGGGGCCTCCGCCCGTTGTGTTGGCGGTGCCGTGACCGGGGTGGGCCTTTGGGACCCGCTGTTCGCGGGGGCAGCGCCGAGCAGCGCCGGATCGACGGTGAAGGGCTCCATGCCGCGCAGGCTGGTACGCGCGGCGGGCACCTCTGCCGCGGGCAGGCTGCCAGGCGCAATGCGGTCTCCGACCGTCGCCGTCGCCGTCGCACGCGAGCCCTTGGCCGCGGTGCCGCGGCTGGGAGGGTCTGCTTCGACCGGTAGCCCGCGAGGATTCGGTGTGATTCTGCGCAGGACCGGGCCATCGTGCGTCGCACCGCTCCACTCGCGCAGGCTGGCGGGAGTGTGCTGCAGAGGTGTGTAGTCAGCATCCTCGTACAAGGGCGCTGTACCCTTGTCCGGCTGACCAGCGACGACAGGTGCGCGCGCCTTGGTGGGCTTCGAGGGTCGGCGGGCTGGCGATCCTGTGGGCGCTGCAGCCTCGCTGCCGCCCTCCATTGCGGCGACCTCTGGGGGATCGGCGGCGTTGGGAGCGTTGGTGCCGGCTCGATTCGGCTCGGCCTGAGCGGGTTTGACGGGAGCGGGCGTCGCGCTCTGCGCCGGCGCGCCACCGAGCAGGCCAGGGTCGACCGAGAACGGCTCAAGCCGCTCTGCCGCTGCGCTCGCCGCCGCGGACATCAAGACCATTGCCAGCAGAGAGGAAAGTAGACGTGGGATCACGAGCGCGGGTCTGACCCGACCGCACCGTCCGGCACGGCTTCTGCCTGCGCCGGCACTCGGCGGTGCCTTAAGATAGCCGGATGTTACCACCCCCCTCCCCGCAGCGGCCCGATGCGGTCGAGCACGATGCACGGCTTGTTGCGCTCCAGGAATGGCTTGGCGGCCTTCCGCAGGCGCGCGGTATGCGCATCGAGCCGGCATCAGCCGATGCCAGTTTTCGGCGCTACTTTCGGCTGCTCGATGATTCTGGCAACAGCCTCATTGCCATGGATGCGCCGCCGCCGCAGGAGGATTGCCGGCCGTTCGTGCACGCCGCCTCGGTGTTTGGCGCATGTGGCGTGCGCGTGCCGCAGGTGCTCGCCGATGACCTCGAACGCGGCTTTTTGCTGCTGACCGACCTCGGGCACCGGACCTATCTCGACGTGCTGTCGCCGGCCAACGCCGACGGTTACTACCGTGCCGCCAACGCTGAGTTGGTCAAGCTGCAACTCGGTTCGCAGCCCGGCGTGTTCGCTGCGTACGACGAGGCGCTGTTGGAACGCGAGGTGCGCCTGTTCCCCGATTGGTATCTGGCGCGGCATCTGCATCATGTGCCCACACCTGCCGAGGCCGAAGCGCTGGAGGGCGTGTATCGCTTGGTGGTGGCGCGCACCGTTTCGCAGCCGCAAGTGTTCGTGCATCGCGACTGGCACTGCCGCAACCTGATGGCGAGTGATCCAGCGCCGGGTGTGCTGGATTTTCAGGACGCGGTGTACGGCCCGATCACCTACGACCTCGTCTCGGTGCTGCGCGATGCCTACATCGTCTGGCCCGAGGCCGAGCAGCTCGACTGGGCGATCCGTTACTGGGAGTTGGCGCGCAAGGCCTCGCTGCCGGTGTCGGCCGACTTCTCCCATTTCTGGCGCGATTTCGAATGGATGGGCGT
>Ga0172372_10013213_pt1 | contig 10257 bp, 7 predicted proteins | sample LakKiv5m_2_FD_114544 | JGI IMG/M metagenome (GOLD analysis project Ga0172372, IMG submission 114544) | Freshwater microbial communities from Kabuno Bay, South-Kivu, Congo - kab_092012_9.5m | ecosystem: Environmental > Aquatic > Freshwater > Lake | place: Democratic Republic of the Congo... | reverse complement strand
AGTGCTTCATCCGATACCGGAACGGCTTTGGCCAATTCGGGAAGGCTGACGGCAATGTACTCAACGGACACCTGCTCCGGACGCTGGAACTCGGCAGCGTGTTGCTTGAGACTGGCTTCCAGCGCGGCATCTGAATAGGTTGCAGGGGCGTTTACCGGAGGCACGGTGACATATTCGACTTCCCTTTCGAGGTTGCGAAGACGTATCAGGGCGGTTGTTTCTCCGCGTGTCACGAACGCGCTGTCCATCACGCCACGCTGAAATTGCTCAAGAATCAGGGCTTTGCGCACTTGAGGGACAAATGCCTCGGGTGTCATGCCCTGACTGGACAGCATGATACGGTATTTTTCCTTGTCGAATTTTCCTTCTGTCTGAAAATAGGGCAGCGTCTGTATGAATGCCTTGACATCTTCGTCACTGACAACCATTTTTTTCTGGTCTGCAACCTGGACAAGCACCTCTTCCCGCACCAGTTTCTCCAGTGCTTCCCGCTTCAGTTGCTGTTCGTCTATTTGATCATCCAGGCCAATCAAACTGGCGAGGTTCTGTTCGTGAATCCGATTGACATCGCGCTCGAAAATATCCCGTTTCCCCACCGTGGCAACCGGTTGCTCCTGACCCGAGTCGAAGTAGTTTTGTATTCCCCACAGGGCAAAGGGTACGCCAATCATGATCAACATGACCCAGGCTACAATTCCCTGAGCGCGCTCTCGTATTGCTTGGAGCATAAATCAACCTTATGTATGAGGGTTTTGGGTAAAACGCAGATGCCGGGCACTTAAAAAAGTCCGGCAAAAAAAAACCCGCTTATTGCTAAGCGGGCTTACCGATATATGGCGGAGCGGACGGGGCTCGAACCCGCGACCCCCGGCGTGACAGGCCGGTATTCTGACCAACTGAACTACCGCTCCAAATAAAAAGTAACTGGTGGGTGCTGTAGGGATCGAACCTACGACCCTCGCCTTGTAAGGGCGATGCTCTCCCGGCTGAGCTAAGCACCCAATAAGGATCAGAAGTTTACAGCATCTTTCAGGGATTTACCAGCCCTGAACGCTGGAATTTTTGCTGCCTTGATGGTGATGGACTCCGTGGGGTTGCGTGGATTGATGCCCTGACGCTCAGCGCGTTCCTTCACTTCAAAAATACCGAAGCCGATCAAGGATACCTTGTCTCCATTTTTCAGTGCATTAGTCACTGTATCTACAAAGGCTTCCAGGGCTCGTGCGGCATCGATCCTGGTTATGTTAGCCGATTCGGAGATCGCATCTATCAACTGCGCTTTATTCAGTTGCGCCTTGCTCATCTATTTCCCCCTCGAGGTTTTAAACTGGATTTAAGTCAAATTTTCCGATCGTCCTGATGCTTCACTCACGCAAAATCCATGCAGGAATGATGCTGCAATTTATCAGTAGCCGAAAAGTCGTGTCAAGGTAAAACTCTCAGTGTGTCGTGATGGCTGAATTGCCGCCTACCGTACCTTTGGCCACTACCATCGTGGCTTCACAGTCGATTGAGACTGTTTTTGGTAAAGGTATCGGAGCACACTGCAAAGCCAGCTCAAGTACCCGGTCAATCCATCGTACGGGAACAATGGTCAGATCCTGCTTGATGTTTTTTGGAATATCAATTAGATCCTTTGCGTTGTCCTCCGGAATCAGGATAGTGGTAATTCCTCCTCTGTGAGCAGCCAGCAGCTTTTCCTTCAGTCCCCCGATCGGCAGAACCTCTCCCCTCAGGGTGATTTCTCCGGTCATTGCTACGTCAGCCCTGACCGGAATCTGCGTCAAGGCGGAAACCAGGGCTGTACACATCCCGATGCCCGCACTCGGACCGTCTTTAGGCGTGGCTCCTTCGGGTACATGAATGTGAACATCCTGTTTCTGATAGAAATCGACTTCTATTCCCAGTGATTCGGAACGGGTGCGAGCCACCGTAATGGCGGTTTGTATCGATTCCTGCATGACTTCGCCCAGTTTCCCGGTGTAAGTCTGTTTTCCTGATCCAGGCATGAACACCGCCTCTATGGTGAGCAATTCCCCGCCGACTTCCGTCCAGGCCAAACCGGTAACCTGCCCTACCTGATCCTTTTCCTCCGCCCGCCCGTAGCGATGGCGTTTTACTCCCAGATAATCCTCCAGATTGCGTGGTGTTATGTTGACCCGCCGGGTACTGGGCTTGAGCAAAAGGGTTTTAACGACTTTCCGGCAGATTTTGGCGAGATCACGTTCCAGATTACGCACCCCCGCCTCACGGGTGTAGTAACGGATGATATCCTTCACCGCTGACTCGCTGATGTTGATTTCTCCTTCCTTGAGTCCATTGTTCTGAATCTGTTTGGGAATCAGATACCGGGAGGCGATGTTTATTTTTTCATCTTCGGTGTATCCGGCAATCCGTATGACTTCCATCCTGTCAAGCAAGGGAGCCGGAATGTTCATCGTGTTGGCCGTCGCCACGAACATGACCTCGGAGAGATCAAAGTCAACCTCCAGGTAGTGGTCACTGAAGGTATGGTTTTGTTCAGGGTCAAGAACCTCCAGCAAGGCACTGGCCGGATCTCCCCTGAAATCCATGGCCATCTTGTCGATTTCATCGAGCATGAACATGGGGTTACGGGTTTCTACCTTGACCAGGTTTTGCAAAATCTTGCCGGGCATCGAGCCTATGTAGGTTTTTCTGTGTCCGCGTATCTCGGCTTCATCGCGCATTCCACCCAGAGCCATCCGCACATATTTTCTGTTGGTGGCTTTGGCAATGGACTGTCCCAGTGATGTCTTGCCGACACCCGGAGGCCCTACCAGACACAAAATGGGACCCTTGAGTTTTTTTACCCGTTGCTGAACGGCCAGATATTCGAGAATCCTTTCCTTGACCTTTTCCAGGCCATAGTGCTCGTTCTCCAGAATTTCTTCTGCACGCTGAAGGTCGTGATTGACCTTGCTTCTCTTGCGCCACGGCATGCTGACCATCCAGTCAATGTAGTTTCTGACTACCGTCGCCTCCGCCGACATGGGCGACATCAACTTGAGTTTATTGAGTTCGGTTTCTGCCTTTGTCTGGACGGTATCCGGCATGCCGGCTTTCTTGATCTTTCTGGCCAGTTCTTCCATTTCGTTGGGCACGTCATCCATGTCACCCAATTCTTTCTGAATGGCTTTCATTTGCTCATTCAGGAAATACTCCCGCTGATTTTTCTCCATTTGTTGCTTGACCCGGCCGCGGATACGTTTTTCCATCTCCAGCATATCGACCTCTCCCTCCATGTAAGACATCAATCGTTCCAGCCTGACCATGATATCGCTGATTTCCAGCACGGCCTGCTTGTCCTCCAGCCTGACCGTCATGTGAGCGGCAATCGTGTCTGCCAACCGGCTGGCATCGCCTATGCCTGTCAGGGAGTTAAGGACTTCTGGAGGAATACGCTTGTTGAGTTTGACATACTGATCAAACGTATTGATGATGGTACGCACCATGACATCCATTTCCTTTTCCTTTTCCTTCGGAGGTTCTTCATCAGGCAGGCTGCTAACCGAGGCACTATATATTTTGTCCACGACCTTGTAATGCCTCACCCGGCATCGCTCGGCACCCTCGACCAATACCTTCACCGTACCATCCGGCAACTTCAGCAGTTGCAGGATATTGCCTAATGTCCCGATGACATATAAATCATCAAAATCCGGATCATCCTGTTCGGCTTCCTTTTGCGCGACCAGCAGAATCTGCTTGTTCTCCCGCATGGCACTGTCCAGTGCCTGAACGGACTTGTCCCTGCCGACAAACAAGGGAATTACCATATGCGGATATACCACTACATCACGCAATGGCAGTACCGGTACAATTTTTTCCGGTTTCATAGATGTATCCTGTAGTTCATTTTGAAGCCACGCAACCAGGGCAATGTATGCACCCGATGCAGGGAATCGTTGCGTTATTCACCACCCGACGCGCACTGTTTGTCCTCACCACGATAAATGAGGTACGGTGGAATATCCCCCTTTACGACTTTTTCATCAATGACGACCTTGCAGATTCTCTCGTCTGACGGGAGTTCATACATGGTATCCAGTAAAACATGTTCCAGTATGGTACGTAACCCCCTGGCCCCGGTTTTCCGCTCCATCGCTTTTTTGGCGATCTGCCGCATGGCATCTTCCCTGACTTCAAATTCGCAACTCTCCATGTCGAACAGGCGTTTGTACTGTTTGACCAGTGAGTTTTTTGGTTCGGTCAGTATGCGTATCAAGGCGGCCTCATCCAGTTCTTCCAGCGTGGCCACTACCGGTAAACGCCCTACAAACTCGGGAATCAGGCCGTACTTTATGAGATCCTCCGCCTCAAGCTCATTGAACCACTCACCGGTATTGCGACGATCATCCTTGCCTTTGACTTCGGCGGAGAATCCAATACCACCCTTTTCCGTTCGGGCCTGGATGATTTTTTCCAGTCCTGCAAACGCGCCCCCACAAATAAACAGGATATTGGCTGTATTGACTTGATAAAAATCCTGTTGCGGATGTTTACGGCCCCCCTGGGGCGGTACTGATGCCACCGTTCCCTCGATCAGCTTGAGCAGTGCCTGTTGCACACCTTCACCGGATACATCGCGGGTAATGGAAGGGTTATCCGCCTTGCGCGATATCTTGTCGATTTCATCGATGTAGACGATGCCTGACTCTGCCTTTTCGATATCATAATCACATTTTTGCAGGATTTTCTGGATGATGTTTTCGACATCTTCCCCTACATAGCCTGCTTCGGTCAGGGTGGTTGCATCCGCGATCGTGAAGGGAACATCCAGCAATCTTGCCAAGGTTTCAGCCAGGAGCGTTTTGCCCGATCCGGTCGGCCCGATAAGGAGTATGTTACTCTTGGCCAGTTCCACGTCATTCTTTCTGGCGTTCGATTGGGCTTTAAGCCTTTTGTAGTGGTTATAGACTGCAACGGACAGGATTTTTTTTGCCTTTTCCTGGCCTACGACATACTCATCCAGCACCGTCTTGATGACCTTGGGTTTTGGCAAGCGGTCTGTATCTGTAGTGATTTCATCATCAACCTCTTCCCTGATGATGTCATTGCATAATTCCACGCACTCGTCACATACATATACCGATGGACCGGATATCAGTCGCTTTACCTCGTTCTGGGCTTTGCCACAAAATGAGCAGTACAGCATCTTGCCGCTTCCATCCTTGCCGTGTCTGTCATCAATCATTCCAAAAACCTCTTAAAATCACGTATTTACACAGCCGGAATCTGCTTCAGATTTTTCCGCAAGGTAGTCCGGCAGGGTGTGGATAAAGAACCCACAGGGTCGATCAGGATTTATCGCCCGATTCCCTGCGGGTCAAAACCTTGTCGATGAGTCCATATCTCACTGCATCATCGCCACTCATGAAGTTATCGCGATCAGTATCGACCTGAATTCTCTCGATATCCTGTCCGGTATGATGCGCCAGTACCCGGTTGAGCCGATCCCGTACCGCCAAAATTTCCCTTGCGTGGATGTCTATGTCACTCGCCTGTCCCTGAAACCCACCCAGTGGCTGATGAATCATCACCCTGGAATGAGGCAGACAATACCTTTTTCCTGCGGCACCGCCTGCCAGCAGCAATGCGCCCATACTGGCCGCTTGCCCTACACACAGGGTACTGACATCCGGTTTGATGAACTGCATGGTATCGTAGATGGCCAACCCGGATGTCACGACACCACCGGGTGAATTGATGTAGAGGTGAATGTCTTTGTCCGGATTTTCTGATTCCAGAAACAGTAACTGGGCAATGATCAGATTGGCCATGTAATCTTCAACCTGCCCAACCATGAATATCACCCGTTCCTTCAGGAGACGGGAATAAATATCGTATGCACGCTCTCCCCGTGCAGATTGTTCAACCACCATCGGAACCAGTCCGCCGGCGGCCTGAATATGACTCATCTCGGTCTGTCTGCTGAATGACATGGTATGGATTCTCGTTTCAGGCTATGCGTAAGTGGCATCGGCAGTGTTCACCGGGGATACCGGTGCTGTCACACCAACATCCCGGGCTGTCATGATGACCTCCCGGATTCTGGCCTTATTGAGAATGTAATCAACGATCGTCTCCTCGTGAACCAGGCGTTCCATGGATTCGTACGCCTCCTTGTTGTTCTTGTACCAGTCAATCACTTCTGCCGGTTTTTCATAACCGGAAGCCAGGTCGGCCACCCGCTCGTCAACGCGCCTTTTTTCCACACGAATCGAGTAGATTTCGACGATCTGACCCAGCAACAAGGACAAGTGAACCCGTCTGCGTGCCATGGGTTCGTAGGTCTTGCGGGTTTCTGTTTCATCCAGGTCAGCGTTTTTCTGTCCTGATTTCTTGTTGAGTGCCTCTATGGCAGCATCCAGTTCATTTTTGACCAGACTCTCTGGAATGGTTATCGGGTTGGCTGCCACCAGGGCATCCATCACACCGGTTTTGGTTTTATCCCGGGCGAACTCTGAAATTTCCTGTTGGAGCCTGTCCCTGACACCCCTCTTCAGGGATTCAATTTCCCCGTCAGCCACGCCCAGTGTCTTGACAAATTCTGCATCGAGCCCGGGAATCTGGCGACTTTCCACCCGAATCAGGTCGACCCTGAACTGGACGATCTTTTCTGCCAATTCCGGTTTTGGGTAGTCCTCGGGAAATTTGACTTCAAACTCGATATGCGAGTTGGCACTTTGCCCCGTGAGGTGGTCATCAAACCCCGGAATTTTTTCCGGGCCTCCGAGGTGTACCGGATAATTCTCGACCCGACCTTCGGTTACGGATTGATCCCCTGACCAGCCTTCAAAGTTTACGATGACACGGTCGCCCAGTTGCGCCGGGCGATCTTCCCGATGCCAGGTTTCATGCACATGCCGAAGTCGTTCGATGGCATCGTCTACATCCCTTTCACTGACTTCGGGCAGATAACGCACCAGTTCCATGGCTTCAAACGGCATCACCACGAATTCCGGCATCACATCAAAACAGGCTTCGTATCGCATGCCGTCATCAAATCCGTATGATTGAATCTCGATCTGTGTCACTGGCCGTATTTCGTTCTGCTTCAGCGCATCATCAAGGCTGGATTGAAACAACTCATTGACGACCTCCTCGCGAATTTTTAGTCCGAACTGTCGCTTGATGACGTGTGAAGGCACTTTACCAGGCCGAAATCCGTCCATTTTGACATCTTTTGCTATCGCATTGAGTCGCGTAATCATCAACGCCTGAACGCGCTGCTCAGGGATTTCAACGACCATTCTTCGTCCTAGTTCCGATGTCGTTTCTACAGACACTTGCATGTAAGGCTAACCTCAAAGGTGGGGTTCAAATAGGGAGTGGCCCGCGTTTCACAATCACAGGCGCAATGCTCACAACCAGACGATCATGGAACAGACGGTGCGGCAGGCTGGGTGTTGGTGCGAATGGAGAGACTCGAACTCTCAAGGGTTACCCCACTGGAACCTAAATCCAGCGCGTCTACCGGTTTCGCCACATTCGCTATCGTGTTGTCACGTACCTTATTATAGGGGCAAGTTTGATTTTTTCACTACCTTGCACAGCAATGTGACAACGAAAACGGTAATTCGCCATGTCAATGAACCACGTATCGACCTTGCCTACGGAGTCGGAAGGTGTCATCAAGTACCATCTCGACTACTGTCCGTCCGGCCTGACAGGGGATGTCAGCCTCGACGATCTGATCGCCTGGCGGGATATTCTTTTCCAGTTGGGCCTGACCGGTAGGGATGCGAAGCGTTACGGCGGACTGGCCTACGGTAATGTCAGCACACGCCTGCCCGGAAATAACCGGTTCGTTATCAGCGGTACCCAGACGGGAGGGTTTCCTGCCCTGCAACCCGAACACTTTTCCATCGTGCAATCGTTCGACCTTGCAAACAACCGCATTACGGCATCCGGCCCGCAAGCCCCTTCGTCCGAGGCACTGACTCACGCCCTGATTTATCAGCAGAGGCATGAGGTCAACCACGTTTTCCATGTTCACTCACCGTGCCTGTGGAATAACGCCGCAGTGCTGAAATTGCCCGTAACATCCCCGGATGCCCGTTATGGTTCTCCTGAAATGGTGGCTGAGGTGAGCAGACAACTTCTGATTCATTCGGGTGCAAAACTGATCGCCATGGGGGGTCACCAGGACGGTTTGATCGCATTCGGCACCTCATCGGAAGAGGCAGCGTTTGTTTTGATCCATCAGCTTGCACGATCCCGTGCATTGAAGACCTGATTTGCACCAATACGATTCGTTTTATCCTGTACGACCTCTGGTTAAAGTCGCTGCCTGCTTGGTTTTAAGGCTTGGTTTGCCTTATTTGACCAATATGGTGCATTTTTTGCTCCGCACACCGGTCATTTTATAACAAGAGGTTCTACAATGGAGACTTTTTCCAAGAGCAGCGATGTGCTGTTTGTGCTGCTGGGTGCCATCATGGTGCTGGCCATGCACGCGGGTTTTGCTTTTCTTGAGGTCGGAACGGTTCGCCGGAAAAATCAGGTCAATGCACTGGTCAAAATTCTGGCTGATTTTGCCGTATCGACCATTGCCTATTTTTTTATCGGGTATTACCTGGCCTACGGCATCCATTTTTTTCGGAATGCCAACGAACTCAATCTCAATAGTGGCTACGAACTGGTCAAATTCTTCTTTTTGTTAACTTTCGCTGCTGCTATCCCGGCCATCATCTCCGGTGGAATCGCAGAGCGTGCCCGTTTTTTTCCCCAGGTCATCGCAACTTTTTTGCTGGTCGCCTTCGTCTACCCCTTGTTTGAGGGTATTGCCTGGAACCAACGGTTTGGGGTACAGGAATTTCTGGTTCACCATTTCGGGTTTCCCTTTCATGATTTTGCCGGTTCGGTGGTCGTTCATGCCGTTGGTGGCTGGATTGGGTTGAGCGCGGTGCTGTTACTGGGGCCTCGTCGTGGACGTTATCACCGTGATGGCGGCGTGGCGGCACACCCCCCCTCCAGCATCCCGTTTCTGGCTCTGGGTGCCTGGATACTGACGGTCGGCTGGTTTGGATTCAACGTCATGTCGGCTCAAACCCTGGCATCGGTCAGCGGTCTGGTCGCACTCAATTCCCTGATGGCCATGGCTGGCGGCACCCTTGCTGCGTTGGTCATGGGACGCAATGACCCGGGTTTTGCCTACAACGGCCCCCTCGCCGGCCTGGTCGCTGTGTGTGCCGGTTCCGATCTCATGCACCCCGTCAGCGCACTGATCGTGGGTATTGTTGCCGGTGGCCTGTTTGTTTTGCTGTTCACACTGACACAGAACCGCTGGAAAATTGATGATGTCCTGGGTGTTTGGCCACTGCACGGTATATGTGGGTCATGGGGCGGCCTGGCTGCCGGAATTTTTGGCCAGACCGCGTTGGGCGGGGTTGGCAACGTCAGCTTGATCTCGCAGCTTATTGGCACCTTGTTGGGTATCCTGCTGGCTCTGGCGGGTGGTTTTATCGTTTATGGTTTGCTGAAATGGGCAACGGGATTGCGTCTCGACCCTGAAGAAGAGTTTGAAGGGGCGGATCTGACCATTCACAAAATCAGTGCCAGTCCGGAAAAAGAGGCCGGATTTTAGGGTGATGAGGCCCGGTACGAATCGGAGACCGTCAAGCCCGGAGGGGAGGTTGTCCGGTCTGGCACATTCTCCTGTATAATCCCGTCATTTTTTACCCCAGATTAAAACCAAGAGGACAGCATGGCATCTTACAGTACCAGTGATTTCAAGGGTGGCTTGAAAGTGATGATCGACAACGAACCCTGTTCGATCATTGAAAATGAATTTGTCAAGCCCGGCAAAGGCCAGGCGTTCAATCGGGTCAAACTTCGATTCCTCAGAACCGGGCGTGTGCTGGAACGCACATTCAAATCGGGCGAAACCCTGGAAGCCGCTGATGTAGTGGATATGGAAATGCAATACCTTTACAACGACGGTGAAGTCTGGCATTTCATGCAGTCGGAAAGTTTTGAACAGTACGGTGCGGATGCCAATGCGGTGGGTGATACAAAAAAATGGCTGAAGGAACAGGACCTTTGCATGGTGACACTGTTCAACAATGTTCCGATCGCCGTATCGCCACCGAATTTCGTCGAACTGACCATTACCGAGACAGATCCTGGTGTGCGGGGTGACACTTCAGGCGGGGGTGGCAAGCCGGCAACACTGGAGACCGGGGCTGTCGTACGGGTGCCTCTGTTCATCCAGACCGGTGAAGTCATCAAGGT
>Ga0172372_10013212_pt1 | contig 10257 bp, 9 predicted proteins | sample LakKiv5m_2_FD_114544 | JGI IMG/M metagenome (GOLD analysis project Ga0172372, IMG submission 114544) | Freshwater microbial communities from Kabuno Bay, South-Kivu, Congo - kab_092012_9.5m | ecosystem: Environmental > Aquatic > Freshwater > Lake | place: Democratic Republic of the Congo... | reverse complement strand
CTGCATGCGCTTGCGGTATTCGCCCCATTCAAAGCTCTTGATTTCGGCCTTGATGCCCACCTTGGCCAGGTCGGCCTGCATCAACTCGGCAATGCGCTTGGCGTTGGGGTTGTAGGGGCGCTGCACTGGCATGGCCCACAGGTCAGTCGCAAAGCCGTCTTTCAGGCCGGCAGCGGCCAACAATTTCTTGGCTTCAGCCGGGTTGTAAGCGTCGTCTTTGACGGCCTTGTTGTACGACCACAGGGTGGGCGGAATGGGGTTGGTGGCCGGGATGCCAGTGCCAAGATAGACCGCATCGACAATGGCTTTCTTGTTGATGGCCATGTTGACGGCCTTGCGCACGCGCACGTCGTTAAATGGTTTTTTGGTGGTGTTGTAGGCCAGGTAGCCCACGTTCAAGCCGGGTTGTTCCAGCACCTTGACCTTGGCGTCCTTGCGCATGGCGGGCACATCCGCCGGTGCCGGGTACGGCATCACATGGCATTCACCCTTTTGCAACTTGGCCCAGCGCACGGATGCGTCCGGGGTGATGGAAAAAATCAGGTCGTCAATCTTGGCTTTGCCGGCCCAGTACTGCGGAAAAGCCTTGTAGCGGATCAGCGCGTCTTTTTGGTACTGCACCAATGAAAACGGGCCGGTGCCAATGGGCTCCTGGTCAATCTTTTCAGGGGTACCCGCTTTGAGCATGGCAATGGCGTATTCCTTGGACTGCACGCCGTTGTGTGGCATGGCCATGTTGGCCAGGAAGGGTGCCTCTGGCGCGTTGAGCGTGATCTTGACGGTGTATTCGTCGATCTTGTCCACCGACTTGAGCAGCTTGGGCATGTCCATGTCGTCAAAGTACGAGTGGTTGGAGCTGGTGACTTTGAAGTAGGGGTCGTTCTTGACCCACTGACGCTCAATCGAAAACATGAAGTCGTCGGCGTTGAAGTCACGTGTCGGCTTGAAGTTTTTGTTGCTGTGCCACTTGACGCCCTTGCGCAAATGGAAGGTGTATTCCTTGCCGTCTTTGGAGACGTCCCAGCTTTGAGCCAAGGCAGGCTGCACCTTGGTGCCGCCGCGTTCAAACTGTACCGGCGTGTCATAAATTTGCACGCCCGCGTCAAACGAGGTGCCGGTGGTGTTGATGCCGGGGTAGAAGTTTTCCGGGCTGCCTTCAGAGCAGTACACCAGGGTCTTGGCCTGGGCCTGGCCCAAAGCCAGCAGGGCCGGTAGGGCCATGGCCGCCAGCGCGGTTTTACGGAAAGAAAAAGTCATCTTTTGGACTCCTTGGGTTGATGCTGCATCTAGCAGCGTTGGGTTAAGTGGACACGGTAACTGACGAATCAAACTGCTCCGCCAGATGACATGCAATTAGTCGGCCAGCCAATTCGCGCAGCACCGGTCGCGAGGACTGGCATTGTGCCGTGACATGCGGGCAACGGGTAGAAAACACGCAGCCCGCAGGGGGATTGAGCGGCGAGGGCAGTTCACCTTTGAGCACGATGCGCTCCTTTGGTGCGCCTGCACCGGTAATGCCCGGTGTACTGGCCAGCAGGGCGCGCGTGTACGGGTGCAGTGGCTTGGCAAACAGCGTACGTTTGTCGCCTTGCTCCATGACGTGGCCCAGGTACATCACCAGCACGTCGTCGGCAATGTGGCGCACCACGCCCAGGTCGTGCGAGATGAACAGGTAGGCCAGATGCAGCTCGCGCTGCAGGTCGGCGAGCAGGTTCAAAACCTGTGCCTGAATCGATACATCCAGCGCGCTGACGGGTTCGTCGGCGACGATCAACGCGGGCTCGAGCATCAGCGCCCGGGCGATCGCAATGCGCTGGCGTTGCCCGCCGGAAAACATGTGCGGATAGCGCTCGTAATGCTCAGGGCGCAGACCCACGCGGGCCAGCATGGCGCGCGCTTGCTCGCTGCGCCGGGCGGCACTTAGTGCGGTGTTGATTTCCAGCGGGGCTTCCAGAATGGCACCGATTTTCTTGCGCGGGTTGAGCGACCCGTAGGGGTTCTGAAACACCAGTTGCACGGTACGGCGCAAGGCATGGCGCTGCGTGGCGTTGACGCGCAGCACGTCCACCGCACCCAAGCTGAGTTCACCTGCATTAGGGGTTTCAATCAGCGAGACCATGCGCGCCAGCGTGGATTTGCCGCAACCCGATTCACCCACCACCGCCAGCGTCTTGCCTGGCTGCAGGGTGAACGACACGCCGCTGACCGCTTGCAACTGGTCGGCCGGGCGAAACGCGCCGTGGCTGATTTTGTAAACCTGTTTCAGGCCACGCGCCACGACCACAGGGGTTGGCGCGGTACTCATGCCGACACCTCATTGGGCACAGGGTTCTCGGCCAGCGGTGTGTGGCAGCAGACCTCACCGTCTTGCCAGGAGCGTAGCGCCGGGCGTTGCGCGCGGCAAAGCGCGTTGGCGTAGCCGCAGCGCGGTGCAAACAGGCAACCGGTGGGGCGGTCGTACAGACCCGGCACCATGCCGGGGATGGTGGCCAGACGGCTGCTGCCGTCGCTGCGCTCGGGCATCGCTGCCAACAGCGCTTCGGTATAGGGATGCTGCGGCGCGTGGAAGATGTCTTGCGCGCTGCGTTCTTCCATGATCTGCCCGGCGTACATCACCGCCACGCGTTGCGCCATCTCACTGACCACGCCCATGTTGTGCGTGATCAGCACCAAGGCCATGTTGCGCTCTTTTTGCAGCGTACGCAGCAGGTCCAGAATCTGCGCCTGAATCGTCACGTCCAGCGCGGTAGTGGGCTCGTCGGCAATCAGCAACTTGGGGTTGCAAGAGATGGCCATGGCAATCATCACGCGCTGGCTCATCCCGCCCGACAGTTGATGCGGGTAGATGCCCAGGCGGCTTTCAGGTGCCGGAATGCCCACTTGCTCAAGCAATTCAATGGAGCGTTGGTGCGCCTGCTTTTTGCTCAGGCCCAGATGCAGCTGCAGCGACTCGGCCATCTGAAAGCCCACGGTAAAGCACGGGTTCAGGCTGGTGGTGGGGTCTTGAAAAATCATTGCCATGTCTTTGCCAATCACGCGCAGGCGCTCGCGCTCGGACAGGCGCAGCAGGTCGTGGCCGTCAAACATCAGCCGGTCGGCCTTGATTTCACCCGGGTAGGCCACCAGCCCCATCAGCGCCATCATGGTGACGCTTTTGCCCGAGCCCGATTCGCCCACAATGCCCAGCACATCGCCCGCCTCAAGCGACAGCGACACGCCATCGACCGCTTGCATCACCGCCGACTTGGACGGAAAGCGCACCGACAGGTTTTCTATTTCAAGCAAGGCCATAGGTCAAAATTTTCAGCGCTTGAGCTTGGGGTCAAACGCGTCGCGCAGTCCGTCGCCCAGCAGGTTGAAGGCCAGCACCGTGATCAAAATCGCCAGCCCGGGGAAGGTGACCACCCACCAGGCGCGCAACACAAATTCACGCGCATCGGCCAGCATGGTGCCCCATTCGGGCGACGGCGGTTGCGCGCCCAGCCCCAGAAAGCCCAGCGCAGCGGCGTCCAGAATGGCCGCAGAGATGCCCAGCGAGGCTTGCACAATCAGCGGCGCAGTGCAGTTGGGCAGCACCTCTGAAAACATCAACCGCAGGTGACCCGCGCCATTCATGCGCGCGGCGGTCACGTAGTCGCGTGACATTTCTGAAATGACTGCCGCGCGCGTGATGCGAACGTAATGCGGCAACACCACCACCGCCACCGCCAGCATGGCGTTCATCAGACCCGGCCCCAGAATGGCGACGATCACGATCGCCAGCAACAGGCTGGGCAGCGTCAGGATAATGTCCATGATGCGCATCACCGAGACCTCAAACACGCCGCGGAAATAGCCCGCCGCCAGCCCGAGGATGGTTCCTGCAATCACCGACAGCGTCACCACCACCAGGCCAATGGCCAGCGACAGGCGTGAACCGTGGATCAGGCGCGACAAAATGTCACGGCCGATGGCGTCAGTGCCCAGCAGGTGCGCGCTGCTGCCGCCTTCTTGCCAGGCCGGTGGCACCAAAAATACGCTGGGGTCGGTGGCGTATGGCGAGTAGGGTGCAATCCACGGTGCAAACGCGGCCAGCAGCAACACCGCGATGACGATCAACAGCCCCGCCACCGCACCGTGGTTGGCAGAAAAATAGTCCCAGAATTCGCGCAGCGGGTGCGGCGGTGCAAAGACGGTGGTATCGGCCAGCGTGGTCATATGAATCCCTTAGTGCCGGATACGCGGGTTGATGATGCCGTAAGTCACGTCCACCAGCAGGTTGACCAGCATCACCATGCTACCCAGCAACAGGATGCCGCCTTGCAAGACCGGGTAATCGCGTCGGCCGATGGCTTCGATCATCCACTTGCCGACACCGGGCCAGGAAAAAATGGTTTCAGTCAGGATGGCACCGGTAAACAACACGCCAACTTGCAGACCCACCACAGTGATCACCGGAATGAGTGCGTTGCGCAGCGCGTGTACTGCTACCACACGCAAGCCCGACAGACCCTTGGCGCGTGCGGTGCGAATGTAGTCTTCGCCCAGCACCTCGAGCATGGCCGAGCGCGTCATGCGCGCAATCACCGCCAGCGGGTTGGTGCCCAGCACAATCATCGGCAGGATCAGGTGTTTGAGCGCCGACCAAAATGCGTCGCGCTCACCGGCCAGCCAGGTGTCGATCAGCAGGAAACCGGTGACCGGCTCAATGAAATATTCCACCGCGATGCGCCCGGACACCGGGGTCAGGTCCCATTGCACTGAAAACAGCAAAATCAGCAACAGACCCCACCAGAAGATCGGCATCGAATAACCGGTGAGCGACACACCCATCACGCCATGGTCCAGCACGGTGTTGCGCTTGACAGCGGCCAGAATGCCCGCTGGAATGCCAATCACGATGGCAAACAGCATGGCCGCCAGCGCCAGCTCGATGGTGGCAGGAAACAGCGACAAAAATTCTTTGAGTACTGGCGCGTGGGTGATGATGGACGTGCCCAGATCCCCCTGCAACACGCGGCCGATGTAGATGCCGTACTGCACCATCACGGGCCGATCAAGTCCATAGACTTTGAGCAACTCGGCGTGGCGGGCTTCGTCAATGCCACGCTCGCCCGCCAGGGTTTCGATCGGGTCGCCCGGCACCAGCCGGATCAGAAAGAACGCCACCAACGTCATCCCGATGAAGGTCGGGATGATGAGGCCAATGCGGGTGAGGATGAAACGAAGCATCAGAAGAGTTCTTCTTTTTAGGGGCGCGATGATGCCACAAACAAAAAGCCGGCTTCACGCCGGCCTTTCAAGTGGGGCAGTGAACTGCTTACTTGAGGTGCTTGCCGATCAGACCAGCCATTTCAAACATGGTGACCTGCGCTTTGCCAAACACTTCTTTGAGCTTGGCGTCAGCGTTGATCATGCGTTTGTTGATGGCGTCTTGGAGTTTGTTCTTTTTGATATAGACCCACATCTGCTTGACCACCTCGGTGCGCGGCAGCGGCTTGCCACCCACGATGGCTGCCAGTGCGCTGCTGGGGGTGAGTGCCTTCATGAACGCGGCGTTAACGGCGCGCTTTTTGGCAGGGGCCTTTTTGGCAACTACTTTCTTGGCTGGGGCAGCCTTCTTGGCCGGAGCGGCCTTCTTGGCTGGTGCCGCTTTCTTTGCGGGTGCTTTCGTTGCAGTTGCCATAGTGTGTCCTAATGAGAGTTGAACAAGTACCAGCACGGAGAGGGCTCTGGCTGGCTGGAGCGCATCCTAAAGGAGAAAACGCGCTTTTCCAAGAGGGGAGACGCTAATTTCACAGCGAAACGTTCGTTTTTCATCGCGCTTTGTGCTGCCACCTACAATTTTTTCATTTTCAGGAGCGATTCATCATGTCAACAGCCTTTGCCACTTGTGATCTGTGGGATGCCAACAAGAGCGCCAGTCACGACGTTTTCAGGGTGCTGCCGTCGGTGTTGCGCGACTTTTCTGCGTGTCGTGTGTTTGCCGGTCCGGTGGAGACGGTCAAGTGTTTTGAAGACAACTCGCTCGTCAAGGCCGCCGTGGAATCGTGTGGCACGGTGGACACTGCGCTGGGGCGCGTGGGCAAGGTGCTGGTGGTTGATGGCACGGGTTCGCTGCGCCGCGCCCTGTTGGGTGGCAACCTGGGGGCGGCGGCGGCGCGTAACGGCTGGGCCGGCGTGGTGATTGACGGTTGTGTGCGTGATGTGGCTGAGCTGGCCGAACTGAACGTGGGCATTCGCGCGCTGGCCAGCGTGCCCATGGCCACCGACAGAAAGAACCAGGGCTTGAAAGACGTGGCGGTGCAAATTCAGGGTGTCTGGGTGCATCCGGGCGACTGGCTGTACGCCGACGCTGACGGCATGGTGATCAGCGCAACGCGTCTGGTGTAACGCGCTGCGACTGTGTCAGTCGCCCTGACGTGCGGGCAGGGTTGCCAGTAGCACGCCCACCAGGCACAGGCCAAACGCCAGCAATTGCAGGGCGCTGAGCTTTTCGCCCAGCACCAGCACGCCCACGGCCGCCGCAGAGATGGGCAGCATGACGGCAAAAACACCAGCGCGCGATGCGGCTACCGTTTTCAGGCCGGTCATCCACAGCCACACCGTCCAGACGCTGGCGGCTAGCCCATAGAACAGCAGCAGCAGCCACAGGCGCGGCGCTACGCTGGCAAAGTCAAACGACCACGCTGCGTACAGCCCCAGCGGGGTCATCAGCGCAAAGCCCCACAGATTGATCAGTGCGGTGATGCGTTTGGGTGAAACCACGCCGGTGAGCCGCTTGCCGATCACCGCGTACGACGCCTCGCACACCACGGCAGCAAACACCAGCAGGTTGCCCCACAAAAAATTATTTGATGACAAATTGACCTCAAACCCTTGACTGGTATGTGCTGACAGCTCTGTTTTAGAGAGCGAAAAAAGACCAATACCGAGCACCGCCAGCGCAATGGCTGCGCCCACCCGCCAGCCAATGCGCTCGCGCAAAAAAATCCAGCTCAGCAGCGCCACCACGGCGGGGATGCTTGACATGATGATGCCTGCTGACACAGCGGTGGTCAGGCTCACGCCAAACAACATGCACAGAGTAAACAGAAAGTTGCCCAAAAACGATTCCAGAAACAGCAACCAGCGCGTGGCGCGGGTCATGGGCGGCTCAAGCGCCGGCTTGACCAACCAATGCGGTATCGCCAGCACGCCAATACCAAAGCGCAGCCAGCCCAGCAGAAAGACCGGCATAGCGGCGACCAATGGTTTGCTCAAGGCCACGTAGCTGCCCACCAGCGACATGCTCAAGGCCAGCAAGGCGTAGGCCAACCAGCGGGGAGGCTGGTGTTCAGGAGGAGGGTTGTGGTCCATGGTCGGGGGTGATGTGGCGCAGATTGTCGTTGCTTGCGCGTGCGGTAATGGATTGCTGTACCGTGGGCCAAGTGGCCCCAGTGACGGCACAGAAAATTGCGAAACTCGGTTTGACTTCCAAAGGAGATTCCATGTCGCTTGGACAATTTGCCTACGCCAGCGCCAGCAACCGCTTTCTGGCCGCGCCAGTCGTGCAGCATGAGCCATTTGCGCTGTGCGGCGTGCCGTTTGACGGTGCTGTCACGCACCGTCCGGGCGCGCGCTTTGGCCCGCAGGCTATTCGCAGCGCCAGCCTGATGCTGTGCGACGGCATGCATCCGTTGTTCAACGTGAGTCCGCTGGGGCAACTGGGGGACGCCGGTGACATGCTTTTGCCCAACGCCTCGCCACTGACCGAGGTGCGCGCGCAGATCGAGCACCAGGCGGCTGCGCTGATGGCCCGGCATCACTGCGTTTTTTTGGGCGGTGACCATTCCATCACATTGCCCTTGCTGCGCGCCGCGCACAAGCAACATGGCGCGCTGGCGCTGGTGCACTTTGACGCCCATTGCGACACCTGGGTTGACCATTTTGGTGAACCGTCCGGCCACGGCACCTGGACATATGAAGCGCTGCAAGAAGGACTGATCAGCGCGCATCACACGGTGCAGATCGGCTTGCGCTCTGCGGGCGAGCGCGCCGCACGGGAGTACGTGCAAGACCAAGGGGGCTTGGTCTTTACCGCACGCCAGTTGCGTGGACTTGACGGCGCGGCGTTGCAACCGGTAGTGAAACAAATTGCCGGGCGACTGGGCCAGCGCCCGTGTTATCTGACATTTGACATCGACTGCCTGGACCCGGCTTTTGCCCCCGGCACCGGTACCCCCGAGCCAGGCGGCTTGAGCAGTTCCCAGGCCATGACGTTACTTGAAGACCTGAGCGTTTTGAACCTGGTCGGCATGGACTGTGTGGAGGTGGCTCCAGCGTATGACCATGCAGAATTGAGCAGCAACGCCGCCGCCACGCTGGTGTGGACGTATCTGTGCGGCCAGCTGGCCAAAGGCGTTTGAAACCTGTGAGGAACTGACATGTTGCTTGACTCGGATACCCAGCTCAATCAAAACAGCTACTACGAAGCCAGCGTACAGCGCCCCGCGCTGCTGCCTGGCGTGCAAGCGTCGCTGACTGCGGACGTGGTGGTGGTGGGCGCAGGCTTTGCAGGCTTGTCGGCGGCCACTGAGCTGGCGCGCAAGGGCTACCAGGTGGTAGTGCTGGAGGCCGACCGCGTGTGCAGTGGTGCCTCCGGGCGCAATGGTGGCCAGGTGCTGGCGGGCTACGCCAGCGGGCAAGAGCCGTTTGAGCAGCAACTCGGTCGCGACAAGGCGCGGCTGGCGTGGGACATGTCGATGGCATCGGTGCAGCTGGTGGATGAGCGCGTACGCGAATTTGGCATCGACTGCGACTGGGTGCGTGGCTATGTGCATGTTGCCGATTCGCCGCGCAAGGCGCGTGCCTTGCAGCAAGAGATGGCCACCCTGAGGCGTGACTACGGCTTCATGACCGACGTGGCTACCGGCACCGACGTGCAGCGCCACATCCACAGCCAGCGTTACTGCGCCAGCGCGTATGAAGCCACCTCGGGCCACTTGCACCCGCTCAAATACGGCTTGGGGTTGGCGGCAGCGGCCCGGTCAATGGGCGTGAAGATTTTTGAGCGCAGCGCGGTGCTGCGGCTGGAGCGTGGCGCAAAACTGGTGGCACACACCGCGCAAGGTAGCGTGCAAGCACAGTTTGGCGTGCTGGCGGGCAACTGCACCCTGCCAGAATATGGCCCCCGGGTAGCGCCCGACATTGCCGCGCGCATCATGCCGGTGGGCACTTACATCATTGGCACCGCGCCGCTGGACGCAGCGCTTTGCCAGCGGCTGCTGCCGGGCAACCCGGCGGTCTGCGATAACAACTTTGTGCTGGACTACTTTCGCTTCAGCGGCGACCACCGCATGCTGTTTGGTGGGCGCGTGAGCTACACCACGCGCACACCGGCCAACCTGCAAGCGGTGATGGCCCAGCGCATGGGCAACATATTTCCGCAGCTGCACGACGCGTCGATTGATTTTTGTTGGGGCGGGTTTGTGGATATCAGCATGAACCGCGCGCCTGACTTTGGCCGCCTGGGCGACAACCTGTATTACCTGCAAGGCTTTAGCGGCCACGGCGTGGCGCTGACTGGCCTGGCGGGTCAGGTGGTGGCGCAAGCCGTAGCCGGGCAGGCCGAGCGGTTCGATGTGTTTGCCAGCTTGCGCCACCGCGAGTTTCCGGGTGGTGAGCTGCTGCGCACGCCCAGCCTGGTACTGGGCACGCTGTACCACCGGTTGCGGGATGTGCTTTGATGCGCCTGACCCGATTGCCGCACCGTGCAGACATCGCTTGGAAAGTTTGTGCAATCGGACTCCGAACGAGATCACGTTGCTTTGGCCTTCAGCGCCCGCGCAATTAAAGGCCCAAAGCGTTCAATCTCCGCCAGCGGCGCGTAGCCGTAACCAATGACCAGACCGCGCAGGTCACGCCGCTTCAGACAATACGCCGACAGCGGCCGCACTGTGAGCCGTTGGCGTGCCAGTTGCGCGGCCAGTGCCGTGTCGTTCACGGACGCGGGCAGGCGCAGACACAGGTGCAGGCCTTGTTCCGCGCCGGAGATGCGCGCCCGTTCACCCAAGCAGGGTTGTAGTGCGCTCAGCAAGGCCTGACGGCGCTGTGCGTAACTTTGCCGCGCCTTGCGCAGGGCCCCGGCAAAGTGACCCATTTCAATGAACTCGGCCAGCGCCGCCTGTACCGGAATCTGCCCTGGGCGATTCAGGTCGTAGTGCACGCGTTTGAAGGCTGCTATCAGGCCCTTGGGCACTACCATGTAGCCCAGCTTCAGGCCGGGGTAGAGCACCT
>Ga0172372_10013211_pt1 | contig 10258 bp, 8 predicted proteins | sample LakKiv5m_2_FD_114544 | JGI IMG/M metagenome (GOLD analysis project Ga0172372, IMG submission 114544) | Freshwater microbial communities from Kabuno Bay, South-Kivu, Congo - kab_092012_9.5m | ecosystem: Environmental > Aquatic > Freshwater > Lake | place: Democratic Republic of the Congo... | reverse complement strand
GGGCGCGAACGCACCATTGACAGGACGGTTTTGGCGGCGTAGCCTACGGCCCAATTATACCGCCTCGGACAGAGCTTCTTTAATACACCTTTCGGCTTTTGGGGGGATTATTTCGCTAACAAGCTCCATCTATTATTCCTTCACCGTAACTTCCCTTACAAGCATTACTTGCTATCGGTATTGGTGTTCAACTTTTCAATAAACCCAAATTCAAATATTTTTCATACCCATATTATTCTCTTGGCGAAGCTTAGATAAGCACGCCGAAGCTTATTTTCTAAACGCTTAGGCTCTATAATGCGTAACTTCTACCCGCTACCGTTTTTTGACTCGGATGGAAGTAAGGCATTTGCCGCAATTGAATGCGAAACATAAGGTATATGACGCGGCTGAGCGGCGGAACGGACGCGATCACCCGCGATAAGCCCTTCGAGATAGCCGTCAATCGGTCGTTTTCCATGAAAAACCGCTTGAAGTTTATATGGAACGGTTATTGCTTTATTTGTGCGCGCCAGAGATTCTATTTTATATCAATCGTCCCCAAAATTTCCGCCGATAACAAGGAGTCCAAGACATGTCTTGGACTCCTTGTTATTCATCCCTGCAAAAACTTAGGCGACGATTCATATTTCGTAAACCTCGGCGTTAAATAAAAGACATGTCCCGGCTTTAGGCTAGGACTGTCCTGCAACCCAATCCGTGGCCGTTTACGGCGCTAAACCCTTTAATCGCACCCCGAGGGAAGATTATGCTATTTCGCGTTTTACTGTTTTTTATGGCGTCCTTACTTTCTTTTACCGCCGCCGCCGAACATTTGGATGTCTATCACCTAATGTCCTTAGTCCCGGTACCCAATATAAAACCCACCTATGGCGGCCGCAACAACAAAACCTATCAATCGGGAGGTATCGGCATCCTGGTCTACGACGGCGCCAACGCCATCGACGCGCTGGGGCCTTTTCAGGTGTTCAGCTCGGCGGGGTTAAAGCCTTTGCTAATTTCCGCCAGCAAGGATGAAGACGGCAAATATAAAAAATCCATTACCTTCAACAGCGGGCTGAAAATAGCCGCCAACCGGACCATTGCAAACACCAGCGAGCTTGAAGTATTAGTGGTGCCCGGCGGCGCCTTTGAAACCATACAAATGGCGAAGAATACCGAGGTGCTGAACTGGATTAAAGGCGTTCACGAAAAAACCATTTGGACGACCAGCGTTTGCACCGGCTCGTGGATTCTGGGCGCGGCGGGTTTACTGCAAGACAAACAAGCCACCAGCAACTGGTATCGGGCGGATGAATTGCTGGCGCATTTCGGCGCAACCCCGCAATCCGGCTCTCGTTACGTTTTCGACGGCAAGCTGGTGACCGCCAACGGCGTTACGGCGGGTATCGACATGGCCTTGGCTATCGTCAAAAAAGTGTTCTCACATGACCTCAACAACGGCAAGGACTACACCCAGGCCGTCATGCTGGACCTTCAGTACGACCCCAATCCGCCTGTCCGCGGCGGCTCGCCTGAAAAAACCGAACCCGCCGTATTCGACGCCATGCAGTTTATGTACGATTATTACGATCTGGCCAACGCGGTCAAGCAAGTGCCGATTCAGTAAGTCATGTATAGTTTGGGGACAGTAGGCCGAAGCGCTCAATTGTCCCCATCCCCCCCACTTACCTAATCAATGGGGTCAGAATCAATGGGGTCAGTGTCATTGATTTTAAGTGGCTGGATTTTACTTAATCAATTCAACCTGACCCCATTGATTCCCTCAGCGCCCTACCCCCGCATCATTTAATCTTTACCAGCTCTTTGCCGTCCGTAGAAAAACGGCAAATACCCGTAGCGAAATTATCACAATCTTTAGACTGCTCAACCTTGACGCCGTTTGGACCGAGGTGAATTTTCAACTCGCAATAACTGGCTTCGCTTTCGGAATGCTTTTTCATCACTAATTCATTTTCAGCGACGCTCTTGGCTTCGCCGGCAATGTCGGCGGAACAAGGCAGGGCGTCTTTTTCAGCGGCATTCGGCTCAAAATCCACATCAGCGCTGACCAGGATCTCATCATTGAGCGTGGTGATTTTCAAGTGCTGGACATGGTTGCCGTCACGCAGCATATAGTGATCGGTAGCGGCAAAAGCACTACCGGAAACCAGCATCGCGGCAGCCAGAAACAGTTTTTTCTTCATGTTGTTACCTCTTGTTGGAATTTTTAGTTTATCAGCATAGCGACGAACGGCGAGACACGATCATTTCGTAACTCATGCCGTTTTGGACAATGCCCGGCCATCACTGTTGGTTATTTTACCTTACCGCAGGCATTTGCCAAAAAGCTAGTCAACATTAAATACGCCGATAATAGCCGAGATTAAATTCCAATTTCAGCGATTAGTAGTAACATTAGCAAACGACAAGCCTTTCCCTGATTTTATTATGCACGTATTCATAAAGCGGTTACTGATACCGGCGATCATTTTCCTGTTGTCAATCCATGTCCAAAGCAGCTTCGCCGATAAACAGACCCAATCGAAAAAAGACGCCCAGACCGCGCTGCAATGTATTGCCTTCAGCCCTTATGTCGGCAAACTGACTCCCGATTACGGCGCACAACCGTCCAAACAGCTGATCGATACGCTGCTGGACCAATTGATCAAGGAAACCCCGTTCCGCTGCATCATGACTTACGGCGTCATCAACGGACTGGACTATGTTTTTTCCGCGGCAGAAGCAAGACACATGAAAGTGATTGCCATCATATGGATAGACGATGACGCCACCGTTAATTCACAATCGATTTCCAACGGCATCCAGCTTGCCAGGCGCTATGAAAAAACGATTATCAAGCTGAGCTGCGGTTCGGAAGTCAGGACCCGCCACGACTATGCCTTCGACAGCGAAATCACGCGCTGCATCCAGGCCATGCGTGAAGCCAAGCTAAAGCAACCCGTCGCTACCATAGACACCTGGTGGGAATGGTGCAATCGCTCGTTGACCTGCGGGCAGACCAGTTTCTCGGCCCAGGTAGATTGGATAGGCATTAATATCTTCCCGTGGTGGGAAAACCGCTTCTCCGGCATTCATACCTGCATTACGGCAAAACAAGCGGCTGATTTTCATATTGCCCGACTAGAAGAAGTCCAAAAGGCAAATCCCGGTAAAGAGGTTATCATCACCGAATTCGGCTGGCCGAACGGCCCTGATAACGGCACTGAAACCAATATTAAAACCGGGCAACACTGCGGTATTGCCGGCCCCAAGAACCAAGCCGCCGTCATTGAATCGACTTTTAAAAAGCTCGCGCAGCAAAACCGCTCAGGTGTAGTATTTGAAGCCTTTTCAGAAGACTGGAAACCCAGCAATGAAGGCAATTTTGGCCGTTTTTGGGGACTGTGCCAAGGCGAGCCGCCTTACACCTGCAACAAGGAATTCTCGCGTCATCGATAAAACGCATGGCCTGTGATGGAAATACCGTTTTATCATCCTCTATCGTTTGATAGAATGCCGGCCGGTACGTTGCGGTTTTCTTTAACACTCTCATGCCCCTCCCTGTTGTCGACCGAGAGTAACACGGCGTGAATAGGGGCAAACGTAACGCTGTATCTTCCTTAGCGACCGATTTTATTTAAACGTCCTCAAAACATGACCCAGATGAAATTAATCCTGCTTATTTTGATACCTTTGTGCTTATCCCTGGTATCTGAAATAAGTTATGGCCGCCACGCCGCCATCCTCATCGACGCCGATAACGGCAGAATATTACACGAAATAGATGCCACCCACGCCTGGTATCCCGCTTCCCTGACCAAGGTAATGACGCTTTATATGGCATTCAGCGCCTTAAGCCAGCGGCAAATCCAATTGCACGACAGCATGGCGGTTTCCCACCATGCCTCGCGCCAGCCCACCAGCAAACTCGGCTTAAGAGTAGGCGAGCGTTTGACGGTGCAGGACGCCATTTTGGCGATTGTCACCCGCTCCGCGAATGATGCAACGGTTGTGCTTGCGGAATATCTGGGCGGCAATGAGGAAAATTTCGCCGCTAAAATGACGGCAAAAGCCCATGCATTAGGTATGTACGATACGCATTTCATGAATGCAACAGGCCTTCCGCACCAGTGGCAAGTCACTACGCCGCGCGACCTGGCTTTGTTGGCATGGAAAATACGCCGTGATTTCCCCGATTTTTATCCCTTTTTCGCCGCACACAGTTTTTATTTCAGGGGGCAGGAATTACGCGGCATCAATAAATTCACCGCCGGTTATCCGGGCGCCGAAGGCATGAAAACCGGCTTCACTTGCGGCTCCGGCTATAATCTCATGTCTTCTGCGCAGCAAAACGGCAAACGCCTTATCGGCGTTGTCATGGGAGGAATGACCAGCGCAGAGCGTTATCAATTGATGACTAAAATGATGAATGACGGCTTCGCAGACAGCGTCGGTGTTTATCCTGAAAAATACGTTACCGCCTTACCCGGCAAGTTTGCCGGTATTGCGCCTTATCAACTGGGCTGCGGGAAAGGCGCGCCCGCCCATTTAATGACCGCTGGCCTGGTTAAAAAAAGCCTCCACAAAAAACACGGCTCATCACATCATCGCGCCAGTAAAAGCAAAAAAACGGCGAAGACTTATTACACCGGCAGCAAAAGCAAGAAATCCTCCAAGACTCAATCTGCCAGCAAAAGCAAATCCAATAAAACCCGTTATCGCCACTCATAGGCTTTAATAGGTCGCTATTTATGCTCCAGGTAGCTCGATAGGGCGAAGCGTATCAGCAATAACGTCACCGAAACCGGATACAGCAGGTAATGTTGCGGTAAACCCAAGCTCGCTAAAACGCCCAGCATGATCACCCAGGGCTGGACTATATTATGGTTAGCGAGCGTTTGCATCTGACGTAACGTTAGCGCATCCGTTTTATGGTCTTGATCGGTAAAAAACAGCTCGATAAACGCCGCCATAAAAACGAAATACAGCGGAAAAAAGAAAAATATCGGCGAATCCTCATTAAATAGCGATCGCCAATAAGCAAACCAGGCTATTAATACACTGCCGGCAAACACATCATGCCAGAGCTTGGCCGCCTTTTTTTTGAACACCATACCCGCTATGCCACTGACGGCTAACGCAAAACCGCTATAAATGAATACCGGTTCATCCAGTGTATCCAATAATGGACTGGACGTTTGCACCAAAAAGCACAAGGCAAGACTCAGGGCGATAAAAATAAACATGGTAGTCACCGTAAACGTTTAAAACGAACATAAGGCGATTTCCGGCGAAGAATATACCCAACTCGCTGGTATTTTTGTCCATTTTCTGCGTTGTAAAAATAGTTACATAGCTCACTATGCGCCTATTTTTACGCCTTGAAAATGAACAAAAATCCTGCGCGATTTGGGTATATTCATTCTTGGAAATCGCCTAAGCCCGAAAGCAGTTGATAATGTTTATGCACAGATTTTTTTATTGCCGGTATTGGCTTCACAGCACTTGCAAAAATAGCCAATCACATCACAAATAAACATAAGCATTTGATTATTAATAAAATATATTTTTGTATAAAAATACTACAATTTAACAAACAGGCAAGTATTACCTTACCTTAGCACCGTTATCCAGACCTTATACACAAAGTTATCCACAGCTTGTGTGGAAAAATGATAGGTAATTGATTATCTGGGTTTAAACGCCAAGGATAAGCCTTGAGCGCCTATAGTGATCATTAAAGCCGTGATAAAATTAAAGCGCACTTTAAAACCAGGATCGCATACCGCTCAAAAAAACCAGTTAACGGAACAAATGCGTCCTGTGGAGTCTACTCAATCAACACCTGACAGACAAACAATGAATTATATTAATTTTCCCAAAAGTTCTTGCACCGTATATTCAGAGTACTGCGCAAGAACTTTTGGGAAAATTAATACCCATTCAATACGTTATTAATTGTTTCATAAGTGCTTGCCGAACTCATTTAACGAAGACTGGCATTTCTAGTGCAAGCACTTATGAAACAATTAATATGAACGCCAACAAAAACACGACGGGGAAAATCATGGGACCACAAAAATCTATCAATACGCCGCTATTAAGCAGCCTGGCTATAGCAATGCTGCTTGGAGGCTGTGCATCGGGCGCTGATCCGTGGAAAGGCTGGAATCACGGCGCCCAGTCATTTAACGATAGTCTCGATAAAGGTATTATAAAACCGCTGGCCAAGGGCTATCAGTGGGTAACGCCTGACATCGTTGATAAGGGCGTAAGCAATTTTTTCAGTAATATTAATGATATTGGCGTAACCGTTAATGATTTGCTCCAGTTTAAAATCCTGCAAAGCGGCATGGATGCAAGCCGCTTGCTGGTTAATACAACGGTGGGGGTTGGCGGCGTCATGGATGTCGCGCAAATGATCGATTTACCCAAACATCGCGAAGATTTCGGGCAAACCTTGGGGTTCTGGGGCATGCCGTCAGGACCTTACCTGGTATTGCCGATTTTCGGCCCAAGCTCGCCCAGGGATACCTTGGGCCTGGTCGGCGATGCCCTGCTCAATCCGCTGACCTATGTATCGTTTATTGGCGGCACCGCCGCCGGAGCCGCTACGGCAGGCTCCAAAGTCGTTGATGTCGCCGATACCCGGGCCGATGCCATGGCAACGGAAAAAATTGTCGACGAAGCGTCTTCTGAAAAAGACCGCTATGAATTCGTTAAAAATGCTTACGAGCAACGCCGCGAATACCTGGTCAATGACGGCAACGTGCCTGACGATGACAGTTTTGATCTTGAAGCCGAAGAAGCCGGTGAGCTTGATGGCGTAAACAAGACCATGAGCACACCAAGCCCGGCGACGCCATTAGCCGCCGACACCGCCAAATCGGCGCCTGTCAGCCGGCATGTCCTGGACTTGTCGGCGCCTGAAGAAAAATAACCGCCGATGAGCCGCTTGCCTTATCCCGAGCACTGGAGTGATATTGATACGACGCTCTATAACAGCTCGGTTAAGGTATTTCATACGGTAAAAAAAATGCTGGGTGTCAAAATGAAGCTTCATGCCGATACCCAGGTACAGCAGGGCGATATTTTTTTATTCAACCATTTTTCACGCTTTGAAACCTTTATCCCGCAATTTTTAATTTATGAGCAAACCGGCGCATACAGCTGCGCCATTGCGGCGGGTGAGTTTTTTTCCGAAGCAAGCGTACTCGCCAACTATTTAAAAAAAGTCGGCGTTTTCCCGCATGACCATGAGCGTTTGTTTCCGTTACTTGCGGCGCAAGTCCTGCGCGGACGTAAAATCATTATTTTTCCGGAAGGCGGCATGGTCAAGGACCATCAAGTGATGGATAGCCGGGGCCGTTACCGTATTTATTCAAGACTCACCGGACGCCGGCGCAAGCACCATACCGGCGCCGCTGTCCTGGCGCAAGGCATCGCCGCCTTTAAAACGGCGATTTGCGATGCGCACCGCCGGAATAATCACGACCAACTACTCGCCTGGCAAGGCGCATTACAGCTCGACAACCTTGACCAATTGCTGGCCTCGGCATTTAAGCCCACCCTGATTATCCCCGCCAATATTACCTTTTACCCGATTCGCTCATCAGATAACCTTCTGCTGAAAGCCGTCGAGCTGTTCGCCGATAACCTGAGCCTGCGCCAAACCGAAGAGCTGCTGATAGAAGGTAATATCCTGCTGAAAAATACCGACATGGATATTCGCATGGGCAAACCTATTGCGGTCTGCGACGACTTGAATCCCTGGCATCGTTACCTACTGAAAAATGCTGCTGCGCAATTTAAAACACTCGATGATGTGTTTGCGATGAGTTCTTCGCCTAAAAACCGGCAGCAAAAATGCCTGTCCAGGCATTTTAAAAAAACGGCCGATACCCTACGCGATGTTTATATGGAAGAAATCTATGCAAACGTCACGATCAACCTCAGCCATCTTGCGTCAGCACTGATCATGTATTGCATGGAACATGCCCAGACTCGCATAACGCGGCAGCGATTCTTCGCCACGCTTTATATCGCCGTCAAACAATTACAACAGAACAACGCCATCAATTTACACCGAAGCCTGCTTAACCCCTTCGATTACGGCGACTTGATCTCAGGCGCCAGCCAACGCCTTGAGCATTTTATCTGCGTCGCAAAATCGACCGATCTTGTTATTGAACACGAAACCGGCTACGAATTTTTACCCAAGCTGTTGGCAGAACAGGACTTTGATAATATCCGCCTGGAAAACCTGGTTGCGGTCTATTGCAATGAAGCCAAACCGGTCCCGGCGATACGCCAGGCCGTAATCAAGGCATTGACGGCGCACGACAACATCGACCCGAAACAACTGGCGGCCTGGCAATTTGAAGATGAATGCTGCGATTTAAGCTGGGAACGCCACGCCTATAAAAAGCCGTGTTTTGACGACATCAACGAGCACGAAACCGCGGTAGCCGATCCCCGCCCCTTCTTCCTGAATCCCCAACACGCTAACGGGATCGGCATCCTGCTGATACATGGCCTGCTCGCAAGTCCCGCAGAATTGAGGGATTACGGTGAATACCTGGCAACACAGGGCTATACCGTGATCGGAGTGCCGCTAAAAGGCCACGGATCGTCGCCTTGCGCCCTGCGCAATAAAACCTGGGAAGACTGGTATGCCTCCGTATTGCGGGGTTTTAATATCCTTAAGGCCTATACGCCAAGGATTTTTGTCACCGGATTTTCGAGCGGCGGCGCTTTGGGGCTCAAACTAGCCGCCGAACAATACCCGGAAATCATTGCAGTCATTGCTGTTGCCGTCCCGATAAAATTCAACAATCCTGCATTTATGCTCGTACCTTTTTGGCGCGAAGCCAACAAACTGGTGGACTGGGTCCCGGCCTATGAAGGCATTAGGCCTTTTATTGACAACCGCTCCGAGCATCCCGCCGTTAATTACCGGCATGTGCCTATCAAAAGCCTGTATGAGTTAAGACGGCTGATTCGCGCCATGAATGACAGCCTGCCGCACTGCAAAATCCCGGTGTTAATCCTGCATGGCGATGAGGACCCGATTGTCGCGATTAAAAGTGCAACCGAAATCATCAATAACTTGCAAACCTGCAACAGGCAACTCAAAATCATCAATTCAAGCCGACACGGCATCCTGATGGAAAATACCGGCGGAACCTGGCAGGTCATTGATGATTTTATCGCCGATTGCCTGGGTTAACACTTGTAAGGCCAAGCAATCAAGACTCCGATCATCAACAGAAGCATTCCCATGAAAACAAGGCAATTTAAATATTCATCGGCAAGCTACGTTAATCTCTCTAAAAATCAGCAGCACCAGTTTGCGCAGGGACATGCACTGAGAATTTATAGCAGCAACGCCATTTACAGTTTTATACCAAAAAATGCCTGCTCGACGATGAGAGTCTCGCTTGCCATCGCAAACGGCTGCATTGCCGATACGGATGCGCTAGATGAATTGGATTTTAACTGGATTCATAACAATAACGATACCTTCAGGGCGGACCTTGCCAGCTTGGCGCTTGCCGATTACACCTTTGTGATACTGAGATGCCCTTACGCCCGGCTTGCCAGCGCTTATCTCGACAAAATCGCCGAGCTGACCACCGAAGCCTGGGCGTTATATGACACGATGAAAAGAAAACTCGCACCGGATGCGCTTAGTTTCAGACTATTTATCAAGGCGATAACCCAGGCTGAATGTTTGCGAAGTAATATTCATTGGCAGCCGCAAATGGATTTCCTCGTTTATCAGGAATATGACGATTATTTCAACCTGGAAAATTTTGCCGCGGCAAAAGAGGCGATAGAAAAAAAAGCCCATATCAAAATAGTCGATGCCAGGCCATTGACCAGACATGGCATGGACCGTTTTGTGCGCTTAACCGGCCATGATTTTTCAGACGCCCTGCCTGCTGAAATAAGGTCGCTAAAAGCCGCCTGGGAAACGCCTGAGCCCGCGTCGTTATATGATGATGAACTTATCGCCATCGTAACAAAGCACTTCAAAAAAGATATTGATTTATATAAAAGCTTATTCGGCACCGGCCATCTGATGTTTTGATGAACGCTAATTTGCCGAAGATCAGGCGCTATCCAGCAAAGGCTGGAATAAAATGCAGCGAAACCCGGTCACCAGGGCCACGCTTGCTATCCACTGCTCCCTTAAAAACTTCAGGCTCTCTTTTCATAAGGCATTCCACCCGGTATATGATGCATTCGGGTAAGAATCGCTCAAGCTTAATCC
>Ga0172372_10013210_pt1 | contig 10258 bp, 3 predicted proteins | sample LakKiv5m_2_FD_114544 | JGI IMG/M metagenome (GOLD analysis project Ga0172372, IMG submission 114544) | Freshwater microbial communities from Kabuno Bay, South-Kivu, Congo - kab_092012_9.5m | ecosystem: Environmental > Aquatic > Freshwater > Lake | place: Democratic Republic of the Congo... | reverse complement strand
TTTTCTTTCCATATTATCCTTTTTGTTTTGATATACAAAAATAAGAAACAAATCAGATTTTGTATTGTAAGCGAAAATAGTTTTATTTGCCCTCGTTTTTTACAATTATTAGGAATTATGGAAAAGATTAAAAATTTAGTTATTGTTGAATCCCCGGCAAAATCCAAAACAATTGAGGGATTTTTGGGCAAAGAATATAAGGTTACATCGTGCTATGGTCATATTCGCGATTTGGAAAAGAAGAATAGCGGAATTGATGTCAAAGATAAGTTTAAACCAAATTACATCGTCCCAAGTGAGAAGAAAGCTGTTGTCCGAGAATTAAAAAAGTTGGTGGAAAAGTCAGAAACAATTTGGCTTGCAACTGACGAGGACCGTGAAGGAGAAGCTATTTCATGGCACTTGAAAGATGAATTAAAAATTGATGATAAGAAAATAAAACGTATTGTTTTTAATGAAATCACAAAAAAGGCAATTCTTAACTCAATTCAAAATCCAAGGCAAATTGATATTGACCTTGTTGAAGCTCAGCAAGCAAGAAGAATTTTAGATCGTTTAGTTGGATTCGAACTTTCACCAATTCTTTGGAGAAAAGTTAAACCAAATCTTTCAGCCGGAAGAGTTCAATCGGTTGCGGTTCGCTTAATAGTTGAGCGGGAAAGAGAAATACAAAATTTTACTTCTGAATCAGCATTCCGTATTGTCGGTGATTTTATTGTAAAAGATAAAAAGGGTAAAAAAACTTTACTTCAGGCAGAACTTGGGAAAAGGTTTTCAACAGAAAAAGAAGCAAGATCATTTCTCGAATTATGCAAAAATGCTGAATTCACCGTTGATAGTCTTGAGAAAAAGCTTGCATATAAATCTTCTGCTGCTCCATTTACGACTTCGACATTACAGCAGGAAGCAAGCAGAAAACTTGGATTTTCGGTATCAAAAACAATGCTTGTTGCGCAAAAGCTATATGAATCAGGAAAAATTACTTACATGCGTACCGATTCTACTATTCTTTCTGAGTTTGCTATTCAAGCTGCCAAAGATAATATAATTGAAAATTTTGGTAATGAATATTCTAATCCACATCAGTATGTTACGAAATCAAGTTCTGCTCAGGAAGCTCACGAGGCAATCAGACCAACTTATTTTGAAAATGCAAGTGTTGATGGAACTAAGGATGAAAAATCACTTTATGGCTTGATTTGGAAACGTGCAATTGCATCTCAGATGAGCGATGCAAAACTCGAAAGAACAACCGTAAAAATTTCGATGTCAAATAATGATTTGAATTTTACTGCCAAAGGTGAAGTGATTTTATTCGATGGCTTCTTGAAAGTTTATCTTGAATCAACTGATGAAGAAAACGGTGACAATGAATCGGAAATTATTCCGCCATTAAAAAGTGGTGAAAAACTTAATTTTTCCGAAATTGCTGCAACCGAAAAGTACACTCGACCACCAGCACGTTATACAGAAGCAAGTTTGGTAAAGAAACTTGAAGAATTAGGAATCGGAAGACCATCGACTTATGCGCCTACAATTTCTACAATTCAAAAACGTGGTTACGTTAGCAAAGATGAATTAAAAGGAAGAGAGAGAAATTACAAAGAATTAACTTTGGTTGATAAAAAAATTACTGAAGAGTTAAAGTCAGAAATAACTGGCGCAGATCGTGGGAAATTGCTTCCTTCAAATATTGCAATGTTGGTTAATGATTTTCTGATTAATTATTTCCCGAATATTCTTGATTATCAATTTACGGCAAATGTGGAAGAAGAACTTGACGAAGTTGCTGAGGGTAAGATTGACTGGCATAAAATGCTCGATGAATTTTACACTCCGTTTCACAAGCAAGTTGAGCATACTTTGGATAATTCAGAAAGAGTTTCAGGTGAGAGAATTTTGGGGACTGATCCGACAACGGGAAAACAAATTTCTGTCAGAATGGCTAGATACGGTGCGGTGGCTGCGATCACTAATCCCGACGATGAAAATGATAAACCAAAATATGCAGGTTTACGTTTGAACCAAAAACTTGAAACTATAACATTGGAAGAAGCGATTGAGCTATTCAAGTTACCACGGACTTTGGGGGAATTTGAAAATTCAGAAGTCAGCGTTTCAATAGGTAGATTTGGACCTTATGTAAAACATTTTTCAAAATTCTACTCGATGCCTAAAGAATTTGATCCTTATGAAATAACTTTGGAAGAAGCTATCGGTGTGATTGAAAATGGCAGAATTAAAGAAGCTGAAAAGACCTTAAAAATTTTTGAACAAGATGCTGCTGTTAAAATTATGAACGGAAGGTGGGGTCCATACATAAAATCTTCAAAAGGAATGGTTAGAATTCCAAAGGGGACAAAAGTTGATGATTTGGTTTTTGAAGATGTTCAAAAAATTATCGAAGAAGCCTATCCAACAAAGAAGAAATCAACAAAAAAGAAGAAATAGAATTTTTTATGGAACTGGATCATAACCGCTGCCACCCCACGGATGACAACGAGCAATTCTTTTTATTCCAAGCCATAAACCTTTAAACAATCCATACTTTTTCAATGCTTCATGAGTATATGCAGAGCACGTTGGAGTATATCTGCAACTAGAAGGTAAAAGCGGGGAAATAATAATTTGATATCCCCGCACAAGAAGAATAAACGGAAAGGCTAAAATTTTGTTAATCTGTATTAATAATTTTCGCAAAATGTATCTTATTTAATTTTGCATGCAAATTATTATTTTGTCAGATTATTTACAACATACGCCATTAACTCTTTTCGTGTTTCGATATCAAGAAATTTTCCCGAAAATTCTGAAGTAGTAGTAGTGCTTGAGTTATCTTCAATGCCCCTTGAGTGAACACATAAATGTTTTGCTTCAATAATAACGGCTACATTCTCGGTGTTTAAGGCTTCTTTTAATTCATTAAGAATTTGTTTTGTCATTCTTTCCTGAACCTGTGGGCGCTTAGCAAAGTATTTGACGATACGATTAATTTTTGATAACCCAATTACTTTCCCATTTGGAATATAAGCCACATGCGCATGTCCAATTATCGGGACGAAATGATGTTCACAAGTTGAAGAAAAATTTATATTCTTTTCAACAACCATACCTTGATATTTATAATTGTTTTCGAATGCACGAGCTAAAGGCTTATTCTCAGGTTTTAAACCTGAAAAAATTTCTTTAACATACATTTTTGCCACTCTGTGTGGAGTTCCTTTCAAACTATCATCATTCAAGTCAAGCCCGAGCGTTATCATAATCTGCTGAAATAAATCCTCAATAATTTCAACTTTGGTTTCATCATCAAGTTGAAAAGCGTCATTTCTAATTGGAGTCTCGAGTGATGTAGGTAAATGTTGATCGCCAATCTCATCAATATTATAATTTTCTTTATAGCTCATTGTATTTTCCTTTTTCATGAACAACAAGCCATATAAAAAAATAATTCCAAAAAAATTATGAGTTGCGAAATCTTATCGTGAAAGTAGAACCAAAATCTTTTTTGCTCGATACAGATATTTCTGCATTATTAAGCTCAAGATACTTTTTTGTCAAAGCAAGCCCAAGCCCATTTCCCTCGAACATTCGCGTATAACCTTGCTGCTCTTGCCTGAAGGGCATGAATAGGTAAGGCAAATACTCTTCGGAAATTCCAATACCTGTGTCAGTAACTGAAAAGCAAAATTCATTTTCTGAATTCCTGAAAATTTTCACTTCAATACTTCCTGTTTTAGTGAATTTAACAGCGTTTTCAAGAACGTTGCGTAAACTTTGTGATATTGAATATTCATCAACAAATAAAAGTCCGTTAGTGGTTTCTCTTTGATAGCTGAATGACAATCCGTTCCTTTCGGCTTCCAATTTTATTTCTGGAAGAATTTTCAGGAGAATATCATTTTCAAAATCTGTTTTCTTGAAAATTGGTTCATACGAACCAATCTGAATTTCCGACATATTTAGAATTAATTCAATTGTACGAATCGTTCTGTTCCCTTGCAAGCGGATGATTTCAAAGGCTTCTTTATTTTCATTGCCCAACATATCTTTCAAATCATTTTCAAGCATGCTTGCCCAACTTAATATTACGTTTAAAGGCGTTCGTATTTCATGTGAAATTTGAGCAAGAAATTCTGATTTTAATCTATCGGATTTCTCAGCTTTTTCTTTGGATATAATTAATTCTCTCTCGTAATTTTTTAATTCAGTAATATCGCTGCATAAAACGAGATTGATAATTGACTTATCTTTTTGAATAATCATCGAACGGATAAGCAAATTTTTTCTATTTCCACTTTTTGTAATTCCAACAACTTCATAAGGCGGAATTGATTTTCCAGATTCTCGTAGGAGTTTGTTTTGCTTTATTAGTTCATGATATTCTTTATCAATTATATCGAGGATTTGAAGGTTTTCAAACTCCTCTTTTGTATAACCAAAAGCATTCTGAACTAATTTATTTGAATAAATTATTTTCCAACCATCAAATAGGAATAAATATTCAGGGATATTATTAATCAGATCTGAATTGAATTTTTCGCTTTCAGCCAATGAATTTAATAGTTTTCTTGAAATACGGTAGCGATTAAAGAAAACCGCCGTTACAAGTATAAAAAAGATAATGAAGGCAATGCTGTAATTCCTGAACTGCGTAACTTTTTCAAGCTGCAGTTTTTGAATTTCTGCTTCTCTTTGTTTCGACTGATAAACTTCTTGAAGTTCGATAATTCTTTTGTTTTTGTCTTCGTTGATTAAAGAGTCTCTTAAACTACTGAACATTTCAAAATACTTAAATGCTGATTTGTAATCACCCCGATTTTTATAAAGTTGTGAAAGCATTTGATAATTATCTTTAACTTCCGGACGAAAATTATGACGCTTTGCTAAATTCATTGAGCGAAAAAAATAATTTTGAGCTTCTTTAAAGTTATTTTGATTAAAATATATTGTACCTAAAATAAAATTTTGTAATGTCACACCCGAAATATCATTAATTTCTTCCCTGAGTCTTAAAGAACGAAATGAATAATCGAGTGCATTTTGAAATAATTTTTTTTCGCGGTAAAGTAAACCAAGATTGCTATAAGTCAGCGAAAGTCCAACTTTATCATTTAGTGATTCATCAAGTTTTAATGCTTCAAGATAGTACGGCAGAGCTTCATTAAGTTTTCCTAATTTTCTTAAAGCATAGCCAACGTTGTTCAATCCTATTACTACGGCATTCTGATTTTTTTGAGTACGTTTTAACTTTAGCGAACGATTGTAATAGTCAAACGCTCTTTTAAAGTCATCCAACTTTTCGTAAACTAATCCAATATTATTGAGTGAAGCGGCAATTCCAGCAGTATCATTGTTCGCTTCTCTGATTGACAAACCTTTAAAATGATAATCCAAAGAAATTTCAAAATTCCCAATCAAATTGTTAGTTACACCAAGAATATTGTAAAAAGTTGCTAAACTTTTTTTGTCATCAGTTTTTCTTGCAAGATTAATTCCTGACTTAGCATATTCAATGCTTTTCTCTGGTTTAATAGCCCGATAATACCAGCTAAGTTCATTCAATATTTTTATTTTCGAAGAATTATCAAGCGATTGAATGGAATTTTCAAACTGCAAAATTGAGTCCGAAGAAACCTGAGCTGATAATTTTATCTCAGTTTGTACAAAAATTAGTAGTACAAGTAATAAAATTTTTAGTAATTCCATCGATAATTGTTTGTTTAATAATAAATTAATATTGCTTATTTTTACCAAAGACAAACAAAATATAAGTCATTTTATGAATAACAAACAACTCGAAGAAAAAGAATTTATCAAAGAAAATTTACATGATATTTTCTCGCATGTTTTTGAAAATGCAGCCGTTGGAATTGTACTTACTAATTTAAAAGGAGTTGTTTTCAAGGCTAATTCAGCTTTCTGTAAGATGTTGGGGTATGAATTGGATGAAATACTTGATAAGCGTGTTGTTGATTTTACTTACATTGATGATCAGAAGAAGGATGAAGAATTGTTTCTTATTCTGCAAGCAGGGAAAATTAATAACTATTCAATTCAAAAAAGATACATACGAAAAAATGGCTCTTTAATTTGGACAAAGATTAAAATTACTCTGATAAAAGATAACACTGGAAGACCTATTTTTGCGCTTGGTTTTGCTGAAGATATTTCTGAACAAAAAGAACTTGAAAAAAAATTAATTGAGGAGAGTAGATTTCTTGAAATATTGATGAAGACTTCGTCCGACAGCATTTATTTCAAAGATATTAATTCAAGATTTATTTTAATCAATGAAGCTACTATTAGAAAATTTGGGGTTCGTTCGGCTGATGATATTATTAGCAAAACAGATTTTGATTTGTTCTCAAAAGAGCATGCACAAAAAGCTTTCGAGGATGAGCAGGAAGTTATAAATTCGGGCAAACCAAAACTTTCCATCGTTGAGAAAGAAGTTTGGAATGATGAAAAAGTAAGTTGGGTTTCTACGAGTAAATTGCCAATAAAAGATAGTAATGGAAAGGTTATCGGTACTTTTGGAATTACAAGGGATATAACCGATAGAATGCAGTTTGAAGAACGACTAAAAGAAAGCGAAGAGCGATATCGAATTCTTTCGGATGTCACTCTCGAGGGAGTTGTAATTCATGATAACGGAATTTTGATTGATGCTAATCCGGCATTTCTAAAAATGGTTGGATATGAATTAGATGAATTGGTTGGTAAAAATGTAATCGAATTATTAATCCACTCTGATTATCAGAAATTGTCGGCACAAAAAGTTAAGAATCAATCTTCAACACCTTATGAAGTTTTAGCCCTTAAAAAAGACGGAACAAAATTTTATGCGGAAATTGAAGCGAAGATATATCAATACAAAGAAAAAACCGTTAGAGTTGCAGCGATTCGAAATATTACAAGAAGGAAGAAACAGGAAATAGTTCAGAATGCTTTGTATAAAATTTCCGAATTGGTAAATCGTATTGAAGATATTTATGATTTATATAAGAATATTCATAGAATTATAAAAACATTAATGCCAGCAAATAATTTTTTTATTGCTTTATACAATAAAGATACTGACATGCTCTCATTTCCTTATTTTGTTGATGAAATTGACAGTCCACCACCACCACAAAAAGCCGGTAAGGGATTGACAAAATATATAATATCGCATAATATCGACGCCTTAATTGATGCTAATATGGATTTGGAATTGCGTGCCAAAGGTGAAGTTGATCTGATTGGTGAACCTTGTAAAATATGGCTTGGTGTAAGATTGATGGTTAAGAATAACATAATCGGTGCAATCGTTTTGCAGGATTATAAAGATGAAAAAATTTATGGTGAATATGAAAAGGAAATCCTTGTTTTTGTTTCAGAACAAATAGCGCTTGCAATTGATAAAAAACGAAACGATGAGAAGTTGAAAAAATATTCTAATGAGCTTAAAGAACTTGTTGCAAGCAAGGATAAATTTTTTTCAATAGTAGCTCATGATTTAAAGAGTCCATTTACTGCACTTCTTGGTTATTCCGAAGTAATGGCAAATGAGTATTCTGAGATGTCGATTGATGAATTGGGCGAATTTGCCAACAACATGAATGATGTTGCAAAAAAAACTTATTCACTTCTTGAAAATTTATTAGAATGGTCACGAATTCAAACGGGCAGGATGAAATTCAATCCAGAAAATCTTGTGCTTTTCAGGATCAGCCAGCAAGTAGTCGATTTATTTGTTGATAATGCCAAAAAGAAAGGCGTTCTGCTTCGTAATCGTTCGAATCCAAGCCATGAAATTTTTGCCGATTCAAATATGATTTTTACAATTTTGAGAAACCTCGTTTCTAATGCGATTAAATTTACGCGTGAAGGCGATGAAGTTATGTTTCTAAGTAGAGAGGAAGATGAACATATTGAAATCTGCGTAAAAGATACTGGCGTTGGGATGAGTGCAATTGATTTGGATAAACTTTTCAGAATTGATGTTCATCATTCAGAAATCGGAACAGAAAAAGAAAAGGGAACCGGGCTTGGTTTAATTCTTTGCAAAGAACTTGTGGAGAAAAATGGTGGAAAGATTTGGGTTGAAAGTAAAATAAATGAAGGTAGTGAATTGTATTTTACAATTCCCAAGCCATCAGTTTTATGAAAAAAATTTTGTTGTTCTTTTTTATCTGGGTTGATTTATTCTCTCAAACTCAACTGGTGAATTTTGTAAATCCTTTTGTCGGAACAGCCGGACATGGGCATACTTTCCCCGGGGCATCTCTTCCATTTGGAATGGTTCAGTTAAGTCCCGATACTGATATTCAGGGTTGGGATTGGTGTTCTGGTTATAATTTCTCTGATTCATCAATAGTTGGATTTTCGCATACGCACCTAAGTGGAACTGGTGCTGGTGATTATGGCGATATTTTATTTATGCCTTACAATGGAAAACATTATTTCACATCCGGCAGTAAAGATGGTAAAGAAAAAGGTTATCGTTCATCATTTTCTCATACAACCGAAATCGCTTCACCGGGTTACTATTCAGTTGAACTGGATAAACATAAAATCAAAGTCGAATTATCAGCAACGGAACGCTGTGGCTTTCATAGATATAATTTTTCAAAAAGAAAAGAGAAACATATTTTGATTGATCTACAGCATGGAACACAAGATCAATCAATCGATACGTACTTGAAATTAATTGATAGTAGAACTATTGTTGGCTACAGAAGGTCTTCAGGCTGGGCCAAAGATCATACCGTGTTTTTTTATGCAACTTTTAATTTACAAATTGATTCGTGCATTATCCAAAATGAAAATGTTTTTTTAGAAAACGAAGCCAAAGGAAAGGGGCTAAAAGCAGTATTAATTTTTAATGATGATATTCATGATAAAATTGAGGTGAAAGTTGGGATTTCATCAACAGGAATCAATGGCGCAAAATCGAATTTGGAAAATGAAATTGGAAATAAAAATTTTGAAAAAGTAAAAAAACTTGCCGTTTCAAAATGGGAAAAAGAATTATCCCGCATCAAGGTTTATTCAAAAAATATTGAGAGACTGAAAGTATTTTATACTTCTCTTTACCATTCATTTTTAAGCCCAAACATTCAAAGTGATTTTGATGGAAAATATTTCGGTATGGATTCGCTGATTCATGATGCAAAAAATAATCACGAATACACTGTGTTTTCTTTGTGGGATACATTTCGTGCATTGCACCCTTTGATAAATTTGCTCGATAGCAGTCGCGCAACTGGTTTTGCAATTTCACTTTTAAATAAGCAAAGCCAATCAGGTTTGCTTCCGGTTTGGGAGCTTGCATCGAATGAGACCGGTACAATGATTGGTTATCACGCAGTCCCTGTTATTGCTGAAATGATCATGAAAAATTTTAGTGGATTTGATTACAACTCAGCCTATGAAGCGATGAAAAAAAGCAGTATGCAGAATATGCTCGGCGTAAATTATCTAAAGAAACTTGGATTTGTACCCATGGATAGGGAAGATGATGCTGTTTCAAGAACACTTGAGTATTCATTCGATGATTGGTGCATCGCCCAGGTTGCAAAAAAATTCGGGTTCGGTAAAGATTATGAATATTATATTCAACGCTCTCAGAATTATAAAAACGTTTTTGATAAAAACTCTGGTTTCATGCGGGGTAGAAATTATGACGGAACATGGAAGATAAAATTTGATCCGGGCGAACCTTTTCCGCTTGGCGCAGGAGAATTCACAGAGGGTAGTTCATGGCAATATTCATGGTTTGTTCCGCAAGATATTTCAGGATTGATTTCCCTGATTGGAGGTGAAAAAAAGTTTGAACAAAAATTGGATTGTTTTTTTGATTCCAGGGCAGAAGGAAATTATTATATGCCGGCTGATGTGACAGGTTTAATTGGTCAATACGCACATGGCAATGAGCCAAGCCATCATATTGCATATCTTTATAATTATATCGGTGCTGCTTCAAAATCACAAAAAATAGTTAACAAGATTTTGCTTGAAATGTATTCTGATAAAAATGATGGTTTAATCGGCAACGAAGATTGCGGACAGATGTCAGCATGGTATGTTTTCAGTTCTCTTGGTTTTTATCCTGTAAATCCTGTTTCCAATCAATATGTAATTGGTAGTCCGATTTTTGATTCCGCCAATGTTGAATTACACAATGGACGAGATCTAAAACTGTTTTTCAATAGAAAAAGCGAAGATGATATTTATGTTCAATCAATTAGTATTAATGGAAAAATTTCGAAGC
>Ga0172372_10013207_pt1 | contig 10259 bp, 5 predicted proteins | sample LakKiv5m_2_FD_114544 | JGI IMG/M metagenome (GOLD analysis project Ga0172372, IMG submission 114544) | Freshwater microbial communities from Kabuno Bay, South-Kivu, Congo - kab_092012_9.5m | ecosystem: Environmental > Aquatic > Freshwater > Lake | place: Democratic Republic of the Congo... | reverse complement strand
GTCTGGTCCTGCAGGTGCTTGGGCTCGCCATACGTGTAGGGCCGCACGTCGCCGAGCAGGGCGGAGCCGTAGTTGATCTTGGCGTCCGTGTGTGCGTTGTAGGGGCTGGGCAGGCTCTGGGAAGGCAGAGGGCCCATGTTCATGATGACTTCGGGACGGCGAACGCCGGCCAGGTCGGCGAAGAGCGACATATGGGCGCGTTTGAGCCAACTCTTATAGTCGGAACAGGTCATCTGCAGCCTGTCACACCAAGTCCCTGACGAAATGTGCCAGCGTCTCGGTGACCTGCTCGTAAACCCTGTTGTCTGCCCACCTGACCCCGTTCCACGTGAGCCGCACCGTTAAAGTACCACGCCTCGTTACTGAGACGGTGGTGGACTTGGGCAGCTGCTCCCATGGGCGCATGCCCACCCACGCCTCGAAGGCGCGCCAGTCCGTCACGTAGAATACCAGCAGGTTGCAAATCTCCTCTATGCGCCCCATGACCCTGATCCAACTGAACCTGCGCAGCCTCACCTCCAACAGCGAGCCGGGCCTCACGTCCAGGCAGCGTCCTATGCCCATAGCCATGACCATGAGCTGCAGCTGGACCGTGAAGTCGCCGAACAGCAGCTCCCGCAACACGCTGCAGAGCTTGTCTTGGCGCTGGGCTCCCTTGAAGCTCACCTTGTTTCCCTGCAACACGAGGTTTCCCGCCACCGTGTAGGCCTTGCGCACGGCGCCAAAAATGCTGTAGCTCCGCAACCACGCGCAGTGGGTCTGGTGCGACGTCTCGAGCAGCACCACGCCGCACGCGTTCTGCACTCGCACCTCCATGCGGTTGCTCTCGTCGCGCCCAGCCCACGCACTGGACATGACAGCGTCCTCTATCTGGTCAGGCGTTTCCTTGCAGTGTCTCAGCAGAGTCCCATCGGGATGTGAATACGTGACGTTCATATAAAAGGATGATGGGGTTCCAAATATTCAGACAAATCGATGCAGAATCAGCTGATTCCAGCAGGCGGTGTCGTCGACGGTCGGGTCGAGAATTTGAATTATCGGCTTGCTAGGCTGAATATGATCAAGTGCAAGGAGGTTTGCAGCGACTACAACGTGGTTGCCAAAGCCTTTACTAACATTCTGTGGCTGTTCTGGACTCTGACGTCACAGCCCAGCACCATCAATAATCAGCTCGTGGGCTTCGTGGAGAGGCAGGTGCAGCAGTGGTTTGTCCTCGTGACGGACCGCTCCAGCACCAGCGTCGACATCACGGACCCGCACAACGAGTGCCTGCTTAAACTGATCTTCGTCTTGTTTCTGCTCAACGTGGAGGTGCCCGTGGCTCTGCAGTTTCCCATCAAGATACTGAAGTCCCATCACGTGGTGAAGGCCATCGTGAATGCCCTCAGCCCCACGCCGCCCAAGAAATTTAACGACGTCTTTGGGATCCATCCGGTCGAACCGAACTTGCGTCTGACGCTGACCAACGTCGTCCAGGACGTTCGCAACCTCAAGGTTGTCACCGGGGTGCTGGTGGAGAGGTATGGGCCCATCGTCAACATTGATGGCGAGGAAGGCTTCGAGGAAACGATTTGCGTTCGCTGCAAGCCGAGCCTGTGGTTCTTGCCCATTTACCTGGCAGAGGACCTGCACAGGGCCCTGTACTGGATGTTCTGCCGCTTCGTGGCATTCGGAGACTGGGAAATCCTGCACGGCAACTTCGTTGTGGCCGCGCACTTCTGCCAGTCCATGAAATGGACCAATGCCCAGAAGCATTTCGACAAGCAGGCTACGGCGCTCGAGCGAGACCGCGTCAGGCACAACCAGCACAAGTCCTTTCCTGCAAACCCTCACTTCGGGAGGCTTCGCACCATGGTTTGGTTCATGCTCTTTGTGGCGGCCTTGTCTTGCTTGGCCTACCCTCAGAACGTGATTGTCCGCCCCGCTCACATCACGATTGCGGGAGCCATAAAGGACAATGTCCACCTGGCCGTCTCCAGTGGATTCGGCCATGTGCTCAAGATGTTGGAGATCGACACGGTCAAAATAATCGAACCACCGACCACCGAGCCCAAGGCGGAGCCGACCTTCAAGCCTGCCTCTGATGAGCAGGAGGAAGACGTAACTGACTTCATCAAGCTGATGGATATCGCCTGCAAGCGCGTCCAAAATCGCGTCAAAAGCTTCGTACCTGGCGAGACGTACGTTGATGTAAGCCATGCAGCAAGATATGCAAAGAAATGGTCCGCCAACATCGCAAACAGTCACCTGGTCAGCTCCATGGCTACGAGTGCTGGTTTGGGAGGAAACTTTTATTGTCAGAACATGATTTTGGATGGGAGCAAAATCATTTGCGACAACAGCAAGGTCTCAACCGCGCGTGCCGTCCACCTCACCAAAATGGAAATGAAGGACTTCACGTTCGGCAATCCAATCACTACAGCAGGCAGCAGCCAGGTCTGGGAGGAGAAAATTCACATCGAGATCTCCTTGCCCCACGGCCTTACTGCCATCGTCCTGGCGCAGAAGCTTGCCAACACCCTCAACATCTTCGACAAGACCTGCGCGTACGACATGTGCGTGCATCTGATGGACTCGAAACACTGCAAGCAGTGCCGCGCTTGATAACGTTTATTCCCTGGTGCTCGGCACCAACCTCACGTATATCACGCGCCTGTCGACCTTGGTGTCGACCTTGGTCGGCGTGGGCGTCGCGGTTTGCCAGTACGTGTAGACGGCAGCCGCGATGCACATGCAGACAATTAAAACGACGACCACCGCCACGATGATCCCGACCGGCAAGGCAGCGTCCGCGCCCGCCGCGGCCGGCACCGCGCTAGGCATCCAGAATAGGGCAGACATGTTCCAGGCCAGCTCGGTCGTGGGCAGGACGGTGACGGTCCTCGACGTGACTGCGACAGACTTCTCGTAGGCCAGGGGCAGGGCCTGCGCCACCACAGCGTCGGAGTGCATGGGAAACACCATCTTGTACACGAATCGCAGGGTGGTGGAGGGGGCGGCAGAGAACAGTCTGCGCGCCGTCGGATTGCACGTGCAGATGAAATTGGTGCATAACACATTCAGCCCGTTTTGCTCGCACGACGTAACGTAGACTGTGGTGCTCATTGCATCGCTTAGAACACTGTTGACTTGGTTGTATTGGCATAGGCATTCTGACATGGTGAGATTGGAAACCACAACAGAGTCTCGGATCACTATGGCTGGAAATGAAACAGTTGTAGACGTGATTCGTTGGGTTGTGGGTTGCAAACTGGTTGTGCCTGCAACAGAGGTTACAGGAGCACCCAGAGTACTTGTAGTTGCAGACTTGGTTGTAGTGCGTGTGCTGGTAGTAGTGAGAGCTAGGGTCGTGGTTGTGGGAGCTAGGGTCGTAGTTGCGGGAGCTAGGGTCGTGGTTGTGGGAGCAAGGGTCGTGGTTGTGGGAGCAAGGGTCGTGGTTGTGGGAGCAAGGGTCGTGGTTGTGGGAGCAAGGGTCGTGGTTGTGGGAGAAAGGGTCGTGGTTGTGGGAGCACTAGTAGTTGGGACGGTGGGAGCAGGTGTTGTAGTTGTTGGTTCAAACGTTGTTGTTGTAGGATCTTGTGTAGTCGTGGTTGTAGCAATGGTGGTGGTGGTGGGAGCAATTGTTGTGGTGGTAAAAGTGCTGGTGCTGGTAGTGGGAGCATGTGTGGTACTTGTTGTGGGAGCAGGCGTGGTTGTAGTTGTGGGTGCAGGGGTGGTTGAGGTAGTGGGAGCCTGTGTGGTCGTTGGTAGTATTGTTGAGACAGGTGGAGCTATGCACACTGGAGAATAGAATTTGGTTGTATCATAAATACAAGTTGATGCTGATTTTTTAAAGTATTTCAAACAGTCCCATGGACAAGTGGTGATTCCAGATGTCCAACACCAATTCATAGTCTCTGGTGGCGTACAGGGAGAACAACCCACGTTTTCTGATGTACAGGTTGCATTGTAGCGGTATGTAGCAGGACAATCTGCATTAGATGTGGCACATGGAACACAGACGCCCTCTACCATAGCATAACCACTTATGCATGTGACGTTACAGGTGCTGTCATATACACTGAAAGGAATTAAAGGAATTGTACATTGTTTGCAGGTTGTATCTGATGACATGGTGCAAGGTTGATCAATTTCGTAGCCTTCAGAACATACACTGCAACGTAAGCAAAAATTGTCTGACAACTGACCACAACCACCAGAGTAATAGCCAGGAAGACAACTTAAATCAGAACAAGGTTGACAATAATGGTCAGCAGCTTGAAAGTAACCTTTTTTGCAAGTAAACGCGCAATTCTCTCCAAAGTATTGGGCATTAGCAACAAATGGTGTACATGTTTTGCACTCTGAACATCCGTTATTCATGATATTTACAATTTCTCCTGGATTACAAGTGATGTTTGCACACTTAGTGCAAAGCCAAACGTATGAACCAGAACTTACCATGGCATCTAAATAATAACCATAGGCACATAACCATTTGCAACCCAACGCAGCTGATCCACCGAAATATTTGCAGTTGCCAGGTGTCAAGCAAACAGTGGGAGGAGAGGAGATGTCACTAGTACGAAAAGGTCCGTCGTCATAAATGGCATTGGCAGGTCTATTAGTGCAAGCGTCACATGTTTTGGTAACCACATTTTTGTAAAAACCTCTTTTACAATCCCAATCACATGGATTGGGTTCACTGTTATCAAAATAAAATGGTGTTTTCGCAACAGTCCAAACTCCATTGATTGGCAATGTGCCTCTGCAATTGCTGCATTGTGTATCTTGCACTTTGGTACATGTAGTGATATCCCTGAATTCAGCCCATGAACAAGTACTTGTTGTGCTGGACATTGAACAAGGAGAGCACAAATTTGAACTATTTTTGTACCAACCCAATTTTGTTGTCGGATTGTACTGCGCACACTCCATGCTTTTTAAAGGATCACATGTTTCTTGGAAACTCTCATATGCTGCAGCAGAAGTCAGGCTGGAGATGGTCAGTGTTTTGATTGCTGGTTCATTGATCCATGGAATAAAGCGATATTCTATGGAAGGTGTTTTGCAGGGTACAAATGAGTAGAGGTTTATTACAGTATTTGATGGTATAACATTGACAATACCACCTGAAAATTCATAACGTGGTAAAACAACCGAATTATTTTTAAAAAGACTTTGAAATCCCAATGTCAAAACAATTTTATATGGATAATATCCTTGTGGCGTAGTGGTAACACATGATCCCATATGTGCATATGTTGTAACAACACCACCCCATTGGCATTTGGCACATTTGACTTGACTCGAAGGAGTGCATGGTTCATATTCAACTGAGCCATACTTGCACGTTGTACAAGATTTACAGATAACATCATTTGTGGTAGTATCAAGGATAGGATTATCGTTATTGTCACGAAACACAGTAGTACCAATATTTTCACCGATTGGTTCTTGACATTCTTGATTGGCCTCGCACAATGTCTCCATGGCTGAAGAACACATGGAATTAAGGCCAAAACGGAGAAGACCAGAAGTTGTAGTGGAGTCACAAGAACTGATCATATTTGTTATTTTGTCAGGATGGGCGAAATACCCAGACAAGCATCTGGCATCTTTGCATCGATTCATGGATGGAATTTCAGCAAAATAGTACTCTCCGTTGGGTAGATCAGGGCATTGCAATTGGGAGGTGCAATCACTCTTGTAAAATCCAGAATCCGTGGCACTGTCACAACAAACAAAATAAGACACGTTAGTACGAGCAACATAAATGAGATAGCGTTATGTACAATTTGGCACATTAAAAGCAAAGTAAGCAAATCTAAGATATTTCTATTCTATTTTATACCTGTTATTATGAAGATACCCATTCAGAGCTCAGGCACAAACTGATAAGCAAAGAAAGTAAGTAGGGAAAATTACAGTGAGAGACATCGGCTTCTGATACCACAAGAGCTGACCTGTTACAACAAACACGATTGGTAGTGCTTGAACAATCACTCTGCAAATGTTGAGTCAATGTACAGGCAGCAGCACAAGCAGTACAAGATGTAGAAGCTGATCCTGCTGCAAAAAAGCCTGGACTACAAGTCGTGCATGTCGTTGCAGATGCCAAAGAATAACTTCCTGGGCTGCACCCAATGCATGTGCTCATGCCTGTTGTGCTTGCAAATGTTCCACCTTCACAAGCCGTTTTGGTCCCGCTTACACATCTGAATCCCTCCTCACATATTGCAACAGCGCTACCCACACCATAATATCCTTGATTTGCAATACAACCATTCAGGCTGACAGTTTGAGCTGGGCTGTAAGTATTGTCTGGACAACTTCTTTGTAGAGAAGCTCCCAGTGGACAATATGTATTTGGAGCACATTGAATAGGCTGAATGGCTCCAGAAGGACAATAAAACCCAGCTTTATTGCAAAATGTACAAGCACTCTTGCCAGTCTCACCTTGAAAATATCCTGGTAAACAATTTTGACATGTTGTTAATCCTCCTCTAGGTGCAAATTTGCCAGCCACACAATCAACACATGCAGTAGACTTTGCAGCTGTATTGTACGTTCCTTGACTACACAGGTAACACGATGCAGTAGGAAGTCGTTGATTGGGGTCTTGCATACTTAATATACCCTCAACCGTGCAAGGAACATCAATGTAATTGGGAACAAAAAATGCGATGCCTTCTTCATCCCAGCCTTCAATTCTCCATTTATTATCAGCTGTACTACAAAATAGGTACAGGCAATCTTGACCACACTCCATAAGATACCTCCACGTCTGACACTTAAAGCAATTTGCATATCCAGGTGCATTGTTGTATCTAGATGTAAAATACCAAGTCTCCTTATAGCCATTGTGATCTATAAATACACTGCCTCCCAAGAAGCCACCCACACTTTCTATATCCATGTATTCTCCAGCCAGGCAATTCACGCAATTGTTTGGGTCAGTATGAGTACCTGCCAAAGATACACCAGTAGTACCAGCTGGACAAGGACAACAACTACCAGAGCAATAATAAGTAGCTGGATGACAACTACTTGCCGTTACAAGATGACTGTACTCATGAGTACTTGAGTAATTAAACAAAAAATAAAGCAAACTTCCATTATTGTTCAGAGCTTCCTTGCCTGTCACATGTGAAACCGCGAAACTAGTGCCTGATACAACTTGTGGATACCATGATGGAAGTAAAGCTACAACATCTACACCAGGAGCCAGCATGGTTGCACCTTTATTGCTAAATGATGCAGTATTACCATTTTTATCTATTGCTCCTACAGAAATAACATAATTGCAATTAGCTGGAAATACATTAGTTATATTGGAACTTCCATCATTGCCTGCTGCAGAAAATATCTTTGCACCTGCATTGTACGCCTGAGTAATTGCTGATTGTAAATATGATGGACATGAACCTGTTCCTGATAAAGATAAACTTATTATTTTTGCAGGATTTGGGTTGCTAGGCAATCCGTTGATTGTCCCTCCCACAGCCCAAACTATAGCATCTGTCACATCATTTGCATACCCTTCACCACATAACCCAAGTACCCTCAACGACAAAACGCTACAATTTTGGGCTATACCATAAACTCCAGTGGAGTGCTTTGCTGCTATAATTGAAGCAACCTTGGTTCCGTGCCAACCCGCATTGGGGCAATCTACGCTAGTAGGCCCATTGTCAGTGGCATCCAAGTCTCGGCCATCACCATCTCCAGCAATATCCATATCACTTATAAAATCATAACCGCTTAATAAATTAGAAAATGCAGATTTTATTTCATTTGCTATACCAGAGTCAATAACAGCTACAACAACATCTGGGGTGCTGTTAGTAGTATTCCATAACTCTTCAACGTGTATGCTGTAAGGCTCCTTATCTTTTAAACTCCATGAAATTGGAATTTCCTTTTGTGGACAAAATTCGGTATTCAGGCATGTCTTCTCAAAAAATGAATCTGTGTCATCTGGCCAATCCATAGATTTCAGGCTTTCAAACCACGTCGAATTGTACAGTTTGTAATCATTGAGCTGATCCATTCTGATTTTGTAATCCTTCTCTATCTGGATAGTCTCGTTGATCTGCTCTTCTAACCATTCGTCGTCCATGTCGGCATCATACTCATGCCCAAGATCCAGCACCAACCTACGCCCATACTGCTTCACTGTAGTTGCATTAATGAAGTATGGCCTCTGCGCCAAATCCCAGCTGTCGAATGTTATGACTACCCTGCTTGTAGCCCATACACATGGCAGCACTAGCAAAAGCCATCGCATCACGGCTCCAGTCAATCATTCATATATATGGAAACGATCGTTTTGATATGAACTTGGTGCTATTTACTATCAGTTTGATTGTATCATTAATTTTCGAGCGGGCCATCCACGCGGTCAGTTTCACGCTTATTTATCTCGCGTGCAGGACTTTGCCGTCCGAGAAAGCCAAAGCCGTACTCTCGCTCCAGGTCTCGTCGAGCGCGTTCACGACCGTGACGAACATGGTGGCTGCCCTGGTCTCCATTTTGGTGCAGGCTGCCGCTGTCGTCTTGCAGTATGTCCTGACCGTGTTTGCTGTGCTGCTGCTTTCGATCGTGCTGTTCATTGTATTCCAGTATGCCAACGACATCATGTTCGAGGCAGGCATCACCTACAACAGGGCTCTGGGCCCCAGCCTCCAGATCCTGCTCATTTGGCCTCTCAAGGTCTCCAATTGGTTCTTTGAAAACCTGTGCCCGCTCTGGAACGCTGGCATCTGGTTTGTCAAGAAACTCCCGCCTCAGCTTCTGGTTGAGACCGTCACTGGAAACATTGGGCTCGTATTGAATGCTGTGGAAGCGCTGGGCCAGATGTTTGTGGCTCTGGCCATGTCGCTGCTCAGCTGGGTGCAGTCGTTCGTGTGCTGCAAGGCGGGCCAGTTGGAGGGGTGCAACCTGCGCTGCTTCGAGGCCGGAGAGCGAATATTTGACCTCTTGTCGCCCTTGGCCCACTTCAGAAACTTTATAGTGTATGTGGCCCAGTGGCTGAGGGGCATGTGCGCCATAGTGAGCGGCCCCATGGACCTGGTCACTTACCCATTCATGGACATTAATTTTGCCAAGGGCGTCCACTTCATTGTCAACTCGGTGCTGTATGGCGTGTTTCACGTGCCTGCAGTGACCGTGGAGCGCTGCAATAAGTTCGGGGGAGAAGGTGCCATCATGTGCGTGCCTGACCTGGACCCCGTCTTCAACATGATGACTTCTGGCTTGCGCTACCTGGGCCTGTTCATAGACAACTGGCTGGATGTGCTGATCTTGATAGTGGAGGGAAGCCTCGGCCGCCCAGCGCCCAAGTGCGACGCCATACCCGACCTGCTGCGCCGTTTTGATTTCAGGGCCAATACCTTCGGTTCCAATGAGACTCTCATTGTGGGAATGACAGAGTACATGTTTGCCAGGACAGACGGGACGAGCGTGCAGTACTTTTCCATGGACAGGGACTGGCAGACGGTGGTGCATCCAAATGCGTTTCCATTTGACGTAGACGTAAAGTATGGGATCGCGGCCATATCGCACTTCCACGACGCAGATCACGACCCGAAAGGCGACGACACGACGGCTCTGATGGGGTGCAGGTGCGACTACGGGTCTGCGGGCATTCAACTGACCTGCGGGGTGGCCATGTTCACGGACGCAGTGTCCAGCCAAGACAGGACCGTGCAGCTCAAGCTGCAGCTGCCGAGCACGGCCATGTTCCTTCAGTGCAACAGGGTCATGGTCAGGGTGGAGAGCGTGCGCTGGCCGGTGTCAAGGTTCACTGCAACCAGGGTCCAGCGCGCGGACGGCTCGTATGCCCAGGACGTCGGCTGCGCCACCAAGGGGACGTGCTTGATGGCCGACGCCGCCGTCTGGATCCGCCCCATGTGCTCAGTGGACGGCGTGGACCCGGTGTGCATCAATAGCTTCAAGCAGGCGTCGTGCTTTCCCTACTGCATGGCGCTCCACGTGAGGGGCTCTGGCTCGCAGGCGCTGGTCCTGTACGACGCAGACGAGTGGGACGGCGGCGTGACGCTGCTAAGGCGAGACTGCGGCCTGTTCTCCATGCGACCCAACGCCAGCGCCACTGTGTTGGATGGCGTGTCTGCAGACGGGCTCCCCATCCGCGTGACGCTCCCCAACTCGGTGTACGGCCTGTCTGGCGCGTTTCCCGCCCCGCAGAACTGCACCCAGAATCCGGAGACCATCTCGCGCATGCCTCGCACGGCCATGTCTGAGTACACGGGCCACTC
>Ga0172372_10013206_pt1 | contig 10261 bp, 12 predicted proteins | sample LakKiv5m_2_FD_114544 | JGI IMG/M metagenome (GOLD analysis project Ga0172372, IMG submission 114544) | Freshwater microbial communities from Kabuno Bay, South-Kivu, Congo - kab_092012_9.5m | ecosystem: Environmental > Aquatic > Freshwater > Lake | place: Democratic Republic of the Congo... | reverse complement strand
TGATGCCGTATCCATCAGAGGATCCGCCACGAGCTGGAGATTTATTACTGATAAGCGGATGTTTCATTTGGTGCTCCTGTTGATGGCCCCGTAGGGAGGGAGGCATCCATAGCATCTATCCGCGGGGCATTGGCACCAGATGCTCACCGACGTGGCCGGTGGCGGCGGTCTTGAACGGCTCACCCAGGTGCATCGAGAGCTGGTGGCCAAAAAAATCAAAATCCACCCAGGTGGCGGTGCTGCGGCCCTCGCGGCAGCCCAGTACGCCGCCGTAAAAGGCGCGCGTCTGGTTGAGGTCAGTCACATTGAAGGCGAGGTGGAATAGGCTTTTCATGGGGCCAAAGGATAGCAGGCTGGGTGCCACGCTCGGCCAAAATTCAGCCAGCCAGCAGCGCGGACCTGGTTTGGGTGGCAGTTTGGAAATTCAGATAACCGTCTTCAGCGAAATCAGTTTGCACCGGCAGTGTGCAACGTGGCCTGTAATTGATACAGGTCATTTTTTTTATCGCGTGCGGTGCCACAATCGCGCCCCATGACCCTTTTGCATACCCTGCGCAACACACCCTGGCTGGCCAAACTGGCGCTGCTGTGGTTTGCGTTGACCTTGGGGGTGGCAGTGGCCAGCCCGATGGTCAACCCGCAGGAAGAGCTGATCATCTGCACGTCAGCAGGCATGGTCAAGGTCAAGCTCCATGCCGACGGCTCCATCAGTACCGAGGCCGGCAGCGAGCTGAGTTGTCCGCTGTGCGTGGTGGGTGGCGCGGCAGCGCCTGCGTTTATCAGCCTGCAACCCGCGTTGGTGCCAGCGCTGACCTATGTGCAACCGGGCATTACCATCGTTCTGCTGGCTGCGTCAACCGCAGCACCACCGCCCTCGCGCGGGCCACCCGCCTTGCTTAACAATTAAATTTGTAGCTGTCAGCGCACGCCCTGCAAGGGCTGGAGGCTGATTTCATATGCAATTTTCGCTTGAGCGAGAGTCCGCGCATCCGGTTGATGCAGCACACCCATTTTGCTTGTCATGCGGTTCAATTCCTTATCCAGTGATCGATTCAGCCGTCGCCGTGCCTTGCTGGCTGCCTTGGTGGCAGCGACCCTGTCGTGGGGGTGTGCTCCCGACGACAAGCCGTCACTCAATAGCCTGGACATCACGGATGCCAACTATGGCAAGGACTTCAAATTGACCGATGCGCAGGGTCGCGCGCGCACGGTGGCTGACTTTCGTGGCAAGGTGGTGTTGCTGTTTTTTGGCTTCACTCAATGCCCGGATGTTTGCCCCACCGCGCTGGCCTCGGCAGTCGAGGTGTTGCAAACGCTGGGTGACGATGGCAGCAAGGTGCAAGTGCTGTTTGTCAGCCTGGATCCGGAGCGCGACACGCCTGACATCTTGCAGGCTTATGTGAGCAGCTTTCACCCCAGTTTTATCGGCCTGCGCACCGACCTGGCTGGCACCACGGATACCGCAGCCAATTTCAAGGTGTATTTCCGCAAGGTTCCCATGGGTGGTAGCTACACCTTGGACCACAGCGCCATCACCTATGTGTTTGACAAAACCGGTCAGTTGCGGCTGGCCTCACAGCCCGGGCAACAGTCCGCAAGGCTGGCGCAGGATGTTCAGCAGTTGCTGACGCTGCCGGGTTGACAGCCGCTTGGTTTGCTATTTTTCAACTCAACAATTTTTTACCTGGAATTCACCATGAACAAGGCTCCTTTCAATCGCCGTGACATGCTCAAAACCGCCTCGGTAAGCGCTCTGGCACTCGGTAGCACCAGCGCTGCCCTAGCGCAAGACCCCGGCAAGCCCGGCATGCCACCCACCCAATGGTCTGATGCCTATGGCCCGGTGGCCAACCTGCCCAAGGACAAAGACCCGCTGACCAACGAACTCGACAAATACCCGCGCTGCCGTTATTGCGGCATGGAGCGCGCCAAATTCAGCCACACCCGCCATCTGCTGGTGTATGAGGACAACTGTGTGGAAGGCACCTGCTCGATCCACTGCGCGGCGATCAGCCTGTCGCTCAACATGGACCGCGGCCCCAAAGCCATTTACGCGGGTGATGCCGGAGCCGCCGGTGCCATCAAGCCGCTGGCGCTGGTGGACAAAATGCACTATGTACTCGACCCGAGCAAACCCGGCACCATGACCAAAGCCAGCAAGTTTGCCTATGCCGACCGTGCTGCAGCCGATGCTGCCGCCAGCACCGAAGCAGCCGCCAAAGCGGGTGCCAAGGTGGTGGACTTCAACGCCGCCCTGACCAGTGCCTACCTGGGTATGGCCGAAGACACCGTGATGCTGCGCAAACGCCGCGGTGAAATGCGCAAGAAAATGGCAGCGGGCTGATTGCCATGTGCCACACCTGCAAAGCACCGGGTGCGGCACAGCCCAGGCCAGACCAGGCCGGGGCTGTGGCAGCACGCCCTTGGAGTCGCCGTGACATGATGCAAACATTGGCGGTGGCTGCCGGTGCGCTCGTCACAGGTCGGGCCGCCCATGCCAAGCCAGTGAAGCTGCCCGCACCTGGCCCGCGCGACACCTGCCCGGTGTGCGGCATGTTTGTCGCACCCTACCCGTATTGGATTGCCACGGTGCTGTGGCGCGATGGCAAGGCGGTGCATTTTGACGGGGCCAAAGACTTCTTCAAATACCTGCAAGATTTGAAAAAGTATGAACCCAGCCGGGCGCTGGCCGAGATCAACGCCATGGGTGTCACCGACTACTACGCCACCGGGCGCATTGATGCCGCGCAGGCGTATTACGTCATCGGCTCAGATGTGCTGTGGCCGATGGGCCACGAGTTGGTGCCGCACGACACCCAGGCCGAGGCCAAAGAGTTCCTGGCTGACCACAAAGGCAAACGTGTGCTGCGTTTTGCCGAGGTCACACCGGCCATGCTGCTGGGGCTGGACGGCGGCAAGTTCTGATGAGTCCTGTCACCGCACGCAGCGCCCGCCACACCTTGCCACGGCGTGGCTCCAGTCTGGCGCTGGGTCTTTTGGGCGTGCTGCTGCTGGCGTGCCTGGCAGCTTTGGCGCACACCACCTGGGCGCAACGCCAAGCTGCCCGGCAGCCCCATCTGTCGGCCGCCATGGTGCAGGCGCTGCGCCTGACCGACCTGGCGCTGTTCACCGAAGCGCGCTACACCCGCCACCTGAGCCAGGCCGATACGTTTTCAGCCTTTCAGGACGGTCCGGTGGCGCTGGAGCATTTACCGGCGGGCTCGCTGGTGATGCCGAACCGCACATTTCCACCCTCGGGCTTTGCCGATGCTGGCTCATTGCGCTAACTCCTTGACCACACCCCATGCAACACTGGTTTAACCGTCAACGCTACCTCATCGACTACACGGTGGCCGCCATGGCGCGTCAGCGCGGCAAAAACCTCGGGCTGTGGCTGATCTACACCACGCTGATCTTTGTGTTGGCTTCGGTGATTTTGCTGGGCAGCGCGTTGCGGCGCGAGGCAGCGCAGGTGTTTCAGGGCAGCCCCGATGTGGTGGCGCAGGGCTTGCGCATGGGCCGCCATGAGATGAGCCACGCCGCTAACATTGAGAAACTGCAGGCTTTGCGCGGTGCCCCCAGGGTCGAGGGTCGGCTGTGGGGTTATCTGTATGACACCTCCAGCGGTGCCAACTACACGCTGCAAGTGCCATCACCGCACGAGCCGCAATACGCGCTGGCTGATGGCGAGGCGATCATCGGCGAAGGCGTGGCGCGGCTGCGCAAGGTGAACGTGGGCCGCTCCATCTACCTGGTGTCCCCCGCCGGGCCATTCTTGAACCTCAAGGTCAAAGCCATCCTGCCCGAGGCCACCGCACTGGTCAGTAGCGACCTGGTGCTGGTATCCGATGCCGACTTTCGCCGCTTCTTTCAACTGGGTGCCGACGAGTTCACCGACATTGCGGTGTTTGTGCGCAACCCCAAGGAGGTCACCAAGGTGGCTGAAAAAGTCACCATCGCGCTGCGCCAGCACCGCGTGATCACCAAGGCCGACGTGCTGCGCACCTACGAAGCGGTGTTCAGTTGGCGCGAGGGGTTGCTGCTGGCGCTGCTGTCAGGCGCGGTGCTGGCCTTTGGCATTCTGGCGTTTGACAAGGCCAGCGGCTTGTCGGCACAGGAAAAGCGCGACATCGGCATCCTCAAAGCCATTGGCTGGGACACCGGCGACATCGTGCGCATGAAGCTGTGGGAGGCGATGCTGGTTTCACTGACCGCGTTTCTGGCCGGCTTTGCGCTGGCCTATGCGCATGTGTTTTTCTTTTCTGCACCGCTGCTGGAGGCGGTGCTCAAAGGCTGGTCCACGCTGTACCCGCGCGTGGCACTCACGCCCAGCATTGACGGCGTGCAAATCGCCACGCTGGGGCTGCTGACCGTCTTGCCCTATTTGGCGGCGATTGTGGTGCCCGTATGGCGCTCGGCCTCTGCCGACCCCGATGCAGTCATGCGTTAACCAGGGTCCAACCATGCTCGAACTGACCCAAGTCACCAAGCTTTACCACGAAGGCCAGCCCAACCAGGTGGCTGCCGTGTCCGAGGTGGACCTGTGCCTGCAGATGGGCGCGGTCACCGTGCTCGAAGGCCCCAGTGGCTCGGGCAAAACCAGCCTGCTGACGCTGATAGGCTGCCTGGCTCGGCCCACTTCCGGGCGTGTGGCATTGCACGGCGAAGCCCTGTCCGGCCTGCCGGAGCAACACCTGGCGCAGGTGCGGCGCAGCACTTTTGGCTTTGCCTTTCAGCGCTTTAACCTGATCACCGGCCTGAGCGTGCGCGACAACGTGATGCTGCCAGCCTACCCGCTGGGCTTGCCGTATGCCGAGTTGGTGGCGCGCGCAGACGATGTGATGGCCCAGTTGAACATTGGCCACCGCGCAGCGTTCAAGGTGGAACTGCTCTCGGGCGGCGAAATGCAGCGCACCGCGATAGCCCGCGCCCTCATCAACAACCCCGCCATCGTGATTGCCGACGAGCCCACCGCCAACCTCGACGCGGCGCTCACCACCCAGTTTCTTGACATCGTGGCGAGCCTCAAAGCCAGCGGCAAAACCATCGTCATGTCGAGCCACGACCCGCGCATCACCCGTGCGCAGGTGGTGGACCGGGTGGTGACCATGGCCGACGGGCACATCGTGAGCGCAGCATGATCCTGCACCCCCCGGTCATGGCCCTGAGCCTGGCGGCGCTGCTAAGCGCTGGCACGCTGAGCTGGGCCGGTATTTTTTCGGTGCAACTGCTGCGCCACTGGAACCTGGCCAGCGGTGCACGCCGTCAGATCGAGCTGGAGCGGCGCACCTACCTGATCGCCACCACGCTCACCCTGGTGATGGCCTTGCAGGGCTTTGCGTTGCTGTTGATGGTGTTCAACGCCGATGCCATGGCCCCGCTGCTTATTGGCGCGATGTGTGCGTTTGGCACCTTCAACGCCAGCGTGTTTGGTTTTCCCGCGCTGTTTGCCAAGATGGCGCTGTTTTTCGCGGCGATTGTGTGGCTGGCGATGAACCACGCCGACGTGCAGGCGCGTGACTACCCGCTGACCCGGCGCAAGTACGCGCTGCTGCTGCTGATCGCCCCGCTGGGCCTGGCTGATGCGGGCTTGAGCCTGGCATATTTTGCCGATCTCAAAACTGACACCCTCACGTCGTGCTGTGGCACGGTGTTCAATCCCGAAAAAACCGGACTGGGTGGCGAAGCTGCTGCGCTGGAACCGCGCACCGCCCTGATTCTGCTGGCTGCCAGTCTGGGGCTAACCACGGCGCTGGGCTGGCTGGTCGACCGCCGCTCTACCCTGGCAGTGGCTTACGGCGCGGTCAGTGCGGTATTTTTTGCCGTGGCACTGGCCGCCGTGGTGTCGGCAGTGTCGATCTATATTTATGAAAACCCGCACCACCATTGCCCGTTTTGCCTGCTCAAGCGTGAGTACAACTACATTGGTTTTGCGCTGTATGCGCCGCTGTTTGTGGGTGCTGCCTGCGGGCTGGCCTCGGGCGTGTTAAGCCTGCGCCCGCCCGCCAGCCTGCAAGCCCGCCTGGCCGGCCTGACCCGGCAACTGCGCCGGGTGTCGATGGGCGGGTTTTTGATGTTTGGTGCTTTGAGTGCGGTGGCCGTGGCGTCATCAGGCTTGCGTCTGTAACCCATGACCTTCCTGCATACCTTGCGCAACACCCCTTGGCTCGCCAGGCTGGCCTTGCTTTGGTTTGCTTTGACGCTTGGGGTGGCCGTGGCTTCGCCCATGGTCAACCCGCAGGAAGAGCTGGTGATCTGTACCTCGGCCGGCATGGTCAAGGTGATCCTGAATGCGGATGGCTCCATCAGCACCAGCCCCAGCGGTGAAGCCTCTTGCCCGCTGTGCGTGGTGGGGGGTGCGCCGCCAAGCTTTGTCAGCATCGTTATCCCGCCTTTGCAACCGCAGGGCCGCGTGTTGCAAAGCATGCCTGCTGTCCGCATTGCGGTATCTACCGCCGCACCCCCGCCCTCGCGCGGGCCCCCAGCCTGATCTGAAGCTGCGCCTTTTCTGACTGGTTTCTTGGCTATTGAATAAATAGCTATCAGCCCTTTTTGAATAAGGGCTAGAGGCCAATTTCTTATATAAAGTTTGAGCGATGCCTGGCTGTGTCGCGACCCTTGTGGGCCAACCCCTGCGCCGGGGCTGCCGATGCCGACACCGCCAACGACACCGTTACCCAAAGAGAACACCATGAATTCTGCAAAACTGAACCCTTTCACCCGCGCCATGGCGCTGGCCCTGCCTGCGCTGTGCCTGCTGTGCAGCCAGGCCCTGGCTGCCGATGTGGCGGGCACTCTGCCTACCGTCACGGTCACCGGCACCGCTGACAACGTCACCCCGCCACCCGGCGCCACGCCGATTCCGGCTGCCAGCCTCAAGCCCAAGCTCGCCACCACCAGCGACACCGCCAGCCTGCTGGCAGACATTCCCGGTGTCAGCCTGTATGGCGCGGGCGGCGTCTCCAGCCTGCCCGCCATCAATGGTCTGGCCGACGATCGCTTGCGCATCAAGGTCGACGGCATGGACCTGATTGCCTCTTGCCCCAACCACATGAACCCGGCGCTTTCGTACATTGATCCGACCCATGTGGGGGTGTTGAAGGTGTACGCGGGCATCACCCCGGTGAGTGCCGGCGGTGACAGCATTGGCGGCAGCGTGGTGGCTGAATCGCGCGCGCCGGAATTTGCCGCACCGGGCCAAAGCCCCATCGTCAAAGGCGAGGTGGGCACGTTTTACCGCAGTAACAACGACGCCCGTGGCCTGAACCTGTCCGCCAGCTACGCCACCCAAGCGTTCAACATCAGTTACAGCGGCGCCACCGCCAAGGCTGACAACTACACCGCCGGGGGCGACTTCAAGACCTATGACTTCACCGGCCGACTCGGCCACGCGCTGGCGCGTGACGAGGTGGGCTCCACGGCCTATGAGACGCTCAACCATAGCCTGGGGCTGGCGGTCAAGCGTGACAACCATCTGTTTGAAGCCAAGATCGGCATCCAGGACATGCCGTTCCAGCTCTACCCCAACCAGCGCATGGACATGCTCTACAACAAGCAAGACAGCCTGAACCTGCGCTACCTGGGCCAGTTTGACTGGGGATCGCTGGAGGCGCGGGCCTACCAGGAGAACGTGGATCACTTCATGGACTTTGGGGCGGACAAGCGGTATTGGTATGGCTCTGCTTCGGGCGGGGGAACTGCGTTGAATGGAACACCTTGCAGTCCAACTGGGACATCCACATGCGCTAATGGCATGCCGATGTACACCGCGGGCAAAACCACCGGTTTGAGCGTGAAGGCCGATCTGGCGCTGAACCCGCAAGATTTGCTGCGCGTCGGCGGTGAAATGCAGCAATACCGCATCAACGACTGGTGGCCCGCGTCGGGTGCAGGTATGTCGCCCGGTACTTTCTGGAATATCCAGGACGGTGAGCGTGACCGAACAGCGCTGTTTGCCGAGTGGGAAGCCCGTAAAAGCGCGCAGTGGATGACGCTCGTCGGCGTTCGGGTGGAGCAGGTGAAGATGGATGCCGCTGATGTGCGAGGCTACAACACGGCAGTTGCTGCCATGGGGTTCCAGTCTCGTGACTCGCTGGCCTTTAACGCCCAAAGCCACGCCAGCACCGACACCAACGTCGATGTCACCGCCCTGGCCACCTACACCGCCAACCCCAATTACGACATCGAGTTTGGCTTCGCCCACAAGGTGCGCTCACCCAATGTCTATGAGCGTTTTCCGTGGTCCACCTGGCAGATGGCAGCTTTGATGAACAACTTTGTCGGCGACGGCAATGGCTACATCGGCAACCTGAATCTCAGTCCCGAAAAAGCCAACACCCTGAGCGCCACCTTTGACTGGCACGCCGCCGACAGCACCTGGGGCATGAAGGTCACGCCGTTTTACACCCAGGTGGACGACTACATCGACGCGGTCCAGTGGAACGCCACCACCAACGCCCCGGCCACCACGCTGGTCACCAACGGTTTCAGCGTGCTGAAATACGTCAACCAATCCGCCCGTCTGTACGGCGTGAACCTGTCCGGCCACCTGCCGCTGGCCAAAAACGCCTGGGGTGACTGGGGCTTCAAAGGCCTGCTGAACTACACCCAGGGCAGCAACCGCGACACGGGCAGCGGCCTGTATAACATCATGCCGCTCAACGCCAAGCTGACGGTGACACAGAGGCTGGGTGGCTGGGACAACCGCCTGGAGCTGGTGGCGGTCAAGGCCAAGACCGATGTGTCTGCCATGCGCAACGAGGTCCAGACCCCCGGCTACAGCCTGGTGCATGTGCGCACCAGCTATGCGTGGAAAACGGTGCGCCTGGACCTGGGGGTAGAGAACCTGTTTGACAAGTTCTACTACCTGCCCACGGGCGGCGCGTACACCGGCCAAGGCACCACCATGACCAACCCGGCCTTACCCAACTACCCGCAGTGGGGCGCCGCTGTGCCCGGCATGGGCCGCTCGGTGTATGTTGGTGTGAACGTCAAGTTCTAGCCCGGGCAGCCCGTATTGGCAGGGGTAAATGCTAGCTATCTGATAGCTATTATCCCTTGCCAATCAAGGGCTGGCACCGGATTTTTATACAAAATGGGAACAAATCATGAGCTCTGACAACGTGGACTCTGACAACCGCTACCTGCTGCCGCGTGCGGCGTTTGCGCCCGATGCCCGGCAGCCCCTGTGGCGTGTGGTGGCGGGCGTGTTGCGCATCGACAGCGCGCCGCAGGGTGAGGGCAGCCGTTTTGTGCGCCTGGCGCTGCCGGGTGACGTGATCGGCGTGGAACGCTGGGCGGGCACGCAAGACGGCCTGAGCCAGCGCGCCCTGGTCATCAGCGAGCTGGCGCCGGTGGCAGACACGGGCCAGCAGATGATGCACCTGCTGATGGACAGCGTGGTGGTGGCCCACCAGCGCTGCCGCGAGGTGGTCACACTGCGCACCGGCCCGGCAGCGCGTCGCGTCCAGGCGCTGCTGCTGATGTTGGCGCAAAGCGGCGTCACCGAGGCCGCCGCCGCCAGCCCCACGGCGCGTGACGTGGCTGTGCCGCATCTGGCTGACCTGAGCGATATTCTGGACGTAGCCCCCGAGACCATTTCGCGCGTGTTTGGCAGCCTGCGCGACATGGCAGTGCTGGAAGACCGCAAGCCACAGAAAGCGCGCTTCAGCCGCCAGGCGCTGCGTGGGCTGGAGGTGGTGGCGGGCATGTCGGCGTCGCTGGCGCCGCGCAAACTCCGGCTCGGCGGGGTGTGATTCCATTTCCATATCCATCCGACACGTTGTTGCAACGCCATGCCGTACGTTTGTACTGTCTTCGGCTTCGCGCCTAGCAGCCTGTCGGACTTAAAAAAGCAGTAAAAAAACCTTATTTTGCTACTGTGGGGAGCAGCTGCGTGCGCGCCAGCCCCAAACGCATATGGCTTCGCAAGCTCTCGCCATTGAGCGGCAAGCGAGCGCTCAACCTGCCGTGGTCGAACGTGTTTCGAAGCCCAAAACTCCTGCCATACTTGGCCTCATGCGGTTGAATTTCCTTATATGGATGCCTCCCGGATAGCAAGCAGAATTTGCGTTATTTTGTGAAGAAGTCGGTTGCGTCCTTATATTCGGCCTTGTTTGTGGGTTCGTCGGGTTACCCCGACTTTGCACTGGCCCCGATGCCTATTCGCTGACGTGCTCCTTGTCTATCCGACGGACTTTTGATGTCCCAGGAAATTCTCAGGTTTAGCTCGCCACCGGTCTGACCTGTTTCACATCACTTC
>Ga0172372_10013205_pt1 | contig 10261 bp, 9 predicted proteins | sample LakKiv5m_2_FD_114544 | JGI IMG/M metagenome (GOLD analysis project Ga0172372, IMG submission 114544) | Freshwater microbial communities from Kabuno Bay, South-Kivu, Congo - kab_092012_9.5m | ecosystem: Environmental > Aquatic > Freshwater > Lake | place: Democratic Republic of the Congo... | reverse complement strand
GCGATCCGTGGCGCGACGTGGTCGAAGGTGTCCTGGGTGACCACGACGCGGACGGTCTGATCGCCACCGCAACGGAGGCCGTTGCCGAGGTCTGCTTCAGCGGCGGTGCGACGCTTGAAGGTGAAGGGATCCCACGCGAGCGGGGCTTCCGGGAGGGGGGTGGCACCGGCGGCGTGCGACAGCGTCGGGATCTGCGCCAACAGGTCGTTGCAGACGGCGATCTCGCGCGGGCTGTCCTCGGTGAGGGACACTCGGATGGTGTCGCCGATGCCGTCGCAGAGGAGGGATCCGATGCCGATGGCGGACTTGATGCGACCGTCCTCGCCTTCGCCGGCTTCCGTGACGCCGAGGTGCAGCGGGTAATTCCAGTCGGGGCCAAGGTCGTCGAGGCGTGCCGTGAGCAGTCGGTAGCACTCGATCATGACCTTCGGGTTCGATGACTTCATCGAGAAGACGAAGTTGTGGAAGTCGTGCTTGCGGCAGATCCGGGCGAACTCCAGCGCACTCTCCACCATGCCGAGCGGCGAATCGCCGTAGCGGTTCATGATCCGGTCGGAGAGCGAGCCGTGGTTGGTGCCGATGCGGAGGGCGCGGCCGAGGCGCTTGGATTCGAGGACCAGCGGGGTGAAGGCTTCCTCCACGCGACCGAGTTCAGCGACGTACTCGTCGTCGGTGTACTCCTTGACGGCGAACTTCTTCTTGTCGGCGTAATTGCCGGGGTTGACCCGGACCTTCTCCACCCACTTGACCGCTTCCATCGCGGCCTCCGGCTTGAAATGGATGTCCGCAACGATGGGGACGTGGCAGCCCTGATCACGGAGTGCACGGACGATGTGCTCGAGGTTGGCGGCGTCCTTCACGGTGGGCGCCGTGATGCGGACGATCTGGCAGCCGACGGCGACGAGTTCGAGGGTCTGCTGGACGCACAGAGCGGTGTCCATCGTGTCGCACGTGAGCATGGACTGCTTCACGACGGGGTGATGGCCGCCGATGATGACGCCCCCACGGGCGGGGTCGCCGACGGTGACCTCACGGGTGAGACGACGGGTAAAGTTCCAGGGGGACGCGCAGTACTTCATTGCCTGGGGGAATAGAGCGAGAGGGAACCGCTTCCGTCAATGGTCGGGGTCGTCGGGACTCGTCAGGGCCGCAACTTGACGCTGCCCCCGTTTGAGAATGGGAACGGGGCGGCGATGTCCTCATCGCCACGGGAAACGGCTGGAGAGGGCGACGAGGACGTTGCCGCCCGGATCGGAGCGGTGTTGTTTCGACAACGTCCCCGGGTTGGATCGACTGGAATCCGAGCTGGGATCCGGATCAGCGGTGGGTACTTTTGCCGCGTGATCCGGACGATTCGTATGTGGGCGGTGCTGGTTCTGGGTTTGGCGCTGCGCGTTCAGGGGCAGGTTTTGTTCGATGGCGTCCTTGGAACGCCGCCCTCGGGTCAGGGTTGGACGTTTCTCGCGTTGCCCGCGTTGGCCTCGGAGACCTTCGCGAATGGGGCAGCCCGACTCGACACGACGGCTTCGGGCTCGATCTTCGCGGGATGGTCGCGGGTTTCGCCGGTACCTCTGGATCGGAGTCTCGGGTTCGCGGTCGAGGTGCAATTGGAGTTGGAGAATGAAACCCATGCCTCGACCAACCGCGCCGGGCTTTCGCTGATCGCCCTGGGTGCGGACCGGAAGGGGTTGGAACTGGGCATCTGGACGAACCGGCTCTGGGCCCAGGCGGACTCCCCGATGTTCACGCAGGCGGAAGGCGTGGACACGGCGGTGATCGGGGGTTGGCGGACGCTGCGGTTGTCGGTCCTCGGGGATGATTACATCGTGACGTTGGACGGAGCCCAGGTCCTGAACGGAAGGGTCCGCGATTACACGCCCTTCACCGGGGCGATCGATCCATACGAGACTCCGAACTTCCTGTTCATCGGTGACGATACCACCTCGGCGCGCGGCGCGTATCGGTTGCGTCGGGTCCAGTTGGAGGTGGGAGTGCAGCAACCGCCCGCGTTGCAGGTCTTGCGCGGTGGGGATGATGTGCTGGAACTGCGGTGGGATGCGGTCGGTGGTGTTTCGCGGTGGACGCTGGAGTCGGCAACCGCGTTGGGTGGGCCATGGACCGTTCAGGACGCGGTGCGCAGCGAGTTGGCCGGGGAAGTTCGGGTGACGACGCGGACGCTGGACGGGACGCGGTGGTTCCGGCTGCGGTGAGAAGGGGAGTTCCAAGTTTGAGGATTCAAGATTGAAGGACGCCTCCTGACGTCGGCCGCTACCCTTCCGGTTCGTGGGTGACGACGTGAGGAGGCAGGGAAGAGGGGAAGCTGAAGCTTGAGGATTCAAGATTGAAGGACGCCTCCTGACGTCGGCCGCTACCCTTCCGGTTCGTAGGTGACGACGTGAGGAGGCAGGGAAGAGGGGAAGCTGAAGTTTGAGGATTCAAGATTGAAGGACGCCTCCTGACGTCGGCCGCTACCCTTCCGGTTCGTAGGTGACGACGTCAGGAGGCAGGGAAGAGGGGAAGCTGAAGCTTGAAGATTCAACTTTGAAGCACGCCTCCTGACGTCGGCCGCTACCCTTCCGATTCGTAGGTGACGACGTGAGGAGGCAGGGAGAACCACGCGAGGGGGAAGGAAATGACTCCCGCCGCGTGGGGGCACGCGGCCTTCAGGTTTGGATCGAGGTTGGGGACTGGCGGGATGGTCGGGAAAGGGCTTTGATGGCGGCGTGATTTTCCCGCGCGTAGGACCACGGTGGCTGCCGGCGTTCCTTGGTTTGGTGGGCTGGCTGCTGGCCGGCCCATTGGGCATGGCTTGGGCGGCGCGTCCCAACATTGTCCTGATCCTGGCCGATGATCTCGGGGCTCATGATCTGGGGTGTTATGGGGCGGACCTGCACGAGACACCCGCGATTGATCGGTTGGCGCGGGATGGAATGCGGTTCCAGCAGGCTTACTCCCCGTCGCCCGTCTGCACGCCGACCCGGGCCTCGCTCCTTACAGGAAAGCATCCCGCACGATTGCGGATGACGATCTGGTCCGAGGGCTCGCTGAAGGGGCCTCAGGTCCGGAAACTCCTCCAGGCCGAGTCGCGGCATGACCTGCCACGTTCGGAACGGACCCTCGCCGCGATCCTCCAGTCAGCTGGATACCTGACGGCGACGGTCGGAAAGTGGCACCTCGGGGACGCAAACCATGCCCCGGAGACACATGGCTTCGACGTGAACATCGGAGGGACACACTGGGGTGCACCGGCGACGTTCTTCTTCCCGTATCGGGGCAGCGGTCGGTTTGGTGCCGAGATGCGCTATGTCCCCGGTCTTGAGTTCGGTGTGCCCGGTGAATACCTGACGGATCGACTCACGGACGAAGCCCTGAGGGTGATCGACACCGGCGTGGCGCGGGGGCAGCCGTTCTTCCTGTATCTGGCCCATCACGCGCCGCACACACCGATCGAAGCGAAGGCTGCGGACGTGGCGCACTTCGAGTCACGTGTCCGGCCCGGCATGCGGCATCAGAATCCGGTGTATGCCGCGATGGTGCGGAGCCTGGATGAAAGCGTTGGTCGCGTGCTGGGTCGACTGCGGGAGCGGGGTGTGGAGACCAACACGGTGGTGGTCTTCGCGAGCGACAATGGCGGGTACATCGGGACCGACGCGCGCCAGCAGATTCCGGTGACAACAAACGCGCCGCTGCGTTCCGGCAAGGGATCCCTCTACGAAGGTGGAATCCGGGTGCCACTCCTGGTGCGGTGGCCCGGGGTGACCAAGCCGGGAACGGAGTCCGCTGGACCGGTTGTCCTGACGGATCTGTTCCGGACCTTGATGCGGGCGGCCGGCGTGCCGGAGGATCCGGCGGTGCCTGCGGATGGTGTGGACCTGACTCCGCTGATGCAGGACCCCAAAGGCAGCCTCCCGCGGGAGGCGTTGTACTTCCATTATCCGCATTACTACCACGCGCCAAAGACGGCGCCGGTCAGCGCCCTACGGATGGGGCCGTGGAAGTTGGTGGAGCACCTCGAAGACCGTCGGGTGGAGCTGTTCCGTCTCGATGCGGACCCCGGCGAAGGACGGGATCTGTCGGTGGAGGAGCCGAAGCGTGCTTCGGAGTTGCGGGAACGGTTGCAGCGGTGGCGAACGGAAGTGGACGCGGCGATGCCGAGGCCCAACCCGGTTGTTGGGCCGTGATGGGAAGGAGATTTCGAGGGTGACGTGGACGTCACCGCTCCGGTTCTGAGGTGGGCGTGCTGGTTGGCCGATGCCGGGCTTGTCAAAGTGGTGGTGGCGACTAGCGTCGCGGCGCGTGTTGACACTCCCGTTCGAGCTGGGGCTGGCCCTGCGATATCTCCGACCGAAGAAGAACTTCGTGTCTGTGATCACGTTGTTCTGTGTGCTTGGGGTGGCGCTCGGTGTGGCGGTGTTGATCGTGGTGATTTCGGTGATGAGCGGGTTCGACCTCGAATTGCGGCGGAAGCTGATCGGGTTCAACGCGCATCTGAAGGTGGTGACTCCCGGACGTCCACTGGGTGAATGGGACCGGGTGATGACGGAGGTGGCGAAGCAGCCCGGCGTGAAGGGGGTGGCTCCATTCATCATCGGTCAGGTCATGATGCAGACGGAGCCGAGTCCTGAGCGTCGGGGGCCGCAGAGCTTTGCCCCGTTGGTGCGCGGCATCGACGTGGATTTGGAGGGCCGGGTGAGCGTCCTGACCAATCGAGTGATCGAAGGAGATTTCAAACTCCGTGGGGCCGGTGTGTTGGTGGGGAGCACGCTGGCGGACCAGTTGGGGATTTCCGTGGGAGATCGCGTCGCCTTGCATTCGACATCGGCCATGGAACGGATGCTGAAGAGCCGGAAGGGAAAGCAGCCGGAGTTGGTGCCGGCGGAGGATTTCGAGGTCCGGGGCATCTTCCAGGTGGGATACGACCAGATTGATGCGTCGTTCATTGCCGTGTCGCTGGTGAACGCGCAGGAGCTGTTCGACCAAGGGGAAGGCGTGAATGGTCTTTCTGTGATGCTCGAGGACTCCACCCCGGAGAACACGATGAGGCGCCAACAGCAGTTGCGTGAGGCATTGGGACCGGAGTTCCGTGTGATCAGTTGGCTGGATGAGAATCGCGACATCCTCGGCGCCATCGAGGTGGAGAAGGATGCGATGCTGATCATCCTCTTCGTCGTGATGATCGTGGCCGCCTTCTGCATCGTGTGTTCGCAGATTGCATTCGTCATCCGGAAGACCCGGGAGGTTGGAATGCTCAAGGCGATGGGTGCCCGGACGGGGCAGGTGGTGATGGTGTTCCTGGCGCAGAGTTCGATGGTGGGCGTGGTGGGCGTGGTGCTGGGCGTGGGCGCGGGCGTCCTGATGGTGGCGATCCGGAACGATTTCCTGCGGTTCATGCGCTGGGCGACCGGACGACAGTTGTTCCCGCAGTCGATCTACAGTTTTGCGGAGATCCCGGCACTTGTGTTGAAGGAGGACCTGATCCTGATCTGCGGGGTTTCGCTGGTAATCTGCCTCCTCGCTGGGGTGGTCCCGGCATGGATTGCGGCCTCGATGCGGCCGGTGGAGGCGTTGCGCAATGAATGACATGGGAGGAACTGCGAAACCGCTGGTCGTGGCCCGGGACCTGAAGAAGGCCTACCAGATCGGGGATCGCCGGCTGGAGGTGTTGCGCGGGGTCAGCCTCGCCGTGGCCCGTGGCGAGTTCGTTGCGCTACGCGGTGCGTCCGGGGCCGGAAAGAGCACGCTGCTCCACCTGCTCGGTGGTCTCGATCATGCCGATTCAGGTCAGATCGAGTTCGAGGGTGCCACGCTGAGCGGACGAAGCCTCTCCAGTCTCGCCGAGTTCCGGAATCAGCACGTCGGCATCATCTTCCAGGCCTACCATCTCCTCGCCGACCTCACCGCGGTCGAGAATGTGTTCCTGCCGGCCCGGATGGGGCGGATGCCCGGAGCCCAGGCCCGGCAGCGCGCGGAATCCCTGCTGAAACGGGTCGGGCTCGGGGATCGCATGGGTCACCGGCCCTCGCAGTTGTCGGGCGGCGAACAGCAGCGGGTGGCCATCGCACGGTGCCTGATCAATTCACCGTCGTTGATCCTTGCCGACGAACCCACCGGAAACCTGGATTCCCACACGGGGGACGAGGTCATGAACCTGTTGCTCGAGCTGCGTGAGGAACATCGGACGACGCTCGTGATCGCCACCCACGACGCACGCGTGGCGGCACGCGCAGAACGTGAGGTGAGATTGGTTGATGGTCTCGCCGAGGATCCACCGATGGTCCGGAGCTAGGGGGGGCACAGATTCTGTGGAGGATGGGCAGGGTCCTCAGATTACACAGATTCCACGGATTTGGTGGAGGACCCACGGTTGAGCCCGCGGACCCTCTTCTGTTCGTGCGCGGCACCCAGGGAGCACCACAGCTCACGGGCGGGGCGGGCGGCGGACGACGGAGTCGCGTTGGGCCCAGGCGGGGGAGGGATCGGGGTGATCCAGGTTGTAGTGCAGGCCGCGGCTCTCGGGGCGCTGCAGGGCGCACGCGATGATGATCTCGGCCACGGTCGCGATGTTGCGGAGCTCGAGCAGGTCGGAGGTGACCCGGAAGTTCCAGTAGTACTCGCGGATCTCGTCCTGGAGGTTGCCGAGTCGTTTCTCGGCGCGGCGGAGGCGCTTGTTCGTCCGGACGATGCCCACGTAATCCCACATGGTCCGGCGGATCTCGTCCCAGTTGTGCGAGACGACGACCATCTCGTCGGGGTCCGTGGCCTGGCCTGGCTGCCAGGTAGGGAGGGAACCGGTGTAGCGGGAGGGCGGTTTGGCAAGAAGGCGGTCGGCAGCGCGATGGGCGCAGACGAGGGCTTCCAGAAGGGAGTTGGAGGCGAGGCGATTGGCCCCGTGCAATCCGGTGCAGGCAACCTCACCGATCGCGTAGAGGTTGGGAATCTCGGTCTCGCCGTCGAGGTTGGTGACGACACCGCCGCATTGGTAGTGGGCTGCGGGGACGACAGGGACCGGTTCCTTGGTGATGTCGAGGCCGTGCTCCAGGCAACGACGGTAGATGTTCGGGAAGTGGTCGATGATGAATCGGGCCGACTTGTGGGTGATGTCGAGGAACACGCAATCGGCGCCGGTGCGTTTCATCTCGGAGTCGATGGCGCGCGCGACGATGTCGCGGGGAGCGAGTTCGGCACGCGGGTCATAGCGGTCCATGAAGCGCTGGCCGTCGGCACCCAGCAGCAGGCCGCCTTCACCACGGACCGCTTCGGAGATCAGGAAGGACTTGGCTTTGGGATGGAACAAGCAGGTCGGGTGGAACTGGACGAACTCCATGTTCGCGACGGCAGCTCCGGCGCGGTAGGCCATGGCCACCCCGTCGCCCGTGGCGATGTCCGGGTTGGTCGTGTAGAGGTACACCTTTCCGCAACCACCGGTGGCCAGGATGATCGCTGCGGCGGCGAACGTTTCAACCGCCTGCGTGGTCCGGTCGAGGACGTACACCCCCACGCAACGGTCGGGTCCGGGAACACCCATCTTGCGCGTCGTGATGAGGTCGACGGCGAAATGGTTCTCGAAGACGTGGATGTTGGGTTCGGCAGCAACGGCCTTGAGGAGGGCCCGTTCGATCTCGGCGCCGGTGGCGTCCTTCGCGTGCAGGACACGCCGACGGGAATGCCCGCCTTCGCGCGTCAGGTCGAGGCTGCGTCGGTCGGGGTGGGAAGGGTCGGGATTCTCGTCGAAACGGGTGCCGAGTTCGATGAGTTCGGCGATCCGGGCGGGACCTTCCTGAAGGATCGTCCGGACGACATCCTCGCGGCACAGGCCTGCGCCGGCGTCGAGGGTGTCCCGGACGTGGAGCTCGACGGTGTCATCGGCGCCCCAGACCGAGGCGATGCCGCCCTGGGCCCAGTTGGTATTGGAGTCGGCGCGGTTCTTCTTGGTGACGATCGCCACGGTGCCGTGGCGGGCGGCACGGAGGGCAAACGACAGGCCGGCGATGCCTGTGCCAAGGATGAGGAAGTCGAAGGTGCGCGGGGCGCTGGGATGGGACATCGGGTTGCGGGTTGGCCTCAGTGGGAATGGGGCTTTCCCGTGCCGCAGAGGCCGCAGGAGCTGGGGGTGCCAGAGCAGGAAGCACCGGAATCACCCGCGGAACCGCCGCCCGCTACCGATGCGGCGAAAGTGGAGAACTTCTTGGAAAGGCGTTGGGACCCGCACTTGGGGCAGGAGGACCCGGTCCAGTTGGACGAGCGCACCAGGATCTCGGAATCCGAGCCGCAGGCATCGCAGTGGAACTCGTAAATCGGCATGGGTTGAAGGGTAGTGCGGAAGCAACGGGATGCCAGTGTCCAGTTTTACCCCTTGAACGCGCGGGCGTGGTTTTGGAACTGGCGTTGGAGGCTGCCGCAGACGGTTTCGCAGAGGTCGAAGATGCCGGGATCGGCGATGTAGTAGATGACGCTGGGGCCCTCGCGACGACGGCCCAGGATGGCGGCTTCGGCGAGGGCCTGGAGGTGTCGGGAGGTGTTGGCCTGTGTGAGGCCGGTGGCCTCGACGAGTTGGGAGACGTTGAGTTCGCCGTTGCGGAGGCACTGGAGGATGCGGAGGCGAGAGGGTTCGCCGAGGACGCGGAAGCGTGCGGCGACGAGTTGGATGGCTTCGTCGGAGAGGACGTGCGGAGTTTTCGCCATGGGAGGGAGGAAAGGGCAAGAAAGGGCTTGCGTCAACACATATGCGCATATACGCATATGTCATCATGAAGATTGAAGGTGTCATTCGAATCCTCGCCGGTGTCATCGTCCTCACTTCCATCGTGCTCTCGCGGATCGTGCATCCCAACTGGCTGATCCTCGGCGCGTTCGTGGGCGCCAACCTGATCCAATCGGCGTTCACCGGGTTCTGCCCGGCCGAGATCATCCTTCGCCGGATGGGCGTCGGGAATGGCAACGGCGGCACCTGCGGGACTTCCGGCGGCGGCTGCTGTGATGGGGGCGGGTGTGGTTCCGAGAAGCGGTGAACCGGCAGGGTGATGCGAGTGGGTTGGGTGAACGGGTCAGGACGGGTTTTGGAGACGAGACTTATGCATGTGAGGAACGACGCGTGGGTAGGGGGGATTGCTGCTTTGGCCATGGTGTTGGGTGGTGCCGGTTGCCATTCCAGGGACGAGGGGGAAGCAGCGCCCGTGGACTTGCCCCCTGCGCGGGTATTCCTGGTGCCCGTGGAGGCTCGGCCTTTTGCGTCGATTGAGGAAGTGGTCGGAACCATCCGGGCGCGTCGTCGCACGGTTCTGGAAGCCAAGGTCAGCGGGCGGATCGTGAGCCTGGAATCGCGGCTGGGGCATGCCGTGAAGGCGGGGGAGACGCTGGTGCAACAGGACGCCTCCGAGTTGGTCGCCCGGGTGGATCAGGCCCGGGTGGTGTTGGAGCAGGCAACGCGGGAGCGGGACCGCTTCCAGGGCTTGTTGGCACAACGCACGGTTTCGCCGCAGGAATTCGAGACGGTGGAATCCCGGTGGAAGGTGGCGAAGGCGGGTCTCTCGGAAGCGGAGACCTTGCTGGGATACTTGAAGGTGGTGGCTCCGTTCGACGCGGTGGTGAGCCGGAAGCTGGCCGAGGTGGGCGATCTGGCCACGCCGGGACGTCCCTTGCTGGAACTGGAGGTGCCCGGCGAACTCCGTCTGGAGGCGGACGTGGGTGAAGCGCTGATCGACCGGATTCGGGTGGGACAGGTGCTGACGGTGCGGACCGGCACGGACAACCGTTTGCACGGAACGGTGGCAGAAATCGCGCCGGCAGCGGATGCCGGCACGCGAACATTCCTGGTGAAGGTTGATCTACCAGCGGGCACGGCGGTGCGATCCGGTGCCTTTGGACGTCTGGGTGTTCCGCTGAGCGAGAACTTGGTGATGCGGGTGCCGCCATCCGCGGTCCTGCGCCGGGGTCAGTTGGAATACGTCATGGTGGAGAGCTCGGGGAAGGCGCAGTTGCGCCTCGTCCGCACGGGCCGGGTGTTGGGCGACGGCGTGGAACTGATCTCCGGGGTTGAGAACGGGGAACGCGTCGTCGTGACCGGACTCCGGGAGTTGGTCGAGGGCCAACGTCTGGAGGTGGCACCGTGAGCGATCCCAACACACCGGTGGATCGGCCTTTGGGGCTGGCCGGCCGGATTGCGGCGTGGTTCGTCGATTCGAAGCTGACGCCGTTGCTGGTGGTGGCTTCGGTGCTTCTCGGGGTCGCCGCGGTGGTGCTCCTGCCGCGAGAGGAGGAACCG
>Ga0172372_10013204_pt1 | contig 10262 bp, 9 predicted proteins | sample LakKiv5m_2_FD_114544 | JGI IMG/M metagenome (GOLD analysis project Ga0172372, IMG submission 114544) | Freshwater microbial communities from Kabuno Bay, South-Kivu, Congo - kab_092012_9.5m | ecosystem: Environmental > Aquatic > Freshwater > Lake | place: Democratic Republic of the Congo... | reverse complement strand
TGGAAATGCTTGAGGGTTTGGGCCTGCGGAGTTTCGTGGGGCCGTTGGCGGTGTTGCTGGAACAGGTTTCCGGCATTGAGGTCGCGTTTGATCTCCGGGACGAGGACACCGGCACCCTGCTGCGCCAGCAGCTCAGCGCTTGCCAGCACCTGTCACAGGATGATGCCCGCCTTTTGTTGATGCAGATGTGCATCGGTTTGCCAGCCTTCCGTTACCGGGCGGGCGCGGCCACCGGGCCGGAGGTCTGGCACCCCTTGCGAGAATCGCTGGGGCAGTTCCGGGCGCGGCATACCGAGTTGGTGTTCTGGCTCGATGGCGAACTTCGTCCTCCGGTTCAGGAGACGCTGGAATGGCTGCGCTCATGGGGTTGCTGAGTCGCTGGCTGAACGGTGCGACGGGCGTGGCCACCGCAACTGCCGCTGCCGCTGCCGATCCGATTCCGCTGCGCGTTGCCTCGGTGCTCTTGCTGGCGCACGGCCCGTTGCTGTCGGCCATCCGTCGGCAGGTGGGCGTCCCGGAAGCGCACTGGAACACTCTGTATCGCTGCCTGTTCGAGTCCTTTGCTCTCTTCGTCCAGCAACTCCCAGCCTCCGAAGCTCACCATCACCACGAACCGGGCGGCCTGCTGGCGCACGGGCTGCAAGTGACGTTGAGCGCTCTGACCCTGCGGCGCGGCGTGCTGCTGCCGCCGGGAGCCAGCGCCGAAGAACTGGCCGAGAAGCAGGACGTGTGGACGTATGCCACTGCAACCGCCGCGCTCCTGCACGACATCGGCAAACCTCTTTGCGACCAGCGCATCGCCTTGTTCGACGGGAGCGGAAAAACCCTTGGCGAATGGGATGCCTTGGCTGGGTCGATGGCGGCTCCGGCAGTCGCGTATCGGGTGCAGTTCCGGCGCGGACGTCGTTACCGTCTGCACGCGCGTCTGCCACCGCTGCTGACACATCACATCGTCCCGCCAGCAGGACTGCGCTGGCTGGCGTCGGACATGGACGTGTTCGAGGCTTGGCTGGCGACCATCTCCGGCACCGACGACGAACTTGCGGGCGAACTCGGCAAGTTGATCCGCTCGGCAGACGGGCTTTCCGTGGCCTCCGATCTCACCGGCGTTGAGGTTACGCGCGCACCGCAGGGCGTTCCCAAACCGCTGGCCGAACGTCTGGCGACGGCGCTGCGTTTCCTGGTGGATCAGGGGCGCCTGCCGCTCAACAAGCCGGGTGCAGCGGGCTGGGTGACGAGCGATGCGCTCTGGCTGGTGAGCAAGCGCGCGCTGGACGCCCTGCGCGAGCACCTGTTGAACGAGACGCAAGGCGGCGTGCCCGCGCGCAACGACCGCCTGATGGACGAGCTGCAGGGCCACGGCCTGGTGATGGTCAATGGCGACCGGGCCATCTGGAATGCCACCGTGCAACTCGGCAACTGGTCGGTGTCGCTGACCTTGCTGCGTGTACCGCTCTCCAAACTGTGGCCCGAAGCCGAAGCCCGTCCGCCGGTCTTCGAGGGGAGCGTGGTGCCGGAGGGCGGCACACCGCCTGACGAGCAGGCGATAGTCATGGCTACGGAACGGGTGGCGGACCTCGCTCCCGTTCACGCCGCGCACGCTCCTATCCCTGCGGCGGTTTTGTTGCCATCAATCCAGGCGGCGGACATCCCGTTCGCTGTTGAAGCAGAGCATGACGAGATAGCCGCTACTGCACCTGAAGCGGCCCATGAAGCCCTGTGCCAGCAAAGCGAGTTCCTGGCCTGGTTACGTGAGGGGATCGTCACCGGACGCTTGAAGACCAACGCCGCTGACGCGCGCGTTCACTACGTCGAGGAGGGCTTGCTGTTGGTGTCGCCAGCGGTTTTCCGAGACTTCGCAGGCGTCACCGGCTGGGAGGCGGCACAGAAGAAATTCCTGAAGCTGCGCCTTCATCGCAAGACCGCGCAGGAGACCAACATCTGGACGTATCGGGTGGTGGGCGAAAAGAAGTCCGGGGCCATGCTGCGCGGCATCATCCTGCCCGACCCACAGGGCTTGCTCGGCATCGTCGTCACCCGCATCAATCCGGTGCTACACAGAGCTACGGATGCCGGCGAAGCGGCTCCGGCCGGTCGCGCTCAGGTGTTTCCAGTGGAAACACCTGAGCAGGCGGCCCCATGAGCGAATACTTCGACAACCGGCTGCGGCCCGCGTTTGAGTTCTTTCCGGCCGCGGTGCTGGGTGGTACGGCGCTGGCGTTGTGGCAGGACGCCTACTGGCTGTTTCCGATCATGCCCGGCGTGGCCTCGACGATGGCGGTCATTTTCGCAACGCTTGCGCTGTGGCGAGCCTGGCAGGGCCTGAAGATTCTTCGCTACCGCGCCAACCTGCGGCAGCTACCGCGCTATGTGCTGGACGCGAACAGCATCCCCGTCTCGAAGTCCAAGCTGTTCCTGGGACGGGGCTTCCGCTGGGATCAGCGGCACAGCCAGCGCTTGATCGAAACGCTCGATCCCGCCAAGCGTCGCTGGCTCGATCCTGGGCCGTTCTATCGCGGTGCGCGCGCCCTGGAACTGGCGGCGGAGCATCGGCCCTGGCTCGAACCGTTGGCGCGCGTGACGCGCCGCGATAGCCCTTGGAATCCGCTGCGCCCACTGCCGCCGGTGGGCGGCAATCCCTGCCTGCACGGTGTCGGTCTGGAAGACGAGCGTGACGTGTGGATGGACTTGGGCGACCGCGTGGCCCACACGCTGGTGTTGGGCACCACGCGCGTCGGCAAGACACGGCTCGCCGAACTGCTGGTGGCGCAGGACATCCGGCGCGGCGAAACTGTCATCGTCTTCGACCCGAAAGGCGATCTCGACCTGCTACGGCGCATGTTCGCCGAGTGCCAGCGCACCGGGCGGCTGGAGCAGTTCCACATCTTCCACCTTGGCTACCCGGAGTTCTCGGAACGCTACAACCCGGTGGGCGAGTTTGGCCGCATCACGGAAGTGGCCTCGCGCATCGCCACGCAGCTCCCTTCGGAGGGCAATTCAGCCGCCTTCCGCGAGTTCGCCTGGCGCTTCACCAACATCGTCGCGCGGGCGCTGGTGGGTTTGGGACGCAAGCCTGCCTATGCGGACATCGCGCGGTACGTGACCCACATCGAGCCGCTGCTGATCGAGTATCACGAGCTTTGGTTCAAAAGCGAGGGGCCGTCGGACTGGCGCGAGGCGGTCGCCAACATCGCCGCCAACGTCAACGAAAAGAACCTGCCGATGGCCTTGCGTGGGCGCGATCCGCGCGCGATTGCGATGGTGCGCTTTGCGAAGGAACGCAACCTTTACGACCCGGTGGCCGATGGCCTGCGTAGCGCCTTTGAATACGACAAAACCTATTTCGACAAGCTGACCGCGAGCCTGCTGCCGCTGCTGGAAAAGCTGACCAGCGGGCGTTCCGGCACCTTGCTGACGCCGGTCTATTCAGATCTCGCCGACAAGCGCCCGGTTCTGGACTGGATGCGCGTCATCCGGCAGCGCGGTGTCGTCTATGTGGGTCTGGATGCGTTGTCGGACAACGAAGTGGCGAGTGCCGTGGGCAACTCCATGTTTGCCGACCTCACCTCAGTATCCGGCGCGCTCTACAAGTTCGGTGATACGCAGGGCTTGCCGGAGGTGGCCGGACACCGGCGCGGCAAGGTCTGCATCCATGCCGACGAGTTCACCGAGCTGGTCGGCAACGAGTTCATCCCACTCCTCAACAAGGGCGGCGGCGCGGGGATGCAGATCACGGCCTATACCCAGACCGCTTCCGATATCGAAGCGGGGATCGGCGACGCCGCGAAGGCCGGGCAGATTTCCGGCAACCTCAACACGCTCATCATGCTGCGCGTGAAGAACGAGGAAACCGCTGAGTTCCTCACCACGCAGCTACCGAAGGTGCGCGTCTATACCAAGCTCGCCGAAAGCAGAACTACCGACGACAACGACCCGGACACACCCACCGACTTCACGTCGGCCAACGCGGACCGCGTGACCGAAGTCGAAGCCGAGATGCTTCAGCCAGCCGACCTGGTGCAGCTCCCGAAGGGACAAGCGTTCGCGCTGCTCGATGGCGGGCGGCTCTACAAGCTGCGGCTGCCTTTGGCCGGTGCCGACCCTCTGCTGCCGCAGGGCGTTGATGCGATTCGCGCGTGGGCGCAATCCCGCCACAGAGGGTCACGCGATGGATAAATCGCGCTGGACGGGTCTGCTCTGGTGGGTCAAGTGGACCGCGATCATCCTCGTGCTCACGTTGGTTACGCACCTGTTCTACACGCTCTGGCCGTATCCGCAGGGTGAAGCGCGGGGCGTAGCGGCCTTGCAGCGCAACCTCGATAAGGAGTGGGCGACGCTGGTTGATCTGAGTGATGCACGCTTCCCGCCGCTGGCCTACGCCATCCACGACCGGCTGTATGCCGCCTTCTTCAAAGCCCCTGGCTTCGACTACATGCTGGGGCGTGCGCTTGACCCCGCGCCGATGGCGGACGGCGACGAGCTGATGCGCAAGTTCGTGCTGGCGACGCGAGAATTCTGGGAAACCGCTGCCACGGGTTTGCAACTGTTCGCCACGCGCCTTGCGGTGCTGGTTCTGACCCTCCCACTGCTGCTGCTCGCGGCTTTGGGCGCCTTTGCCGACGGCCTGGTCGTCTGGTATCTGCGGCGCACCGGCGGCGGGCGCGAGTCCGGGTTCATCTACCACCGCGCCAAGCGGATTGTGGCTTACAGCATCGTGGCCGCCGCCGCCATCTACCTGGTTCCGCCCACCGTAATGAATCCCCGATGGGTTCTGCCACCACTGCTCGTCGCTTTTGCAAGCGGAATCCGCTACGCGACGGCCTATTTCAAAAAATATCTGTGACTGACTGCGATCAGTAGGTTTGCTCTCCACCCACCGCAGAGAGAGAAACCATGCTCGAAGCCAGCTATGACCCGTCATTTCGGGAGATTTTGACGACCTATGTGCGCCTACACCGCTCCAGCATCTCGATGCAGAAGCAACTGGATCTGGTTGTGCGGCTATTGCAGGAAGACATTGCCGTCACCAAGCCCACCCAGCTCAGCATCGACAAACAGGTGCTTTGGCGCGAGATGATCTTGAAGCGCGCAACGCCCGTAACTTGGAACAACTACCGAAGGCATCTGCAAGTCCTGCTTCGGTACGCGGTTTCAAAAAAGCTCCTGCCGCACAACCCGTTGGAGGTCTGCTCAGAGCCTGTTGACGACACTCTGCCGAAAACGGTCAGTGTCGAACGGCTGAACGACATCCTGGCCTCGCTTTCCGGCACAGACTCGCGGATCGAGCCGCACTGGTTCTGGTCTGCGGTTCTGCGGACTCTGTTTACGACTGGCATCCGGCGACGGCAGCTAATCGGCTTGACCTGGGCAGATGTGGACTTCACCGAACACCACATCATGCTGCGTTCTAAGACCAGCAAAACACGCAAGGAATGGGCTATTCCCTTGATGCCCGAGCTGGTGGACGACCTCCGCATGCTTCAGGTCAAGACGCGAGCGGTTTGCGGAGAGGGCTACTTCGCCAGCGGGCAGGTTTTCAACGTCACCTTGTTCCTTAAGCACCGGCGAAATCCCGACCTGATCCGCATGAACGAGTGGCACCTGGCCAACTTCTTCCGCGCGCTGAAAACTCACCATCAGTTCAAGGCCAGCCCTCACAAGGTACGGCACACGTTCGCCACGGAATTGGCCAAGACAGGACGCATCAAGACGCTTCAGCACATCCTCGGCCACCGGGACGTGCGGACCACCTTCATCTACGTTCATCCTGACATGAACGAGATGCGTGACTTGGTTTCCAGCCTCAACGTCCGGCGGAATCCCGCCCCGCAAGACCAATGTTGACGTTACTGTCCGCCGTGAGTAGCCTGATAGCACCGGGTTTCATCTGGTGCAAGGCAAGAATTTAGGTGGCAAGGGCAGAGCTGGAAGCTGTAACCAGCGCAGACTTGGCAGACAGCAGGTGGGTGGCTCCTGAAGGTTCAGAAGCCACCCAGTTCTGAGTCGCTTTTTCCACCTGGGGAGGGACGGCTATGCCGCGTCACTCGCCCGGTAGGTCAATGGTGCCGCATAAATGGTGCCGAAAAGAGGAATCGAACCTCCGACCTACTGATTACGAATCAGTCGCTCTACCGACTGAGCTATCCCGGCAGGGGCGCGGATTATAGGGCGGTGATCCGCGGGCGACAACGTTCCGTCACCCCAGTGACGCTATTTCAGTATTCCCGGCATGTCTAATTACGGTGCAAGAACGGGCGATGGGCGCAGAAGGGCTTGGGAGGAGAGCGCCGGCTCGAATGCAGCGATAGCAGCCTCGACGATCACCGAGCCCGCAGCGCCGCTCAGATCGATCCATGACAGCGTCATCGTGATCCAGAGCAGGTCGGCACGTCGCCCGGGGATGCAGGCTTCTTCCGTGGCGGCCGTTTCTGCATCACAGAGGTAGAACGGGCGGATCGTCCATTCTCGCGTGAATTTCAGCCCGTCGATTTCCAGCCCTCCGGCAGGCAACTGCAGATTGCCCAGCTCGGTTTCCGCACCACCGTCGGAGGAACCGATCTCGTCGAAACCGAAGATTCCGGCAGGCCCCGCCTCAAGTTGCGCGAAACTTCGTAAATCTTCGAGTTTCTCTCGCGCCAGCTGCACTGCCACGGCCCGCGCCCGCCCGATCTCGATCTCACGCAAGGCCAGCGCCGTGAGTCGGCCGAGCGCGAGCATGCCGATTCCGAGCACGAGCAGCGCCAGCAGCACTTCGACGAGGCCGAGTCCGCGCTGTCGTTCGATCGAGACCATCACCAGTCACGCCAACTGCCAGGAACCGGTGCCAGGGCGATCAGGCCTCCACGCGCTTGCGCGAGCTTGCGCAGCAGGGTCACGTCATGGATCAGCGCTCCGGCACCCGAAACGGTCATGCCCCCGGCCGAAACGAGCGCGCCAACGAAGATTGCGCTCTCGGACAAGTCGATCTGCGCGGCGATCCCCGGCGCGGGCAGCATGATCACGAGGCCATGCAGACGACTGCCCGCTCCCAAGCTCAAATCTCCGCCCCCGACGATCAGGACCAGCGGCGCGTCGGATGCACCGGCCAGCCGGTTCGCGGGTATCGAACAAGGACCGTCGATCCAGAACAGTCCGCTAGAAGCCTCGTTCAACGCAGCGCAGCCGGCGATTGCGACCGCTTCGCCATACAACAGCGCCGCCCTGGATCGCGACAGGCCGAAAAACTGCAGCAGCGGGTCGGAAATGTACGAGGTGACATCGGGGTTGTGTCCCACATTGCCGTCGCGATCGAAGACATCAGCGCCTTCCGTGGCCGCCTTGCTGAGCAAGCGCGTAGGTTCGTCGGGACAGCGGCAGGCGCCGCAATCGGCGGTCGGCTCCTGCGCGCCCGCCAGGTACTCACTGCGCAGACAGCTTCGGGAAGCGCCGATGAAGCGTGCATCGGCCGAAGCCCAGGCCGACCTCGGCTTGCCGAGCGCATCGTCGACGACGACGCTCACATCGTCGCTCACCGTCAGCGCGCCTGCCGCGATCAGCGGGGCCGCCGCGACGGCGGATACGCGGGGATTCAATCGAATGGAAACGCGCTGCCGGGCCTGCCCCATTCCATCCCGTGTCGATCCCTGCGAAAAGACGGTGACGGTTTCGAATGCGGCAGCGTCGCCGTCGACGACCCGTACCAGGTAGTGAACGCGGCACGATCCCGACGAGACCGGTCTCAGGCCTGGAACATCGGCGTAGGCGAGCCAGCGGTGGTCGTACAGGTTGCGAGTACCATCACCGCAAGGCGGATCGATGTTCGATGCCGAACACGGTCTCCAGTGCGCCGGAACCGGACCCGCTCCGCCCTGCCCCGTGATGTCCCAGGCATTGCGGCGCAGGTAGGCGATCCCTTGATCGAGCGCGGAGTCGGCGAGCATCGCGGCCAGCTGCGATCTCTCCTCGCTCGCCAGACTGCGCTGCTCTCCGAGCAGGGCGACGACGAATCCGAGCGTGACCAGACTGATCAGGCCGAGCATGACGATCACGCTCGCGAGCGCGGCCGCTCCACGTTGAAACATCGCAGGCTTACCAGGCCTGAGCATCGTTGCGAATCCGCGCACGCGCTTGCGGCTGTCGATCGGCCCGCGCATCGCGCTTGAGGCTGGCTTCCATCTGCAGCGTCGCCACGTTGCGGCGCAAGTCGGTTCCCGCTCCCGTCTGCAGCACGGAGAAAGGAAGCTGCAGTCTCAACGCGGAAACCGCCACGGTTCGCTCGTCGCTGATGTTCTCCCAATCGCCGGACTGGCAGTTACGTGCATTGTTGACGCCGCGAACCGCATGCGCACCCGCATCGAGGCGATAGCCGAACCACTCCTGATCGCTGCGCCGGCCGTCGCCGTCCTCGTCGTAGCCGAACACCAGGCAATCACCCGTTTGGGCGATCGTCGAGAACGGATTGTCGATGGTCCAGCTGCCGGCCGCGACCAGTGGCAGGGCCAGCGAACCCGCGACCATGAGCCGGCTGGCATCGACCACCGTTTCGATGCGCAGTTTTTTCACGACAGGCTGGCCCTGCGGATCGAGCTGACTGATCACCAGGCCGCGTCCCGGCAGCAGGTCGGCGGATAGTGGCGCACCAAATGCAGAACACGGTGAACCGCCACCCGAGACGATCGCGCGAACCGTGAGGCTGCCTGCTCCGGCATCGAGTATCTGCAGATCACAGCGAGCCGATACATGCGCGACCGCGTCCATCGCCTGCCAGTATCCGGCCCGCAGAAAATCGCGCTGCATGCTGTTCACGAGGTGACGTACGTCCTGATTCAGGCGAACCAGATCCAGTGCATCGCGGCTCGTCGCCAAAGTGGTCATGAGCAGCGCCAGGGCGCTGCCGGTGACGATCAGGCCGAGGCTCAGCGAAAGCATGAGCTCGATCAGCGTCCAGCCACCTTGCCTCAGCATGTGGGCATCCCTGCCAGGTATTGCGCCCCCCTTGGCGAGCAGAGGCGCAAACGCCCGGAGCGGCTCGCGACGAGGCGCAGGCTTTGTCCCCGTGCACTGAAACTCGCGTTGCCGGCCAGTGTTTCCGGCCGCACCGGGCTCAATCGCAAGGAGCCTCCGAACGGCAAGCCGTCGAGACGAACCTGCGGATAGCGCTTGCTGTCGACCACGCGAGACAAACGGCGAGCCGGCGAGCGCGTGGCGTCGAAGTCGAGATAGCAATAGCGGGCCGAGCTCTCGTCCTGCCGAGTGCAGTCGCATCCGCTTTGCAGGCTCATGCCCCAGCACCAGCTCGCTCCGTCCTCGCTGCGCGAGAAGCTCAGGTAAACCGGCTGTCCGCGCTGCAAGGCCTGGGTTCTGGCTTCGCCCATATCGTTGCGCAGATGGTCGGCCGCGGAGCGCAGCCGTGCTCTCGCCGTCATGGCGGCATACGACGGAATGGCGATCGACAACACGATCGCGATCACCGCCACCACGACCATCGCCTCGATCAGCGAATAACCGACGACGCGGTCGCAGGGTTCAGGGAACGATCTCATGGCGCATCCGTTTGCGATGCGCATCAATCTAAACGTCGCCGTCGCATTCAAATGCGCGCGAGTTCACCGATTCGCGGCGCATCCGCACGCAGAATCCGTTCAAACACGGAGCCACGGATGCACACGAACCGAATTCCCTCCCTTTCGCCGGGCTACACCCTGGTCGAGCTCGCGATGACCCTGCTCGTGATCGGCTTGCTCGCGTCGATGGCCGCCAGCAGCTATCGCGACGGTTTGATCAAGACACGACGCAGCGAGGCGCAGGCCAGCCTGACGCAACTGCAATTGCAGCAGGAGCGCTGGCGCGCAGTGAATCCCAGCTATGCCGACGCCAGCGAGCTGGGCCTGGCCCAGCAGTCGAGAGACGGTCGTTACGAGTGGTCGGTTCCCGTCGCCAACGCCACAAGCTACGTGTTGCGCGCGACGGCGACGTCGATCGGGGCGCAGAACCAGGACCATCAGGGGCCGATCGACTGCAAGGTGCTAGAAGTCGACCAGAGCGGCCAGCACCATCCGAACGATTGCTGGCGCTGAGGCTCCGCCGCTCAGGCCCGCCGCCGGGCACGCTCCGCACGGTACGGCGCGGCGTCGATGCGCGTCGGACGGCCGAGCATCAGATCGGCGAGCAGCTCGGCCGACGCCGGGCCCATGATGAGTCCGTTTCGATAGTGTCCGGTATTCAGGAATAGCCCCGGCAGATCGGGGTGCTCGCCGATGTAGGGCAGCTCGTCGCGGGTTCCC
>Ga0172372_10013203_pt1 | contig 10262 bp, 13 predicted proteins | sample LakKiv5m_2_FD_114544 | JGI IMG/M metagenome (GOLD analysis project Ga0172372, IMG submission 114544) | Freshwater microbial communities from Kabuno Bay, South-Kivu, Congo - kab_092012_9.5m | ecosystem: Environmental > Aquatic > Freshwater > Lake | place: Democratic Republic of the Congo... | reverse complement strand
TTGAAGGTACGATGGTCGAGCTGGTAGGAATTGCACCTACATCTCCCTCGCTTTTAGCTTGGGTATGTTCTTTACACTACAGCCCGAGATAGTGAGCAGTTAAAGCATGCTCAGGCTTTGTAATGTTTACCATTTACAATGGCATAGCCATCATGAATAAACACTGGAGTTACGCTGAATGGTGCATCACCCTCTTCATAATGCACAATTCCAATCCCTTGTTGCCAATTCTCATAACTTACCAGTGGTCTGCCCATAATATCTGACCCTGATTTTGTAGATGGTACTGCTCCATCAATCCGACACAGACAGCCAGGTGAGAATGACAAGTTAATTCGAGAACCTGCCCTAACTCGCATTGTTTTGTAAGCCAGTTCAATCCTGTGAATGTGTCCAAAGATTGTACTAACTCGTTCATCATTAACAACACGAGCTGCAGTTTTGCCAGCAGGTGCAACCCTGTAACCATGAATGCAAACCAACCTATCGTTAATCCAGTATTCGCCAGCTGGGTAGGCATCGATGTATTCGATATCTAACTCATCAAAGCGACATAGAAATGGAACACTCATGACAGGCCAGCTGTCAGGTAGATTGGCTTTTTGCAAGTGCATAGCTGCTAAAGAGTTCATTGTAATTGACTGCATACTCTTCAGTCGCTTTTCGTGGTTGCCTTCAATTACAACTATCTTGGCATTAAAGGCTGCTGCTCGCTGTTCTGCCAGAAACAAATGTGCTTTATCAATAGACGCCTGAGCTGTTAGTGCAAAGCCAGCTTCTTGGGTGTACTTACCAAACATTGGAAAGTCCAAGAAATCGCCCAGATTAACAATCAAATCAGGCTGCAAGTCTTTGATGATTTGCAAAGCAACACTCATAGCTTGCTCATCATGAAAAGCTGAAAGCTCAGCAGTTTGCACATCTCGCCTGTAACCAATCTGCACATCAGGCAGAATTACCGCTACTTGCCCTTCTCGTGGCATCTGAGCCACTTTTGCAGGCTTTACGATAGTTGGCTTGGCTTGCTGGACAATAGGCCATTCTGGACCTTCTTGCCATTTGGGGGTAAAGACAAAGCTGGTGTGAGTCAAATCCTTTATATCAGCTTCACCAGTCTCTCTATCAACATAACCCATCTGAGAGTTGGACACTCTAATTTTTTGAATTCGCCCAACTTCATCTGGGGAAATGTTGTTACGAGCCAGCAATTCAGCTACCTTAGTAATAAGTTCAACTTGAGCATCAATGGGTTTGTTCTTTTTGTCTTTTTTTAATCCCATTCGCTCTCGTCTACCTTCAATAGCCTTTCGAGAAATGCCACACACAGCAGCCATCTCATTGTCGGTCATATTGTGCCAGTTGTTTCTGATGTATTCATTGATGTCCATGACATCTCCTTGTGAGGTGCGAGTTCGAACGAACACTAGCCTGATTATACAATAGTCTTGTAAATAGAATAAAACAAAACTTCCCTCTTGTTATACAAAAAGGGAAGCTTTTAATATTGTTTAGCTTTTTTATATCATTGACAACTGTCGCAAATTTCAAGCTCATTAGGATCGATAGGACAAACTTGTGCTAAGAAGTCCTGCTCCTCACTCACTTTTTGTTACTCCAGCTCTTAATGCTCCAAGCCCCAGAGCAGCAAGCACAATGTTGACATATTCTACATAGCTGTAATCTACATAGCCCAGCTGTACTAGACTATTAAATATAATAGCTACTATTACTACAATATAGGTTTTCTTACCTTCTAGTAGTGTTCTTATCTTTTGCATTTTTTTTCTCCTTAATTATTTTAGGACTATCAAAGTCTCTAATACTATTATAAGCCCAATTGAATAATTTGTAATATGTTTCTTTTACTTTTTGCTTAAACCTAAGCGATCTATCAGCCATTTTAGAACTTCCCCCAGTTTGTTCAGATTGGCACTGTCTTGTGATTGGTTAGCTAATTCTTTTTGTAATTCAGTAACCAACTTTTCTAAATCTGCTATACGCTTATTCAGAATAGCATTCTCATTTTTTAAGCCATTAAAGTCTGTTTGTAGTTTTACATTCTCGGCTTTAAGAGCTGGGTAGTTCTTCGTAAAATCATTGGTATATTTCCACTCATCACTAGACCTAACTCGTTTTAAGGCTTCGGATGGTGCTAGACCATTCCATTGGTCGGCTACACCAGCATTCTCGGCTTCTCGGTGTAAGCCTGTTCTGTATAATTCATAACCTGCTTCTCTATTCATTACTTGTCCTCCTTGTGGGTTTAATTGTCCGCCCTTTGGTATAGCCCACCCTATAACATTGGTGTAATTATATGTCTTGACTCGCATACCAGTACCTCTAGGGTCATTTTGCTGGTAACAGTTAAATGTATTCGCATTAGCATTTACTACTACCCCAGTATGCCCAGCACCGCCACCAGTATTGCCATTCCATACCATAATAGATCCTCTAGGTGGTACTCCGCTAGGTGTGTTGCGTACCCAACTAAAAGCGTCAGTGCGTGTACCAAACATCTGATGTGCATAAGCTACTGGGAATGCAGGACAGCCACCTATGCCTAATTCTACATTAGTATAGCTCTGTACCCCAGCTACACATTCGCCTAAAATACCGCCACAACTATTTATTCTTTGTCCATTAGTTCTGGCGTAAAACTTATCTACTACATCTGCCATTATCTACTCCTTAAAAATTCTAAAATTAAAAAAGTAACCACTGCTGTACTTACACTGGCTACAATTGGGTTGATTACATTATATAGACTTTTTTTTCTTAGTTCTGATTGCATAGATAATTTGAACTCTTCAAATTCATCTTTAGTAACATAATGCTTAGCTATGCTGTCCAGTTTTTTGTCTATCTGGTCAAGCCTGTAAAGTACTAATTCGTAATTTTCTTTTTTTTGTGTCATAGCGTTATTATACCATCTTTTTGTTAAGCTGCTTCATAAAATCCTGTTGCCCACCAAAAATCGCCAGTACCCCAAGTAAATGGTGCTGTTTGCGCCCAAGCTTGAACATTTGCATTTTGTGGAGCATATATAATTATTTGAAACTTAGTTAAATCAGCGGTTCTAGTGCCTTGTACTGTATAAGCTACACTAGCTAAATCTTCACAATAACCTTGTAAGGACCAACCACCAGAAGTTGTATTATATGTAGATACAGGAGTTACTGGGTATGATAAATAGTAACTGCCATTACCATATGTAGTAGTAGAACCAGCTACAAATCTTATATTCACAAATACTATTTTACCTAATTGTCTATATTTAGCAGTTAGTGTACCATTACCCAAACTAGGAGAAGTACCAGTACTAGACCAAGTAGGAGTCCAAGTTGTCCAGTCTTTGTCTATAGTATCTAAAGTTTCTTGAAAATTGCTATTTACTTCTGTACTTTTTATAACTGTGTTTGGTGTAAAGATTATCATATTATGCTCCTATTAAATACTGGTCAATAAAGCCAGTGTAAGTTCTTGTAGCACCATCTATAGACCCTGCAGTATAAACTATCGCACCAGCAGTATCAGCAAACTCACCAACTATATTCAGACCGAAAGCATTACTTGTTGTAGTGTAATTATATAGAAAATAATGGTTTTGGAAGTTACTAACTCCAACTGGAATATTGCCTGAGCTTGTAGTTAGAAAAGCACTAGCACCTATAGACTGGCTAAAAGTAACTCGCTTAAAATAATGCTTAAACCCGCCAAAATCATAAGCCTTCCAACTATTAGCGTCGGTAGTACTAGTTATATTCATATGCCTACTTATAATAGCGTCATTATTTATCTCTGTTCCTGTAGCTAGGCCATCGAAATTAGCATTTACTTCGTTAGATTTTATTAATGTGTTAGGTGTAAAAATTATCATTAGTCATGCCCCAATACTATCAACTCTGTTCCTATGCCAAAATCACCTGTACTTGAATTAACCATAGATACTGAACTAATTTGTGCTGAAGTATTAGCCCATTTAATTATACCTTCTCTAGCATTACCAGGTGGATTAGCAGCACCAGCTGGACCATTATTCATACCAACTAATCGCAATATTTTTTCTTGTGCAGATATATTATATCCTTCTATAATTGCCCATGTAGAATAATCATTATTACTAGCAGTTAATAATACTTGGGCTTGTGATGTTGCTGTTCCATAAGCACCTCCATTTTCAGCTATAGATTGTGCATAATTATTACCACTATCTGAATTAAACCTAACACCAGCCCTCACAGAACCAGTATGCGGTGAATGAAATAATATCCTAAGATATTTTTTAGCTGTAAAACTAGCTGTAATTGTATCTCCAGCTACTGTTAAGAATGATACAGCTAATTTCTGATACCAACTATTAGCAAAATTATCAGTAATACTTGTAGTAACTTCATCAAAGTTAGTATTAACATCTGCTGATTTAATTACAGTATTTGGAGTAAATACTATCATTGTAGTTTACCCTTGCTCCTTGCATCTTTTTCAGCTTCTTTGCCAGTTAAAATAATAGTTCTAACTTCGGTTATAGTATGCGAATTGTGAAAGTCTTTTCGCTTTACTTTTTCAGTTTCGGTCATTTGCTTATTAGCATCTATTTCAGCAATCCAAAAGTCTTTTATACCCTCTAGCACTGCATTGCACATATCTAAACTAACACCAGCTTCTACGCAGGTTTCGCATATACCTAGATCCATTTCATTACCATTGCTAGTTATACATCTGACTTGTGCGTGCATAGGCAATGGCTGACCAAATACATTCATAAATCTAGTTCCGCATATAGGACAGTGTAAGGGTTTATGTTCAATTTTTGTTGGTATAATTTCTGCCATAATATCTCCTAACTTGGTGCTGTTGGGTTATTTGCTGTCTGTAGACTGTTTAAGTTTCTGTTTATATCATCTATGCGTTTATTTACATCTACTACTATAGTAGAAGCATAAATAGTAGCTGTATCTTCATTATAATCTATTTTCTGTATCTGCATTTGTAGACTACTAAGATTATATATATTATAATCCCAATAAGCCTCGTCCCACTTACCATAATCCCAAGTGCTCAAGCCAACCTGCTGTGTTATGTTACGCACTGCTATAACATCGCCTATTTTTATACTTTCTATATCATAGCCTAGACCCTGATTATTATTGCTATCTAAAATAGTTAAAGTAACTCTCAGCTCAGGTTCTGATTTATTTTCTATAATATTATTAGCTAATGAGTCAGCGGTAGCTGTTAATGTAACTCTATTATCTGAGTATTTTACTGCTTTTATACCATATTTAGCTATACTACCAGCGTTTGTATATTTCTTAAAAAAGTTAGTACCGCCACCTGTATCACCGCCAGTAAAATAAACTGTATTTACAATGTCTTCTATACGCTTCTCAAACTTAGCGTCTATTATATCTTTTTCTAGTGTAAAAATATGGTCTGGCGTATCTGAGCTGTCCTTAAAGTATAAATTATTAGTACCATAATCTATATACCAATACCAACCTTTAGGCGATAGCTCGTTACACTTTTTAATACCCTCTAGCACAGTATTTACATTAAAAGTATAACTCTCGCTATTACCAGTTAAATCTATAGTATTATTTGTAGTGATATTACCACCTCTAGCTTCATAATTATCTATAATAGTTTGCATTATAAAAGAAGGATCTTGAGAACTAAATACTATATTTGTACCACCGCTAGTATAGTATTCCTTAAAATATAAGTCTGTAGGTTGTGCTGAAGCACCTGGTGCGTAACTAGCAAACTCTGATAATCCACCTAACAAAAAATTATAATACGCATAATATGCTGTACCATTGGCATAAGGATCTATAGGTGAAGGCGGTGGTGATGGTTTATCATAATCATAATAAACTCTAACAGCTATACCATTCTTAAAAGATATTAAAAAGAAATAACTAGTGCCAGATGTTAGGCTAGGCTCGGTAGGGAATATAAACTCATATTCACCTAAATCTCCTACAGTTGTATAGTTACTATTCGCTATTAAATTAGCTGAACTAAAAGGGTGGTCAGGGTCGCCACCGCCACCTATCAAAGGAGCTCCGCCAGATGTTACAAAAGCAGGTGGTGATGAATATAAGCCTACTTTTACCTCACTATTAGTTACTGCTCCACCCCAGTCATAAAAATAACTTTTTAATTTTAATTTTATAGAGTATAGTTTGTTTGTAATACTAGGCTTAAAAGTTTGCCCAAAATAATCATATTTAGGTCCAGCACTTACAAAACCTGTTACAGCAGGTGTACCATTATAAGATACTTCTTGATAACTACTACCAGTTTGTTGATGATCTAATATACCACTGACTTCTATAATCTGCTTATCTAGTTCTTCGCCATAACTTAATACAGTAACTTCTACATTTTCATCTTTATATATAGGGTTGTAGGCAGATATAAAACCTTGAAATATAAGTTTGCCATCTAACTCTTCTTTATCAAATACATAAACCTTAATTCTATTGTTAAAATCTACATCTGTACCCTCGCCATAATCACCAGCGTTTCTTGCTAATGTAAACTTTAATTCGCCACCTGCGGTGTTAATCTCATTATTAAAACTTATATTACTAACTACATCTTTCCAAGTAGTTATATAATTATCGCTAGAGTCGTAAACTTTAACTTCATAAGTCTTTGCCATTAGATATACCTTTTATAATAACTCCCAGTGGTTACTATCTTTCTAGCTGTAAACTCATCTGTGAATACTAAACTACAGCTACCTAGGTTTAGGTCTGGGAATGTACCCTCATAATCTTGAACTTGAGGTGTAATACCCTGTTTTTGTAATGTAATATAGTCTATTCGCCAGCCCTGTACCTGAAAGTTACTGCTATCTCTTAATGATATTTGTATAGACTTTATAGCAGTTCTGACTGGTGTACCAGTAGTATTATCTGGAGTAGTAGCCATATCAAACTCAAAATAGTTCCAAGCGTTTGTAGCAATCGCTGAGCCATCCCATTGTGTAGTTTTGTCCCAATATACATAGTTACTTGCTAAAGTAGCGTCAGAGCCTGTCTGTAGCCTTACAGTGCCAACTGTACCGCTGAGTGGTGTTGGTATAAATACAGGTAAAATAACTTTACCAGTTGTAGAGCTTAAATCAGTAGCAGTTGCATCTAATCTTTGTGCATAACTGCTAGTAGCACCAGAAGCCATAACTATAGCTAAAGCACCTATACCTTCTAAATACTGTCCGCTGGTTGTAGTAAGTGTGATACTATCACCACTTGTCCATCCTGTAACACTATCACAGGTATCTATAACTGTTATAGTAGTAGGGTATATTTGTACTGATTTATTAGCACCATCTATAACTAATCTGTCATACCAGCCCCATATTCTACTTATTCTAATTCTTTGATTTAAGGCAGAATTATTTATATCTAAATACTCTGTAGAATAATATGGTAGTACTTGATTAAATCTCAGGTCCATATAAGCTTTACTTTTGAATGACCCCTCGATAGTGTTAGTATAAGTTGTATTATTTGCGGTATAAGTACCAAATACCAAAGCGTGATTGTCCATATCTGTAGCATAGCTATTAGCTGTAAAGTTTATTTCATATTCGCAGTAGTAGCCATTAGTTTCGTAGTTAAAAGCGTCCACAGTAGCTATAAAGCGTCTTTTCTTAGTTCCTAAGTATATATCTAGGTTCTTGTCATAACCCACTAAATTAGCCTTCAGCGTGTCTAATTTGGTATTCATATCGTCTAGATCACTAGCTTTAATACTGCCAGTTATTTTAATTTTACGCTCACCATAGTTCTGGTTTGTAACTACTTGCCCATCAGCCCTAGCTAACTCGAACTTAGAGTTATCAGTTTTAGGACTGCCCATATCTATTTTAGTTATATGGTAGTTATCTGATAAAAGATAAAAATTATTAAATTGAGCAAAATATGTCATATCGTTGTCATTCCTTTAGCACTTAGTTCGCCATTTCTATTTAATCTATCGAAGAACCTATCAACAGCAGATTGGTCGCCTAAACTTATATTGCCATAAATGTTATTATTTACGCTAGTAGTTTGTGTAGTTGTAGGTGCTTGTGCAGCTAATTGTGGTGTTGCAACTGCACCGAGAGCTAGTTTATTGGCCATAGCATTGACATCTGGTATAGATTTCTCTAATCCTAATTCTAAACCTCTACCAACTTCCATACCTAAGTCTAATGTTACTCTTGAAGGAGATCTTATTCTTAAGGCATTTCTAATTGAATTAGCAGCATCATTTGCAATTTGTCTAGCCCTATTAAATACTGCACTTGCCATATTGTTAATACCATTTATTAAGCCCTGTATAAGATCCCTACCAGCTCCATACAAAAGACCACCAAGATTGCCTAGAGCAGCTCTGATACGACCTGGCAAGCTCATAAACCAGTTACCTATATTGTTTATAGTGCCAGCTATAGTTGCCACAGTATTATTAGCCCAATTTCTGAATGCTGTTGTAGTATTCAATATAAAAGTCTGGAATTGTGCAAGCCAAGTGATAACCCTAATTATCGCAAATACTATTCCTGCAAGTACCGCTATTGCAATTAAAGTTGGAGCAACAAATGCTGCTAACAATATACCACCTATAACCATTAACTCATTTTTATATGGTGCTAATGCAGTTATAAGTTGTCTAACAGCGTTAGCTAACTGTTCCCAAGCCTGTCTAAACTGATTAGCTATAAAGTTTCTAACAGGTTCACTTTTCTTCCAGATATCTACTATCGTTGCAATTACAGCGTCTATTTCAGGTCTAAATCTGTCATACAAGAATTTGCCTGCTAAATAAAGTCCAGTCAAAGCAGCAGCAACTGCCAGTATCGGCCATGTAGCAATTATTACTTTAACTGCTAATACACCAAATGCAGAGGCTAGCACTACTCCAATAAAGAAAGCTACTGTATCAACATTATCAGCAACAATCTTGAATACAGTTTCTAATGATTTACCTATTGTATTTAAGGCATTACTTATTCTATCAGCACCTATGCTTTGTATTATTTTTGCCATACCTCGAGTCATAGCAGTTTGCATATTTGTAAATGCAGTTCCTATACCCCCAGTAGCTGTTTTAGCTTGAGTTGCAAAAGAAGCAAAACCATCGCCACCCTGTTCATTTAATTTAACTATTTGATCGGCGAATTGGTTCATAGATATACTTCCATCGCCTAAGGCTTCGCGTAAAGTAGCTATATTAGCATCAGCACCGAGCATACTTTTTGCAATCTGATTTAACTGTGCAGGCATAACTTCAGCTAAGGTGTTGAACTCTTGCATACCCATTTTGCCTCTACCCAGAGCTTGTGTAAATTGTACTAATGCTCTTTGTGCTTCTAATGGACCTTTACCACCTGCTAAAGCCATATTATTAAATGCTACTGTTAATTTGGTACTTTCTTGTATGCCTCTGCCAGAAGCTGCTGTAATACTCAATAAGGCAGTTGTTGCGTCATCTAGCGATGTAGGTAAGCCTCTAATACTTTTTTCAAGTATTTGCATAGATGCACCACTTTCTTCAGCAGAAAAGCCTAAGTTTTGTAATACCTTAGGAGCATTATTTAATGTATCTACTCTTTTAACTGCATCTCTAATAGTAGGACTAAGTATTGCCCCCATAGCTGCTATACCAGCACTAGCTACTAATGAACTTTTAGCTACATTTGCACCAAATGAACTGAACTTATCTCCGACTGAAGATATTTTACTTTTAACTTTTGCACTTTCAGCGTCAAACTTACTGGTATCAAGTTTTAGATCATAATGAATACTGCCTACATTTGTACTCATTTTTGTAAGTTCCTAACTTCTCTTAAAATACTATCTGTGCCTTCATAATCTTTTTTATACTGCTCAGCAAGTTTTTTAGCATCTTTGCCACCTGCCATTCCATTAGCTATGTTGGTTAGCTCAACAATGTTATCTCTTGCTTTTAATTTATACATACTAGCACATAGCCCAAAAAATCGCTTAGCATATTCATTCAGCGTTTGTTCAGCACTATAGCCATAGTATTGCATAAAATCACAAAACATTATTAGCCAACCTCCTGCACTTTTGGGTCAGTATCTATCTTTACCCCCCTTTCGGCTAGCTCTTTGCTCTCCTCTGGTTGTATTTGTTTCATAATTTCAGTTATTAAATCAATAGTAGCTTGCATATCTAATTCAGTATCTTTTAATTCAGGTATAAGCTCAGCCACTACCCAGTTAAAGTCTTCTTGTGCTTCAA
>Ga0172372_10013202_pt1 | contig 10263 bp, 6 predicted proteins | sample LakKiv5m_2_FD_114544 | JGI IMG/M metagenome (GOLD analysis project Ga0172372, IMG submission 114544) | Freshwater microbial communities from Kabuno Bay, South-Kivu, Congo - kab_092012_9.5m | ecosystem: Environmental > Aquatic > Freshwater > Lake | place: Democratic Republic of the Congo... | reverse complement strand
GTTGAGACCGTGGATGCGGCGCGACTCCATGGGATGTGACCTGGGAGCATTGCCGCTTGGTTGGCTGGGGACAAGGACAGCGTGACCCCGTTCCTTGGATTGGGTGAAACCTGAGACTGCCCCCCGTTTGAGAATGGGGACGGGGCGGCGATGTCCTCATCGCCGAGGGAAAGGCTCTGGAATGGCGACGAGGACGTCGCCACCCCGGCCTGGGGTCTGGGACTGGGACGGGGAGGCGATGTCTTCATCGCCGTGGAGAGGGGCTTTGGGGAGAGGGCGACGAGGACGTCACCGCCCCGGTCTGCAAGGGACTGGATTTTGGGCTGGCGGGGTATCGTGGAGGGCGGAGAGTGGCGGGCATTCCAATGAAAACGCGATGTCTCGTGAGCGGGCTTGGGGTCTGCCTTGGCTGGGTGCTGGGAATGGGCGGATGGGGTGGGTTGCAGGCGGCGTTGCCGATGGTGGTGGTTTCGGAATTGCAGCCGTTTCAGGCGCAGGTGCGGCGTGTCGCGGATGCGTTGACGGTGGTGGGGGCGCCATTGAGCGCGTCGGAGCGCGCGACCATCGACGCCGCCTTGGCGGAGACGGACCCGACGCTCGCGTCCGCCAAGGTGCAGGCGGTACTGGACGCGCGGACGTTGGTCGGGGTGCACGTCAACCCGGAGATGCGGGTGAAGGTCCAACCGGGCGAGGCGAAACCGACGTTGGTCGAGGGTGGGTGGACGGCGTTCCTGGTGAAGGTGCACAACGAGGCGGGAACGACGGCGGCGTTGCGGGTGAAGAGTCCCCAGGCCGAACGGTTGCACGAGGCTCCGTCGACAACAGTGGCCGATCGGTGGTTGGCGACGGAATTCTTCACGGCGGCTCCGTTGCGGGCGGAGTTGGGCGGATTGCCGCTCGAGTACCGGGTCCTGCAGTTGTACTCGCGGGACCGCGGGCCGCGGGAGGCCAAGCTGGCCTTCGACGTGGGGCAGGGGACGCAGGACCTGGGATTCCGCGGAGAGACGGACGTGCTCTTCCAGTGCAGCGCCGCAGAGGTCATCCGACTTCGGATCCTGGATGAGCACGGGGCCCCGACGACGGGTTCGTTGAACGTGACGGACGCCCTGGGGCATGTCTTCCCTGCGCCTTCGAAGCGGTTGGCGCCGGACTTCTTCTTCCACACGCAGGTCTATCGCGGGGACGGCGAGGAACTGCGGTTGCCCGTCGGGAAGTACACCGTCGAATTCCGGCGCGGGCCGGAATCCGAGGTCGAGCGGCGCGTGGTGGAAGTGCGCCCGGGACCGCAGGAGTGGAGCTTCCGGGTGAAGCGATGGATCGATCCAGCGACGCTGGGATGGATCTCAGGCGATCATCACATCCATGCGGCGGGATGCGCGCACTACAACAAGCCGACCGAAGGGGTGCATGCGCCGGACATGATGCGGCACGTCCTCGGGGAGGATCTGAAGGTGGGGGCGAACCTGACGTGGGGTCCCTGCTTCGATTACCAGAAGCAGTTCTTCCGTGGCGTGGACGATCCGGTGTCGCGGTTCCCGTACCTGTTGCGCTACGACATCGAGGTGAGCGGGTTCGGGTCCCATGAGTCGGGTCACCTGTGCCTGCTGCGGTTGAAGGACCAGATGTATCCGGGGGGCGACTCCAAGCATCACTGGCCGAAGCTTTGCCTGAACACGCTGGCGTGGGCGAAGCGCCAGGGCGCGTTGACGGGGCCGGCGCATTCCGGGTGGGGGTTGGAAGTGAAGACCCGCGAGTTGCCCAACTTCGAGATCCCGCCGTTCAACGGGATCGGGGCCAACGAGTACATCGTCGACGTCACGCACGAGGTGCCCGGGCCCGACGGCAAGCCGGTGCCTGCGGTGGATTTCATGTCGACGGTCGACACGCCCTACGTGTGGGAACTGAACATCTGGTATCACACGCTGAACGCCGGTTTCCGGACGCGCATCAGCGGCGAGACCGATTTTCCGTGCATCTACGGGGAACGGGTCGGCCTCGGGCGGAGTTACGTGAAGTTGCCGGCGCGCTGGAGTTACGAGGACTGGTGCGAAGGCATCCGCGCCGGGCGCAATTACGTGGGCGATGGATTCAGCCACCTTCTGGACTTCAAGGTGGAGGCGGCGGGTGTCCGCGCCGAGATGGGGGTGGCCGGGAGCGAATTGGCGGTTCCATCTTCAACGCGGGTGCGGGCCTCCGTTCGCGTGGCGGCACGCCTGGACGAGACCCCGGACACGTCGATTTCCAAGCGGCACTATTCGGAGAAGCCCTATTGGCACGTGGAACGTGCGCGGGAGGGAACGACCCGTCAGGTTCCCGTGGAACTGCTGCGGAACGGGGTTCCCGTGGCCCGTCAGATGATCGAGGCGGACGGTTCGATGAAGGACCTGTCCTTCGAGGTGGAGGTCGAGCAGAGCAGTTGGCTGGCCGTCCGGATCCTCCCGAGCGCGCACACCAATCCGATCTGGGTCAACGTGGGCGGGAAGCCGGTGCGTGCGTCGCGACGTTCGATCCAGTGGTGCCTGGATTCGGTCGAGCAGTGCTGGAAGAACAAGGAGCGCTTCCTGAAGGGCGCGGAACACGGCCAGGGCGTGGCGGCTTACGACCATGCCCGGAAGGTCTATCGGGAACGGTTGGCGGAGGCGTCGGGGGATTGAGGGGAGGAACCCGTTCGGGGCAGCACGTGGAGCGCGTCCTCACGCATCAAGCGCGAGGATGGGAATGACGGCAATGTCCTGGAACAGGAGCACGGCGAAGCACGCCTGCCCACTCCGCCCGTTGAGCAGTCCGCGTTCCGTCAGGGACTGCAGTACGATCGCGGTCGACGACATCGCGAGGGTCAATCCGATGGTCAGTCCCACCGGCCACGACTGGGAAAACAGCAGGCAGCATCCGGCGATGACCGCCGCGGTCACGAGCACCTGCACGCCGCCCATGCCAAGGATCGGTCCACGCAGTCGCCACAGCAGACTGGGGCGCAGTTAGAGTCCGACGACGAAGAGCATGATGACGACGCCGAACTCGGCGAAGTGCTGGACGTCCTCGACCTCGCCGACCAGGTGCAAGGCCGAGGGCCCAATGATCGTGCCCGCGATCAGGTAACCGAGCACGGAACCCAGCCCGAGGCGTTTGGCGATGGGCACCGAGATGACGGCCGCGAGCAGGTAGATGACGGCCTGGAGAAGGAAATCCTGGGACATGCGCTTTGATTCAGGCCGGTCGGGGGAGGTGGAAGCTGGGGTGGTGGATGTGGCGTCGCGGAGAGGGTTCAGCGCGCGCCCCCGCGTAGGAAGGCGAGGAGGTCGGCGAGTTGCTGGGGGTTCAGCGATTTTTCGAGTCCCTCGGGCATCAGTGATTCCGGGAGGACCTCGAGTCGCGCGATGTTCGTCCGCTCGATGGTTTCTTCCAGCCCTTGGGCCTGGCGCAAGGTGATGGCGGAGGCGGTTTCCGCCTTCAGCAACCCGGAGAGCACACGTCCGTCGCGGGTCTCGCATCGGTACTGGGCAAAGTTTGGTGCGATCTCCTGACTGGGCAGGACGATGTGGAGGAGGATGGCTTCCACGGACTGGTTGCGGATCCCGAAGAGGTCGGGACCGACCGCGATGCCTTCACCGTCGAGGCGGTGACACGCGGCGCAGAGTTGCCGGAAGGGAGTTCGACCACGCGCGGCGTCGCCGGTGACCTCCAGGGCCTTCCGGGCCTCGATCAGGGCGTTCTGGCGTTCCTGGGGCGCGGGCGCCTGAAGGATGGTCCGCGCCTGTTCGCGGAGCTTGGGATCCGTGATGGAGAGGAGTTGCTCGCGTTGTCCCGCATTGAACTGGTGGCGGTGAAGGATTCCGGAGGCCAAGGCGTTGACCACCTGCGGCAGATGGATCGGGCGCGCCAGCAAGGCGGTCAGGACGGCCGATTGGTTCTGGGGTGGCAACGATTTCCAGGATTCCGGTGCCAGCAGACCCGCGGCCACGTCGGAATGGGGCGGGACCGAAGCCCGGCGCGCGGCGGTGGTGATGAGGTCCGTGGGCCCCGGGGAACGCAGGATGCGGCCAAGGCCGGCCCGGGTGGCGGTCGGATCGAGTTGGGTGGCGAGGCGGACGGCGGCGAGGCGCAGGCTGGCCAGCGATTCCGGGCGATCGAGCGCGCTCAGTGCAGCTTCCTGAAGGATGGTCCATTTGGTGCCGGCGGCGGCCTGGCCCGCAAGACGGTTCAATGGCACCGGCATTTCCTGAGCGGCATCCACGAAGGCGCCAAGGAACGCGAGCGAACGTGCCAGGTCGGTGTTCGATCCGCCGAGGAGGGTGGCGACCACTTCCGGGTGGGTCTCCGGCAGAACCATGCGGCCGATCATCGAGCCGAGGTCCTCGAGGACGGGCAGGGCGGGATCGGTGACGATGGGTGGGTGGTTCAGGAGCGCCCCGATGAACCCGCGTTCCTGCTGGTACACGGCATTGAGGACCGCAGCGCGGGTCCAGCGGTCAGCGCCATCGCGCGCGGCGATGGCGGCCAGGGCCGGAACCGCGAGGGCCGGGGCCTCGTTGGCGATGGTCCCCAGCGTCAGGGCGGCCTGGAAACGGACGCGGGGTGATTCGTCGCGGGCGCGGCCGGCGGCTGCCGCCGCGATCTCGGCGTGGTTGAGGAGTCGGCCTTCGGCCAGACGGAGACCGAGTTCGCGAAGTTCCGGCACCGGGGCTTCCAGGGAGCCCAGCACGGCGTCGTCGGAAAGGATCCGGAGCCGATCCATGAACTGGAGAAGACGGCCTGCCGTGATGGGCGAACGGCTGCCTTCCAGGCCGCGCAGGAGGATGGGCGGGAGGTTGGTGTCGGTTTCCTGTTCGCGGAGCAGGCGGAAGGCGGTGTCCCGGCGCCAACGGTTGGTGCTGGAGAGGTCGTTCAGCAAGGGGATGTGCTGGTTGGTCAGGACATGCACGACGGGTACCGGACGGAGGCTTCGACGCACCGTCCGCGGCGGGGCCGTGCGGACACGCCAGATCCGGCCCAGGTCCCGGCCCGTGTCGAAATCCGTACGGCGGCGAACCTCTTCCGGAAGGTACTCCGGGTGCTCGATCGAGGGGCGATACATGTCCGCGATGTAGAGTGCCCCTTCCGGCCCTGCGGCCAGGAAGACCGGTCGGAACCAGTCGTCAGACGATCGGAGGAATTCGTTGGTTCCGGGCAGCCGTCGCGCGGCGTAGGTCGCACCGCTTGGCTGGAGTTGGTCGAAGTGGACGAGGTTGGCGGTCGGGTCGCAACTGAACACGCCGCCGTTGTAGCGCTCGGGAAGTTGTCCGCCCGGCCAGAGCCGGACGCTGCACGCCGCCGTGAATGTGCCGCTGTGTGAATCCGCCGTCGTGACGTTGGAACTGATGGGATAGAGCACGGCTGCGCCGCCGCCTGCCTTGAGCCAGGGATTGTCGACGCGTTCGGGACAGTCGTGGACGACGCCGGGAGGAGTCAGGAACGGGTGGCGGATCACGGCCGAGGTCGGGAAGACGAAATGCCGGACCTGGATCCGGTTGTGGCAGCCAAAACGGTGTCCGTAGTCGTCGATGTCCAGGCCGAATTGGGAGGGACCGTCCACGGATTGGTACTCGCCCGTGTCGGGATTGAACCGCAGGTCGGAATGGAGTTCGAGGGGCTTGTCCTGAGGACGCCGCGGCGAGGTGATGCGGCCGCCGGAGAGACCCGAGGCCACGTAGACCCATCCATCCGGCCCCAGGACCGGGTGGTTGACGCGCAGTTGGGTGGATTGGTGCGTGGCGAAACCGGTGAGGATCACCTGGCGGGTCTCCGCGAAACCGTCGCCGTCCTCGTCGCGCAGCCAGAGGATGTCAGGCGCACAGGTGACGATCAGCCCGCCGCGCCAGGGCAGCATCCCGTTCGGGAAGGTGAGGTCGGTGGCGTACTCGGTGCGACGGTCCCAGGTGCCATTGCGCCGGGTGTCGGTGAGCAGGGCGATCCGGCCGAGAGGCCGGCCGTTCGTGCCGCCCGTGGGATAGCCACGGTTCTCCGCGACGAACATCCGACCCTTGTCATCCCACGCGAGCGCGCAGGGCGACGCGACCAGGGGTTCGGAAGCCACCAGTTCCACCACCAGGTTCGACTCGGTATTGAAGCGGGACAGGGCCTTCAGGGCAGGTTCGGGAGTCCCCGCGGCCGAGGCGACTTGGGCGCAGAGGACAAGGACGATGGGCAGCAACCGCTGCACGAACGTCCGGACGCGATGTTGAAAGCTCGGGCGCCTCATTTCCGGTCGACACTCAATGCGGGAAACGAGCCGCCGTTTGAAGCGCCAAGTTCAGGCGTTCGCCACTCCGATCGGAGGGGGGAAGAGGACTGTTCGACCAAGGCCGCGCAGGAGTCAGGGCGTTGTTTCACGCAGAGACACGGCGATCACTTCGGCTGACCCGTGCCCGAGTCTGGCCTGCTGAGATCTTGCGTCCTTTTGCGATTTTTGCGGCTTAAAGTCAGACGGTGTTTTGCCGCAAGGAACAGAAGGAAACACAAAAAGGAAATCCGGCGTGTCCATTCAGTCGTGATCCACGCCCATCTCCGTCCGATCTATTCCGCTGCTGTGTTAGGCATTATGGTGAGGCGGCCATCCCTCGTCGGGTCGAAGGTCGCGCGGGTACTGGCTGAACGTCGCATAATCGGAGTCCGTCCACGCTCCCCTCTTGTCCCGCCCATTCCATGCCTGATTCAAATGCGCGTAGACGTGGGAAAGCTGACAACCAAATGACACCTCATCAAAGTCCGGTGAAGACATGTGTCGGATGAGTGAGTCGAGATGCTCGCGGGCCTCGTGTAGTCCAGTGCCGAGCAAAGCCCACTCAACGACGTCTCTCTCGCGGTTTATCATGGTGTAGTGAGCTTATTGCCGAACGTTGTTTAGACGGACCAATCGCAGCGTAGTTTTTTCGAGCTGTCAAAACGAATTTGCCTTGGCTGATTAGGCTGCGGAAGATGGGGCGTGGATGCGATTGGAAAAGTTCAGCCAAGGGGTGGTTCGGCGGGTGTAGGACGGCCGAAGAGTGGGAGCGTGGCCTCGGATCCTGCGTGGTTGAGGCGGCTGTGGGAGTACCAGCGGGTGCCGCTTCCGGTGGAGAAGTTACGTTGGTGGAGCATCCACGTGCAGCGCTTCCTGAAGTTTGTCCGGTGTCATCCTCAGGAGGGACCGGTCGAGGTGTTGATCGAGCATTTCCTGGCGGATCTGGATGTGCAGGATCCTCCGGTCGGGGAGTGGCAACGGGATCAGATCTGGAAGGCCCTGGATGTGTTTCGGCGCGGGATCCAGAACTGGCATCTGGAAGCCGATGAGCACGGTCAACTGCGGCCGGCATTCCGGCTCAAGACGACGGGGCCTGGGGTAGCGGCGCGGGGCTCCGAGGAGCTACCCGACGGATCGGTCGTATCGGTCGGATCCGACCGGTCCGAGCGGTCCATGGTATCCGGGCGGTCTGCTCTGGCGGCGCCGGCTCCGGCGACGGAATCCTGGCTGGAACGTTTCCAGGCCTGCATGCGGTTGCGACGGTATTCCCTGAGAACGGAGGAGAGTTATCGCGAATGGATCCGGCGGTTCCTGAGCTTCCATGAGGGGGCCGAGCCGGCGGCGTTGGGGAAAGAGGAAGTTCGGGAGTTCCTGGAATACCTGGCGGTGGCACGGAACGTGTCGGCGAGTACGCAGAATCAGGCTTTGAGTGCGATCCTGTTCCTGTACGGGATGGTTCTGGATCGGCCGCTGGGAGATTTGAAGGACGTGGTTCGGGCACGGACACCGCAACGACTGCCGGTGGTCCTGAGCCGGGAAGAAGTCCAGAGGCTTCTGGATGCCATGGAGGGCACCTTGGGTCTGATTGCGCGTGTCTTGTATGGGACCGGGCTGCGCCTGATGGAGGGGCTCCGGCTTCGGGTCAAGGATCTCGATTTCGATCGCGGGCAGATCGTGGTGCGGGAGGGTAAAGGCGACAAGGATCGGATCGTGATGTTGCCGGCATCGTTGCGGGAGCCATTGCGATTGCACCTTGCGCGGGTGCGGGTCCTGTGGGAGTCGGATCGGACGGTTGGATTGCCTGGGGTCTGGATGCCGGATGCCCTCGACAGGAAGTATTCGGAGGCTGGGAAGGAATGGGTGTGGATGTGGGTTTTTCCAGCGAAGCGGCTGGCGGTGGATCCGCGGATGGGGATCCAGCGTCGGCACCATGCGCACGAAACGGCGATCCAGCGGGCGGTGAAGGCTGCAGCGGGTCTGGCCCGGATCGAAAAGAAGGTGGCCTGCCACACGCTTCGACACAGCTTTGCGACGCATTTGTTGGAGCGTGGAACGGACCTGAGATCCGTACAGGAACTTCTGGGCCACAACAGCGTCGAGACGACTCAGATCTATACCCACGTGATGCGTCGGCCCGGGATCGGGGTGATGAGTCCGCTGGACGACGCTGGGGAACTGCGGGACGAGGTGGTGGAATACCAGGTGGCCGCCCGTGGGAGCGAGCCGCCGCCGAGGCGTCGGCGGGCGGCAGGAGTTGCGGGTAAGGGAAAGCCCGCGCGGGGCGCTGTGGGAAAGCGCGCCTCGGCAACGGGGGCGGAAATCGCCAGGAAAACCCAGCCGCGCGGAGCAGCAGGAGCGCGGCAGACCCGACGGAATGCAGTGATGGTGAAGCAGCCCACATCCCGGGCTGGGGGCATGGAGGCGGAGGGCTATCGGGTCCTGCCGGAGGAGAATTGAGCCGAGAAAAGGCTGTTGGAGCCCCAGACCTCGGGAGGCCTACTTTGAGGTTCCGCGCAGATGGGCGTCGAACCAGTCGGCGAAGGTGGCGAGGTCGTTCTCCATCTTCGCCCAGCCGTGGTCGGCGCCGGGTTTCACGTCGACGCGGACGTTGGCGCCGACGGCATCGGCCTTCTTCTTGTAGATCTCGGCCTGGTAGATCGGCACGAGTTTGTCGGCATCTCCGTGGATGATGAGGGTGGGCGGCGTTTCCTTCTTCAGTCCGTGGATCGGCGAGATCTCGGGCCCGAGCTTGAGGCGTTCCTCCAAGATTTCCGAACGGGGACCGAAGGCGGCGTGGAACTGGCGTCCGACCTTCCCGATGCCCACCTGGGTGTCGCCGGGGGCGCTCCAGTTCTCGAAGTCGGTGGGCGGGAAAAAGCAGGCCACGGCCTGGATGGCGGAGGAGGCACGTTCGACGGGATCCTTGGCGGCGGCATCGCCGGGGCCGCCCTGGGTGGCGAGCGTCAGCGACAGGTGCCCGCCGGCGGAACCGCCGAACACGCCCAGCTTGTCCGGATTCACGCCGTAGTCGGCGGCGTGGGTGCGGATCCAGCGCACGGACCGATGCATGTCCTGGGTGATCTCCGGGATGGTGAACTTGGGTTGGGAACCATGGACGACGGCGAACACGGTATAGCCGCGATCGAGGATCTCCTTCATGTAGGAGGGGTTGATTCCGTCGTGGGAAGAGAAGAACCCGCCGGAGATGACGGCGATCACGGCGTAGCCGTTGGTCTGGGCGGGTTGGAGGACGTCGAGCGTGAGGGCGGTGCCGAACTTGCGGCCATAGATCACCTCGGTCCGGCGGACGCCGGGAACATCCGCCGCTTCGGCCGCGGTTTGCGAAAGCAGCAGGGTGGAGGCGGCAGCCAGCGTCAGGCCCAGGCGCGCGAGGGAATTCATGGTGAGAGAGACTTCGGCGGAGTCGGGCCGGCTTTTCAAGGGGACATTGCGGGGAAGGGGTTCTTGTCCGATTCCGGATCAGGCCAGGATCGGCCGGATCACGTGACCGTGGACATCGGTCAGGCGGTAGTCGCGACCGCCGAACCGAAAGGTCAGCTTCTCGTGGTCGAGGCCGAGAAGGTGGAGCAGGGTGGCATGCAGGTCGTGGATCTCGACCCTGTTCTCGACGGCCTTGTAGCCGTAGTCGTCGGTCGCGCCATAGGCCATGCCACCGCGGATTCCGCCACCCGCCAGCCAGAGGCTGAACCCGAACGGATTGTGGTCGCGGCCGTCACTGCCTCCCTGGGCGAAGGGCGTGCGGCCGAACTCGCCGGACCACACGACGAGGGTTTCGTCGAGGAGACCGCGCGCCTTGAGATCGGTGAGGAGGCCGGCGATGGGTTGATCGATGGCGAGGGCATTCCGCGAATGGTTGTTGCGGAGATCGCCGTGGGCGTCCCAACGCGCGTTGCCGTGGGCTCGCGGGCAGGTCAGTTCGATGAATCGAACACCCCGTTCCACCAAGCGTCGTGCGACCAGGCACTGACGCCCGTAAGACCGGG
>Ga0172372_10013201_pt1 | contig 10263 bp, 19 predicted proteins | sample LakKiv5m_2_FD_114544 | JGI IMG/M metagenome (GOLD analysis project Ga0172372, IMG submission 114544) | Freshwater microbial communities from Kabuno Bay, South-Kivu, Congo - kab_092012_9.5m | ecosystem: Environmental > Aquatic > Freshwater > Lake | place: Democratic Republic of the Congo... | reverse complement strand
TGCCTTAGTTCATCCAAGACACCTTCACTATCAATATAGAATACACGACGGTTACCATATACACCATACAAATATTCTACAACATTCTCCGCATCATTTGTTACACTTCTACCACCCAAATTGCTATCTATAATAACAACTCGGTCATCCTTCAATTCAGTAATACTAAATGAACTCTTCATGTATCAATTCTCCAAACTCTTATACAAATCAGTAATCCACTTATTTGCCTTATCATCTCTATCAGCGTCCTTCTTTAATTCTTCAGTATGATATTTGATATCTCTCTTATTTGAATCACGCATATCCTTAACATACTCCTCGTATGTCAAGTTCTTGAGTTTCTCTAGTTCTTGTTCATAATAATCAAATGAACAATCAAACTCCATACTATTATTCAATTGTTCAATCATAAACCGCTTCAATCCTTCGTGTTCACTTGAAGGAGGATTCCAATTCTTCGCTTGTTTCAACATATTTTCATAACGAATCTTAAGCTTATTTTGTTTATCAATCTGTTCGTTATAATAAGCAGTCTGTTTAACTACATAAGCATCAAATTCAGCATTGGTTGGTTTAATCCACTTCTTTGCTTCGTTGAGCCTTCTAATATGATAACTATCATTATTATCCTTCTCACGCAATTTAGGCTTGTCATTAGCATTATCATCTCGTTGATGAATACAAGCACCAAAAGCTCTTGCACAACTCAATGCAAAATCTTTGAATGAAACATCTTTACCATCGTAAATGTTTGCGGTATATCCTGAAGGCATATAATTTTTTTTGTTTTTTTACTTTACTTAATCATCCTACCACACACTTTATACAAAGTCAACAAATATCGTTGGGTCGCCAAGGTGGTACAGGAACCGATAGCAACGGCGCATATGGTGGATTGATAAACGGAGATGTTGATTTTTCACGCGCATTCAACGCATCACCAAGGTTTTTATACAAATCCGACGCTTCTGTTTGTTTCAATTCAAATGTTTGATTTTGAATTACAACAATTACTTTTGTTTTTACTTCATTTTTGATACTCATGTTTACATGATGTCACACATTTCAACCAATGTCAATATCAAATAATCGATATGTCTCATAAACACAATTTTATAATAATCCCCCCACTGGTCCACCACACTATCAATTTAACTTTTTTCTAGATTTATCAGATTTTATTCGTCTATTATATTCCACCCACAATGTTTGCCCAAATGTCTTTTCTATTTTGACAATTTGCTTTTCACTCAAATCAGGCAACAATATATGACACAACTCATGCACACATGTTAAAAAATACTCACGGTCACTTTGATTGGGATCTATTTCTATATAAGGTTCACTGCCACTATACGCATATCCCACAACTTTGTCCTTACTTAAATTCTTGCGGTATACCTTTACTTTTTTTATTATAATAGTACTTGTTGGTGGTTTACGCTTCATATTTAGTAAAAGTTATAAAATATATATTATATCAAATTAGTTTATTCAATACATCAGTATGACGATCAAACCACTGTTTGTTTTTTAGTTGATGTTTAGGTATTTTGTTTAAATCTATATCGTGACTCGTAACCGCAAATGATGCTAAATAAGCATCATTGCAATTAGCATGTTGTTCATAATGATTTGGCATAGGTATCATCAATAATGGTTTGTTTTGATATATTGCTTCCGCACTTGTTTCAAACCCCCCACTACAAATTACCGCTCTACATACTTTCATTTTCTCTTGAAATAACTTGCCATCCAAATTAAACAACTTTAAATTTGACGGAACATTATGTTCTTTGGTGAGTTTAGTAAAACATTGTAGGTTTATGTTAGGATATTTGTGCGCTTCACTAATTAACTGGGGTAACATATCTTCATTCATCAAATATACCAACACAAAATCTTCGCTTTTATCCAATGTAACATAACTCTCACGTCTTAATAATGGAGGACTCACTATCATATCATCATCGTTAAACTCATAATAACTTAATGCTACTTTTTTAGCTCGTATACTGGTTATTTTATTGATGATCCATAAAAAAAACTTTTGTACAGCATATCCCTTTATTTTTGGATATACTTTTGAATCCATAGCATATTGATGACCAATACTTACATACTTGATTCGTGGAAAAAATATAGCCGTCATTCCCACCAACGGTTCATAATAATTAAATATAAAATCGGGTTGTTCTTTGTTGATAACTTTACATATATTCAAAAATGAAACCATCAACCGTGGTAATCTAATTACATTGCTCAATATGGTTTTCCATATTATAACTCTACCCACACTGTCAAATACAAAATCAAACGATTCATGTTGTACTATGTTAAACTCATCAGTAAAATACTTGGGTAAATTATTCTTGAACGGCTTTCCTACCAAATTACACACAACATTTAACCCACGATCAATTAAATATTGCTTCATCGCAATTGACTGCGTTTGATGTCCATTGCCACTTATACAAGTTCCAAATATAATCTTCATAGTTTATTCAATATTAAATCTCCCTCCAAAGTTTCACACACATATGTGTCACTTTCCACAAAATCACCAATGTTAACATAATGTATACCCCCCATCACTTTGTTCATCGGCGCATGTATGTGTCCACAAATTATACCGTCATACCCACCATCTTTACAATGTTCACTCAATACCATTTCATAATTACTAATATACTTTATAGCCTCCTTAGCACGTTGTTTAAGAAAATTACTGAAACTAAATTTGAATATCCTAAATAATTTATTTATCCCCAAACTAAAATCATATATCATCGAACCAATATACTGTATACACCTGTTCTTTTCAACCACCCCATCAAATTGATCTCCATGTATCACCAAATATCTACCCCCACCCAATAACGTATGCACCGTCTCTCTCACTACCACTATTCTGTCACCAAAACTTGTGTTATCAAACGATTCCATAAAATCATCGTGATTACCCCAAACATACACCACATGCGTACCCTTACGACTCATACGTAATATCTTCTGCAATATAGTGTTGTAATTAATATGCCACCTAAACCGTCTGTTCAACGCCCACCCATCAATAAAATCACCAACAATATACAAATACTCACACTCCACTTCATTCAATAACTTCAATAACTTCTCATGACTGTTATGTCCATTTCCTAAATGACAATCACTTATAAATAATGCTCGTATCTTCATCAACATATAAATATAATATAATATGTTACAAACTTGAAACATAAAATATTATTCAAACCCCACAACACCCCACACCACTGTAATATCTCTCTATATCAAATCCAAACACCCCACACTAACACCTTCCAATGATGTAATAGTCAAAATCATCCACGGTACAACATTACTTAATAAATACCCACCATTATTACTACTACTACTACTACCATTAATTAATAAACCGGAATGCCTCAACTCCCACTCATTATTACTAGGTTTATACCTCAAAAATACACCATCGTTATTCATAATATCACACCATCATACCATATATACCCCAACTTGTAAAGCACCCCTTTCATACCATATAGGGCGTGTAAAATCAACCACCCCCCACCATAAATAAAAATTTCCGTCAATATAAAAATATCAACGGAAAATATATTTTTTTTATACTATATCAACCAATACTCAATCATCATAAGATTTAAATGAATTCTTCAAATGAATACTTTATCATCTTCAAATTTTTTCACCTATTTTATGCATATAACCTTTATACAAGGACACCATCTGTCCAATTTGCCAATCAGCAGCAAAGGAGTGAGGTGTCTTTGGCAAACTAAGTATTGTAGTTATATTAACAAATGAACTATATTTATCAAGTCCATCCACCGAAGTAATAACTCCATTAATTTCAATCACATCCTCTCCGATACCAGCTTTATACTTTACAAAGTCACCAACACTAAATTGTTTACTTTTATCAGTATTGAGGTCATTATTAATATTATTTATCTTGGTCACAAATTTACTACCAAAACCATGTTTATTACCCACTTTATAAGTCTCAGCATCCGCTTGAGATGTAGCTTTAATTACGTTTGTTATAGTAATCCAAACGGTTTGTCTATTCACTTCTTTCGCTATGCCTTCAATTTCTAAATTACCATCCTTGCTTTTAAATCTCACACTATCACCTTTTTTAATTTCTGACTTATCACTACCTTTATTACCGGATATTGAATCTCCAGCTACAGTTTTTTCTAATGTATCCTTCTTTATACCCGCAGTCTTAAACGCTTCCAATGCCAATTTACGCATGTCACTACTACATCTTGGTAATAATTCATACGCACTCCTTAAATTAGCCTTAAAATCTAACGCCTTCTTTAACCAACTAATATCACCCTTGTTATAATATGTCTTAACCTTGTTCAATACTGTGCCCGTATTATGTTGTAAATCATAAGCATGGTCAATCGCAATCTGTAATTGTGCATTTGTTTGTGGAGTTTTATTCAATAATACATAAGCATCCGCAATTTCTGCCCATTTAGGCCCACCAAATGCGGTGGCCCACTTCATTTTTCTAAATAAATCCGCACACAATATAGCAAATTGTTCTCTGCTACTGCCAGTATCATTTATAGCTTTAGTAGCTGCCTTAAATGAATCTAAATAACCACCACTAACAGGTTCTTGTTGTGGTTCATCTATATTACGTGTTGACTTAAATTCGTCGGGTAAACTATCGTCTTTGAACATTCTATAATTTTTTAAATAATTCTTTAACAATTTATTGTTCTTATAACCCGAATAATCTTGTTTTATGTCTAACAAATGTCTTATCTCAGCACATATAGCAATAAATAATGCTTCACTCAACTTGTCTCTTAATGCCGGTAATAACTTGTCTTCCGCATTCTTGATATCTAATACTATCTCACTCGGATTTCTACCAATCATCGTTCCTGTAAATCCCTTTTGACCCACATCCAAAGGCAAAGTGGTCAAATAACTCAATACATAAAAATCATACAACATTATCTCTGGATTGGTACTTACTTTGTAATCTTTCCAACTTTCATCTATCAAGAAGAAATCTTTATATCTCATATTCTTAATAAATATACCCCATATACCATAGCGCCTATATATTTACGCTGCCACCACCAAAAAAAATACATATATATCTAACTATTTTGTATTTATATCACATGGAACATAACCTTAGAACTGTAAAAATGCCGCCGGACAAAATTCAATCTACTTTGGATAAACATTTCTCAAAAACATATCCAGATGGATTTCACGGTTATAGAGGTGCAAAATATACAGAAAATAGTTTGTTTATTAACCCACAAAAACTTACACGCACCTCAAAAGACACAAACAACTTATACTACGTTCTGATGGATAATCTTCCAAGTTACAAAAATTATCCCTCCATCACTTATCTTGTTCAATACATAACTCTTGCCAGCACCCGGTATGCCCGCAAAAAATACAGCCTTAAATATACCTCGATCATTCACACTCTCCAAAAGATCGACGCTCATACTAGTCTCCTCAAAAAAATCACGATATCTCATATTTTCTATAAATGTATTTACCTATCCAATTCGGCATCTCACTTCTACACCAATCAATCCACTCACTGCCAAAACCATACCAAAATCCACTGGGTTTCATCGTAACACGTTGATTGAACGTTCGTCGCTCCAATTCAAATGGCTTTTTTGACATGTGAATACGCACGTCCGACGACAGTTTCAATTCATTAATTATATCCCACAATCGTATCATACTTTATAAATATTCGCGGGGTTTCATAAATTTAAAATAACATCACTTTAATGTTTCAATTCTAGACAACAAATCGCGTATTGCTTTTTGTTGTTTTGGAAATATATACGTGGGATATATTTGATTTGACCATTTTAAAAATATCGGTTGGTTTCTATATTTCTCTGGCAGTATAGTTAAATCATCAAAATAATATTCATTTCCATAACTAACCATATCAATATTTTCACCATCACCCCCCACCATCATAAAAACTCCGAGGGTGCTTAAAATAATATTTCTACCTCTTCAAAATTAAACCGGTAATACTATTAATATAGTTATATACCCCCTTCACATCCATATGCCTATAATAACCCAATACACACAACTGCCCCCAATATTCCACATACCCATAACCCATAACTATTGTTGCTGCTGTTTTTATTGCTCATTATCGTATACACGCTAAACAATGGTCCAATGTTAAACAATAACACAAACATCAACCCATATACCTCACCCGCATTTATACTGTTAATCATATAATAACCATCCTACACCAATACAATAGAGTTTGTCAAGTATAATAATAATTTATCTAGCCCCCCTCAATTATTGCAAAAAAGCCTGGAGATAATCTAATTTAATGTTTGATTATATCTCAAATATACATCATCATCCATATCACACCATCATACCATATACGCCCCACTTTGTAAAGCACCCCCCCACCCACCATATTTGTCACGGGTAATTCAAAAGATTATATTAATAACATACTACATAAAACAATACAATCATATATTATTTCAGTTATAATAACACAAATACACACATCTCCTTCATTTAAGCTATATCATACCCTCTATACCAAGAGGGGCTTGTTATCATACCCCCCCCCCTCATATAATCTACACTATCTATCACTATATTCAACTTTTTATACACCAGTCAACACTATCATCAATGAAAATATGTGTACATATATACATTTATTTATTAAAATTATATATTATCACTGATATACTATAACAAGTAATACATACATAAGCATAATACCGCGCTTATAACACCGCATAATGCGTTTTTTTAATGCTTATAAAAGCATATGTTGTGTGAGGTATACATAGATGCTGGATTTTATTTTTTATGTATTACCCGCGTTATAATAACATTCATCTATCACATATCATTTAGTTTGTCAATTTATTATATTTCGTCATATAATAAGCTGCTTATTATTGTATAGCATGTGTTTAACATCAACGTTACTATATAAGTGTTACTTATGTCATATACCAATTACAATATCATCATTAGTTTTTGTTTATAAGTTCATCTGATACTTCACTAAATTCACTTTTTATATTTAATTTAAGCCCAACTTTTCAATATTAACGATAACGAAATTAAAGTTATAAATTATTAATATTCAACTACTTATGTAACCACATGATTGTCAATGGTTTACTCATCACATGGCTGGTTTTTATAAGTTAGCGGTAAAGTTAACGATAAAGGAATGCACGCAGGGGAGGTGTACCTTAGTATACCATGAACAAGTCACAAAGTCAAGAAATATTTGCGATGAAGTGCATTAACGATAAAGGAATGCACGCAGGCGCCGGTCCCCTACCCTGGCTGCTAGCCGATCTTGGATACACTGTATCAGGTCTGGGGATGGTTGTCAACGGTTATTTGGAGTTTTTTCAACTTTCTTGCCAATCTCTTTTTTTCATTAATTTTGTCTCTATTACGCATTCGATATTCTTTATCTCTGGATTTGATTCTATCTATGTTAAGTTGTCTATATTCTCTGTAGTATGTTGAATCATCTGGATATACACTACCTCCTTTTGAGTTTGATATTTTGTCGCGGGTTTGTTGGGACAACTTTCTTCCTTTTAGAGCATTACTTATTTTAATATTGGTTATGGTGGAGTTTCGTAATTGTGCTCCGTATGTGTATAAGGCTGTTAGTAAGAAGCCTATTACTATTGATAGTGTTGTTCAGTATTTTGTTGATACTGAGGGGTTTAATGAGGACCGAGACAATATTACGTTTATTGATGAGGTTACCGAGATTGATTTGGATAATAATCGGGTAATTGATTACGTAGACGGTTCCTCAAAAAAGATTTAAAATTTCTTTTGACTTCCCCAGAAATTCCTGTAGACTAGTCTCGTAAATAAAAAAAGAATATGGCTACTCGTTCTAATATTGCTATTGTCAACGGTGATAAGTCTATTACCTCTATCTATTGTCATTGGGATGGTTATGTTGAGTATGTGGGTAAGATTCTGTTCAATTACTACACTACTTCGGCTCGTGTCAATAAGCTAATGCAGTTGGGTAATTTGAGTCAGTTGTGTGAGGATATGTGTCCTCTTCCGACTATAGATTATCACACTTTTGATAACCCGCAGAGCAATGTGTGTGTTGCATATGGTCGAGATCGTGGTGAGAAGGACCAAGAGGCTATTGTGTTTGAGGATTTGGGTGAGTTTGAGGATAGTGTGAAAAACAGTTGGGTTGATTATCAGTATCTGTTTGAAGATAATAAGTGGATGTATCGTAATGTTAATAACACTTTGGGATGGAGAGAGTTGACCTCCGAGGTTTGCGAGGGTCAGTAATATTAAATAGGTGGGGGGTGGTCTATTGGGGGCCATCCCCCTTTTGTTTGGGGCTGGGGGGGGTCCTGGTGCGGTTTTGAGAGGGGGGGCCAGCATAGACCTTGGGAGGCAGGTTGCGAGGGCCTATAAGGGAAAAGGTAACCTTAACGTTATAACGTAACTGGTGCAGGGGTTGGTCCCCTACCCTGGCTGCTAGCCGATCTTGGATACACTATACCAGAGCTGGCACCAACGTCAATGGATTTCTTTCTAAAACTTTTTTTGATGAGCCGCTTGACTTTGGCTCTGGCGATGGTAGACTGTATCCACAATGAAAAACAAATCATGGAAACCCGAGGTGCTGGTGAATGGTAAGTGGGCGACGAACGGTCTTCGGTTCGCAACGGCTGAAGAGGCTTTTGGATCGGTGATGCAGTTGCGGATGCGCTGGTGGGTGCCTACAGATGGTAGAACTGCTGAGAGCGAGGATCCTGTCAACTATCGTCACGAAAACGGGCGGGATGTTCGAATTGAAGATTGACTTTTTCTACAACTCTGATAGAGTAGCTTCACAATGAAGACGATTTGTTTCAAGCGTGAGACTCGCCAGAGTTTGCCCAATCTGCATAGTGCTAGTGTAAATGGTGAGATTGTGGGATTTTACTACAAGCCCAACGATTCCAAGAGTGACCGTAATGCTTGGAGGAGCTATGTGGGTATTGGTGATGCTGCTCGGTTTCTGCAACATACCTGGACTCAGGCGGATGCTGAGGAGGCGGTGCGGATGGCGGTACTGACTCAGGCTGATGCTGAGGAAGCTGTTCGGATGGCGTTACTGACCAATGATTGGGAGAAGCTATGTGGACGTTGGTGATGGGTTGAAGAAAGCTGTTGACATTTTAGAAAAACCTGATAAAGTATTTTCAACATGAAATTCATCAATTTGACTCCGCATGATGTCACGGTGGTTGGTGTGAGTGGCAATCGTACATTTGCGAAGAGTGGCACAATTGCTAGAGTGTCACAGATCTCGTCGCTGGTTGAAGTAGTTGACGGTATTGATATCAAAACGGTTAGGTATGGTGAGGTGGTTAATTTGCCGAGTGAAGTGGACGGTGTTCGGTACATTGTGAGTACTATGGTCAAGAATGCGGTCAATGGTCGCATTGATTTGGTGAGTCCCGGAGAGATGGTGAGGGATGCCAACGGCGTTGTAATTGGCTGTAAAGACTTTTACCTTTAACTTTTTGGTGATGGGTTGAAAAAAGCTGTTGACATTTTAGAAAAACCTGATAAAGTATACGAACAATATGAACTACACTGTTGATGCTATTCCGGCTGTCAAGAACACTATTACTATTACTCGTCATCAGCTCTGGAAGAACTATATTGCGGGTTGGAGTGATATGGTCTGTGATGGTTCTGATGACATGGCTGATGAATTTCAGATGAAGCATTTGCAGGAGGTTATTCAGGTGTTGTGTGGTAAAAACACTGATAATTTGGAATATCGTCTTCGCAAGTTGTTTCGTGATGGTAACACTTATTTTTTGATGGGTGATGCTATGAAGCACATTGATACTGGTTTTGACAATGTGTTTGCTGAGATTGTGGTGATTGTTGGTGAACAAAAGATTGTTATTGATAACACTGATATTAACTATTGACCCCGAAAAAAGTTGAATCAAGTTGTTGACTTTTTGTAAAGTGTTGATATCTTAAGCGCAACATATGACAAAGTACATCGTAACTGTAGACACTGATGGCACCAATCGTTGGTACAACGAAGCCAATCAACTTCACCGCACTGATGGTCCAGCGTCGGAGTATGCTGATGGCACCAAGCGTTGGTATCAAAATGACCTACTTCACCGCACTGATGGTCCAGCGTTGGAG